>Ga0268299_1002819_pt1 | contig 18434 bp, 17 predicted proteins | sample NOBtaG_FD_193484 | JGI IMG/M metagenome (GOLD analysis project Ga0268299, IMG submission 193484) | Activated sludge microbial communities from bioreactor in Nijmegen, Gelderland, Netherland - NOB reactor | ecosystem: Engineered > Bioreactor > Aerobic > Activated sludge | place: Netherlands...
TTGGTGGCGTGCTCGGGGATGACCCGGTCGACGGAGAGGGTGCAGAACCTATACGTCGTGTACCCCCAGGTCCCGGGACTGAATCACAAGGCGTTCGACACTCGGCACCAGCCCACAGCAGACGCCGACCCCAACTCGCCCGCCTCGCTCAGGCGCTTCGGTATGCGTCTCCGGAGGACGGCCGACTACTACTTCAGTGACGCCTTCACTGCGGACGACTCGCAGCGCGCCAATGCTCGCGAGCGTCTCCTCTGGTGCTGGCATCGCTTCGAGCCACTGTTTCGTCGGGGCGTTCTCCAACTCACCGGCCGGCCGGATCTCGACATCGGAAGGCGCCTCGTTCTCCAAGGGCTTCGCCCCTGGGCACACGAGTTCTACACCACGGGAATCACGCACTCGCTCAGCTTCTGCGACGAGCCTACCTTCAACACGCAGGTCACTGTGGAGCGGGGATGGCCAGTCTAGCGGGGAGGGCAGTCGGCAAGGCCACGGCCCGGGAGAAGCGCATCCTCCTCACACAAGTTCTTGCGCTCTGGCGAGTCCGGCGGCAAGCGGTAGAGCTTCTGCATCAGCTCATACCTCTTGGTTTGCGTCTCCGTGTCCAAGCCCTCCACCGGCGCGCAGCAGGGCGACTGTCGCCTGTACAGCTTCTCGAAGCGAAGGCAACTATCAGCGAGCTTCGTGGCTTCGATTCGCGCGCGAGGGGGGTTGAGCACCAGGCGTGCGACCCAGTCGCTAGTGTCGCAGAGCCTGGCTTCCCACTCCTCGCTCTCAATCTGCGCGCGCGACTTGTTCCGGGATGTCGGCGTAGCAGTTGGCCAAGGCGTTCTACTTGGCTGCGCGGTCGGTGTAGCCCCTGGTGTTTCGGTCGAGGGCAGGTCAAGGCGATCGCGCTGAACGCGGCAGATGCCGGCGTCGTCGGGCTCCTCGAACGAGTAGCAGGACTGAACGCACTCGCCGCCAAGGCGGCTCGCGAAGGTCGTGCTGAAGTCCGGGCGGAAGTACTCGCTCGGAGGGCACGGGTTCCCCGACCTCATCGACGCGCAGGAGATGAAGACGAGAAGAGCGGGAGCGGCGGCGAGGAGGGGACGCACGCGCCAGTCTCTCGGCGCGGAGGCCGTAGTTGTCAAGCGAAGCCGATCGAAGTACGTGGCGCGCTCAGAACGCTTCGCCTTGGTTCGAGCTTTACCCGAACAGATCAGGGAAGTGCCGCGCGGCACATTCGCGAATGTCGAACTGCCGGACGAGTTGCTTCACATGGCCGACCTGGATGCCGGGGTTCTTTCGCCTGCCGTGGGGGCCGAGGGGAAAGCCAAAGTACGCCTTGGCCCCCCAGCGAATGTACCAGTCGTGCTGCCGAGCCTTCCTGGTGTATCCCGGGGCGCAATCGTCCAGCATCTCCCAGATCTGCTGGAGGCCGACTGTGCCGAAGGAGCTCAAGCCGCTTCGGAAATTTCGTCGAGGGCGTTGGCGTCCGGATTCGCCCTCTCGATCAACACCACGTCGATCCGCGGCTGGTTCTGCGCGGCCTCTACCTTCGGAAGGTCGAGCGTGAGTTCGCCGTTGCGCACCTTGTGGAGCGCGTTCTCCCACTCGGCAGCCGTCGGGTCGTTCGTGGACTCGAAGAAGCACTCCACCTCGGCTTTGAAGGACGCGAAGTCGCAGGCCTCCGACGCGATGTCGAAGAGCACGGACAGGTAGCGCTCCTTGAACGCGCGGAACGCCGCCTCCCGCTCGGTGCCGCCGCCGGCGATGCTCCCCGGGTTGACGCCGCTCATCCAGAACCCTTCCTCCTCCTCGGTGAGGAGAGCGCGACCTTGGCAGATCACGCCGGCGAAGAAGCCGTTCCCCGCGATGAGATCCTTGTACGTGAAGAACAGTGGGTACGCTGGGGTCACAGGGCCACCTATGTGCGCGCGCCGCTGACTGTCAAGCGCCGAGGAACTGCCGCGTCGACCTGGTCCTGGCCATCCTTCTGGTAACACAGCGAAAACACGGGCGTTGTCACGATCGAGGGGTATCAGCAATGGAGCATCCTGCGGAGAGCAAGCGCGAGTGGTATGCCGCGACGGTCCTAACAGTGCACAGGGACGCGTGGGAGATCGACGTCCGAGCCCTGTACGGTTCCGCGGGCCGGATTCGCCGCGTGAAGGTGCTCGGGCCCTTTCTGCCCGAGCCTGAGACAGACGTTCTCGACTCGAAGGTCGTTGTCGGATGGCTCGACAGCTACCAGCAGAGCCCCGTGGCGATCCCGATCCACAACACGATGGTTCCCGACGCGGAGAAGGCGAATCACGTGTTCTGGTCGCAGCACCTCGCCTACCTCATCCGCATCACGCGTGACGGGCAACTCGAGATCAGGAACACGAAGGGCCCGTTGCTCCAGGTGCGCGTCCTCGAGGCTGACGGCGTGGTGCGCCTCGACACGCCGAAGACGCACCTGGTGCTCAAGGACGCGGACGGCTCGATCGAGGTGCAGTGCGAGGGCGATGCGAAGCTCGACGCCGGCGGCGACGTCGACGTCACTGCTGGCGGAAGCCTCTCAGCGAAGGCGGCCGTCGAGGTCGATGTCGAAGCGCCCATCATGAGGATCAAGGCGCAGGTCTTCATCGATGGCGGTCTCACGGTGAACGGCAACATTGCCGCGGTCGGGGCACCCCCCAACGGCAACATCACAGCCAGCGGCGCGGTCACCGACACCACCGGGAACACGAACCATCACAGTCACTGATCGAGAGACGTCAGAATGCGATCTCGTTTGGGTCTCTGCCCTGCGAGAGAAGGTGCTGTCGCAGGAGGGGCCGCGTGTGCTCGGCGGCGCGCTTGATCTCCCTGGAGGTGACGTTCGCCTTCGACCGCTTGTCGTACAGCATCAGAAGAACCACCACCTTCGCATTTGGCTCGATGCCGTAGATGATGCGGAGGCCTCCCTGTGCTCCGCGCCGCTCGCCCGGCAAGGGTACTCGACCCTTCCACCAGTAGTTCGACCGCGGTATCCGGTCGCCGCAGAGACGCGGGTTTTCCAAAAGCCGATCATGGAGGAAGATGGCAAGATCGGAGTGAAGCGCCCGTATCTTCTTTGCCAGCTTCTTCGCGTCGGCTTCGAACCCCGGTCCGGCGAGCGCTCGAAAGGCCGGCATCTCCTACTCTTGGGAACCAAGCCCGAGTTCTGGGATTGCCTTCGCGCGCGCTACGAGCTCCGCCTGGAACTCTTCGTTGAGCCCGAGGGCAATGGTCTCCATGAAGTCCTCGATCTCATCTGACGCAACAGCGTAGCGCCTCTCCCATTCTTCCGTCCAAAGGTCCGGAAGGTGCAACCGACAAGCACGCCGCGTCTGGGCGATCAAGCGCCGCTGAAAGTTCAGGACGGACAGGATGATCCGCCAGGTCGTAACGGAGATCTCCATGATCTCCTGCAGCCGGAGAGTCATCGCAACCTCTCGGGTGAGGTGCTCGGTGCGTGTCAGAACGGGTTCCACGATGGCCGTGACCGCCTTGATCGCCTCGCCGATCTCAGCAGTCGACGGCTTCCGCCCCCGTCCTCTTACCCGCGACCGCTTGAGGCCGGTGCTTGCTAGAAAGCCCTTGAGGCGAGCGGCCGACTCACTGCTCTCAGCCGAGAACGCAGTGATCTTGCCGACGCTGTCGTCCAGGATATTCATCGCGGGAGCCTCCTACCGATCGCGCCAAAGCCGCGGCATGCCTCGTGGAGAGATCCTGTCGTCCGCCGGCCGGATCGCCTCCCGAGCGTTGGCCGCTGCCGCGCCCTCGCCGGCACCGATCTGCTCAAGCGCCTCGTAGAGGCAGCACGCCCGCAAGCTGAACCATGGCAGGATGATGAAGTTAGGGTGCTTTGGGCACCGCTGGATCGCGGTGATCACTTGTCCGACTTCCTGAACCGTCGGCTGAAGCTTGATCGGTACGGACGCCATGGCGCTACGCTAGCACCGGGCTTCCCTGCGAAACAAACCGCCGCGACAACCGGGAGGAAGAGGTAGTCCCTGAGCACCCATGGTCGTTCAGCGTCGGATTGTAGTAAGGGGTGGCCGGAGGGAAGGCGACCCAATGCACGAGCTGGACGGGCGGGAGGTTCACCGGCGTCTCGAGAGTTACCCCAGCAGCGCGACAACCGACGCGACAACCGACGAGGTTCTCAGGATCGGCGAACTCATGCTCCAAGAGAACCTGAGTCGGGCGCAGAGCGTCGACGCCAAGGCGATGCAGATCATCGGCTACGTCGGGGTGATCTACACCATCATCCTGTCGCAGCGGAACTGGTTCGAGGAGTTCGACCGCCTCGAGTTGTTCTTCCTGGGCGCGGCGATCGTATGCACCTTCGTGGCGACCGTCGCCGCGATGGCGAGCATGTGGGCTCGGAGCTGGCGCTCGTTCAGCGACGAGGAGTGGTTCAGAAAGGAGCTCCTTGAGGAGCCGGAGGCCCTGCGCCGCTTCCACGTGGCCACGATGCACAAGGTCGTGTCCGAGAACCGCGCCCTGCACCACCGGAAGGGCTCCTCGCTCGTCGTTGCCCAGGGAGGCCTCGCGGCAGCGGTGGCGCTCTTCGCGGTCGTGCTGATCTTTCAGGCGATATACGCCGATCCCCCGGCTGGAGAAGGTGATCGACCTTCAGAGCAGGGGGCGGGCCGTCGGGCGTGAGGATCTGCGGAAACAAGTCACCCCGTGGGGACGGGGACGAACTCGTCTTCCTTCTTCTCCGGCACTCGGATACCCGTCTGCCGGTCGCCCTGGTCCGGTTCGTAGGTGCTGGGGATTGAGATTGGACGCTTCGGCTGCGGGGCCGAAGGAGGTTTTTCCTTCTCGTCTGGATCGCTCATCGCCTTCACCTGGACGACACGCGGCAGCGCCGACTTGGCTGACCCGGTCGTGGCGTTTACGCTAGCACCCGTCTTCTGCTAGAAGCAACGAAGCAACGTCAGCAGGGTTCGCGCTCTGTCGACCGGGATCCGGCCCCGGCGTGACGTTGCCCAAAACGGCCGGCTGCAACGTGGGGTGGTTGAGGCAGTTCGCCACGGGTGCAGTCCGCGTACGATACCAGGTCTCCCAACGGCAGCGGTCGCCGCGCGCCGTTCGACCCGGTCCCGATGATCTTCCGGCTGTACCGCCTCGCGTCAGCCGCGACGATCTCGCCGGTCGCCGGCAGCGGCTTCCTCGCCACCGTCCGGAACACGATCCGCGACGCCCGCAACACCGTGCGGAGCCTCCAGGCGCTTCTTGCGCCGGTCGCTCCCCTCAACCCTCTCACGAACCGGATCCTCGTCCGCGAGTACCGGTTCGTGATGATCCTCGAGCAGATCGATAAGCTGCCCGAGGTCCGATCGAGCTGGCGCTACACGGCGGGTGGCGTTCACGTCGACCTGCCCCTCCAGAACGCGAAGGGAGTCACGCGCTTCCGCCTGGCCGGGCGGACGCACTGGACGCCGGTGCTGGTGAACGGGATCGAGGTCGATGGCGCGGCGGCGATCAAGGACTTCGCCGAGCTGATCGAGGACTACTTCTACCCGCCGGCGGGCGAGGGCTACCCGGCGGACTACCTCCTGACCTGGTACAACTACTTGGCGCCGATCTCGGCCGAGGATCCCTTCGGCGAGTTCGAGTGGGTCATCCTGCCGCACCGCAACGGCGTACGGCAGACGCAGACCGCCCGTCAGCCGTTCCTCTGGGGCTACCAGTTCGACTTCATCGGCCTGCGGTCGAACCGGGACCTCGCGAAGGCGGAGGACGGCTTCCTGGCCGGGCTGTTCAGCCGTGGCCTCCTTGGGCGCCTCCTGAACGCACTCGGGCTGGATGCGCTCGGCGCCGCCCTCGACGGGATCTTCGGTGCGCTGAACGACTTCGTCGGCCTGATCACCGACCTGCAGAATCTCGCCACCGTCGTGAACGACTACGTCCGCGGCGTGGCCGACTTCATCGTCTACTCCGTGGCGCGGGTGCGCGCCCTGCTGACGGCGGTCGACCAGTTGATCGCCACGATCGAGGAGGGGATCGAGCTGATCTCCGACATCCCGAGCCTGACCGAGGAGCAGCTCTCGCTCGTTCGCCAGAGCTACCCCGGGCTGAGCTCGGGCGATCCGGAGCCGGCAATCATTGCCGCCGGCGACGCCCGCCGCGTCCGTGACTTCCTGCTGAGCCTGCTTGCGCAGCGCCAGTCATTCACTGCGCCCCAGAGCCCGAGCGCACTCGCGCGGACGATGCCGCTACGCGTCGCACCGGGCACCACCCTCGAGCAGATCGCTGCGCAAGCGGGGGTGACGCCCCAGGAGCTGATCGACCTGAACCGGCTCCAGTACCCCTTCGTGGACGCGCGTCCACGTCCGGAACGTCAGATCACCGCCGCGGAGGGCGCTGCGGCGAGCGCGCGCGCCAGGCTCGATCTGCTGCAGCACGAGAATCTGGTCCTTCTGGCGAACGGGCAGCCGCCGAAGGACGAGGCGATAGCCGCGGCCGCGATCGCGGCCGCGGACGCCGAGGCGAACGAGTGGCGGGCGGCTGCGGCAGAGAGGCCGGGGGCGACGGGCGTCCTCTACGCGGGCGACGTCATTCGCATTCCCGTCGCGGCGAGTGCCCAGCTCCCGTCGGTCGTCGGGGTCGCCGGCAACCAGGTGCTCGCCGCAGACGAGAGTGCGAGCGTCGAGGAGCTGCTGTTCGGGCGCGATCTCTACGTGTCCGACGACGGCAACCTCGAGCTCGACGCCGACGGACAAGACGTCGTCACCATCGCCGGCCTCGAGAACATCCACGGCGCCCAGGTGCGCTACGTGAAGCTCCCCCTGGGCGCACTGCGCTTCGCGCCAGGAATCGGCAACTACGCCTGGGACGATCTCTCGCGGTGGCAGGGCGAGGGCACGACTCGGCTGCTCGCCTACGCCCTCTGGCGCACTTTGCAGCAGGACCCGCGAGTTCGCGTGGTCCGCGACGTGCGCGCCGTGACGTACGCCGGAGAGTCGGCCGTCGAGTACGACGCGGAGCTGATCAACGGCGAGGCGGTCCCCAACCTTCGCGTGCCGGTGCCAGTCTGATGCCGCTGCGCACGCCGACCAAGCGCGAGATCGTCGAGCGCATCGTGCTGCACGTGCTCGGGCGTGGCAGTCCGCTCAGCGACTTCACGACGATCTCGAACCTGCGGATCCTCCTAGAGGAGATGGTCGGCGAGGAGCTCCTCCGCCTCTACGCCGGCCTCGCGGCCGACTTCCGCCAGTGGTTCCTCCAGACGGCGACGGGGGAGAACCTGGACCGCCGACTCGCCGACTACGGCGTCTCGCGACCCGGCGCGGTCGCGGCGAGCGGCACGGTGCTCTTCTCCGCCACCGTCGACGCCTCCGTGCCCGTGGTGGTTCCGGCGGGCACCAGGGTGCGAACGCAGCCTGTCGTCGGCGCGCCCGCCCTGACGTACAGCGTGGTGGCGAACCCTGCGCGCGTCGACGGTGCCTGGCTGATCGACTACGCGGGTAGCGGCATCGAGGCGAGCGTCGTCGCTGACCTCCCCGGGGCCGCTGGCAACGTGCCCGCTGGCGCGATCGCGGCCCTGGAGAGCGCCATCGCGGGCGTCCAGTCGGTTGGGAATCTGAAGCCGCTCGCCGGCGGAAAGGACACCGCGACCGACAGCGAGGCCTTCGAGTACTTCACCGCGTTCCTCGCGGCGAGGAAGACCGGATCGCGCTCGGCGATTCTCTTCGACCTTCTCAACTACGTCGACGCGAGCGGCCTTCGACCGGTGCGCAGCGCCTCGATCGAGGAGTGGGGCGGTCAGACCCTGCTCGACGCTGCCGGGCGGCCCGTGGCGCTCAAGATCTACGTCGACCTGGTCGAGACCGCGACGATCCAGGCCGTCCAGCAGCTCGTCGACGGCACAGACGTGAACCTGAGCGCCGGACTGCGAGCTGCCGGCGTGCCTGCTGCCGTCGTGGCCGCGCTGCGCGTGCCGTTCGACGTCCGGGCGACCATCGACGTCGACCGCGCGTACACGGCCGAGACGGTGCGGAGCCAGGTGGAGGACGTGATCTTCGCCCACTTGGCTCGACTCCCGGTGGGCGGCGTGCGGCTCTCCGGAGAGCCGCAAGGGCAGTTCATCCTGGCGCGCTTGGTGAGCGACGTGCAGGACGTGCCAGGCGTCCTGCGCGTCACCTTCGAGCGGCCGACGACCGACGTGTCGCACAGCGTCGGCACCAAGATCGACCCGGGCGAGATCTCGGTGTCGGTGGCTTCGGTGACGTGATGCCGGACGCGGTGACGTCTTCCTCGCCGAGGTGCGCCGACTGCGGGCTGCCGGTGGTGCCGCGGACGGATCCGCTCGAGGTCCTCCGCCGCCTGCCGGCCGAGCTCTTCAACCTGGCGCCGCCGATCCAGGACACGTTCCTTGGATCGCAGTGGGACGAGGAGGTGATCGCCGGCGCCGGCGACGGCGCGAGTGGCGCGATCTTCGGGGTGGTGCCCGGGATCGGCGTCACCCTCCAGTACGACTTGGCACGCATCCTCGCGCAGGAGAAGGACGCGTTCCGCGCGAAGTGGGCGGAGGCGCAGGCGCTGCAGCTCGCACTCGGCCGCATGGAGGTGGTCGACGGGAAGGTGCACGGCCAGTGCCCGCGGGCCCGCGGTGCCGATCTGGACCGGCTGGGTGCGCAGTTCGGCGTTGGGCGACCGCCTGGCTTCACGGACTGCTGCTACTGGCGCCTGGTTCGCCTGGTCGCCTTCCAGCGTGGCGGAACGGCGCTGCTGCTGGTCGAGATCGCTGAGCTGTTCACCGGGATCCGGCCGGCGGTCCTGGAGGTGCCTGCGAAGATCACGCTGCACTGGCCCGGGCCGAGCCCCGAGGAGCCGGGAGGCACGGCGCCCGGCTGGCAGTTCTTCGACCACCAGGGCTTCGTCGACACCGCGCTGATCGGGCGTCCCGGCGGGACGTTCTGGGCCGGCGGGACGATCGCGCCGGCCCCGACCAATGACTACGACGGCTTCTGGTCGACGGGCGGGGACAGCGCCGCCGGCGACTACTTCTGGGCCGACACGGCGCGTCCGTGCGCCCCGACGCTTCGCGACGTCCTTGAGCAGGTCAAGCCCGCCGGCGTCGCTCTCATCCTCGAACACGTCCCGCGCCAGGGGGCCATCGGCTGCTCGGGCGCCACGAGACGCGGGGGCGAAGCCTCCCGCGGGTTCTGGAGGTAACGACCGTGCCCTTCCAACGCCCTCAGGTCGCCGAGAAGCAGCGTGCCGATCGGCTCGACTTCAACCGCCTCTCGAGCGACGGCTTCGCTTCCCTTCTGCTCGCCATGGGCGAGCTCGCCGGCGGTACCGGTGTCGTGCGGGGCCTTCGGCTCACCCCGACTGCCCCTCCGGGCATGGCGGTCACGCTCGAGACCGGCTCCGCCTTCGATCCGACCGGCCTTCTCCTGGTCCTCGAGAGCACCACGATCCTCAACGTGGTGCCGGCTCATCCGACGCTGCCGCGGATCGACCTGGTGTCGCTCGCCGGAGCGGAGGGGGATGCGGACGTCGAAGAGCGCCTCTTCATCAACGACGGCGTCATCCCGGCAACGACCAACGCGGCCAACACCCCGACTCGGAAGAGGGTGGTGGTGACCCCCGCGATCACCACCGGGACTCCGGCAGGATCTCCGGTGGCGCCGGCGACACCGGCGGGACACCGCGCACTGCACCACGTGCGGGTGGAGGCCGGCGCCACGGCGATCGACGCGAGCAAACTCTCGCGCGTGGGCGCTCCGCCGATCGACCTCGCGGATCGGCTCAAGGCCGTGAGCTTCAGCGGTGCGGGAGTAGGGGTCCAGATCCTTCCCTGGTTGTCGAACTCGATCGGGGGGCAACTGACCGTCCCTGCCGCGTCGATGACGGTGGTGATGGCCTCGATCCTGGTGCAGGCGAACCTCGGCCTCCCGTCGCTCGACTTCGCCATCACGAGCCTCGACGGCATCACCATCGCGCGGCGCCGCGCTGCGATCCTCTCGAAGTACGGGGCGAGCGCGATCGGCGAGGAGTCGGTGTCGCTGATCGGATTCCGCGGCCCAACGACGAAGGAGTCCACCTACCTCATCTCGATCGCGAACACCGTCCCCCCGGGGCATGCCGGGATCGTCGTCCCGAGCGTCTTCTCCGGGGAGGCGGTGGGACACCTCAGCAACTTCATCGCGGCGGTGTCGATATGAAGCGAGCGATCGCGGCCGCGCTTCTCTTCGTCTGGGGCACCGCGGCTGGGGCGTTCCTGCGGCTCGCCTGGGCGGCACCGCCGACAGGCTGCGTGTACCCGGCGGGCTACGACAACTTCCAGGCCGTGGCCCCGGGGCAGCGCCTCGACGCCGGGATGTTCAACCGCATGCTCTGCGCGCTGAACCAGCTCGAGCAGCAAGCGCTGACAGGCGCGCTCGGGTCGCAGGTTCGAAGAGCATGCACGCCGGTCTCGAACGTGGCGGCCGGTGACCGGGTGGTCGTCGACGTGATCATCCCCGGGATGAACCTCGGCGGCGGCGAGGTCGTGCTGGCGAGCGTCGTCGACGGCGGAAGCCCCGCGCGTCTCGAGGTCGCGGAGATCGCCTCGAGGCTGGGGAGCTCGGTGAAGGTGGTGATCCGCAATCGCGACGCGAATGCGCCGCGGAGCGGAGAGGTGTGCGTGGGGGCTTACCTATGAAGCGTGTTCTCGTCCTGGTTGCAGCAGTAGTTGTCTGGTCGGAGGCAGCCTGGGCTCAGACGCCGACTCCGACGATTCCCACCGGTGCCATGAAGTTCTGCCGCGGTGGGACCGAGCAGGGCGAGCTGTGCAGTGTGGATGGCGACTGCGCGGGTGGGGGGATCTGCACCCGATACGCGCACCCTCGGCGGTGTCGCTGGGAGCGGCGCTGCCACGTGACGACCTCGATCAAGTGCGACAGCGACCTCGAGTGCCCGGGGTATCCTTGGGCCGACCCCAACAACTGGTGCGGTCCTTCCGCCGGGCTCGGGAACACCCACAACATGACCCGCGACTGCAACACGGACGCGGACTGCAAGATCTGCACGGCCGGGACGAACATCGGGTTCGACTGTTCAGGAGACGGTGACTGCGGCAGCGGAGGTGTCTGTGGGGCAGGGGGCACCGGCGTCTGTCTCAACGGACTCTCGTCCGGCGAGTGCAACTACAACGCCTTGGTGGGCGTACCGCACGACACGATCGGCGACCTCGCCGTAGGTGCTCGAACCGGCGAAGACGCGGAGATCGGCGGGAACAGTCCGAAGACCGTCCGGCGCGCGGCCGCCGTCGCGATCGACAAGACGACGGGGGACCTCTGGACGAAGGACGTGGTCAGCGCCCGGAAGAGGCCGTCACCGCTCACCCAGAACATGGATGCGACGGTGTTCCTCGGACAGGCCGACGGCCTCCATCAGCAGGACCAGCGGATGCCCGGTGACGTGACCCACTGCACCATGAGCCAGACCGCGCCGAACGTGCAGAACTGGACGCTCTACGGCGACGTGCTGCCGTGGCCCGCGGCGGACGCGAACGTCCAAGGAACCTGGGTCGCCGAGCGCTACGCGATCTGTCGTTACGCGCAGGGAGCCGCCACGTTCGCCTCACCCTTGCTCTGCCTGGGGTACGTCGACGCCGCTTGGTCGGTCAGGTCCTGGTTCTCGTACAGCGACAACATCGGCCAGATTGCGATGCAGCGGCGGTGCGTCGGAGGGTCGTCGAAGGGAACCCCCTGCACCGTCGACGGCGATTGCCCGTCGAGCTCGTGCAAGGTGTCGATGCTGATCGCCGACGCGAGTCTCGACGCGAGTCGCGTCGCCCTCTACCGGGACGTGGGCAGCATGCGCTTCGGTTCGATCCCGGACGCGGTCTTCGGACACAGCTCCGTCGGGTACTGCGAGAGTGGCTCGAACGCGAACGGCTCGTGCCTGCCGCGCTGCGCGGGCGGCGCCAACGCGGGCCTCTTCTGCGTCGACAACGCGGACTGCCCATCGAGCACCTGCAACCGGAACTTCGACTGCCCAGGGTCGCAGTGTTCGCCGCGGTCCGGCTGCCTGAACTACAACGGCTCGGTCATCCCCGTGGACGCGCGGACGCTCTGCCAGCCGTATGGGGTCGGCTTCGATCCGTCGGGCAACATCTGGGTGTCGGACGGCGGGATCGCCGGTGCCAACGGGAACCGCGTGCTTCGGTACGACAAGGCCGCGGACTCGGGTGCATCGGCGAACCTGGTGCTCGGTCAGGCCAACCTGACAAGCGGCGGTGCCGCGGCCAGTGCCACGGGGCTGAACGGCCCTGGGGGAATCGACTTCTCGTCGGATGGCGACCTGGCAGTGGCTGACCGGTTCTCGAACCGGATCGTGATCAACAACGCACCGATCTCGGCCAGCGGCGAGAGCTGGGACGTCGTGATCGGGCAGGCCGACTTCGTCTCGCCATGGGAGCACCCGCCAAGCTCGGACTTCGTGAAGTGCGACAGGGTGAGGCGGCCCCAGATCGTTCGCTACGACGGCTCGGACAATCTCTGGGTGGCCGACACGGACAACAAGCGCTTCTTCAGGTGCGATGCACCGCTCGCGACGAACATGGCCTGCAACGCGAGCACGTTGCAGGGGCAGCCTGACTGCTCGGCAGCGCACAGCTTCGTCAACGCGCGCTCCTTCGATCAGTACTCGGGCGGGGTCGTGGAGACGGAGCCGGGGCTGGCGCACGCGGACAGCGAGTCGCACCGCATCGTCTGGTGGGACACGATCGACCACGCGCGCTCGATCGACGCGACGGGCCAAGTGCGCGCGGCGGCCGCCATCATCGGCCAGAGCGACGAATTCAAGTTCCACCCGAGCCAAGGCCTCACCGCGGCCGGCGGAAGCACGGCCGCGAACACGCTCAAGAAGCCGCGCTTTCTGGGGTACGCCGCGGCGGGGCCGAAGTCGGGCAGCCTGTACGCGGCGGATACGGGGCATCATCGGGTGACGCGCTACGCGAAGCCCTACTCGACGAACATGAACGCGGCCGAGGTCATCGGCCAGGCCGATTTCACTGGCAGCCAGCCGAACCGAGGCGGGTCCGTCGGGAGCAACACCCTCTACTCGCCGACGTCGGCGAAGCCGGACGTGCACGGCAACGTCTGGATCGCCGACTGGCAGAACCAGCGCGTCGTCCTCAAGTGCGAGGTCGCCAACACCGTGCCGGCGGACGGCGGAGGCTTCGTCTGCACGGCCGGGAACTCCGGCGACGGGACGTGGGACCTGGTCCTCGGGAAGGCGAACATGACCGAGGGCTTCTCGACGACGCCCTGCGGCGACCCGGCCCTCGGGAACAAGCTCTGCGCACCCTACGACGTGATCCCGGACCTGGCCCGGAATCGCGTCATCGTCTCCGACCAGCGATGGGCGCCGTTCGGGGGGAACAACCAGGACGGCCGGGTCCTCATCTTCAAGGGCCCGTTCTCGAGCGGCATGTCGGCCGACTCGTCAATCGGTTCGCCGGATGGCCTTCCCCCGCTGTGGGGGAAGCCGGCTGGACGTTGCACGGCGACTGGAGACGCGACGCCGGACGCCGACCTCTGGTGCTCGTACAAGGAGCCCGCCGGTGCGGCCGCCGGGTCAGGCGGCAAGACCTGCGTGGCGCCGGCGTCGAAGTACGGCGTGGGTTGCAGCGCGAACTCGCAGTGCGACAGCACGACCGGAGCGGGTGATGGCCAGTGCGGCTGCCCATCGGGGCAGTACTGCCTCTGGAATCGCACCGTGGGGTTGCCGGGCGCGATCGCGCTCCATCCGACGCGTGACTACCTGCTGATCATGCGCCACGGATTCCCGGCGCAGAACGCGGTGGTCGAGTACAGGGACGTCGGCAACACGTACACGGGCCAGTCGGCGAGCCGGGTCTACGGCCAGTCGGGGCCGCTGGCCTTCAGCCGAAACAACCAGCCGACCGTTGCTCACGATCACAACTGGCTCCTGAACGTCGAGAACGGCATGGGGTTCGACACCGGCGGCGACCTGTACGTTGCCGCCGGCAACGGCGGCGTCTTCCAGAACCACGTGTACGTGCTCGACGATCCGCTCCCCGCGAACACCCCGACCCAGACCCCCGCGAACACGCCGACCACGACGAACACCGTGGCAGTGCCCCTGACGTCGACCTCGACGCCAACCGTGACCCCCACCCCAACCCACACCCTGACGAACACGGTGACGCGCACGGTCACGAGCACACCCACGTGGACGCCGACGAACACCCTCGTGCCTGGGGTGAACACCCCGACCCAGACGAACACGCCGACCACGGCCGGGACCCCGACGGCCACCGGGCCGCTGCCTGGTGGGCAGATGGTCGTCAACGACCCGAACACGGAGGCAGTGGTGCAGCCGGGCGACACGGCCGGCTCATCGATGGTGTGGCGCGAGGCGAAGGCGAGCGGCGGCGACCAGGTGCGGATCCAGGCGCCGGCGAGCTTGAACGTGAGCCGGACGCTCGGAATCACCGCGAACGGCTACTTCAACCTCTTCGGCCTCGAGGCCCCCGGGCAGTCGAACCGATGCGTGCGTGTGGGTGCGAGCGGCGTGGTGGAGCTCTCGGGCGCGGACTGCGTCGGGCCCAACTACAGCCTCATCGAGGGGGCGTACATCGATGCCCGCGTCGACCTCGACCAACCGGGCGAGGGCATTCTGTTGCCGTCGGTCGACGGCATGACGTGCGACGAGGCAGTCGGCAACCCCGTGGTCGGCCAGACGTGCATCCAGCGCAACACCGGGACCGACGGCACGGTGACGATGCCGTCTCTCTGGTTCGGGATCCCCGGCGGCTGGCTCAAGACGGGCGCCCTGTACGATTCCGAGTGGGCTTGGCCGGGTGCCTGCAACAACACCTCGCCCACGCTCAAGGACTTCGAGCTGCCAGGGGCGAACGCACCGACGCTGTCGTGCATCACGACGGGGACCAACCTCCCGACCAAGGCGGTACTTGCGTTCCCCTCCGGCTCGACGACCTGCGCCTACACGCGCTTCCCGGGAAACTGGCTGATCCAGGAGTACGCTGGCGCCCTCGTGCCCACCTACCAGGCGAGCGCGGTGAGTGGCACGGTCACCTGGCAGGTGTCGACGGCTTGCGTCGGCGACGACGTCATCGACGACGCTGCCTGGCAGGTCGCCGGCTCGTTCACAGCCACGGTGCCGAGCGCCACGACTCGGGTGCAGTTCGTCCCGATCGGCTACACGCCTTGCGGGCCGAGCTCGTTCACGCGGGTGCGCCTCTGCCGGACCGGAGGCACCGTCGCCACCGCATGGCTCGTTGGATTGCGGAAGGACGTCGTCGAGCCGTGAGACTGACCGAGGGCCTTCGCTCGGAGTACGAACGCCTGTTCCTCGTGATGGAGCTGCGCCCAGAGCACGCCGACGAGGTGGATCGCCTCGTCGACCAGGTCGCAGCGGGGATGCCGCGCTATCGCGCCGTCGCCGCTGAAACCGGCGTCGGGTGGCATGTGATCGCGGCGCTGCATCTGCTCGAGGCCGGCCTCGACTGGCGAGCGCATCTGCACAACGGGGATCCGCTGACGCGGCGTACGCGGCGAGTGCCGGAGGGTCGACCGAGCGCTGGCAGCCCGCCCTTCACGTGGGAGGAGTCAGCCGCCGACGCGCTGCACCTGCACTCGCTCCACCGCTGGACCGATTGGAGCGTCGGCGGCACGCTCTACGTGCTCGAACGATTCAACGGCTGGGGGTACAGGCGCCGACGCCCGCACGTGCTGAGCCCGTACCTGTGGAGCTTCTCGCGGCACTACACGACCGGGAAGTTCGTCGCCGACGGCAGGTTCGACCCACGCGCGACGTCGCAACAGTGCGGCGCCGCGGTGCTGCTACGCGCGCTCTCGGACCGCGTCCTCTGCCTGCTCGGGACCGGCAGGATCTGCGGGGCGATCTCGCCCGACGGGTTCACGTGCCTCAGAGAGCCGCACGAGCGCGGGGAGCACCGGGACGAGGTCGGGCTGGCGTGGATGGTAGCGCCGTGAGGGCCCCCGGCTCTGTTGGCGCGCGGCTACGTGACGCACAACTACAACCCGGCCCGATCGGGCCGAAGGAGAGAGACGATGACCAGACAGAGACTGGCGGCCGCCGCGGCCGCGATCGCGCTGGCGACGATGATCGCCGGCTGCAGCACGAGCTTGGGAGAGTTCTTCAGTTCGCCTCCCGCGGGCACCGACCAGCAGCTCGCCGTCGCGGCGGCGATGAAGATAGCGCAGCGCGGCTGCGTGCACCTGGCGGCCGCCCTCAAGCCCGGCGAGGTGGAGGACCTGGGGACGTCGCTCGAGTACGTGAGCGACCTGCTGTCGCGGAACCCCGACATCACTCCCGAGCAGCTCGCCGAGGACCTGGCGGGTGCGAGCGAGGACGCGGCGGTGTTCGCGCCCGAGATCCTGGGTGTGGCGGCGCTGGCCGCGGCGAAGATCCCGGAGGATACGAGAGGGGCGACATTCTACCTGGTGGTGCAGGGCGTGGTGTCGCAGTGCAGGCGGGCGTTGGGGGAGATCGCCGTGAGTGGGAACGCCGGCCCTTCTTCCCCTCGCCGCTCACGTCTCCCGCTTCAATGCCCGTCGGCAACCGCCGACTCCGTAAGAGGAGGAACCGCCCCTTCCCAATGCCAGTCACCGACCTCACCGGTTCGGTCCTTGTACTTGCCGGCCATCCCCGACGCGGAGATCTTGCCGGTGAACTCAGCGAGCACGCTGCCGGCATCATCGACGATCTGCCCCTCCACCGCATCGCCGACGACCTTTCCCTCGAGGTTGGCGTCGGCGATGACGGGGGAGTTCGAGACGCGGATTCGTCCCCGAACTTCGCCGTTGGAGAAGCGCAGCGCGTCGAGGGTCCATGCAGAGCTGCTCGCGCGGGCCGCGACTCCCCAATCCCCTCCGCCATGAACCTGGCGCGTCGGCATTGAGGCAGAAGCACCAGAGTCTGCGCCCTCCTCGGCCCTTGAGATCGCTGCGCACATTACTCCAAGGCAAAGGGCGGCTCGAACTGTCGTCTTCATCCGCGTCCTCCTCTTGAGTGAACGTTTGAGTTCGCGCGCAAACTTCATTCCACGCGAACCCTCACGCCAAAGGATCGAGCGAACTCCTCGGCGTCTGCGTGTGGCATCCCCGGTGCGAGAATCAGGAGCGAGGGCGCCTTGTCCTTCCAAACCGAGCCGAAGAACGCGTACTCCTCGCAGATCCCGACGAACTCCCTGTTCACCTTCCCAACGTGAACTCTGTCGAGTGTCTCCTCTGCACTTGGCTGCAGTTGAAGGCTGACCGTAGAGCGCTGCGCCCGAGCTGAGGAGTAGCAGCCCGCAGCCAGCGTAACCGCGACAAGCCCCATCACGCAGTGGAAGACCGCGAGGCGAGCGATCCGCCTCCGCGCGCTGGGAGTCGAGAAAGCCGCCGTCAATGGGCGGCGCAGGGCAGAGCGCTTTCGTCGGCCGTGGGCGCGCGTCCTGTGAGCAATGCGTCCAACCCGATCGCGTTGCTCGGCGAGGAACGAGTTGGATCCACTGCATCCATTCGTTCCATCGGCCCCTTGGGCGAAATCAGCTGTGGGGGTCGCATCCTTCCCGCCTGGCGACGCTTTCAATGAACACCTCCAAGGACTTGAAGTTGCCGGGCTGCAGTCGGCCAACGTTGGCAGATCGCCGTCGAACGCCGCCGATCGCATCGATGAAGACGGCGGTATCCTCAAGACCGACGATCTTGAGGCGTACACGCCTATTGTCGAAGCCCCCTCTCTCGAGCCCCCCCAAATCACCCCGCAACTCTTTGGTCTCCTGCGCAGACGGCTTGAAGGAGAAGACGCAACGCGCATCCCGTTCAATGGTGTCAACCGTAACTGGACGGAATGTCTCAACGGAGAACGGCAGATAGAAAACCCTAAGCTCTGACACCGCAGTTTCACCGGCTGCGCCTGCGCCGTGTGAGCATGAAAGCGCCGCTCCCATGCTACCGAGGAACAGGAACTTCTTTAGCCGCTCTAGTACCATATCCTTATTGGCTCCCCTAACTCTTTGACAATTGGATTTTCATTCAGACGGACGTTCCGCAACGACAGGAATCCGTCGTCTCCGACGCCGGTAAACGCGTGCCCGAACTCGTGCGCCAGAATCCGCTCCAACGATGCTGGCTGCCATTCTGGCAACCATCCGTCCCAAACCAACACGTCAACCGTCTGGGTAGGGTCGATCGTAACGAAGTCCCCAACTCGGTCGTAGTAGAAGTCACCACGGTAGTTGACCCGGACTTCCAGCGGCGATTGGCGTCCAGCTGCGTGCTTTTGGAGATCCCGGCCCCGCTTGGTGGACAAGACACGACCAGTCGCCTTCTCAATGGCAGCCTGTTCAGTGGCGGAGCCACCGACAACGCGGGTGATTGTCTTTCCCCCGCTGCTGAACCCCTGTTGAGTGCCGAAGGTGAACCGCTGGCCGTACTCCGTTG
>Ga0268299_1002820_pt1 | contig 18432 bp, 13 predicted proteins | sample NOBtaG_FD_193484 | JGI IMG/M metagenome (GOLD analysis project Ga0268299, IMG submission 193484) | Activated sludge microbial communities from bioreactor in Nijmegen, Gelderland, Netherland - NOB reactor | ecosystem: Engineered > Bioreactor > Aerobic > Activated sludge | place: Netherlands...
GCTCATGACATATCTGCTCGGATTGTTTATTTGCTAACTTCAATCTTTTGCAGATATGTTTCTTTTTCAACCCTTGACTGGGTTTACGGATAGATACTTAGTCCTCAGTCCTCAGTCCTGATTTTCACTCAGCACTCAGCACTTTGTACTCAGCACTTCCGACTCACCCCTTCATCCCCGTCAACACGATCCCCTTGACGAAATATTTCTGAAACAGGGTGAAGATAATCAGGATCGGCACGGTTGCCAGCGTCGCAGCGGACATCAGCGCAGGCCAGTTCGAGCCGCCTCTGCCCTGGAACATCGCCAGCCCCACCGAAATCGTCATGTTATCCACCGAACTCAGATACAGCAGCGGCCCTAAAAAGTCGTTCCAATGCCCGACGAACGTGAACATGGCGACGGTGAGCAGCACAGGTTTCGAAAGCGGTAGGAAAATCTGCCACAAGATTCGGAATGTGCCAGCGCCATCCACCCGCGCGGCATCTTCGAGATCACGCGGAATGCCCAGGAAAAATTGGCGTAGCAAGAAAATGTAAAACGGATTGCCAAAAAACGTCGGTACAACCAGCGGCAGCAGCGTATCCAGCCATCCCAACTGCCGAAAAATGATGTAGACCGGGATCATGACGACCTGGAACGGCAGCATCATCGTCGCCAGCAGCACCACGAACCACACATCCCGACCCCACCATTTCAGCCGCGCAAAGCTGTAGGCGACCAGCGTACACGAGGTCAATGTGCCGATTTCCGACAAAATAACGATGATAATCGTGTTGATGTAGAAGCGATCAAACGGAATAGGCCCGCCCCACAGGTTCAGATAATTTTTAATCGTGAACGGCTGGGGGATAAACTCCGGCGGAAAGCGGTATGCCTGCCCCGTTTCCTTGAACGATGTCGAGACCATCCAGAGGAACGGCAGCACAAACAGCGCGCCCAGGGCGATCAGGATGATGATCCGTAGAATCTCTAAATAGGGAATACGGCGCATCGGCTTTGCTGTCAGATTTGTCATATTGGTAACGGCTGCCATTTATGCCTCCTCCGCTTCGTAGTAAACCCAGCGTCCGGCCAGCTTCAACTGAATCAGCGTCAGCGCCAGCACGATCAGGAACAAAACCCACGCCATCGCCGAGGCCAGACCCATCTCGAAGCCGCGAAATGCCTTTTGATACAGGTACAGCACGTAGAAAAGCGTCGCGTTTTCCGGCCCGCCATTGGTGAGGATATAAATCTGCGTAAATATCTGGAACGAGCCAATGATACCGATCACCAGCGTGAAAAAAATGGTTGAACTCATCATCGGCAGCGTGATAAAGCGAAATTTATCGACCACGCTTGCGCCGTCGATCTCCGCCGCTTCATACAGATAATCGGGAATCGCCTGCAAACTCGCCAGATAGATGAGCATCGTCGAGCCAACACCCCACAGGCTCATCACGATCACCGCTGGCAGCGCCCAGTATGGGCTGCTCAACCAGGGCGGGCCTACGATGTTAATTTGATCGAGCAAAAAATTGATGAGGCCAAATTCGGGGTTAAACAGCCAGCGCCACAAGACCGCCACCGCCACGCCCGCCGTCACCGATGGCAAAAAAAAGACCGCGCGGAAAAACAGCTTGACCGCGCCCTGCCCGTTGACCAGCACCGCCAGCAGCAGCGCCATCGCAAGCTGCAACGGCACGGCAAACACCGTGTACATTAACGTCACGCGCAGGCTTTGCCAGAATAAATTATCTTGCAGCATTCGCTCGAAATTGCGCAGGCCAACATATTTCATCGGCGTGAGCATGTCCCATTGCTGAAGGCTGAGAACGAGCGAAGCGATAAATGGCCCCAGTGTGAACACAAAAAAGCCGATCAGCCAGGGCGCGGCGAACAGATACCCCGGAAGATTTTTGCGGATGGCTTGCTGCCAACGCGGAACGGGTGCGGCTGGCTGAAGCGCTGTCGTTGTATTATAAGTTTGAAGACCGCTGCTCATAAACGCTATATCCTGTCTGCTTTATTTTCATCCCTGTCCGACTTTACCCGATAATCCACCATTTGGAGTCCAAAATCCGCATCGCCATCGTTTGAAAATCATCCCACTTGGCAATGATTTCTGGCGGGTCTTACACAATTAAACCGGATATTCGAACACGTGTCGGTAGGGGCGCAATATATTGCGCCCCTACGAAAATCCAATTTATTTTCGCAAATTACATTATCGGCTCTACGTCACGCCGTTATCCGCGCGCCATTGATCCAGCGCGGCGTTCACGTCTGCGGCGGCCTGGGCGAGCGTTCCAGGAATGTCATCGGTGGTGTTGTTGAAAATGGCATCCAGGTGCGGGTTGAGAACCGAGTCAAAATTCGCATCCAGAATCGGTTCGGGGTGCGCCCATTTGAGCGCATCGCTGTAGACGATATTGTGTTCCGGCGGCATCGAGTCCAGGAAAGCAGGCGAGCTGTTGACCGATTCGAGCGCGGCAACCGCCATACCCGTCGCGACGTTGGCTTCCTGCGGGCTTTGGGTGAGCAGGAATTTCAGGAAATCCCAGGCAATATCGGCGTTCGGTGAGCCAGAATAGATCGAATAATTGAGCATATAGAGGGTACAGGCCGGATCACGATCCTTAACATGCGGGAACGGCGCGACATCCCACTCAAAATCGGTGATCGTGCGGAAGGTGTTCAACCAACGTCCATAGGAGAACATAGCGACTTTGCCGGACATAAAGCGGTCAAATCCGCCGAGTTCCTGAACAGCGGTAGAGGACGGCGCGACTTTGTAGGTTTCGCGCAGGTCACGCAGCAGTTGGAAGGCCTGTGCTGCTTCCGGCGAGTCGATCACGCAGCGGGTGTCGGCGGTGATTTGCTTGATATTGCTGTACACCTGCGCGCCATGCTGATAAAGCAGCGTCGGGTACATCCAGTTTTCGAAATGGACACCGAATTGGCGTTCTTCTTCGTTGGTGAGCTTGGTCGCAGTTTCGATCAGGTTATCCCACGTCCAATCTTCGGCCTGCCAATCCATCGGGGGATAGGGAACGCCAGCGGCATCGAACAGATTCTTGTTAAAGACGAACCCAGCCGGGGAGACTTCGAACGGCATCGACAGCATTTGTTCGTTGTAGCGGCAGGCTTCGACGGCGACAGGCGAGATTCCGTCAAATGTGTAATTATCGGCTTCGATGTAGGCGTCGAGCGGGAGCAGTACGCCCTTCTGCGCGAAAATATATTGGAACCAGGGATTCAGGTACAGCACGTCCGGCGGGTTGCCACCAGCCAGCATCACCGTCTGCGACTCATCGCGCGAACCCGTAATCAACATAATTTCGATTTCCACATTCGGATTGACTTCCTGGTACATCTTGGCAATCGCCTCGCGTACCTCAATCTCGGTGATGTCCTGCCCGGAAACGACGCGCAGGGTCGTGGTCTGCTGCCCCGGCGCTGCCAGGACACGAACCGTCTCGAACGTCAGGCCGTGCAGCCCCGCCGCGACGCCCGCGCCTGCGACAGCGGATCGCCGCAAAAACTCCCTACGACTTAAAGATTTATTGCCCATTTAAATGCTCCTTTTAGTTTTCAATATTTTAGGCTTGGTTGATAGACATTCAGCCACTAAACGTCTATAAACGTCTATATGAACGTAACATGCTTTCCAGGGCATGTCAATAAAAACTGGACGTAAAAAATGGATATGTGGATTGACGTTCAGATGGTGGTTTACGTGGGGTGAAAAGTCGTAGGGGAGCTTCCGCCTATGACAGGCGACGCCTCGAATTTTAGTTATGGCGATGGCACGTTTATAGATGATGCGAGGTTGCTATCGTAGGGGCAGGTCTGAGACCTGCCCGGAAAAGGCCAAACGGGGATTGATGGTCAATTTACCCTGCCGCCGATTTCGGCTGCGCCGCCACAAAATCCACAACGCGAATCGGCTTGCGTCCGGTAAGGTCTTCGACAGAAGTCGTCACTTCTTCAAACAGTCCCTTCGCGATAGCCACCTCAAACGATGTGACCAGATCAGCCACCACCTGGGGCAGCCCCGCAGCCAGCAAATTTTGCGTCAGCACTTCAGCAGTCAGCGGCACATAGGGGATCGTTTTTCCGCTGATGTCGCTGGCAATTTTGGCGAGGTCGGCCTGCGAGAGCGCTTCTGGCCCGGTAATATCGAGCGTCCGGCGGCCTTCAAACGTCGATGCCAGCGCCGCCGCTGCTGCCTGGGCGCAGTCCTCGCGCGTGATGTAAGCCGTTTTACCATCGCCACCCGCGCTGAACAAGCTGCCAAGCTGGATCGCCTGCTGGATAACGTTGAATGCACCCTCGGTATAGATATTCTCGCGCAGCACCGTCCAGCCAATTTTTGTCGCGTCCAGCGCTTGTTCGGTGGCATCATGATCCGGCGCAAGTGTGACCGGCGATTCCGGGCCTGGATTCATCAGCGACGTGTAAACAATATGCTTCACGCCCGCAGCTTCGGCGGCGTTCACGGCATTTTTGTGCTGAATAATCCGCTGACCCGGCACGATCACCGCGTCGGTGCTGATAAGCAGCAAACGATCCACACCTGCGAAAGCCGTCGCCAGCGAAGCCAAATCCTCAAAATCCGCTTTGCGCACCTCGACTCCACGCGCCGCAAAATCGGCTAATTTTTCCGGTGTGCGCGTGGCGGCGATGATCGTCCCGCCATTTTTTTCGAGCAAAATTTCCACGACGCGCCGTCCCAACTGCCCCGACGCCCCCGTAACCAACAATGTTTGTGCCATTTTCGAACTCCTCTATGCAAAGTGCGAACCGTCACCCGCCGTGCTTCGAATTGACTCCCCTCTCTGCTTGCGGACGACCAACGGAAGTGCCTATGGCAGAGGGGCTGGGGGTGAGGTAAAAATCTCGAATCAATATTCCCAATAGTTACTATAAGTGACTGAGTATAGAATAGGAAGTAGGCACTTTTCAGTAACGGAGTCACTAGATGGAAACCCAATATTTACCGCCCAACGTGTATGCTTCCGACTGCCCCACCCGTCGCGTGTTGGATTTTATCGGCGACAAATGGACGGTGCTCATCATCGGCCTGCTCGAGGATGGCCCAAAACGCTTTTCCGAGCTTCAGCGCAGCATCGGCGGCATCTCACAAAAAATGCTCACGCAAACCCTGCGCACGATGGAGCGCAACGGCCTCGTCAGCCGGAAAATGTATCCCGAAATCCCGCCGCGAGTCGAATATACCCTGACGCCGCTGTGCCAGACGCTCTGCCCCGCCATCATCGCCATTCGCGACTGGTCTGAGGAACACATCGACGAAGTGACCGCCGCACAAATCCGCTACGATGCCCGTGAATCATGACGATTGTCGTTCGCCCCACGTCCCCCGCCGACCTCCCCATCCTCGCCGCCTGGATGGTCGATCTGCCGCTTTTCCAGCGTTATAACCTGACCGTCGAGCGCGCAGTCACCAATTTTGAAAACGGCCTCGCGCGTGGCGACTGGCTCATCACCGCCGACGCCGAATTTTCAGCTTGCGGATTCGCCTGGGCGATCCCCAACGGCGCGTTCGGGCGCAGCCCCTATCTGCGGCTGATCGGCGTTCGCGCAGATTTGACCCGTCACGGCATCGGCGCAGCGCTGCTGACTGAAGTCGAAAGCATGGCAGCGGAAAAATCGAATGATTTATTTTTGCTGGTGTCGGATTTTAACGAGGCTGCGCAGCGCTTTTATCTGCGGCAAAATTATACGCAAATCGGCGCGATCCCCAATTACGTCGTCCCCGGCGTCGCCGAGTTAATTTTTCGCAAGCGGCTGTAATGATATAAGAGGGGTTTATTATTTGTGCAGGGGCAAGCCAATACCCACCCCTGCAACCTTCACGAGAAAGTGTTACGCAGTCGCCTCTTTGTATTGAAGCTTATCAAAGTCCTTCGCGCTGATGAACTTCGTCAATGTGCGACCATCATCCGTCTTGCCGCGCAAGGCGTAGCGCACCTGACCATTTTTGGTGTTCAGCTTCGCCTTCATCACGTTCTTATCGTCAACATTGATCTTCTTGCGGGTTTTCACATCATAAAATTCTACTGTAGCCATTTCGACTCGTCCTTTCAGCTAATTCGCTCATGGATTTTCCGGTTCAAGTGATACTGACCAGAAAAACAATCCCTCGCCCGAACAAAGATGAAGTTCGTAGCGGGGCATCAGCGTTAAGATAATCATGAAACGACCATGTGCCACACACGAGCAGCGTCACAGAGAATCGTCCACCACATCATACATTAGCAGTATTTGAGGAACGTAATAGAGCCAAAACACCTATTCTATAATCGCCCGCTGCGCCTACCGCCCCGCTCCCCCATTGACCGATGCCTAAGCCGTAATTCGCCATTGAGATTTAGCGCATCTCCCGATACCCTATCCCCTTTGTTCGCGTCCTGAATGAACTTATGCACTTTCAATCCTACAGGGTGATGCGTAGGGGCACGATGGATCGTGACCAGGCAAACCAGAATTTAGCTGACCGCTGAAAGCCATTTTCGAGCCATCATGGACAAAATCGCCATCATTTCCGACATTCACGGCAACATGCCCGCGCTGGAAACCGTCCTCGCCGACATCCGGCAGCGCGGAATCGACCTCATTTACAACCTGGGCGATGTCGTCGGCAAAGGGGCTTATTCTGACCGCGTGGTTGACCTGTGCCGTGAAGTCTGCCATGTCACCGTCCAGGGGAATTGGGAAGCGGAAATTTTGCGCGTCAGCGACAGCCCGGTGCTGGATTGGTACGCCAGACAGCTCGGAAAAGAGCGGCTGGAATATCTGCACAGCCTGCCCTACGTCTGCGATTTCTGGATGAGCGGCAAGCGTTTACGCCTCTATCACGCCTCGCAGGAGAGCGTTTTTACGCGCATTCAGCCCTGGATGCCCTACGAAACGCACCGCGCCATGTTCGAAAACACGCCCTTTACGGGGATGGACACCGCCCCGCCAGATGTAGTCGGCTACGGCGACATCCACTGTGCCTACATGCTCACCCTGCCCCAGGAGCATAAAATTTTGTTCAATGCCGGGAGCGTTGGCAACCCGCTCGATCTGCCGCTGGCAACCTATGTCGTCATGACCGGAAAATTTGAGAGCGAAATATCCGCGCCGCTGTCGATTGACTTTATCCGCCTCCCTTACGACATCGATCTCGCCATCGAGCAAGCGCGTCACGTTGGCGTCCATGAGGTCGAAGCCTACGCCATCGAATTACAAACGTCGGTCTATCGGGGTCGGCAGAAAAAATAGATGATTTTTTACCAGCACATCATCTCAATCAATCGCGAGATTATAAGGACTCACGCTAACCAATGCTGTGTTGCAAACATTTCACGCCAGAGGCTCAAAGCCGTCTGGCTACTAAAATAAGCCGCCTGAAGGCGACTGGCTACCATACGCTCGTCTTTCAGTCCGCATCAGCGGGCTTTCTATTCTTAGCCGAATGACCGAAGGAAACTCCTGTGGGGTGGCTTCCAGCCTACGGCGAAAAATCCGCTCACAATCATTGCTACACAGCGGCCTACAACTTCCGAATCTCCATCGTCCGCACCAGCCCCTCCTCCAGCGTATAAATGTGCTGCACCATGTAATCGGCGATCACCTTGCCCGCCAGATCGCGCACCGTCTGATGCACCTCGACGCTCACCCGCTTATCTTCCAGCGTTTTAAAAGCCATCGGCTCGACGTGGACGCCGAACTTTGCCCACTGCTGCCTCCAGTATTCCCGCACCGCGTCATGACCATGAACATAGCCGCCATTGATCCCGTCAGGCCATGCCACATCGCTGTGCATAAGCGACAGCGCTGTCTCGATGTCACGACTATTAAACGCAGTATAGGCCTTTTTGAGCATCTCCTGTTTATTAACCGTCGTCATTTTTAATATTTTCTCCCCGTCCTTCATGCTCTTTTTTGTGTCTATCGCGCTCTCGTTCCCTACGATGCGCGCCCTCGTTCTATGTCTATCAAGCCCTTGTTTCGTGTCTTTCGCGCCTTGTGGTTCAGATTTCATTCGGTGATATACTCTCTATTCTAATGGCGATTCTGTTATATTTTGGATGCGGAAATAGCGCCCTGGCTCATGATCTACCCCGCACTGGCAATCATGTTGGGCGTCCTCGGCTTCAATCTGCTCGGCGACGGTCTGCGTGACATCCTCGAACCCCGTTTGAAGGGGTAAAATAATTAGTACGAACAATGTTTAACAATGTTTGTAACTCGTTATTTACTTTATTGATGAATCATGAGATAATAATGAGCGGTAGGGTATCACAATAGCCCGGGCCGAATTTTGCACCGCGTGTTCCTGCTCCTCCGATCACTTCTGCATAGTTTGCCACGTCAGCTTGCTTGCTCTATCAAAAATTTTTGTTTTGATTCTCTACAGGAGACTGCCAAATGGCGAAGAAATTGTACGTTGGCAACCTTGCCTATCGCACCACGCAGGAACAGATTCAAGAACTGTTTTCGCAGGCGGGCGAAATCACCGAAATCACCCTCATCACAGACCGCGAAACAGGCCGCCCCAAAGGGTTCGGTTTTGTCTCGATGGCGACGGATGAAGGCGCTCAGGAAGCCATCAAGCGCTTCAACGGCTACACCCTCGACAATCGCCCACTGACGGTTAACGAAGCCCGCCCGCGTGAAGAACGTTCGGGTGGCTATGACCGCCGTGACCGCTATTAGTCCAACATCTGGCTAAGCAATCAAAGCGGCGCAGGAATCTCTTGCGCTGCTTTATTTTTTTGATCCGCTAGAGTGAACTTGATCCGTTAGAGTATTAAGGGAGTCGATATGGCTGCTAAAACCAAAGTTGATGATTACTTCTGTGTCGCGGTTCAGCGCGATTATGAATCGCAGTGGCGCATCGTCAGCAAACATGACACTCGTGAGGAAGCGCAGGCCGAAATCGACAAACGACGTGCCTTTACCGGGTCTTTTAACTACGACAATGCCACCTTCCGCATCATCTCGCGCGCGGAAGGCAAAAAAGAATTTGGCAAAAAATGGGAATATGCCCCCATTGGCTCCCACAAAGCAGCCGAAAAATCGTAAGGCGTTTCTACAAGCATCATCGCTGCTTCGCCTCATAAACCGCCAGGTCGTTCAACCATCGTGTTCGTCGGGGTATGATGCATTATGCCCACTTGAATCAGGCTGCCGCTGATAGCTAAAAATCACGATGGGCTGTAATCGTCCTCGACTTCGCTCTCATCATCGTCAATGTAATGGATTCCAGGCAAGCCAGGAAAATCCAGTTCGCCATGATGTGTGCGCGTCCTGGTCGCAATCTGCACGGCATTTTTGCGATCCACCCGTTTCTGATCGTAATCGATCACCTTACGCGGGTCCCACAACTCGACTTTGATATTTTTCGTGATGCCAATCTCCGACCCAATCGGCACGGCGACATCACGCTCCAGCGGCACCCGTTCCCCGTTGACATAGGTGCCGTTTTTCGTACCCATATCCTTCAGCCGGAAATTGCCATTTTTAAACGTGAATTCACAGTGTCGCGGGCTGATAAACGGTAGGTCGATGCGGAAATCGCAGCCAATTTCTGCACGTCCGATGATGAAGCGCTCGCTGTTAATCAGAATTTCGAGGTCATCCAGGCCGTCGATCACCACCAACCGTCCATAGAGTGGTTTTTCAGGTTTTTCGGCGGCTGGCTGGCTGCCATTCGTTGTTGAAGGGGGAGAAGCCGCGATTGGCGGTGGGGGCATAAAAATTTCATCGTCATCGCGTTCGGTCTCGAACACGTCGCGGGTCACAGTCCGGCGCGTTCGGCGCAGCACGGCAAACAGGTAAAGCCCAATCAACGCCAGCACCGCCACCGCTGCCGTGAGGATTTGCGTCAGATTATTGCTCAATGCGGGTATCGCGCCGAAAACGGGAATGGGCGTTGGTGCAAGGGTCGGCGCAAGGGTTGGCGGCGCGGTTGGCTCAAGAGTTGGCGCAGGGGTCGGCAGTGGGGGCAGCGCACCGACTGTCACCATGCCTTCTGCTACCGCGCTGGCGGAAAGCCCCAGGGCATCCGTCGCTGTTACGGTGATCCGCACAGGTATCACCGAGTCGGGCGTTTCAAAATCGCTGAGCGACCATGTAAGCGAATATCCCCCTAACCCATCGCTCGGCGGGTCGGGAATTTGCGTCGATTCAATCACGCTGTTGGTACGGGTATCGACGATTTCCAGGCCGATGATTTTGACAGCCCGCACCACACTGCCGGGGAACGCGATTTGTACACGGACTGGCTGTTCAAGGCGATCAAAATTGATCGCCGCGCCGTTGCGAAATGGCGTTCGCACCGGGTTCAGATCGCCTGACGTGATCGTGATTTCGGGAGGCATATATTGGCGCGTATAGCTAAACGGTGCGCTGGCCTGCTGACCGTTGGAAAGCGATACGGTCAAATTCGCAGTCTGCTGTTCGCTCAGCTCAGGATTCGTCGTGCGGTAGCTGATCTGATAAATAGTACGGCTATCTGCCAGTGTGTCGTAGAGCAGCTTGAGCGTCGTGATCGCTGTGCCGTCCACAATGGTATCGCCACCGCGATTGTTGGCGAATAAACCGCCGCCGCTGCTCGCCATCGCGCGGTGTGCAGCCGTCGAATTTTCGCGGAATCGATGCGCCTGGATGACGTGAAAAGGGATTCGCTCGGCTGCGAAAATGCGAGGTGTGCTGCTTTCTTCAGGGTCATTCAGATAGGAGCCGATATACAGCGCTTCCCGTGAATAACTGGAATCCATCTGCCGTAAATCGGTCAAAGCAGCCTTCAAAGCATTGTTGATGTGATAATATCCTGGCGCATATGAAAACCCGTTGATAATCCTGTTAATCTCGCTGGCATCAGTGGTATTGACTACACGAAACGGATCGCCATCCAGAATATAGAATGTGACACGATCTCCGGCGCGAAAATATCCATTGAAATACGCCCGCAGCGTCTCGCGGATCAGATCGGCATCGCTGCCCGCGCTCAGGTTGACGATCACTGCCAGCGCGATAGGCCGGGTCGCTTCGGCGGTGACGTTCATGTCGGCAAACGGCTCACTGACACTGAAATTCGCAGCAGTCAGGTACGCTTCGGTCAGGCCGCCTGCGTCCTGCACCACCGCCGTCAGCGTCACGGTATCGCCTTCAACGGGTGCAGGCGGCGTAGTAATCGTCACTGTCGCCGCGCCCTGCCCCATCGCCGGGACAGCCAGCACCAGCAGCGCAAAAATAATGGACGCCAGCGCACAAAATTTTATCGGCGCATTCCGCCTCACCGGATTCCATTTTTTCAATCCGCCGCCTGTAGGGGCATGACGTGTCATGCCTGCCGGATGTGTCATACCCACCGAATTTATCCGCACCGCATCACCTGTAGGGGCGCACAGCTGTGCGCCCAACCGCACATCCCGCCTCATTAACCATTTATCACGATTCAAAACATCGCCTGCGGGCTGCACCGCCGAGGATTCAAAACTCCCAGCTAAATTTTTCAAAGCCTCGCCATCGGTTGAAACCGACGGCTGCCAAAATCCAAGTCCACTAAAGGGACTCTTGTGAATGGCATTGAACCTCTTTAGCAGGTTTGAATTCCGGCAGCCGGTGACCGAAGGAAACTCCTGTGGAGGCATTTTAATGTCTGGCGTTGAACAACCAGCAACTTCATCAATAGGTGAAAATAATTTTTCTACGTCTCTCATCACTGCAAACTCGCCATCACATCATACAGCGGGCGCTTGACGAGCGTATTGCCGCTGTCGGCATAAATCAGACTGTAGCCCGCCATGTCGCTGCCGCTGTTTACCGTCGTCGGGTTGGCAAAATTGAGATTCCACAAAAACATTGGCCCCATAAAATCTAACGCTTGCGCAATTTTGAACGCCGCCAGCGTGTAATCAGCCTGGGTATCCGGCGTGTTATAGGTCATATAACCTTCGGGCGGCTGACCGGGGAAGCCTTCCCACGTCGCCCAACCGAATTCTGTCGCCCACAGATCGACATTATGCCCCGCTGCCAGCATCACACTGCGATAATCCGAAATCGTGTCGAGGAAATAAAACTGCGGCTGATCGGCCCAGCCCTGCCCTTCTGTGCCAGGATTGCAGCAGCGTATATCCGGCGCGTTGCCCCAGCCATAGGGATGAATCCCAACCGCCACGTCGCCATACTGCGCCAAACCTGCATCGTACATCTGCCGCAAATAGGTGCGGTCATCGATACTGTCGGACGAGTTGCCCGTTGGCGCTAAACCAGCAGTGATAATTTTGACATCCGGCGAAATCGTGCGAATCCGGGCATAGGCAGGTTCAAACAGCATCATATAGCCCGCCCCACTGAACGGCAGCGACCCGTTCCACTCGCGCCGCAAATTTGGCTCATTCCAGATTTCAATCGCGTCGGCTTGGGTCTGTTCCAGCAGCCGCCCAATAAAATCCGCCAAATCCTGCGGGTTATCCGGCGGGCTGTCCTCGCCCAAATTCGCCGCCCGCGCCCAGGCTGGCGCTTTGGCAACGCTCAACAGCACCTTGTAGCCCATATTTTTCGCTTCCTGCACCGCCGATTGCAAACGCGGAAAATCGCCGCCAAGCTGACCTTTTGCCTGCGGTTCGAGCGCGCTCCAATTGGCCTGAATTTTCACCCATTTCACGTCGAGCGGCTGTACCAGGCTCATCACTGCGCCCGCCGCGTTAATATCCAACTGGACACCGACAAGCTGCGGGTCAACCGAGGCGGCTTGCTGCGGCGGGCTGCTGATCGAGGATGTTCCACCGCCCCCACTGGACGCGCTGCCAGAGCCGCCTTCCGATCCTTGCGGCCCCAGATAATATTCGGTGCCTTCACCCTCCGCCGTCCATCCAGTCATGCCGTTGAACGTCACCTGCCACCAGCGAATCTGATCTTCCTCGTCGCAGACTGGCCCGCCGATCACTTTAAATTGGCTGGTCGGCGGCATCAGCGCGACGACGTTGCTGTCCTTGACACCGGGTTTATCGCGCAGACGGTTATTGACTCCCCCTGGCGTAACAATCGCGTCCATGCCAACCTGAATCTGCGATGGTGCGGGTGAGCCTGGGCAAATGTCGCCTGCGCTGGCTTCCAGCGTCGGGAATGGCGTCACCGTCGGCGAAGGCTGTGCCAGCGGAACGCTGTCCACGTTATCGGGAATCGTATCGCCGTCCGTGTCGGGGTTGGTCGGGTTCGTCCCACGCTTGACTTCATCGCCATCGGAGAGGTTATCGCCGTCCGTGTCGCGGTTGAGCGGGTCGGTACGCCAGATATACACTTCTTCGCCATCCGTCAGGCCATCCTGATCGGTATCCGCCACGTCAGGTCGCGTTTTCAGTTCGGATTCCTGTATATCCGTCAGGCCGTCCTCATCCCTATCAATTCCAGCCACCGCCGTCGCCGTCGCCGGGACTCCGGTTGCCATCGCGATAGCCGTCACCGTTTGCGTCTGTGCGGGAAAATAAATACCTGTCAAAAATGCCGCGCTACCCACCAGCACACCGCACAGCAGCAGCAATATCAGCAGGCACCCGATTCCGATAATCGAGAATCGTGCCGGGGCGATCAATTCGCCCGTCTGTGTTTGCGGCCCGCCAGCCAATTCCGGCGGCACGGGCGTCGCTTTCACCTCAAACGGATATGTCACCGCCCGCCCCAAAAACGGCCTGCGCTTGGATTTCACGCGGATCGAAACGTAATCGGTCTGCCCTGGCGCGAGGGTGTACTGCTGCCCGCTCAGGTCAAAAATCAGACCTTGTTCGCGGTCACGCGCCTGGAGCATGAATGTCATAAAGCTATTGCCCGTGTTGCTAATCATCAACTCTGCCGCGCCGCGCCGCTTGATCCGATCCGGCTCAAGATCGGTCATGTAAGCATAAAACGGCTCGACATTCAGCGCGCCCTGCACCCCCGGCGACGTAATGCCCATCGCCCGCGCCGTCACGCGCACTTCAAAAGCATGACCGCCCGCGCTGCTGGTGCTGGTCAGCGGCGGGTGAAACGTCAGCGAGGTGCTGTCGCGGTTGTGCGGCAATAAATAAAGCGGCTGCGATGGCTGTGTCACCCAATCCGGCGGCAGCCCAATCGCCTCGACCTTAAAATGATCGACCAGATCGCTGCGATTCGCGACTTCTACCGAAAGCGTCGTCGTCGAACCCGGCGTAACCCGCAGCGTGGGGTTGCTCACCGTGACGCCAATTTTTTCGGTCTCCATCGGCGTGACAGGCGGCGGCAAAATAATATTCGGGCGCGCGTCGGCGGCTGCTTCAGCCACATCAAAAATCGGCGCTTCGTGATCGCTCGGCGTTTCGATTCGCAGCCAGAAATCGCCAATCCGCACCGTCTCGCTTTTTTCCCAGATTTCGGCGACATTTTTCATCAGGCGGTAGCCGCCCAGCCATGTCCCGTTTTTCGAGCCGTAATCGATCAGGCGGTAGACGCCGCCGGGTGCGCGTTCCAGCCGTGCATGTCGCCGCGTGACGTTATCGCCGGACAGAATAATATCCTGGTCATTCTCGCGACCAATCGTGTAAACATCTTTGTTCAGCACGACCACGCGCGTCGGGAAACGTTCGCTGTACAGCACCAGTTGGTCAAATTCAAGCTGCTCGGCAGGTCGCGGCGCGCGCGTCGGCGGCGACATCTCCTCCGGCAGCGGACGTTCCATGATCGCTGTCGGGTCAGGGTCTTCGGCCAGGCTGATAAATCGCCCGGAGCTAATGCGATCTTTTCGATCAACAATAAATGTCGCCGTCCGTTGCAGCGCTAACGAAAGCTCGGCGCACGTCTGGTAGCGGTCATTAGCGCGTTTTTCCAGCGCCTTGAGGATAACTTTTTCCAAATCTTCAGGGATGTCGCTGCGGAAGTTGCTCGGCGGTTGCAGCAGTTCACGGCTGTGCATCCGAATCGCCTCGGACATCGAGCGCGGCTGGAACGGCGGACGCCCCACCATCATTTCGTACAGAATCACGCCAAGTTCGTACACGTCGCTGCGAATATCGACCCGTTCGCCCAGGCATTGTTCCGGCGACATATAGGGGAAGCTGGATTCCGGTTTTTCAGTGGCAAAAATTTCGCCGGATTCCGAAAGCCGCGCCACACCGAACTCGGTGAGAATCGGCTTATATGTCACAATCGAGCCAATTGTGATCGGCTTGAGGACGACGCTTTCTGGCGTCATGTCCCGGTACATCATCCCCTGTTGGTGGGCATAGTGCAGCGCGTCTGCGATCTGAACAGAATAGTCAATGATGTCCCGCAGAATCATTGGCTTGCCCTGATCTTGATGCCGCTTGAGATATGCGCGCAGCGTCGGCCCGGTGATGAGTTCCATCACCATAAACAGTTCGTTATCGATATTATCGAACGAGAACACGCGCGCGATATTTTCGCTTTTGTCAAGCTGCGTGAGCTTGCGCGCTTCCTGCAAAAAGCGCTGTTTAAGCGGCTCTTGCGTCGCCAGATTCGGGTGCATGATGCGCAGCGCCACCGCCCGTTCCAGCGGGAATTCTGTCGCCTTGTAGACGGCGGAAATATTCCCTTCGCCCAAAAAGCGGTCAATGCGGAAATTTTTAATGCGCTTGCCCACGCGCCCATAACTGTCCTGAAGCACGGCGGCGGCATACTGTTCAATATCCGCGCGCTCGAACTTCACCCAATAATTGCCCAGCCGAAGATATTCGTTATCCTCCGGCTTCCAGGGGACTTCGGTATCCGGCACGAGCAGCGTATCGCCCACCCACGTGCCGTTGGTCGAGTTCAGGTCGGTCACGTACAGGCGGTTATTGCGCCGTTCGATCATGGCATGGCGGCGGGAGACGCGCTTGCCTTCCAGCACAATATCCAGGTCTTCGTCGCGCCCTACCCGCAAAATATCGCCCTCAAAGCGGATAATCTGCATCGGATGATCTTCGCTCAGGAAAATCAGGCGATCTTTTGAGCGCATCTCCGGCGAAAGCGGCGGTGGTGAATACGTCGGCAGGTCAATCGGCAGCGGCTTAATCATCGGCGCGGTTTCGTTGGGGTCTGTGACCTCCAACCGTGCGCCCGCTGTCGAAAGCGGCCTCAATTCCGGCGGCAGATCGCGCTTCAGCTCATAGCGCATCCAGTATTCGCCCAGGCGGATCGACTGCTCCGGAGTGAGTGGCAGCGGCGAATTTGGCGGGAGACGTTTGTCGTCAACCCACGTGCCGTTGATCGATCCCAGGTCGGAAATATAAAATTGATTGCCAATTTTTTCGATTCGGGCATGACGACGCGAGATCGAGACATCCGGCAGCACCACATCAAGCTGCGAACGCCCAACCAGAACGCGGTTGCGATCCAGCCGGACGATCACCGTCGGATTATTTTCGCTGAAAAAAACCAGCCGATCATAGCCAAGCTGGTCGGCGGTCAGGTGCGGCGGGGTGTAATAGGGCATTTCGCGCGCTACCGCTGCGTCGAGCGGTCTGGTCGGCGGCGCGTCGTCCAGGATATTAATATCTAAAAATGACGGCACATCCAGCGGCAGCACGGGCAGGTCAAGCTCGTCGGGGTCTTCGAGTTTTTCCTCAATCGCTTCGGGCAGCAGCAGCTTGAGTTCCAGCCACATCCAGTAATCGCCAATAACCGCCACCGCGCCGGGGTTAAAAATGACGGGCGTGTCCGCTTCAAGCTGTACCCCATCCAGCAGCGTCGGGTTGGTCGATTTCAGAGCCGCAATCGTGTACTTGCCATTGGGCTTGCGCTCGATGAGGACGTGAACCCGCGAAACGACGGCGCTTTCCAGATACACATCGGCCTGCTGGGGGTCACGCCCCACGATTGTGCGCTCTTTTTCGAGTTTAGCCGCAAATGAGGCATGAGTCGGGCTGTGAAAAATCAGATGATCGAAAGCCGTGTCGGTTTGCAGCGGCGCGACATCAAACGAGGGCGCAGGCGGCAATTTTTCGGTCAGCACCGCTGTCGTCAGGTCGGTTGGAACTTCAACACTGACCGCTGGGATTTCTTCAGTTGGGCGCGGGGGCAGCGCTCGAATGGGCGTCGGCGGTTGCAGCGGCTTTTGCAGGCTCAGGAGCGCCTTTTCCATCTCCCCGGCAGTCTGAAATCGATCTTCCGCTTTTTTGCTCAGGCTCTTGAGGATAATTTGTTCCAGATCAGCCGGAAAATTGGATTGATAGTTTGAAGGCGGCGACACCTGCTCGCGCCCGTGCATCCTGGCAGCCTCAGCTATCGTTTTGGGGTTAAATGGCAGCCGCCCCGCCGACAATTCGTAGAGCATGACGCCCAGCGAATAAATATCGCTGCGGGTATCGATGTCGTCGCCCAGGCATTGCTCTGGCGACATATACGGATACGTGCCGATGGGCTGCTGGTCAGTGATCGAGTCTTCGCCGCTGCTGGTCAGCTTGGCAAGCCCAAAATCCGTCAGAATAGGCCGATAATTCAGCCGCCCGCTGTCCTGATCCGGCTTCAGCAGCACGTTATCCGGCTTGATGTCGCGGTGGATCATGCCCCGGCGGTGCGCAAATTCCAGCGCGTTCGCCAACTGCCGTGTAATCTCAATCGCTTCGGGGTAATCGATAAAGCGTGATTCTTCGTTCAGGCGCTTGATATATTGGCGCAGGCTGCCACCAGTGATGTATTCCATCACCAGGAACAGATCGCTGTCAAAAGGCTTAAAATCCAGAATGCGGACGATATTGGGGTGGTCGAGGTTGGCTGCCGTCCGCGCTTCCTGCAAAAAGCGATTTTGAAAACTTTTTTGCGCGGCGAGATGCGGGTGCATCACCTTAATGGCTACGGGGCGTTCAAGCTGCTCATCCGTCGCTTTGTACACCGCTGCCATGCCGCCCTGTCCCAACATCTGGTCAATGCGGTAGTGGTCGATTGTCTTACCGATCATGCCATTGCTGGGCATTCCAAAACCATCCCCTCCTCAATCACTAATCGCTAATCGCTAATCCTTCTTCTCGTCCTTTTTCACATTCGCCCCGCCCTGTTGGACGACGTGCGTCAATTCGTGCGCCACCAATTCGCGTCCGGCTTCTGTCTCTGGTTGATACTCGCCCTTCCGGAAGAAAATATCCGAGCCGATGGTGAAGGCCCGCGCATCAACCGATTGGTTCAAGCTGTCCGAGGTCGTGTCGTCGTGAATTTTGACGTTGCCAAAATCCGCGCCAAAACCCGATTCAAAAAATCCGCGTGACTGGTCGCTCATCGATTGACCACTGCCGCGCTGCGCCTGGATGGTGCTTTCAATCTCACCGCCGACTTCAAAGCCGCCATCTGATTCACTGGAGGCACGTTGAATCTGGCTGGCGCGCGACAATTGCATTTCATCTTCTTGTGGCCCTGCGCGTTGAATATCGTTCGCCCGCGCTAATTGCATCTCATCTTCTTGTGGCCCCGCCCGCTGAATGTCAT
>Ga0268299_1002822_pt1 | contig 18428 bp, 23 predicted proteins | sample NOBtaG_FD_193484 | JGI IMG/M metagenome (GOLD analysis project Ga0268299, IMG submission 193484) | Activated sludge microbial communities from bioreactor in Nijmegen, Gelderland, Netherland - NOB reactor | ecosystem: Engineered > Bioreactor > Aerobic > Activated sludge | place: Netherlands...
CCAAAAATCAAAATTATTTAGCCAACGACTTTCTAACTAACTTTACTAGAGAGTTATTTATAGCAGGGTATTCCTTTACCTATGCTGAAAACAATGAATTAAAAGAATTTGCTAGTAAATGTTTAGCTAAAGTTAGTAATGAACTAGAAGAAAAAGAATATATAGAATCACGTACTTTTGCTGATAGAATTGCTCCTATTGAAGCTCAAAAGCTTAAGAAAAAGATTCGTCGTACTGAAAATGAGACTTGCGAGCTAGAAAGCTTTGTTATTAGGGAGTTCTACAGAGCTAAACAGGATATTGATGATAAGGATTTATCATTTTTAATTAAGCAAGACCAACGCGGTAAACTTAGAAGGCAAATTAGCTCATTAGAATTAGCTTTATCTAATGACCAACAATTAATGATTAAATATGAAGAACAAGATTTAAGTGGTGTTGAGCTAAGACCTGATATGAATCTATATGCTATTAAACGAGAGCTTTATAGGATTGTATTAACTAGCGTTGGTGTTGATTTGAAGGGACTTGTCTACGACGGGAGAAAATATAGTAAGGAAAGCTTATCATCAAGCGAGCTAATTACTTACTTAACTCAAAATCGTGAAGTATTAGTAGGCATTATTAATCTACCTAAAAATGAGCAATTATTATCTGATCCAATTCGCTATTTATCTTTACTACTTAAACGCTTAGGATTAAAGCAAAAGCGCGTTGGTAATTCTAGCAATGGGGAATATATGCTAGTTGCTAGTAGATTGGAGTTTTTGAGAGGTATTGTTATGGATAGAGGTGTTGTTGAGCTTGGTTAATTAATTAGTAGGTGATAGATTTATAGTGATTTGTATTAATTATTACTTCTCTTAGTGAGAATAACCTTAATTGATTAATAGCCAAGCTAACAACCAAAAATAAAGACCATCTTTAATTGAAAATCTTTGTAAAACACTTCTCATTAATATAAGACTCATTAATAAACAGTGTTTTCAGGGTAAAAATTAAGGATTGGTGATGGTTTGGTGGCTGTTGATTGGTTTTGATGATACTTGATTTGTAGATAGCTGTTGGCTACTTTAGCTACTGCTTTAATCGTTCATATTTGTTAAGATCTTTTGTTATCAAAAGATAACATTCAAAATTATCACTAGGTTTATAATATAGATACTCTGTTTCAAGTGGTATATTTTTCGCTTCGCCTGTTGATGGATAATAATTTGTTAAATTTAATACTTCTCCAAATAGTGGAAATTTTGTCAGCCCTTTTCCAGAAATTTTCAATTCATTGCTATTAATATCAACTTTTGATTTTTCAAATGTAACCAAGTACCAACCATATGGGCCATAAGCTTTCATTGAATTTAACCCTGGTTTATCTGCCTTAGAAAATTTAATTTCACTAAATCCTCTACCTAAATTACTTGTAAAATAACAAATTATTCCTATTACAACAAAAACCAACACCACTGAAATTACAGCTATTTTTTTCATATTACCTACTAATTTACATTAAGCTTATTTTCTAATCTTCATTAATTAAAAACCATAACATATTAACAATTAATTTTCCTAAATTATTAATTACCACCATTTTAGTTTCTTTTGTTCTTTATCCTTATTGTCTTCTTTCTCTAAATCAAAAACTGCTGTAAAAGAAGTTACACCATTATTTTCTGTTAAATTAACCGTGTCTGCATTTGAAATAAGAAAGTCAAAAATATGTTCTGTTTCATTTTGAGTATCTTCATGGATTTTTCTCTCACAAGGTGTTAGTTCTAATCGACGAAAAATAGGCCATCTAGGAAATTTACTTTTAGCCTTTTCCCATAAAGCTGAATCTTCAAACGATATTTTTTCATTGTTCCAATAACTTATACGTATCGCAAATACTTTAAGTATTTCCTCTTTATCTTCGCCCCTAGCTAAAAAATTCTCATATGGTATTTCGTCTGTCCAAAATATACTTCCTAACGGTATTGCACAGCATATAAGTTTGGCGTTTGGATCAAAGTTTAATTCTTGAATCATTTTTTCTGTTTTAGGCGATACGTTCATAATAAGTAGTCCCACTGAGCGTTAAAGCATCTAATACTAAGTTCAACAATGAGCAAAATTAACGAAGCAAAGTTAGACAACTTTGCGAGTCCGCTGCAACATTTGTTCGACGCATTCTAATTACTTAGTAGATATAGTTATTGTAGCAATGAGTTATTCTAAGGAATATTTTTATTTCTATTTAGTAATAAATCAGTAAATTGTTTTAGAGAGTTCCCAGCTTCTTCTATTTTGGGTTTTGCGTTTCTAACAGCAGTATTTACAATATTTGAAGCTTCAGCCCAGGAATTACTGCGAGGTTGTTGGGATGCCATTAAATCCATTGCTCCATTAGCATTACTCATTGCAACGTATGCACCACGAACCTTTAATTTCAAATCTTCTGCTAAAGAGGAAAAAACTCCTTGTTCAATCAGTCTTTTATATTGATTATCGAGAAATTTACCATTTCTATCTTGCCCGCTAGAAGCAGAAGCAGCTATTAAGTTATGTTCTAATTCTTCAATCAGTGCATTTAAAGGACTAATAAGTGTTTCCCTATTTTCACTCTCAGTTAAATTAACAATTGCTTGAATAGCGTCTTTAAACTTTTCAGCTAAGATATTTTTTTCACTGGCAATATCAGTCTGGTCAACTTTCATTTTGTATTGCAAAATTCGTCTTTGTTTTATATCAAAAGGTAATTTTTCTATTGCACCGTACTCATTATTTAATACACAAATTATACTTGTCCAATCTAGATGTCTAGCTGCATACCCTAACTCAATTAAAACATTCGGGTTTGGAGTAGATTTACACTCTTTCTCTATACCATTCACTGGATCTGCATGTTTGCATTGTTGATTGATTATCGAAACATCGCCAACAAAAATATTACAGTTAAGAATTTTATCAAAAATGGTATGGGCGATATCAGGAGAACCAGCTACACTCAATGTATCACGATCTACTTCTATTTCATCTAAATTAAGCTCAGAGTCACTTCTTATACTTCTTACCGCTTTATCTAAAGCATCCTTAATAAAACCTCTATTTGTTTTATTCGGTAAGTCGCTTTGCCATGAATAAAATATTTTTATTTTCATATGTAATTATCCTTCTTATGTTGTTTTTTATTCATTATGTCATAAGCATTTATAATAATGTAGCCATACCGCACCGAACGCCTAATGACATTAAGTTAAGGATTACCTATTTAGAATCAAATAATTATGAGCAATAAATAGAATAACGTCTCTCCCTCGAAATCAATATATTGTAGGCTTAACATTTTAAGCTACTACTTATAGGTTATAAATATTATAGCTGGTGGGGATGATATACTCTAGTAGGTTTTCTTTATTGGACTTCATTTTATTCTATCTAAACAACTTACTGTTAACTTAATGCCATTGGCTGAACACCAAGTTCAGGGGCGAGCAAATTCAGCGAAGTAAAACGAGATGACTTTGCGAGTTCGCTGCAACGTTTGTTTGGTGCATTTATTTAACAAAATTACTGCTGCTTTCTTTTCTTGTGAGTTTTCTTAAAAGATGAATCTCTAATTCCAATAACTTCAAGACTATGAATGGATATTAAAAACTTTTTTTCACCTTCTTCATCCTTATCAGAATATTGTAAACCAAATTCACTTTTTATACCTGCGCTCTTTTCATTAGTAAAACCAATTATAATTATTCTATTTCCATCTTCTAAATTATAATTTTCTAAATCAACAAAATATTTGTAGTTGGTTAGTTTAGCAATTCTATAAATAGCCATCATTTCAAGAGTAATTACGCTACAAACTGAAGTTAAAGTTTTGTCTATTATTTTTAGTTTCGATATATTTTTATTACGTTCTATTTCAATTACTTCTACATCGAATATATCTTTATCTATATCCATTTCTTTAGTATCTAGTTTAACTAAATTACTTTTTATATTCTGCCCTATACAATTGAAAGAAAACATCAAAATTATGAGAAGTGATAAAAATATTTTTTTGGTCATCAGTTTCACCTTTTCCAGTTATTTTTCACTTCCAGTATTCTATTTGATCAAATTCTGTTTTCGCTTTCCTCTGTTTCACTTTTTGAACTGCAACAGCCCAAAATGCACCGAACGCCAAGTTCGGCGGCGAGCAAATTCAGTGAGCCTTAGTGAGCCGACTCCACAAGTCAACGTTTGGTGAGCAGTTTTTAGATACTCACTCAATTTTTAATCTTCAAAGAGTTTTGCACCACAACATCATGCTTATGACAAAGAAGAATCATAAACTTTGCGTTACCGTGTAGAGGATCGCTTTTCAGAAGGGATCTAAAGCGTATGATTCCTTCATCACTAAAAATATTTAGACCCTCATCGTGTACTCTTTCCAATAAATACCAAAAAACTGAACTCCTAGAAACTATATGGCAAACTTTTAATTTACCTTGATTTAGATTTAACGGTAAACTTTTATTGGCTTGAGCAAACATTTCTTTAATCCCTACACAGATCCTACATTCACCATTTTCTCTTTGTCTTACAATTTTCTTCTCTCGGCTGTTTATCTGATCCATACTGTTGAGTTGTGTTGATTGTACCCAATAGCGAATAGCTTGGCTTCCATAACTACAACTAAGTTTATCCTTAATAGATTTAACGTAATCAGAAGACATATTATTAATGAAAGATTTCTTTATCCCACTAAGAGATAAGTAAATTGTGTCTTTTAGATTTTCCTGTTTCATTTCTTCAAGTTTTAGGAAAATTGCATAGCAAACTTTTGTACCTTTGCTATCTGCCCTTGTGGAGCCTAAAGAGACTCTTTGTACAGCGGCTCTTAAATAATCACAGTTAATATTAGGATTTTCTTCTTTCAATACGTTATATATGCGACGGGTGCTTGTAATTGATAAAGGGGGTAAATTAGCTAAATACTGGCGAATATTATCTATCATTTTATCTATTGTTTTCATAGCAGCGAGTTGGCCGCAACACTGGTTTAACCCTTTCAACAAAGCCTACTTGTACTCATCTATTATTTTATCAATATACAAGCTAAGTTGACTATTTCCTGTGCTTCTGAGGATCTGGAAGACCTACACTTTCATCAAGAACTAAAGCCTTTTCTACAATCATAATTGGCACACTTTTTTTTATTTCATAACCAATTTTGTTATCTTTACGTATAAACAAAGCTTCCATAGGCTCTTTCACATTAGACCCGTCCCAATACTTTAATTTATTTTCTCTTATTAATTTATTAACCTTTTCTATTTCAGATTTTTTTGCCAAATGCAAAGATGTTAAATTTTCAGGACAAACTAAGATTTCTAGTAACCCAACATCAAAGTCTTTTGGAGTAATAATTGGATCCGCTGTATTTTTTTCTTGACCGTTACAACCTAAAAACATAAATGCAGTAACAATTAAAAATGTAATTACAAATTTAGTTATGATTTCCATAATTGCTCCAAATATTTTATCAATTCACAAACAATCTAAATTATCTAACTCTTGCTCCATTTGTTTTTGCCCTTCAAGTAATTTTTGTAAATGAGAAGAATCTAAACGTTCTGGCCTAAAACCAGGCCAAGAAGGAACTTGTCTGTAAACACTTTGCCAAATATTACGATATTCTAATCTTTCTTTTCCAGAAATGATGGAACTACGATATGCCCAAAGATAACGAAATAAATATTGTGTTATTGAGTGCTGTTCTTCTAACAAAATATCTATTAGCTTATTTGTGTATTCATCTCTCCATACCAAACCTCCTGATAACCATTCATAGAAGTTTGTTGCTTTTGGATCATATTCTAAATTCCTAAACTCTTTAAGTATGTTTATTGATAGTTTTGGTATTGCTATTATTTCATTGTTCATATGTTTTAGTATATTTCGTAAAACAATACAACTTAAGCTATGAAGTTGTAATTTCAGCAACAAGTGAAACTGTTGAAGCAAAGCAAGCCGACTTTACAAATCCTCTGTAGCATTTGTTCGACATGTTTTCTAAAAAACAAATAGTGTTACTTTTTCTTTTTACCTTTTCTATGCCCTAAAACTTTAGGGTAGATATTTTGATTAGATTTTTTAATAGAAAAGGTATTGATTTTAACAGCGTTATTATTTAGTTCCAAAGAATGCTCAAATTGAGGTGAAAACCTTTTTGGAATAGATTTATGAAGCAAATTCAAAACATCATTATATTCATTTTTCGTTTTTTCTAAGTTATCCTTTATCCTAATTAAAGCAGATTGAGCATTTTCTATTACATCAGTATTTTTATCTTCTAACAATTCAACGAGCTTAGGAATAAATTCTTTGGATTTTATTCCCATTGAACTTATTCTTATAATTGCGCTTATCCTGTCAAATGGATTATCACTTTTTAATTTCTCTTCTAAATTTTTATAGAATCTTTTTTCTTTGTCTCTAACTAATAAATAAAACGCTAAAAAAAATACTCCAAACAAAAATCCCAAATACACTAGTAAGATTGCTACAAGATTCAGCCACATATACTAATTTTCTTTCTAAAAAGGCTATTTCATATTTTTCTTTAATTATTCCACACTAAATAACTTTTTATCAACGATATTGTTTTACGCGCATAACGCCAAGTTCAGCAGCGAGTGAAATCGGCGAGCGATAGCAAGCCGACTTTGCGAGTCCGCTGCAACATTTGTTTGGTTGCCGATAAATAAATCAATAAGTAGGAAACTTTTGAATGTAAAGATCCCAAAGAGAAGCTAAATAATTATTAGCATACTGTTCAGCAAATAATTCACCACGACTAGAAGAAGCTTTATACCTAGTAGTCATACGATCATAATGATGACCTAATTCATGCATAAAAATATGTAAAAGCTGAAAAGCCTTTGCCTTATTCTCATTAAAGTAAAGAACATAGCCATCATCTTTATTTTCATGCTTAACTTCTAACTTATCAAAAACCATTTTATGCTCATTAAAATAATTAGAGGAAACTTCTTTCCAAAGATCTTTTTCCCAAGCACGAATTGCTATCTTTCCCCTAGAATGCCATCCATCACTATAATCGCTTCCTTTAGCTAGTAAAATTATGTGTAGTCCTTCTGAAAGTTTTCCCCATTCGGGTATGATTTCTACAAATTCCATTATCTCTTTTTTATCTAATAAATGCTTATATCCATATCCTGCTTCTTCTTTATCTATTATTATTACTCCTTGTTCTATATTTTCATATCTCCTACTTACAACCATTCTATTCCTTTTATTTTCGTTACCTAATTTTAACTTAGGTTTTGTTCTTCTATATACCCTACTCATAATTTTCCTTTCTCACATATTACTCACTGGCATTCAGGCAACCGAATACCAAATTCAGCGACGAAGCAAAGCGACCCGACAATCTGAGTCTGCTGCAACGTTTGTTCGACGCATTAATAATAACCATGTCTTGTTTAGCCGTTTCTTGTCAACACAGAACCTGAAGCAAGAAATATCCAACCAAAGAAATATTCTTCAACGTCAAACGTTTCAAGACATTTGGCTAAGATTTGCCAAGGTTGATGGTTAAGACTTGGAGTTGTTGGAAAAGAAAATTTAGAAAATACCATTTGAAACACTGGATTTAAGATACGTCCAAAAGGATTACTCGAAGTTTTTGCACCAAATATAACAACTTTGGCATTGCCTCTTAAATGTGGAAAGATATTATCTAAAGCCTCTTGAGAGGCGTAAACATCAGGAGCAGCCATCATTAGCAAAGCATCAAAAGTACCTGTCAACTTAACTCTCTGAGCAGCAGATTCAATTACTTGGACATTCTTCCACCCATTTTTTTCAACTCGTCTTCTCGCATTAATAGAAAATTCAGGGCTAATCTCAACACCTATAACTTCTCCTGATGAGCCTACTACGCTTACAAGATATGGAAAACTTGCTCCTGATCCACAACCTACATCTAAAACACGACTACCCTGTTGCAAATTTAGCAATTTGACTGCTTTTTGCCGTAGCGGTTTTATAAAAAAAAAGTCAAAATCAGGAAAAGGTCTGGTAACTGGTGCAAAATATCGGACGTATGGTGGTGTTATATCTTCTTTTTTTTCTTTCATTTACACAATATCCTTTTGCGCCTAACGCCAAGCTCAACAGCGAGCAAAATCAGCCAAGCAACCTGACTTCACGAGTCCGCTACAACGGGTGTTCGGTGCTTTATAAAAACTAATCAGAATTAGGCCAAGTTAAAATACCTTTAGTATTGCCAAAACCATTGATTATGGTGGTTTCTGTTGTAGGCTGAAATATATTAACAAAAACCCAAGCTTCGTGCGATTGATGAAGTAAAGTTCTATCAACAGAAATAAAACTTAGGTCTTCGGTCAAGTACCTTATTGAAGGTGATTGGCCTAACAAGTTATCAATAAAATCTGCTGTTTCTCCATCAATGCCTGTGCAACAAGCACCATTCCATTTTGAACCAGTAAAAAATTCCATAAGTTGTGTTAGGATTTCACTATTATCATCACTCAAAGGAACGTAAACCCCTTCAACACTAGGTTGTAAACAAGCATATCCTCCTGTTTGGTTTGTGTACACAACTCCTGAACTCATTATTATTACTAATCCTAGATGCTCAATATTGTAAAGTTTTATTTCCGCTTTTTCCATTTTCGCTTTGTTCTTTTTTAATTATACTATTTAACTTGCATCTAGAAAAATTACTAAACTGTTTTATTAAGCCTATTTTAAGATATTTTGCTTATTCTGATGATTTAATTTCTTTTATTTCTACTCAACTAACGAACCGCTTACAGCATCCAACGCCAAGTTCAGCAGCGCATGTTAACGAGCCGACTTCCTGAGTCCGTTGCAACGTTTGTTCGGCACTCTTTATCTTTATTGACTGATAAAGAAATATTAAAAACATCATTAGGCTTTAGTAAAAGTAAGAGGAGAACCACAGTTAAAACAATGGTTATTATTGGTGGAATTATTCTCCGAACACCGCTTGCAGCGTTTAAGATTGCTTTTTATATTTCGCATAGTTTTAGCCATATATAAAAGAAAGATAACTGATACTAAGGCTATAGGTAAAGCGACTAGTGTACCAAACATATAGGTTATTATAAATAAAGCCATAGTCAAAATAACATAAGGACTACTGATGAAAAAACCGAATATAAGCTCATTTTGCTTTATAAATTCAAGCAGCACAAAAGATGCCTGTTTATCTTCTTGCCTTATAGCTGTCATTAAATTATTTCTTTTGCTAGTTATCGCTCCATTAGAACTTTGATATTCTGTTAACTCTGAACACCTTAAGCAATTATTCTTGCTTGCATCAAAAAAATCTGTTTGATGACAAATTTCACATCTTTTTGGCGTGTGTTCTACTTTTAGTTTCATGTTTTCCACCTTTATTTTTTACCTACCTCATTAATCTTGTTCTACTAATATAATACATATTCTAGTATTTTACACTAAGTTTTTTACTTCTGTTTATTACTATTTGTTTTAATATTTTCTTAGTTCGTTACGCATTTCGTTGGATTCGGTATAGCTTAGTCAATTACACTATACGAAAAGATCTAAGTAAAATGGCAAGATTTTGATTGCAAAAAATAAAGGAAAGTTTCATAATGGTGAGCAATGCGCAAATTACCATGAGTAAGATGCGTAATTTCTAAGTATTAATAAAAATTAACAAATTAAATAAGATCCAACTAGCAACCTTTTAATATAACAAAAGTTATCAAAACAACAGTGCATTTTATTTAGTAAATATACTATTAAAATGATTTTTCACGCATATAGCCTAGCAACATTATACGGTATAGGTGAGAAGATACACTAACCAAAATTGGGTAAATTAGGAGATGTCTTATGGGGTACACTGCTGAACTATTCGCAGACGCTTTCGCGTCTATGGGTGGGGATCCAACAAATGCAGTTGCGGCTGCAAAAGGTTATTCATCTGTAAATACTTGGATTTTTTCTCAAGCAGCGCAAGCTGGTGCTGTTGGAGCAGTTGCAATGGCCGTTCCTGGCGCACATATTCCTGCAATGGCTGTAGATTTGGCGGTGCTTTTGCACAAAATGGCTTACTGTTGCTGGGGAATAGGGGAAATTCGCAATTGTATAGTGCTTGGTAAACCAGATTTTTACAATATTCTAGCTCTTTGGTCTGAGGCTGTAACAATAAATGAGATTAAAAACCAAGTTGTTACTCACAAAGCTCTTGAGGACGCATTGCTCAAAGAAGCTATAATTGTAGGCAGTGTACCAATGGCAGCAATAATATCTACATTAACACAACAGCAAATTGTAATGATAGCGAGTAAATTATCTGAAAAATCAGCCATACTGCTTTGTGAACATGCCGCAGCTATTCTTGGTGAAGAAGTTGGGAAAGCTGTTGCTACAGGTGCGGGACTAGCTTTAAAGAAAGCTGGCCTGAAGGTTTCAAGCAAGTTATTATTAAAGGGTGGAGCTAGTATAGGAAGTCAAATTGGTTCACAAATTGGTTCACAAGTAGGAACAAAGGTTGGAAGCAAAATTGCAGCAAAAGTTGCAGCAAAGTTATCAAGCAAGTCTGCTGCAAAACTTATCGCTGGAGCTATACCAATAATTGGATCATTAACAGGTGCATCAATTAATGCTTATTTTGTAAAAAATATTGCTGATAGTGCAGATCTATACTATTCTTCAGCTAAATAAACTAGTTAGAGGTGTAGAGCGGTATCTGTTTGAAGAAACATAAAAACCAAGTTTACATTGAAAGCAAAAACTTCAACACTAGTTTTTGTATTTTTGATTAAATACCTTTGTAACCTATTAAAATGTAGGCAATACGGTAGTGATACAAATTTTTACAAAAAAATAAGCTATTACAAGAAATCCCTCTTCCAATAAATTCTCGCTTGTCCCTTGATTTTTTCATTGGCACATTTTTAATGTCTTAAGTTATAATGCTACAAAATTTACTCGATGGTATTTTACGGAGGTAAAGAAATGAAAAACGCCCTAGTATTTCTATTTGTGTCCATCTTTTTATATTTCATAATCAAAAAAATGAGTATATGGGTAAATATCCATATGAGTGGAAAAGAATTTATAGCATTTATACTAGTAATAGTAGGTATTGGTGTTTTTCTAGCAAGCAGATTTAGGTCTAACTCCATATGATTACAAGCTACTTCTGGAATGGTTTTCAACATCTTGCTTTTGCTATATTTTGTGTGTTGTTATTTTATTACTCATCCAAAAAACTACCACACAATAAAATTACTTTTTGGATAGGAATAATTTTTACTTCAAGCTCATTATTTTTCTTGCCTTCTCACATCGGCAAATATGGTTCATTTATAGACTGGATTTATCAATTTCTTCATTATCCTTTGCCAGATTGGGATATTCTTCTTTTTAATATGAATTGGCATCGCTTTTTTATTTCCCATTCTGCCTTGTTGCCTATTTTATTATTTGCCTTGTTATGGAATAAAAGCTTTAGCCATAGTCTCAGTCTTAGGCCATTAATAATTGGAATAAGTATTGGGATTGGTAGTCACTTGATTTGGGATGCTATTACTGGTTCTTTGTTAACTCCTATCGTATTTATCCCTTATCTATTTTCTGTAACAGGCTATTTGGCTAAAGCCTGGCTTATTTTTAATGGTTTTATATTGTTTTTACTTCCTTATCATCTACAAAAACAATAAGCGTTTCTACATACAAAAAATTACCATATTTTAAGTATTCAATGCTCGTTGCAACAAATTAGCAAGAAAACTATTATATTCCTCATCTGCCAAAGGAATATCTAAAACTTTATCCAGCAATTCTTTTAGCTTGCCAACTAAAACTTGTTCATGAGTAGAATGCTCTTTGATATTAGGATAAGCACCTACACGACATTGGCTTTTTTCTCCAACTCTCATCCATAACTTGTGTATTAATAAGCTTCTATCATCCATCTTTTTATCTTTAGGATCTCTTTGTACTAATATAACTTCTTTATGTTTTATTATGGTTTCTGCTAGTGCATTTAATTCTGCTAGAGTTATTTTCAATATGGGTTTTCGCTGTTCCACTCAGATTATTCCTTTTATATAATACCTTATTTATCAATAAGATCAGCTTTTGCCAGAAAAAATGGGAAAATTTGTTCAAAGTATAGTCTTTGTAATAAATTACAAGAAATATTAGTATATAATACGGTAATTTGTTATAGCTTACTAAATTGCTTTGTGTTATTTATTTTATACTTTATAACCATCAATTTTCTCTTATCTTGTTTAGTTACTTACATTAACAAGAATTATTTTTAATTTTTCTGGCAAAAGCTGAAGATATAGAAAATTTTATTATCATTTATATTTTTATTAATTATTATAAATATAATTATAAATAATAATACTTATATATTGTTCTTGCTACTACAAGATGCTAGCTTTAATATCGTCGATCACCATAAATAGGTTATAAGGATTTGCAGGAGATGAACTAAAACCAAAGCGTTCATAAAAGGTAGCCAGTAAGATCAAAACATTATTTTTAAGAGAGTTAGTAATTAAAATAACTTCAGATTAATAACTCAACTAATAAAAGCTAGTAAAATATATTTCGTTTTACTAGCTCTTATTAGTTGTTAATTTTATAAAAAACAGTATTGTTACTTATAACCTTATTTACTGTAATTGACCTTGCCTATCAAAGTCCCTTTGTGTCATAGGAAGATCTGTAGGGATAAAATCATTAAAGGTTCTTCTACCAGTATTAACTTTAACTCCATACGCAACACCTAATTTATCACCATCATAATAAGGTCGCATGTAATCCATTTGAACATTATTGCCTGTTATTTTTTTCCCATCCATAGGAGACAGGTACTTTAATATATCTTCAAATCGTTCTCTATCAAATTGTTCTGGTTGTACCCTCTTTCCACAGGGAGTTATTATCATACCTCTATCCCTTACTTCTACTAGCCTATTAGCTTCCACTAAATTTACATCTTTAATCATTCTAGGAGTTTCTTCTATATCAATAAATGGTACTCCATCCTCAATATTCATAAATCTGTCATTTCCAAGATATAGTGTTTTTCTGCTAGAAAATTTGAACCTAATTGGAGAGGAAAACTGATTATGAAAACTAGCACGGCTTAAATCGGGATAATAAATTGTGGCTGTTTCATAGCTTCTCATTATCCAACCTCTATCAGGCTCACATACTTCTTTTTCTGCTAACTTTTTAAACGTATCTATACAACTTGTCACATCTAAATTCGCAACAACAGGATTAGCAGAAACACTTTCCTTAATGGAGCAAAGCACTACAGAACTAACAACACCTTTACATAGCATCGATAAAAAATTACGTCTATCAAGGGTGTTTTTCAACGCAAGCCAATCTATCTTCGTATCCATAATTAATTTCTCCTTTCTAATTATGAATTTTGTATTGGAACAAGATTTTCCCTATTATTTGAACCGGCTGCACTTTTGTATTGCAACCGCAAGCTTCAATAACAAAGGATGGATGATAAACCCACTTTTTTGCTGCTTCTTCGGCTGATAACCGAAATATTAATGGGCCACTTAATGCTTTAGTATCAATAACTCGCCCTTCTGTATTAATTGTGACTTTTACTTCTACGTCTCCTTCCATATTCATCTTTTTGGCGATTTCTGGATATTTTCCTTTTTCCTTAATTTTTGCCTGACCATCAATACGTCCTACAGAAATACACTTAATGTATTCTCTGTCTACTTTTGAGTATTTAAAATACCCTTCTTTATACATCATAATAGCTGCTTCTTGACTTGGCTTATTAGATTTCTCATATTGTGATTGAGCTTCAGCTTGAACGTGAAAAGTTACTAATATTAATATGGATAAAATTACTTTTTGGAACATTCAAACCCTCCTTCCTAAATTGTTATGGCCGATATAACTCAATTTCTAATTCAGCATCCTTACTCACCCAAGTTCCTATAATTTTCTTATTGTTAACTATTTTTGCATCAAACCGGCCTTCAACAGTTTTTTGTTTCTTATTTTGAACAAGCCAAACCCCGTTAATTTGCCCAGATGAAAAGGTTCCCCAACCAATTTTTTGATCAAAAGTATTAAATATATCAACCTGATTATCAGAACCTATACGAAAAAACACTCGTCGGTGGATTTCATGCGCTTCTGGTACTGCGTGATCCAAAATAGCCCATTCCCCTGTTATTTGAATTTCCTGTTCTTTTTCTAACTTAGGTATATTTATAATAGGTGGACTTTTTTCTTCTATTACAATTTCAATCCTGCGCTCTTTATTTGGTGGCAGTGGTGGATAAGGAATACTAACGGTATCTAATGGTTGTACTGGTTGCACAGCTATGGTTGGTGGTACAGGCCCATATCCTAAAAACCTTCTTATTTCTGCTTGAAAATGTGGACTTAAAGAAGTTAGTATTCCAATTGTTCCTGTAACAATTAACCCTGCTAATCCCAAATAAAGTGTTATTTGTTTTTTAGACAACCCCATTGATGCTTGCCCATTTTGCTGACTGTTTTGTCTATAGCTTGGCGGGATATATGTTTGATAGCCATTACTCATTAAATCTACCTCCTTGACTTAACTATCATTTCCCAAAAGTTTTTAAATAGTAAATACTCAGGAAACCCAAAATTAACCCTAATATAGAGTCAGGTTTATTTGTAAAACAATTTCAGGTTTATATTAAGTATTCCGTAAAAACAATTTTTAATTTACATTTCAACCCTGGAGGACTAGATGTTTATTTTAAACAATCTTTTCTGAAGCACCATTATTCAGTATTACCAACTCACCTTACGCACGAGAAATTGATTTTCAATAACTTACAAGAAGTGGTTTCTTTTGTAAGTCTCTTATTTACACGGTTGTGTTTTAGGTCATGCGTAACATGAGTTACCAATTAAAGATTTTATTATGTTCCTAATGGTCTGATATGAAATATAATTAATTTGGTAAGGAAAATCAAGGTAAGGAATGAAAATAAAGCAATAAATTATTAATTAAGTATTGTATAAGCAGTAATATATATTATATTTATTTTTACCCCCACGCACCATTATCTACAAGTGTTGCGTTAAAATCTTTAGGAATTATTATGCGTGTTTTTATTTCTCCCTCAATTCTTATACGCTTATAATAGCTACATTTGCCACCTTTAATACATTTTGAACATTTCCCACAAGATGTCTCTTGTTTTTCTAATGAAAACATTCCTTTTGCAACGGCTTCTACTATCTTAGAAACATTTTCGATTTTAGGATCATTTTTAGATTTTTCTTCAATGATTTCTTTAAGCTTTTTTCTAGTCTTTATATCGACTAGCTGTCCGTAAATACTACCAGCTTTATTATTTTCTTGACTCATTAATAATTTCATCTTTTTTCTGTTTTCTATTCTTACTTGTTTAATAATTTCTTCCGCAGTAAAATTATTTAATAAATTATCACTTATTATATTAGCTAGTTCTTCTTTTGCTGGTTTTACTTTACTCATTATTTATTTTACCTCCTAAATTGATCTTCATTTTAGAAAAACCTATTGTAGCTCTCCTATTATATAGAATTTATGATAAGATACATATTCAACTTAAAAAATTATTGCTAAAGAAAAAATACAAGAAAAATTAAATTAGGTTAAATAACATGTACATTTTTAATTAATATAATAGTTTGAAAGTAGTATACTGATTTTATTAATATTAACTATAACAAACATAAGTATTTCCTTGCCTAAACACTACTTAATATTTAAGTAATATTTTGTAACCTTACAATGAAATTAATTGTAAGGTTACTGTAAAGTAACTGTAAAGTATTGATAACAAGTAAGATGCTATCACATTTAATAACAAAAAGAAAGGCATAGAATCACATGGGTTTTTCCCCTAAGCAAGCTGACTTATTAGCTGTTATTTGTAAAATCCAAAGCGTACAAAGAGAAGATGTTACTATAAGTAAGCTAGAAAAAGAGTTATGTCTAAACAAAGATTATATTGCTAGAATTATTTCAGGTCTGCCAGAACGTGACAAAATTCTTAAGAAAGCCAAAATTGATCGCAAAACTGTTTACTCTCTAAATCCAGATAATATAGTTACCTCTTCAACAGTAGCAAAAATACTAATTGAGCTAGGAAAATCTACGCATTATGACTATATAATTAGAAATATATTTGAAGAAAACCTCATCAATATGAGTTTTATAAAACAGAGAGAAAATAGTTATGGTGAAACTGATAGTGATTACATTAAGCGAATTTTAGATTGGTGTGCAAAGCCTGATGTTAATTATATACGCTCTTTTCCTAGTAATTCTAATTTCATAAGTGTGTCAGATAGATTTACTCAAGAAAAAGGGTATTTAGAGAGAATAGCTGGTATAAAACCATTTCCATAACTAAAAATTTTCTCATTCAGTTAGAAAATTAAAACCTTTGATTTAATTTTGTCTTTAAAAATTTAATAGAAGCAAGAAAGGCTTTTCCATCTTATCATAACTTATTGCTCTTAAAGATGTTATTGTTTTTTCCTCTTTACGAATATAGAGCAACACAGGTTTTCTGGTTTTCTTTTATAGCAAAAAAAATAACTGATAAACCTACTGGTCTATCAGCTAAGAATATTTACTTAATTACACAATTTTGCTATTTATTATTTCCTTCTTAAAAGAAAATAATAAAGAACAAACTTTACTAACTTTTATTACTGATTATTTATTTAGATTAGCAAGTGAGGTAAATACTAGGTGGTAAGACTAGCAAACTAGAAGATTAGAAGATCCCAAGACTACAAGACCAAACTGGTTAAACCCTTAATTTTTCTTGGAGTAAATATCTTCTAAGTCATCAACCCGCAAAATAGTTTCTGCTAGTTCTGAGTTAAGCTTGTGGGTATTACGCTCTATCTTTCTTAAAGAATCACGAGTTTCCTTACGATATTCAGCTAAAGAATTATTGATAACCGATAATTCTTGACGGACTTCCATTCTTAAAGCTTCTATCTTTTGGTCAAACTCATTCCTAAGTGACTCTATATCTTGATGAACTTCACTCCTTAAGGCTTCTATATCCTGATGAACCCTAGCCTCAAGTGCTGTTATAGCTTGTTGAAACTCAATTCTAAATGCTGCCATTTCTTGTTGAAATTCAACCCTAAGTCCACCTATTCCTTGTTGAAACTCAATTCTAAGCCCACTTATTTCTTGTTGAAGTTGACTTTTAGTGGCATTTAGCTCTTGTCCAAATTCTGCCACAGTAGCAACTAACTTATCTAACTTGCCAACTGTATCTCGGCTTGTTTCAAGCACTGCTACTCTTTGATCCAAGCGTCTTAGATCAGCCTTTATTTCATCGGTTGATTGAGTTAGGTTTTCAACCATTACAACCAAACGTCTTAATAAGCTGTCGTTATCTTGTGGCAATTGACTTAAAGTTCTTGGTGTATCGCTCATAAAAATCCTTTCCTTGTTAAAGATTAACATATTTAATATGTTAATAAAGTAATTAGTTGTTTCTTTAGTTTTGTTTGTTTCTTTAGTTTTGTTAGAGATAATGCTTAGAAGTAATATTGCTAGCATTTATCTGTTGCTGGAGAAAAAACTTTGCTTTTTGGATTTCCTCATCTGTAAATAAAAACTCTTTTTTGTGATCATAAGGCCAGTAACATAAACAGCTATAAGAACGATTAACAGCCTTAAGTTTTAATTCTTCTAAGTCTTTTGCTAAAAACTTCCTTTTTTCTTCATAGTCAAAAACTAGTTGATTATACTGATCTTTGGCTATTAGCCGACTTTGTTCATTGTCCCAATCCCAATCCGAATAAGCTTTTGTTTGGCACTCATAAAAAAAATCATAGTAATTAGGAAAATAGCTATTATGAAAATTATCAAGGTGACAAATATCTACCAATTCGTTTTCATACTCATCGCGGTCTAGCCAAATAGTAGATCCCAAACAGTTATTGGATATTGTTCTTACCCTCCTTATTATTTCTTGAGTAGAAACACAGTAATTTCTTTTGCTGTGCTTTATATTAAGGGGTTTAAGAGGTGTAATCACTTTAAGTTTTTTGATTGGAAATAGACTAATTAGTACACTTGCAACTACTAGATATAAACCACTAGTAATGAATCTAATTACTCTATCTATAAAACTTACTTGTTGTTTTTGCATCTTGTTTTCTCCTTAAACAACATTACTCTATCATTAACAAAAGTTCTTAAGCCTTAGCTTAAAATTTTTGCTAATAATTATTTGGTGTTGTTTGGCTTTTTGTTATTGATTAGAAATTTTGTTGATTGTTAAAACTAAACAGAGGGTGTTTTGGTGTGCATTTGGCTAATTACAGTTGTTCTAACTTTGCCAGAAACCATA
>Ga0268299_1002823_pt1 | contig 18426 bp, 12 predicted proteins | sample NOBtaG_FD_193484 | JGI IMG/M metagenome (GOLD analysis project Ga0268299, IMG submission 193484) | Activated sludge microbial communities from bioreactor in Nijmegen, Gelderland, Netherland - NOB reactor | ecosystem: Engineered > Bioreactor > Aerobic > Activated sludge | place: Netherlands...
GGCGTCCATCGGCGGGGTATGGGCGGCGAGCACCGACGGCCCGATCCCGAAGAGCAGGGTGGTGAGCGAGGCGACGGCCGCGGTGAACAGCAGCATGCGGTAGTCGAGCCCGAGATCCAGCGCGACGGTGGACGACGTGGCCCCGATCTGCGCGACGATGAAACGGCTGCCCCAGAGCGCGAACAACAACCCGAGGGCTGCGCCCGCGAACGAGAGCAGCAGGTTCTCGGCGAGCAACCCGCTGGCGATGCGCCAGCGCGACGCGCCCAGGGCGGTGCGGACGGCGAACTCGTGCCGTCGGGCGGAGGCCCGGGCCAGCATGAGGTTGGCGATGTTGCCGCAGGCGATCAGCAGCGTGAGGCCGACCACGGCCGTGAGCGCGAGCAGCGGACGCTCGTAGCGATTCCGCAGCGAGGACACGCCGGCTGACGCCGGGACCAGGCGCAGCGGATCGGTGAGGTACTCCTTCTGATCCTCCGGGCGCCAGTCCGTGGGAACGGTCTCCTCCCGCAGCTGCGGTTGGATCCCGCGCAGGATGTTGGTCGCCGCCTCCGCGGTCTGGTCGGGCTTGAGCCGGACGAAGACCACCATCCACCACGTGGAGCGGCGGTCGAGGGTGCTCTCGCTGCCACGCAAGAGGGGCTCCGTGCCGATCGGCACGAAGGTGTCCATGGCCCGGCCCACCTCGTGGCCGGTGAATCCGCGCGGGGCGACGCCGATGATCGTGTAGTTGGTGCGCGAGAGCGGGAAGGTGCGACCGATGATGTCCTCGGCGGCCCCGAATCGCTGCTGCCAGAGGCGATGGCTGATGACCACCACCGGTCCGTCGGGCCCGCCACCGCGGCGGTCGTCCTCCGGCGCGAAGAAGCGCCCGCGCTGCGGCTGCACGCCGAGGACGTCGAAGTAGGCGCCGCTCACGAAGGCGCCGTCCACCGGGTCGATCTCGCCGGACTCGGAGGCATTGAAGCGCACGCTCCCGGCGGCGAAGGCGCCGTCGAACATCTGCGCGCGCGACCGCAGTGACTCCCAGAGCGGATTGGTCCATGACCGTCGTGCCTCTCCCATGGTGAGCACCGTGAGACGCTCCGCGTGTGCGACGGGGAGCGACTTGAGGATGAGGGCGTCGACGATCGAGAAGATCGCGGTGTTGGCGCCGATCCCGAGGGCGAGGGAGAGGACGGCGACGCCGGTCACGAGTGGCGTGGCGGCGAGTGAGCGGAAGGCGCGGCGCAGGGCGATCATCGGCGTCAGGGTGCTGGAAGGTGGGCTGACTGCTAGACAGCGGGCGCCGCAGAACCGTTGGCGGGCGGTGGGACGGACCGTTCGCGGTTGACGCGGTGCGTGTCGCCCCCGATACTCGCGGCAGTCGTGTCGGAGCGCCGCCGGCCCAAGGGAAGGGACGGTCCCATTCGAGTCGTCGCGCTGCGCCGGCCTACATCCTTCTTTCAGGCCCACGATGCGGACGGGGGCCGTCACGAAAGGAGGCAGGATGACCGCATTTCGGGCGCTCCCCGCCGAGCCCAGGCTCGAGTTCGATCGCAAGGCCGCGAAGGCGCTGCTCCGAGCGCTCCGCGACGACGATCCCGCGGCCCGCGCAGACCTCGATGTGCGCGGCTGGCGTCCGGAGCAGACGGCGCGTGAGAACCTCGCGGAACGGCTCCGACACTGGGCACTGAGCACCGCGCAGGCGCGCGCGTCCAAACCTTGCTGCCTCGCGGACTGTCGCAACACAGTCTCCCGCCTTGCTCCCCAGACGCCCCGGTCCCGATGCGCGACATCCGCTTCGCCCTCCGCATGCTGCTCAAGACACCGTTCGTCACGACGGTGGCCGTGCTGTCGATCGCGCTCGGGATCGGCGCCAACGCGGCGATCTTCTCGCTGTTCGATCAGATCCTGTTGCGACCGCTGCCCGTCGCCGCGCCGGACGAATTGGTGAACCTGAGCCTGCCGGGACCGATTCAGGGCAATGACTCCTGCAACCAGGCCGGTCCCTGCGACATCATCTTCAGCTATCCGATGTTCGAGGACCTCGAGCGGCAGCAGACCGTGCTCACGGGCATCGCGGGGCATCGGCTGTTCGGCGTGAGCATCGCGTCGGGCGATGATCTCTTGGTGGGGCAGGGGCTGTGGGTCACCGGCCAGTACTTCACCACGCTCGGCCTGCGGCCCGCGCTGGGCCGGCTGCTGCAGCCCGAGGACAACCGCACCGGCGGCGACAACATGGTGGCGGTGATCGGCCACCGCTTCTGGCGCGAGCGATTCGGTGGCGCGGAGTCGGCCTTGGGCACCGTGCTGCGGGTGAACGGACTCTCCTACACGGTCGTCGGTGTGGCGCCGGAGCATTTCGAGGGCACCACGCTCGGCGCGCGTCCGATCGTGTATGTCCCCATGGCGTCACGACGCTGGGTGGGGGCGTACAATGGCCTCGCGGCGCGGCAGGACTACTGGGTGTACCTGTTCGGGCGGCGCAAGCCGGAGTTGACGCTCGAGGGCGTGAAGGCGGGGCTCGACCAGGTCGTGGCGCCGATCCTCGCGGATGTCGAGGGGCCCCTGCAGACCGGCATGAGCGAGCAGCGACTCGCGGCGTTCAAGGCCAAGCGGTTCGTGGTGGAGCCCGGCCGGCGCGGCCAGAGCTCGATCCATGGCGAGGCGCGCACCCCGCTGACGATGCTGAGTGCGATCACGGGTTTCGTGCTGCTGATCGCCTGTGCGAACATCGCCAACCTGCTGATGTCGCGTGGTGCCGGACGCGCCATGGAGATGGGCGTGCGCCTCGCGCTCGGGGCCAGCCGACGGCGCTTGGTGACGCAGCTGGTGACCGAGGCCGTGGTGCTCGCCGTGCTCGGGGGCATCGCGAGCCTGTTCGTGGCCTCCTGGACGCTGCGAGGCCTGGGCTCGATGCTTCCGCCGGAGGCGGCGGCGTCACTGGCGTTCACGGTGGACCCGCGGGTGATCGGTTTCGCGGCAGCAGCGTCCGTGCTCACCGGATTGCTGTTCGGCCTGTACCCGGCGCTGCACGCGACGCGTGGCGACCTCATCACCGCCATTCGCGCCGGCGCGGGGCAGATCGCGGGCGGGCGCGCCGCGGCCCGCTTCCGCGCCGTGCTGGTCACCGCACAGATCGCCCTGTCCACGGCGCTGCTCGTCTCGGCTGGCCTGTTCCTCAAGAGCCTGGTGAACGTGAGTCGCGTGGACCTCGGCGTCCGGATCGACGACGTGGTGACCTTCGCGGTCTCGCCGCTGCGGGTCGGCTACGACACGCTCAGCTCCAAGGTGCTCTACGCGCGCATCGAGGAAGAGCTGCGCGCGCAGCCCGGGGTCACGGGCGTGACGAGTTCGATGGTGCCGCTGATCGCGGACAACAGCTGGGGCAGCAACGTGCGCGCGCAGGGGTTCGAGTGCCTGCCCGACACCGACTGCAACTCGCGCTACAACGCCGTGGGCGCCGGGTACTTCGGCACGCTGGGCGTGGCGCTCGTGAGCGGCCGCGAGTTCACGGAGAGCGACATCCGCGGCGGCAGCCGCGTGGCGGTGGTCAACCAGGCGTTCGTCGAGAAGTTCAAGCTCGGCAAGGATGCCGTCGGCAAGTTCATGGGGCGCCAGGGTGACGGCCCGACACCCGATGCGCAGATCGTCGGCGTGGTGCCGGACATCAAGTACAACGACGTCAAACGTGGCCCCCAGCCGGTGTTCTACTACCCGTGGCGCCAGGAGCGCATCCTTGGGCAGATGAGCTTCTACGTCCGCACCTCGCTGCCCGGCGAGCAGTTCCTCGGGAGCATCGGCCCGGTGGTGAAGCGGATCGATGCCACGCTGCCGGTGGAGGACCTGCGGACCATGCCCCAGCAGGTGCGCGACAACATCTTCCTCGACCGGATGATCTCCACCATGGCCGGCGCGTTCGCGTTGCTGGCGACGTTGCTGGCGGCGATCGGGCTGTACGGCGTGCTCGCCTATTCCGTCGCGCAGCGTACCCGGGAGATCGGCGTGCGGATGGCGCTGGGTGCCGACGCCGGCGCCGTGCGCCGCATGGTGCTCCGCCAGGTAGCGATCATGATCGGGGTCGGGGCCTCGCTCGGTGCGCTCGGCGCCTACGGTCTGGGCCGCGCCGCGCAGTCGCTGCTGTTCGGGATCGAGGGCAACGATCCCCTCGTCTTCGCGGCGGCGATGCTCTTGCTCGCGGTGGTCGCGTTGGCGGCCGGCTGGGTGCCGGCACGCCGGGCGAGTCTCACCGAGCCGGTGGTCGCGCTGCGCTACGACTGATCGGCGCGGGACCGCCGCGTCTGCGCCCGCGTCTGCGCCCGCGTCCGCGTCCGCGCCTAGGGTGCCAGCGTGAACGGCACACGGAACTCCCGACGCTCCCATCGCAGGCGCAGCAGTCCGCCGGTGTCGGTGGCTTCCACCGAGATGGTGAAGCGCTCCGTGAACGCACCGCTCACCACCTCCATGGGCACGCGCAGCACGTCGTCGGCCGCGCGGTACTGGGTGCCCCAGATGCCGGTGCGCCCGCTGACGATCAGTTCGGTGGCCGTCGGACTGACCCGCGTGAACAGCGAATACGAGCCGGCGGGCAGCACGGTGCCGCCGAACACGAGCGGGTGCGAGGTGGTGAACTGCGTGGCCGCGTTCGCGCCCGTGCGCCAGAGTGTGTCGCCGAGCACCCCGTGGGCGAAGACGTCGCGCCCGCGGACGGCCGGGCGACCGTAGTCGACGGTGATGGTGGCAGCCGCGACGCGCGCGGTGAGGGTGTCGCGCGACGAGAGTGTCCCGCCGGCGCCGGCGCGCAACCATCGCGCCTCGATCGCCTCGAGCGGGGCCGGACGCGCCTTCGCGATGCGCTCCTTGAGCGTCGTCGCACTGCCGTCGATGCTCGCGACGCCACCGACGCGGTCGAACGTGACGCGGGCGAAGCCGCCCGAGAGGCGGTACTCGAACTCGTCACCGCGCCGACGCGCGATGAGCCGGCCACCGGGTCCGCCGAACGGGGCGACGAAGGCGACGTTGAGGCTGTCGATGCTCCCGCGTCGCGCGGCGTCCAGCGCGAGTGCGATCAGCGCGCCGGATCCGAGCACCGACAGCGCCGGCGTGGGTGCGAGCAGGCGCCGCTCGGGCTGTCCCTCGGCGGCGAGCACGGCGCTGTCACCTTCCGTGTGCAGGCGCACATGGCGCATGGGGCCCCAGCCGTCGACCGCGCGCGCGCGGTAGGTGAGTTCCGCAGCCGCGATGCTGCCATCCGCGCGGCGGGCCACGCGGTAGTCGATACGCGAGAGCTGCGGATCGAGGCGGAGCACGGTGCCGATCACCGAATCACCGCGCGCGACCCCCTGCTCGAACGCGATGGTATCGCGCCCGAGGGTGGTGACGTAGGTGTAGGTGCCGGGCGCCCACGGCGACTGCGTCGCCGCGATCAGGACCAGGGCAAGACAGGACGGGACCAGGCGTTGCATGGCGGGAGGGCTCGGGTGGAGGGGCGTCCTTCACCGAACCTCCGCACAAGCCAAGGCATCACCGACGTGACCGCGGCCGGGGACCGGACGCGACTCCCCGGGGACCGGCCGACGTCCGCCGGCACGGGTCCGACACGCCAAGACGATTTGTAGACGGCTGCGTCGTAGCCTCGCGGCATGTCGACCATCCGATCCTCCCTCGCGTGGCGGCGTCGTGTGCTCCGCTGCGGCCCCGTGCTGCTCCTGATGGCCTGCGACGTCTTCGGCACCACCGGCGTGCCGCAGGACACCGACGGTGCGGGCGCGATCTCCCCTGGCACCGTCGCACCGACGCCGGTCGCCCCCGCCACCGAGCGCCTGTCGATCGAGCTCGACGGTGTGGCGTTGTTCCCCGGCATGCGGCGTCGCCTCTACCTCAACGCGCGCGCCACGAACGGGCAGCCGATGCCGACGGACGACGCCTTCCTGGAGGTCTCCGGTGCCGGGGGTGTCGTGCTCGAGTCGGTGCAACTGTACGACCTCGAGGAGGCGAGCGGCCGCCGGACCCGGCAGCAGACCCTGCTGCTGCGGTTCGACTCCACCGGGCGGGCGCAGCTCCGTGTGACCCTGCGGTCGATGCGGGCCGAGCTCACCGTGGACATCGCGCCGTTGCCCCCACCGAGCACGGCGCTGGTGGTGGACTCGTTCTACGTGGCGGAGTATCGGCCGGCCTGCGCCTTCGATTGTCCGTACCTCGTCTACGTGCCCGTGCTCAAGCTCCGCGAACCGACCGGAGTCCTCACGGCGGAGGTGCTGGGCGTCGAGTTCAGCATTCCCACGCACACGAGCGGCATGTGTCGCGGCGACCGCCCGTTCCGGCCCGGGGCGGTGCACCACCTCAACGGCCAGTTCGAATACCTCTGGAGCAACGACCTGCTGTTCGTGTCGCTCGACGGGACGCCGGTCCCCGACGGCGATGCGCACGCGGAGGTGCTCGTCCGGGATCACTACGGGCGCATCGGCCTGCTGCAGGTCGTGGGGCCGCTGCGGCGCATGTTGGTGAATCCGGTGTTCGCGCCGCCGGAGTGGCCGGAGCTCGGCTGGGCCTGCTGATCGCCGAGCCGGCGGCGGCCACGCGCTTGACGCTGCCGGTCACGGGGCGCACGATTGGGCCGGACCAGCTGCCATGACCTCCGTCCCCTTCGAGCTGCGGGTCCTCGGACCCGTGACCGTGCGTGCCGCAAGCGATCCGGCGGAGCACTCGCGGCTCACGCAGCCGCGGCATCTCGCCGTGCTCTGCTACCTCGCCCTCGCCCGACCGCGCGGGCTGCATGCGCGCGACACCCTCATGGCGCTCCTGTGGCCCGAGCACGACGCGGCGAGCGGCCGTCGGGCGCTGCGCAACGCGCTGTACTCGGTGCGGCGCGCGCTCGGTTCGGCGGCCATCGTGTCGGCCGGTGACCACCTCATCGGCCTGGACCCGGCGCGTGTCGCCTGTGATGCGGTGCGCCTCGAACGCGGACAGTGGCACGACGCGCCACCGAGCGGCGCGCCACTGAGCGGCGCGCCACCGAGCGACGCGCCGGAGCCGCTGCAGGGACTGCACGTGGATGGCAGCGCCGGGTTCGATCGGTGGATGTCGATCGAACGCGCACGCCTGGCACGGTTACTGGCGAAGCAGGGCGGGCGCCGCCGCCCCGCGACCGCTCCGGTGCTGCGCGGTGCCAAGCCCTCGCGGCCGCATGCCCAGGACGCGGCCGCGATGTACACCCGAGGGCATTTCCTCTTCCTGCGCAGTGCGCACGGTGGCCCGGCGAGCGAGCTGCTCCGCGCCCGCGACTACTTCGAGCGCGCGCACACGCTCGATCCCCAGTTCGCACCGGCGGTCGCCGGACTGGCCAACTTCTACGCGGTGGCGGCCCGCCGCAGCGTGCTCACGCCGTTCGCGACGACCTTCGCGCGGGCGATCTCGCTGAGCGAGCAGGCGCTGGCCATGGACGCGACGCTCGCCGTGCCGCACGTCCACTTCGCGGTCCAAGCGCTGTACCTCGACGATGACTGGGAACGCGCCGGGCTGGAGTTCGAGACCGCGGTCGCCAAGGATCCCGAGTACGCGGAGGCGCACCGCTTCTATGGAGTCTGGCTGGGACTCGTGGGCCGGACTGCGGAGGCGCTGCGCGAGATGGAGGAGGCCGCGCGTCTCGAGCCGGACATTCCCATGCTGCTCAGCTCGCTTGCGGCGGCGCGGTTGGCCGTCGGCGATCGCCGGGGAGGCGAGGATGCGCTGCGACGCACCCTCGCGATCGAACCGACCCACGCGGCGGCACGCGACCGGCTGGTGCGCATGCTCGATGAGGAGGAACGCACCGAGGAGGCGCTCGCGGAACGCGAGCGTGCGCCGGCGCTTCGCGGCGCGGCAGACCTGCGCGCGGCCTGGGACCGCGGCGGACGGGCGGCGTACACGCAGACCCGCGTGCAGTTGATCCGCGACGAGATCGCCTTGCTCGAGGCACGCATGGTCGAACAGCATCCACTCGGCGTGGCAGACATCTTCTCACCGCCAGTCGTCCGGCTGGTCGCCCTCTGCGTGCGGATCGGCGACGAGGCGCGTGCGCGGCGATGGGAACTCCAGGGCAGCGCCGCGCGGCCGGCCCTCAAGCATTGGTGCGCGGCGGCCCGCCGCGGCGAGCAGCCTCAGCCTGTGGCGTCCACCTCGCGGAACCGATAGCTCGCGTGGCAGTCGTAGTCGAGGCCGTGGGTGGCCTTGAATCGCTGGATGCGGGCCAGCTGCGCCTTGGTGTGCGGACTCGCGACCCCGTCGCCGAGGGGCTCGAAGGTGTGCAGCAGCGTCTCCTCGAGGCATTCGCTGACGGTCATGCCCTTGAGCCGCGCTAGGTCCGCCAGCACCGCGGCCATACGACGTTCGAGCCGCACGGGCACGTCCACGCGCGTGATCGGCACTTTGGGCTCGCCGGCGGGGCGGTGATGACCGAACGAGAGGTGGTAGCCGTTGGGATCCCGGACCGTGTAGTCTCGCAACTCATAGTTGCGGTCGCCGATCGGCGTGGCGATGGGTACGCCGCGGGCGACATGGAAGTCGTACAGCTCATCCGCGTCGCCGATGACGAAATAGATCTCGCCGCTGCCGGGGACAGGGTCCCCCTGTTGGATGAACACTTGCACCGACCCGAGCATCACGCCGGCCATGGTCGGGGGCTCTCCCCAAAGGAACGAGTGGCGGAAGCCGAGTCGCTCGACGTAGTACGCGGCGGTGGCCACGACGTCGCGGGTCCGCACTGAGGGATGGACCTGCTCGACCTGGACGTCGGGGGCGTCGCCATGACGCGTGTGGGCTGCGGGGCTGTCAGTCATGCCGATAGCATGCCGGCCCCCACCCGCGGCAGCAAGCGGCAGTGACGCCGCCGGCGCGCGGTGCGCCGCGGGCGGTCCAGTGGCGCACACGGCCGTGAGGAGGGAACTTGATGCCCATGAGACTTCGCACGCTCCTGCGGCTTGCCGCACTCCTCGTCGCGCTGCTGCTGATCCTGCGCATCGTCGGACGCCCCTTCGCGAGCCCGGCACTCGGTTACATCGCGAAGGTCACCTGTTCACAGGTCTTCGTCGGTGGATTGTCCGCCGATGCGGCGATCGCGGAGTTGCCCAAGCTCGCGGTCACCAAGGCGATCCGCACCACGGTGGACGTGCCGGCGCGGCGCGCGCGGGCCACGCTCCCGTTGATCCTCACCCGCGAGGCGCGCCACCACGCCGGACTCGGCTGCACGCTGGTCCCGCTCGGCGCGGACCTCGTCACGTTCCCGGAGCTCTCCGAGGTTGCCGCACTCAGCGACTCGCTCGCCGCCCGCCCGTGGCCGGAGGGCGACCAACCGCTCGCGACGGTGCCGGCGAGCATCGACATGGCCAAGCTCGCCGCCGCGCTCGACCGCGCGTTCAGCGAACCCGCGAGCGGCGAGCGCAACACGAGGGCGATCGTCGTGGTGCATCAGGGGCGGATCGTCACCGAACGCTACGCGACAGGATTCGGTCCGGAGACCCGATTCCCCGGCTGGTCGATGACCAAGAGCGTGGGCAGTGCGTTGGTGGGGACCCTGGTGCGGGACGGCGCCCTCGCGCTCGACCAGCGCGCGCTCTTCGCCGCGTGGCGCGCCCCGGGCGACCGACGGGCCGACATCACGCTGCGCCACCTGCTGTGGATGAGCGACGGACTCGACGCGGAGGAGTCCTACGCCCCGAACGGTGGCGCCACCCGACTGCTGTTCGGCTCGCGCGACATCGCGGCCACCGCGATGGCGAACCCCTCGGCAGTGGCACCGGGCGAACGCTGGTACTACTCGAGTGCGACCTCCAACCTGCTGTCGCAGCTGGTGCGCGACCGCGTGGGCGGCTCGCTCCAGGACTACCTCACGTTCCCGCGGCGCGTCCTGTTCGACCGGATCGGCATGCGAAGCGCCGTGATGGAACCGGATGCGACCGGACTCTTCGTCGCCTCGTCATTCATGTACGCGACGGCGCGCGACTGGGCACGGTTCGGCCAGTTCTACCTGCAAGACGGCGTGTGGAACGGCGAACGCCTCCTCCCCGAGGGCTGGGTGGCGTTCAGTCGTACGCCGGCGCCCGCCGCGCCGCTCGGCGAGTACGGTGGGCAGTGGTGGCTGAACGCCGGCCCCCCGGGGGACAGCACGCGCCGTCCGTTCCCGCAGGTGCCGGCCGAGTTGTTCTATGCGTCGGGCTTCGAGGGGCAGACCGTGGCCGTGCTGCCGTCGCGCGCCTTGGTGGTGGTCCGGCTCGGGCTCTCCCGGCCCGACGACGCCTACGACCTCGGCGAACTGCTCAGCGGGGTTCTCGCTGCAATCGCGCCGTGAGCGCGCGCCGCGACGCCGCTGCGTAGTTCTTGCAGGCCATCGGATCGATCAGCCCGTCGGGTGCCGTGCGCGCGCGATCCCACAGCGCCGACGCGCCCGGATGCGGCGTGACGAGGATGTCGCAGGCGAGGCGCTCGAGGAGTGCGTGGCCGCGCTCGAAGTCCGCGAGCACGCCGGGGTAGCGCGAGTTCTTCGAGAAATGGAAGTCGCCGTCGGAGATGGGCGACTGGCTGTCCGCGAACACGATGTCCAGGCAGCGCGCGGCCTCGCAGGAGCGCCAGCTCCAGGTGCTGCCCCCCGGGGTGTGCCCGCCAGTGGCATGCAAGGTGAGGGCGAGCGGTCCGAGCCGCACCACCGCGCCCGGTGCGAGCGTCTCGACCCGCGGAACCGGTGGCATGGGCAGGGCCAGCCCATGCTGCGGATCGTCGTGGTCCGGGAGGCCACGCCGCATGACCTCCGCACTCGCGGCGCTCGCCAGCACCCGCGCACCCGTGACATCCTGAACTGCCGCGATGCCACCCGAGTGGTCGTAGTGTGCGTGCGAGTTCAGGATGATGCGCACGTCCGTGGGCTTGAAGCCAAGCGCGCTGATGTTGCGCAGGATCTGTGGCGCGGAGTTGGGCAGTCCCGCGTCGATGAGGATGTGGCCGCTGTCCGACGTGATGAGCAGCGCGGACAGGCCACGGGTCCCGACGTAGTACGTGTTGCCGAAGAGCCGCATCGGCGCCTGCGGCGCGTTCCATTCCGCGCAACTCGGGCAGGCGGCGGAATCGTAGGTCGGTGTGAGGGCGCTGCGCTGGGCGTTCGCGGGGGCCGCGACCGCGACGGCGGCCACCAGCGTGCACAGCGAGCCGATCGAAGGGAGGAAGGACCGAGGCATGCCGCGAAAGATAAACGCGGTACCGCGATGCTACCGCTCCGGAGCGGCCGGTGGTGGCTCCGCGCCCGGTGCTTGAGGCCACGCCGCCGGCCGTTCGTGGAGCACCCCGCGACGCAGCACCGCGCGCACCGTCTGCGTGTTGCGGATGTCGACCGCGGGATCGGCACGCAGGACCACGAGGTCGGCCCACTTGCCGACGACGATGGTGCCGGTGGAATCCTCGATGCCGAGTGCACGGGCGCCGTGCTCCGTGGCGGCCTGGATGGCCTGCAGCGGCGACAGGCCGACCTGCTGCACGAGCAGTTGCAGTTCGGTGTGGATGTTCGGCACCTGCTGGCCGATGGCATCGGTGCCGGCGACGATGCCCACACCCGCGCGATGGGCGGCGCGCGCCGCGCCGACGGCCCAGCCCTGCACGGCGCCGAGCGGCCCGATGCGGCCGTCCTTCACGTCGCCCAGCTGCATGACGAGCAGCGTCGGTTCGAGCAGGACGCGCTCGCGCACCATCTGCGCGAACAGCGGCTGCAGCTCCGGCGCATCCGGTGCCACGTGTCCGAAGAGCCGACTGCGCCGCTCGCGTGACCCGATGTCGGCGGCGCCGGCGGGCATCGACGCCCAGATGAGCTGGTCGGAGTGGCTGATGGTGGTCGGTCGCGCGGCGACGACCTCCTGTGGCCGCGAGGGCTCCGACACGGCGTGACTCCACACGGCCAGCCCCTGCGCGCGGGCTGCGCGGCCGATCGCATCGATCTGTTCGGGACGGAGGCCGGCGTAGAGCTTGATGCCGCGCACCCCGAGTGCCTTTGCCGTGCGCACGGCGGCCGGGATGTCGGTGCTGTCGTCGATGCGACGGACGCCGGGCGCGGCCCCGCGCGGGGCCGCGCCCGACCAGAAGCGGATGCGCGTGGAGTCGTAGGCCGCGAACCACGACGGCCCCGCGAACACGGCGGACGCGTACACCCGCGGGGAGAGCGCGGTGTCGGGTTCGGCGGCGCGGGCGAACGCCAGGACCCGCTCGGCGTTGCCACCCATGTCGCGTACCGTGGTGACGCCGCCCAGCAGGGCGAATCGCAGGATCGCGCGTGGGATGTTCTCCGGACGGTCGAACGTCGCGAGATGGACGTGCGAGTCGATGAGTCCCGGCATCACGAAGCTGCCCGACACCGCCGGTTGCACGGTGCCGGGCGGGAGCGCGCGCGTCCCGACGGGGAAGATCGCCGCGATGCGACCCCCCTCGATGAGGATCGTCTGGTGCGGTCGCGCGGGTGTCGCGCGGCCGTCGATGACGGTCACGTCCACGAGGGCGAGACGCGCCTGTGCGGCGGTGGGACTGCCAGAGGCGCATGCGGCCAGCAGCGTGACGGCGGCGGCGAGGAGTGTGGAGTGGGTCATGCCGGTGGGATGCCGCCCGGATGGGCGGTGTTTACGCGTGCGTCGGACGGAGGAGGGCGGAGACAGGGCAGGCGAGGCATATTCTGCGACACTCGCTCACTCCCGACTCCCTTCTGCGCACCCGCCCATGATTGCCGTGAATCGCGCCGCGCCCATGCTCCCCCTGCTCGCGTTCGGGGTGACGGTCTCGTTCGCTCCTGCACTCGCGGCGCAGTCGGATGACGCGACGCGCGCATTGGTGTCGTGGATCTCCCTCGACGCACCGACCGGGCACGAGCGGTCGGCGACGGATGTGGTCCTGCGCGCGACGGACGGGTGGACGCGCGATGCGCGCGGCAATCTCGCGCTCACCAAGGGCAGCGGCGCGCCGCGCCGCGTGGTCGCCTGCGCGATCGATCGGCCGGGCTTCGCGGTCACGCAGATCACGGCCGACGGCTTCTTGCGCGTGCATCGGGTGGGCGGCGGCGGGCATCCCCTCTTCGACCAGATGCACGAGGGCCAGCACGTCCACATCCTCACGGGCCGCGGGCCGGTGCCGGGGGTGTTCGCGATCGCCAACAACCATTTTTCCTTCCAGCATCGCGGCGACACGGCGGTGGTCACGGCTGACGATCTCTGGTTGGACGTCGGCGCGTCGTCGGCCGCCGAGGCGCGGGCACTCGGCGTCGCGCTCATGGATCCGGTGGCGCGTCGCGTGCCGGCGTGGCCGTACGCGGACGGCGTCGCGGGCAACGCGGCCGGGCAGCGGGCCGGCTGCGCCGCGGTCGCGGCGGCCGCGCGCGGCAGCGTGAGCAACGGCGAGACCACGTTCCTCATCACCACGGAGAGTGTCTTCAACTGGAACGGCCTGGGCGCGGCGTTGGCCCGCCTCGGACGGGTGGACGAACTCACGGTGGTCGGCCGTGGGGCTTCGGCCCGCGGCACGCGCTGGTTGCGGCGTGGTGGGCCTTCCGCCGGGATCGACGGCAGCATCTACCGCGTCGCGGGACTCGATTCGTTGCGTCTGCTCGCGCCGGCGGTGCGCCATGCGGGCAGCTTGGTCGAGACCATCAGCGAGCAGGAAGCGGGGTGGCTGCTCGAGTCCGTGATGCGTGCGGCCGGTGCGTCGGCCGGGTCGCCCGGAGCCTCGCCGTGGATCGTGCTCGGCGCGGCACCGTCATCTCCCAGCGCCCGCACCGCGGACCCGCATGCCGCGACCGCAGCACTGCTCAAGCGGCTCAGCGACCTGCCCGGTGTCTCCGGTGATGAGTGGCAGGTGCGCGAGGCCGTGCGCGCGGCGTTGCCGGCCTGGGCGCAGGCGGCGGCGACGGTCGACGACGCCGGCAACCTCATCGTGGCCGCGGGGCCCGAGCGTGACACGCTCGTGGTGATCGCGCACCTCGACGAGGTCGGGTTCGACGTGGCGTCCATCGACCGAGACGGCACAGTGTCGTTGCGGATCCGCGGCGGCATGTCGCCGTCGGCGTGGGAAGGGCAGGCGGCGTTGCTGCACCTGCCGCGCGGCAGCGACGGCAGGGGCCGGACGTTGCGCGGCGTATTCGTCCCGCGTGACTCGGCCCGCGTGCGCCGCCCTGCGCGCATGCTGGCTACCTTCGGCCTCGATTCCGCGGCGTTGATCGGGGCCGGTGTGCGGGTGGGCAGCACCGTCAGCGCCTACAAGGACGCGACGCGCCTCGCGGGCGCACGCTTCGCGGCGCGTGCCCTCGACGATCGGGCCGGCTCCACGGCCCTGATCCAGGCGCTGCACGCGCTCACGCCCGCACAACTCACTCGGCGCGTGCTCTTCGTGTGGTCCACGGCCGAGGAGGTCGGACTGCTGGGCGCGGCGGCGCTGGCCGAGCGAATCGGGCGGAACGTCGCGCGGGTGCACAGCATCGACACCTTCGTGAGCTCCGCCACGCCGCTGGAATCGCCGCACTTCGCGCACCTGCCCTTGGGTGCCGGGCCGGTGCTACGCGCGATCGAGTCGACGAGTATGGTGCCGCCGACGGTACGCGCGGAGCTCGAGGCCGTCGCGCGCACCGCGGGCATCCCGCTGCAGATCGGCCTCACGCAGGGCGGGACGGACGGCACTGCGTTCACCTATTGGGGTGCCGCCAACGTGCCGCTGTCCTGGCCCGGTCGATACAGTCACTCGCCGGTGGAGGTGCTGGACCTCAGGGACCTGGAGCGGCTGGGGCAGCTGATCGCGGTGCTGGTGCGGCGGTAGCGATGGCGTCGATCGACGCCATCGACGCCGAGGCTCCCGCGGGGCGTGCTACTGCAATGGGCCGTAGAGGAAGCCGTTGCGCAGCGCGACCGTGGGTCCGAAGGCCTGATACCCCGAGACGAAGACACCGTCGAACGAGAACTCGGCCTGGATCAACGGACTCGGTCCGTCGCCTACCGTGATCTGCAGGTTGCCCGAGTTGCCGGCAACCCCGCGATAGACGCCGCCGACGACGTCACCCCCGACGAGGTAGGCGAGCCAGATGTTGTCGGGGCCGAGCACGTAGCTGCCGCTGCCGGTGTACTGCACCTTGACCTCGATGGCGAGGTCGACATCGCGACCGGCGAACACGACGGAGTCCGGTGCGCCATCGCGTCGGATGACGGTCGCGGTGCCGTTCATGGAGCGTCGTTCACCGTTGAGGCGCGCCGTCATGCGATCGCGCTTGGGCCCGGTGGAGTCCGCGCAGGCTGCCACCGTCAGGGTGAGCAATGCGAGCAGGACGGCGGCGGCGACGCCGCGGCGCGGGAAGGCGAATCGTGTCATGCTTGCACTACCTGCGTGGGAGAGTGGGCGTCACGGAGGCCGCGTCGGCGCGACGGGGCCGGGCAGCACCAGTGAGGCAACCTAACGCCGTTCTCACCAAGTGACGCCCCCGCCGCGGCTCGTGCGCCCTTCGCGCGGGCTGCGTCGTCGTACGGACGTGCCCGCCACGCGACCCCAGCCCCGCATTCGCATGCGCCTGTTCGGCTCTCGTTCCATGACGCTCGCCCTGCTCGGCGTCACCTCAGCCGCACTCGCCTGCGGCGGCAGTGAAGGTGGCGACGCCCTCGGGCCCAGTCCGCTGGGGCCGGACTCCGCGGTGCTGCTCGAGGACTTCTCGGCGCGCAGCTTCTTCCCCGCGACGAACTGGTGGAACGTCGACATCTCTGCCGCGCCGGTCGCGGCGAACTCGGCGGCAATCATCGACTTCATCTCCGGCCGCACGCCGTCGAATACCACGGCTCGGCGGCGCATGCATCCGGACTTCGGGCCACCGCCCTACGGCATCCCCTACGTGGGTGTCTCCGCCAACGAACCACTCGAGGTGGTGCATTGGACGCTGTATGGCGACCAGTCCGACGACGGAGCTCCGGGTGCGCCGCCGGGCTATCCGGTGCCGCGCGTGGCGCGTTCGCGACCCAACTATATAGAGGGCGGAGTGGCGGGCGGTGGCAGCTCGGGTGACCGACACCTGCTGATGATCGACCGCGATCGCAACCTGCTGTTCGAACTCTACGCCACGCGATGGAACGGAGGCGCGTCGCGCTGGGAGGCGGGCTCCGGCGCGATCTTCGACCTGAGCGCGAACGGCCGACGGCCCGACGGGTGGACCTCGGCCGATGCGGCGGGCCTCGCGATCTTCCCCGGCCTGGTGCGCTACGACGAGGCCGTGCGCAACGCGCCCATCACGCACGCGTTCCGCGTCACCACCCGGGCGACGAACGGCTACGTGTGGCCCGCGTCGCACGCCGCCGGGAACACCAGTGGCGCGCCGCCGATGGGCACGCGCCTGCGCCTCAAGGCGTCGGTGGACATCAGCGGGTACCCGCCCGACGTGCGCCGCATCTTCCAGGCGATGAAGACCTACGGCCTGATCGTCGCGGACAACGGCAGCGACATGTACGTCTCCGGCACCATGGATCCGCGCTGGGACAACGACGTGCTCAATCCGGCGTTCCATGCGCTGGATGCCGACGATTTCGAGGTGATCCAGTTGGGCTGGGGGATGCCGTAGCGGGCACTGGCAACAAACGGCACACCGTCCAACTTCCGCACGTTCCACGATTCTAGGGGCTCCTCAACTCCTGCGGTGACCGGCCGAACCTCCAGTCAGAGAGGTTCATCCGCAGCCGTCCCGTCCAACAGTTGAGAAGCCCCGTGACTACCCCCTCACGCCGACTCCGCGCACTCCTGGTGAGTGGCGCGATCGCATGCGCTGTGACGTCGGCCAGCGCCTGCGCTGCGATCGAGGAACTCGACCTCGGTCCCGATCCGCTCGGAGCGGACAGTGCCGTGCTCCTCCAGGACTTCTCGACGCGTGACTTCCTCCCGGCCGACAACTGGTGGAAGCTCGACATCACGTCGGCCCCGGTGGACGCCGAGTCGAACGCGATGATCGGGTTCATCAGCGGACGCACCAGCAACCAGCCCAACGTGGTGCGGCGCCTGTCGGCGGATTTCGGGCCGCCGCCCTACGGCATTCCGTACGTCGGCGTGAGTGCCAACGAACCGTTGAGTGCGATCACGTTCACGTCGTACGGCGCCGAGTCGGACAGCGGGGCGCCGAACGCGCCGCGCGGGTATCCGGTGCCGCGGGCCGTGCGGGTGCGACCGGGCTTCATCGAAGGCAACGTGCCGGGTGGCGGCAGCGTGGGCGGACGACGGCTGATCATCGTCGACCGCGACCGCAACCTGTTGTTCGAGACCTGGTCCACGCGCTACAACACGATCACCGAGCGCTGGGAGGCGGGCGCCGGCGCCGTGTTCCCGCTCAACTCCAACGCGCGTCGCACCGAGGGTTACGTCTCGGCCGACAACGCGGGCCTCGCGATCTTCCCCGGGCTCGTGCGCTACGACGAGGCCACTCGCGACGCGCCGATCACGCACGCGTTCCGCGTGACCGTCCGCGGCAGCAACGGTCATGTGTTCCCGGCCGCGCGCGGCATCAACAGCATCCTGAACGCGCCGCCGCTCGGCGCCCGGCTGCGGCTGCGCGCCAGCGTCGATCTCTCGGGCTTCCCGGCCGATATCCGGCGCATCCTGCAGGCGATGAAGACCTACGGACTGATCGTGGCGGACGTGGGGACCGACCTCGCGGTGACGGGCACGATGGACCCGCGCTGGAACCGCACGGCGATCGCGGCAGCGTTCAACGAACTGACCGCCGATGACTTCGAGGTCATCGAGCGCGGATGGCAGGGCGGCGCGCCGCTGCTGCGTGATCGGTAGGCGGCGAATCGGGCCATGCGCGGCCGCTCTTGACTTCTGCGGATCGCGCGCCTACTCTTCTCGCCGCAAGGGAGTCGCGTCCCGAACAGAGGCAAGTCCGAGGGTAACCTCGTATCCTCTCGTCGACGCGGCTCTTTCGTTTTTCCGGACCCTCTTTCCCAGTCTTTCGCTCGCAGGCCCCCGTCCATGACCTCACGTCAGCTGAATCGCGGTACCGATCCAATCGCCAGCGCCCCGCGCGCGGCGAGGGGCACGGACGCGCGTGGCGGACGCGGGTGCAGGATCCGCGGCGGCGATCGCCCGTACGGGCTCAGGCACACCAATCCGCTGGATCGCAGTGCAGGCACTGACGCGAGGGATGTGACCGGGTAGCCGGTGCCATCGCGTTCACGTGAAGGGTTCACCCCGCCTGCGCTCGATCCGAGCCAGGCGGGTTTTCGTTTCCGGCACCACAGGTCCCATGCGTCCCAGTCAGCGAGTGTGCGGCACGCGACTCCCTACACTCGTCGGCTGCTGTGGTCGCCTCAGTTGGCATGATCCGCCTCCGGAGCGCGCGCGGTGCGCTCACACCTCGCTCCGGGGGCGCGGCAACCCAGATCTCCCCTCTCCACTCCCACATCTCCCCACTCACATCCCATCTCGACTCCC
>Ga0268299_1002824_pt1 | contig 18422 bp, 18 predicted proteins | sample NOBtaG_FD_193484 | JGI IMG/M metagenome (GOLD analysis project Ga0268299, IMG submission 193484) | Activated sludge microbial communities from bioreactor in Nijmegen, Gelderland, Netherland - NOB reactor | ecosystem: Engineered > Bioreactor > Aerobic > Activated sludge | place: Netherlands...
GGAGCCTGGTGCTGGTGCGCCTTCGGCAGGGACGGCACCAGCAGTGAGGGGCGCGGCGGCGAGGGGATCGGCGCTTGGGCCGGTGGAGTGCTGTTGCCGTAGGCTGTGATCGTCCGTTGCGCGAGCGGGAGGCGGCGATGGCCTGGATGGAGGCGCTGCGCTTGGAGTAGGAGGCCGTTGATGCCCGGTGCCCCGAACCAAGGATAAGAATAAAAGCCTACGGTGGGATAGGTCCAACTTGTCCAGGCCTGTGACAGGAGGGCGTTGGCCTGGAGTTGGTTGAGCATATCTTGTCGCTGGTCGGTGTATTGCTGCACGTCGGAAGGAGTCGCGGCGGAGGCCAGCGCGTGGTTGGTGGCATCGACCTGTTCTTGCAATCGATCGGTCTCTTCCCGAAGTGCGAGCAGTTCATGGCGGGCCTGCTCATTCTCCCGGAGGGCTGCGATGGCCTGCGTGACCTCCTGGGGATCGATTTCCGCGGTGAGATCGACACGAACGACGACGTGGTCTTGCTCCAGCCTGGTGGAAATCGTCTGGTCGAGCACCTTCACGATGCCCGCCGTGAAGCTACGGATATCATCCCGCGTGATGTTCATATCACGTACTTCGGTAATGCGTTCGACATACGTCGCCACCTGCTCAAGTGCGTCCTGCTTCGCGGATTCCGTCGCCAGGCGGATGGCATCGGCGCGGTTGTCGTGATCCCCCATGCGGTATTCCCCGCCGGCAGTGATGGTGCGTGTATCGGCTGAACGCACCGGAGGAGCAGCGGCCTCGGCTGGTGGTGGTCGATCAGGAACGGTCTCTGTCTCGAAATGTCGCTGCGTGAGTTGCCGGCGGTACTTCTCCGGTACCGCGTCAAGCTCGTTGGTGAAGGTCTGGACGCCCTGCTCGTTGGTATAGCTGTAAATGGTGGTGGAGGCGAGGGCCGGAACCGCAGGGAATGTCGAGGCGGAGCACCAGAGTGCGAGCAGTGCGGCACTGGTCAGCCCTATGCGGGAGCGGAACATGATTCAGCCTCCCGTGTGTGGATGAACTCAGGATAACACAAGGCGAAGCACCGATACTGCGGGGTGCAGCTTAGATATGTTGGGGGAATGAACGGCCGGGTTTGTCGGGTGTACGGCCGTTCGATGGCGGTGGGACCGTCGTGGGCGAGGCCAGCCGTGTCTGGTGAAGTGGCCTTGGGGCTTGGTGCCGGTGTCTCGCAGGTTGGTCTGTATCTCTTGTTTCGCGGACAAAGCGTGTAAGTGCGGCTCCGCCCGTTCGTTCTCCTGTCGATCCTGACTGTATTAGAGGCGGCTCAGCTGTGGGCCTTGATCGAAAGCGGGCTGGTCTGCCGTAACCGCCTTACCTCATAGCCCCGACCGACGGGTCACCTGGCTGCGATTGCTATGTGTTTGGAGTACAATCATCAGTTCTGCCAAGGCCAACCACCGAACACATTGCTCAGAGGCTCTGATGGATCTGGAAAATAAATCCGACGCCGAAATTCTGGCGATTGCCGATCCGATCATGGACAATTTAATGGAGGCCTCGACGGCCATTGACCATGCCCGTCATGTGCAAGACTTTACCGATCGTTTGAAGGCAATCGTGACGAAGGACTATCTCGAGCGGGTGTGCCGGCAGTATCAGGCCGAAAAAGGCACGTTCGGGGGACGAACACCGGTCGCGGTCTTTCGTCGTCCCGGCTCCATCGCCATTGTGTGGAAACAGCAGTTCTCACACTCGCCCGGCGACTATGTCGCGGAGATGGTTCTCGTGCAGCAGGGCTCTCGCTATCTCGTCGACCATGTGTTCGTGCTGTGAAGAATGGCTGCTCTCGTTTTTGCAGACATTCATCTTGCGCATCCCCTCTCTTGCACTTCAGTGGCCGCATGTGTCGAGAGTGATAGCATCCTGCTATCATGTTGGTCCTGTAATTTGGAGGCCGTTATGGCTCAGGTCCTTGTGCGGCAGCTTAATAGCAATGTCATTGGTCGGTTGAAGAAGCGGGCGAAGGAGCATGGCCGCTCTTTGCAGTCCGAAGTAAAGACGATCTTGGAAGAAGCGGTGCCGGACTATGAAGCGGCTTGGAAGCGAATCGAGAGATTGCGTGAGCGACTCAGGAAGTCCGGAAAGAGATTCCATGATAGTGCTGACCTTATCCGGGGAGACCGCGACCGGTGAGCGGCTATGTCGTGGATGCCAGTGTCGCGACTAATTGGTTCATCTCTGAAATCCATTCTGATGCCGCGCTCCTCGCGACTCGCCTTCATGAATACCTTCATGTTCCCGCTTTCATGGTGATGGAACTCGGCAGCGTTATCGCCAAGAAGATTAGGCGAAAAGAACTCACTCGTGCGGAGGGAAGCACGATCCTCAAGGAGTTACGGTATCTTCCGCTCCAGCGACATGCCGACGAGCGTCTGTTTCCGGCTGCCTACGAACTTGCATTGGATACGCAGCGGAGTGTGTACGATTGCCTGTACCTTGCTCTTGCGGAGGTCGTTGAAGGACGCTTGATCACGGCCGACAGAAAATTCTATAGGGCATTAGCTGCGCACCCGTTTCATGATCGTCTCGTGTGGGTGGAGGATCTGGAGTAACAGACCAGGCCCATCCCTTCCCTTCTAGTCCGCCTTGTTCCCCTGGTCACAGGGAAGCGAGGGGCTCAGGCGGCCTGCGTCCCATTTCCAAAACATGCAAAAGTCGGTGCGGTGCGATTCGTGGAAGATATCCCGGTAGCAGACCGTTCCGTGGTAATACAGCGCCGACTTGGCCGTCTGTATGGCCGTGATCTCCTCGGCAGTCAACGGCGCCTCGCGGACCGTTTCCCTTCGCGGGACTTTCCCCAGAAACCACCGCCGTTTGTCCGGTTGCGAATCGTCCGGGGGGCAGGTCACCCGCTCGAAGTTCCTGATCAGGGGGTAGTCGGCTACGGTGATGAAGGCCTGGATGGCATCGTTGTAGGCCGGCGTCCGCCCGGTGTTCTGGATTGTCTCCCGGACTCGAGGCGACAGGCCTTCCTTCAGCGCCGGTGGCCCGAGGGCGCGGACGTTGACGTAGGCACGCAGTTCGAGTTTGGCTTCTTGTTGCGAGATGTATTCCTGCCAGGTCGGATACCCCACGAAGGCGCCGACGATTGCAATGATCACCACAGAGGCAAACACGGCCAGCCTGATGTGGAAGCTCCGTTCGTCGGCTGGGGTAGAAGCGGTCGCGGGTTGAGGTAGGAGAATGTCCGGAGAGGAAGGGCTATGCGGTTGATCGGCATCCATGCTCAACCTCCACGTTCCACAACCGTAGCGTAGCGATTCTGGAACGTGGGATCAAGTCAGGCAAGGGATCGATCGTCACAAAGGGATTCTGGCCTTCAAGAGGACACGCGTCTTAGTGAGGAACAGCGAGGACAAGGCGGCAATCCGGAGCTACGCACTTGGCTGTCCCGTCCGCATGGACGGATTCTGTTTGCCGGCGGACAGAGCAGCCTGTATCGGCAAGGGCACACAAACGGGGTCGTCGAGAGCGGGCCGCGGGCCGCGTTGGAAGTGGAGCTGTCGCTCGGGCGCTTAAAATCGCAGGCCCAAGGACACCAGCGCAACGTTGTACCAGCCGAAGGCATACCGGTCGTTGTCCACTCCGCCTTCGAATACACGGTATCCCGCAGTCATGAACCAGTGATCGGTGAGGTCATACCGCACTTTGAGCGCCGCATCGATCGCCCGCCCTTGTGTGCTGACGAGCCCGTCGAAATCGAGCAACGCCGTCCAGCGCGGCGCAATGTCGTATTCCAGACTTGAGCTCAACAGCGGCACGAACCCGACATTGCTGTCGGTGGCTACCGTTCCTTGCTGGCGCAGCTCGACCCGCGCATCTCGAATGAAGGCCGTGGCCCCGATGCGCCAGCGCCAGCGTTCCGAGTCATGCAGGAGATACCGATAGGTCAACCGATAGGAATCGAACTTGTACTCGGAATCGACCGGGACGCCGGGGGCAAAGGTGCCGCCTGCGAAACGCACAGGGACACCGAACGAACCGGTGCCGGAGAAGCCGAGCGGCGCATAGACGAACCGGAGGGAATGCCGATGATTCAGGTTCCACGTGAGCTCGACGCGTCGTTGAGCTTCAGGGCCGTTGCCTTGAATGTCGGTCACACCGAATCGGGTTCCATTACTGCTATCGGGAATCTGTATCTGATTTCGCGATTGCCATACGGCACCTGTTTCAAACTCCAACGAGAACCGATGGTCGCGGGACGTCACGTCCCCGGCTGATACAAGAGCCGGGATCGCGATGGTGGCTATGACGGCGAGCCGGATCGGAACCCTTGCCGGACCGGCAGCACCCTGTCTCCATCTCTGTACAAGCGTACCGATAATCATGCGCCGTTCCCTTTCTTGCCGATGGTCTTTGTGAGAAATTCCTCCCGGAGCATGCCGTAGAGTTCCACGTCGATGCGTCGGCCGAAACGAAGATAATGTTCACGCAGGCGCCCTTCATGGGTCATGCCCACTTTCTGCAACACTCGCCCGGACGCCGGATTGGTATGAAAATGCGGCGCGTAGATCCGATGCAGCTTCAGGCTGCTGAAGCCATATCCCACGAGTGCTGAGACGGCTTCAGTCCCGTAGCCTCGATTCCAGTAAGGCCTGCCCAGCCAATAACTCAACCGTCCCTGTTCATGTGTCGCAACGATCTCCATGCCGATGGCGCCGATTACCTCCCCGCTCTCTTCAAGGGTGATCGCAAAGGTGACGCCTCTGCCTGCCGTCTGGTCCTCCACACGTTCGGTGATCCAGCTCAGGGCTGCCTGCCGATCCATCGGATGGGGGAGAAAGGTGCCGGCGGCCACATCTTGCGATCCGGCTAAACGGTGCACGGCCTCGGCATCGGTCGTCTGAAATGGTCGGAGCAGCAGCCGCGCGGTTCTGACTGTGAGGTCGACGGTCATGCATGGATCAGATCATATCGCCGGGGCCGGACACAACCGTCGGCTTTCAGCGCGATTCTTGACGGCGTAGCGCTTCGCGGGTAGGGTGGCACCAGAGTTCTACCTACGGGGATACAATGGACCTGGCGCGGGTGTTGATCGCAATCGTCGGGATGGGGGCGTCGGTCACGACGTACTGCCTCATGCGGTTTCCCCATATGCGCCGCGACAAGTTCCGGCACTATGGCCCATGCTCAGTCGCCTGGTCTTCTCTGGCCGCACTCGTCGTATTGTGTGTCTGCCTGCTCGTGCTCATCGCCCAAAGCGTCTGGCCCCACCCCTGAGCTGCAGCTGATTTCTTCTTCACATGCACGTCTCTGTTCACCATCGCCTTCGGGTTCCTGCTCGTTCGATGGCGACGCATTGTGTCGCGCGTGGCACAAAAGTTGATCTGGCCGGCTCGCTTTGTTAGGTATGAACAGGCAGTCGTGTTGATGCGATAGGAAGCAAGCCGTGTATGCCACGGTGTGAGACGAGACCCCACTCCTTCAGCCCCTGTTTCCCGACCGTCGTCCCGTCTCAGTTTCCGGCCCGCCTCCGGGCTTGCCGCTGTTCCTTGTAAAAGAACGAGTCTTTTCGTGCGTCCTGCAGCGACGCGCGAGGGGGCAATTTTGTGTCAATCAGGACGTCGACGTATTATGGGGATGGTCAGAACGGGTCCTACGCTCAGGACTCTCGCTCGCCGAAGGCCCGCCGCTCTCGCGGACTGCCTGGAGCGTCCTGCCGGACCGTCCGTCGCGCCGCAGTCAAGGCCGGCGGCACTGGACCGCGCGGATTGGGTCTGTGCCGCTGTGGTCGCACTCGCCGTGGCCGTAGCCTGCCTGCTGATCGCGCGATCGCTCCCGTCGGTTCTGTTTCAGTCGATGGATTTCTGGTTTGAGGCGGACACACTTCGCGAAATCTCGAATATGACCCGCGTGCACGACGACCATTACCGGACGTCGGTCCATCCCCTGTTCTCCTTGATGACGTTCATTCCGGTCTATCTGGTGAAACACGCGTTCTCGATCAGCCCGTTGCGCGCCGTGTTGCTGGTCAACAGTCTGGTCGCCGCCCTCTGGGGCGGCACGCTGTACCTTCTGTTCCGTCTGCTCGGGTGTCGCCTCTTCGACGCCTCTCTGCTCACGTTGCTCGGGCTCTGCAGCGCCGCGTCGTTGTTTTGGCTTCCGATTCCCAACTCCTATTCCTGGGGATCGTTGTCGATCATGCTCGCGCTGCTGTTGTTGCTCGCCGCCGAGCAGCGTGCATTCGGCGCCACCGTCTACGCCGTTGCCAGCGCCTTGACGCTCAGTTTTACGGTGACCAACTGGATGGCGGGCCTGCTGGTGAGCCTGGCTCGTTGGCCTTGGAAGCAGGCGATCCAGATCTCCGTGAACGCACTCTGTCTGGTGGTGCTGTTGTGGGGCGTACAGAAATTCATTTTTCCGTCGGCGGAGTTTTTCATCGGCCATCGGGCGGAAGCGTCGTTTATCAACCATCCACAGTCCGGGGGGCTTTCCAATATCGCGACCTCGTTTGTGTTCCATAGCCTCGTCGCACCCTCGGTTCGTTTGATCAAAGACGATGCCTATGCCCAGGCGAAGGCGGATGCGTTTCGTCTGACGGACCGGCTGACCTTTCAGTTTTCTGCTCCCGGTTCGGCCGGCTGGCTTGGAGGTGTCGCCGTGGTCCTCTGGTCTGCCCTGTTGCTGAATGGGCTGTGGCGATTGCTGACGTCGGATCGACAGCTGCGGTTCCGGTTGGTCCTGGGCGGCGTCCTGCTCTTCGAATTCCTGCTGCATCTCCTCTACGGCGAAGAAACGTTCGTCTACAGTTTGAATTTTCTTCCGCTCCTGCTCGCGGTGGCGGCATTGGGCGTCGTCGGTCCGGGCCGTCATTTCGTGGTGACGCTCACCGCGCTGCTGCTCTGTTGCGTTGCCCTCAACAACTGGCAACAGTTCCAAGCGGCGGCCCATTCGGCGACACAGTTCACGCCCCAGCGCGAGTTGATGACGGCCATGATGCAGCAGGATCCCTCTCGCCCCTGGCCCCGGTCGGTGGGACATGTGCCATTGGCCATACCCGGCGCACCGGAGGGCGGCACGGCCTATCATGAGCCGGGCGGCGACTTCAGCCCGCAGACGCCCAGCTTCGGAGTGTCGCTCTGGTTCTGCGACGCACAGGGTGTCCCGGTGGTCATCAGCCAGACGGTGCCGCTCAATGAGATCAAGCAGGAATTGGGTCCCTCGGCCCATGCGACCATTCCGGCGATCGTGACGAAGACGCCCTACTATCACGCCACGTGGTCGAGGTTGGATGCCACTCGCTGGGAGTTGCGGCTGAAAAACGATACGCCCTACATGCCCGTGATCGTGATCCGGAGCGTCGGCCCCGCCGGTGGGCCTGTGACGGCACTCAGCCAGGATGGTGGGCAAGTCACGGTCAATCATCGGTGGACGGTGAGCGCCACACCTGCCCCTGTCGGCATCACGCTGGGGGATGAGAATCAGGCCGGGTGGATGACTGCGCAGTCGCCGGCGACCTCGTGGAGCGGCGAGGCCGGTTGGGGGTATGCGCGGATGACGTTCGCGGCTGCCCCCGCCAAAGCGGGTGACGAGATTCGTGTGGTGCTCTCGGATCTGCAACCACCGGTTGAAATGGAGCGCTCCTATCGGGATGCCCCGCGACGAGCGCGTTTGGCCTTGCCAGACCCGCTCCTGCAAGCCTCTATGAATGCGCAGATCACTCACCTCATGATGAGTCTGGTCGACGATGAAACGCGCCCCGGCGATCCGGCCCTGTTCTACCGTGCGTGGCATCGACAGGGCGCGTATATCGCGGCGGCGCTTGCTCGCGCAGGCGATCCCAAAGTCGGCCGGGTGCTCTCGCAGTTTCTGGCGACCCATGATTTTGCCGGTGGATCCGGGCCTGAAGCGGATGCCCCGGGTTTGACGATCTGGGCGCTCACGGAGTCAGCCGGGTACATCGCCGACAAGGTGCACGATGAATGGTTGTGGCCGCATCTTCTCCGAAAGGTCGGACGGATTGAGCAGATGATGACCGCCCGTGCTCCGATCGTGGAGTCCTATACGGTGCCGGCGCCGCATGACTTCCAGCACCTCCGGCAGACCAGGACGGCGCTGCTGGCCCGACCGGCGCGCGACGGCGTGATCGTGGGACGGGTCGGCGACGACTGGCCGTTGCGCTATGTCAACGCCGTGAGTTATCGCGGTCTCCTGGCCGCAGCCGACTTTGCCGAGCGACTCGGAAAGCGTCATCATGCGGCGCGTTGGCGCACCGAGGCCCAAAGTCTCCATGAGAGCTGGTTGCGGCAGTTCCCCGACGGCACGCAGGATGGCAGCGCCTCACCGGTGGGGTTGCGCTCGTTGGTCGGGTCGGCCCTCCGACGGAATCGGTTGAGCCGGCCGTTGACGACCTACCGCCCCACGGACGAGCGAGGCACGGTCCCGGGACAATTGGCGCAGGCCCATCAGGCGTTGCGGTCGGGTCGACCCGAAGCCGTGTGGGCTACCTTACAGCTGATGTGGAGTCAGCAAGCGTCCCCGGGTTTGTATACGTGGGATACGGTGAGGTCCATGGCGGATGAGGTGGCGGATGGCTGGCAGTATGCCAGGGGGTGGCATAACGAGCTGGCCGTCACGCCGGACTATGAAACGGCGGCATTGCTCCTGTTGCTGCAGCAAGACATGTTGGCCTATGTCGATGAGACGGCGGCGGTGCCCGTGGTCGTGATCGGGGCAGGTATCACGTCGGCCTGGCTTGCGCAGCCGATGGCCGTGTCGAACCTGGCCGTCCCCGGCGGAACCATCACATGGCAGTGGGACGGGCATGTCATGCGTGTCACCCAACGAGGGCCGGTGCGGAATATTCGTCTAGGCCCGGCGTTCCCTGCCGGCACGAAATTGGAGGTGACGCAGAAGCCGCCGGTTCGCTGAATGCTTCTCCTTCCATCCCATTTCGGGTCACCGACCTCTTCGAGTGCCCGCCCTCGCAACAACACGCTCAAAGGATTACAATCCAGCCGATGCCGATCTGTCGCATGGCTCTCACCATCTGACCGAGGAGTGCTGCCGATGTTGAAACCGGAACCGGCCGGTGGGCCGACCCCGCAGTTGTTCTTCCAGACGGCCAATGCCTATCAGCGCTCTCAGGCGCTCAAGGCTGCCGTGGATCTGGATCTCTTTACCGCCATCGGATTGGGACATGACCAAGTGCCGACATTGGCCGAGCGTTGCGGGTCGGCCCAGCGGGGCGTGCGCATTCTCGCGGACTATCTCACGATCCAAGGGTTCCTCACTAAAGAAGGTGACCGGTACAAGCTGACGCCCGACAGTGCCCTATTTCTCGATCGGCGGTCGCCCGCCTACATGGGGTCCGTGTTGGGGTTCCTGCATGCGCCGAAGTTCATCGCGGCCTTCGAGAATCTCACCGAAGCGGTGCGGAAGGGTGGAACGGTGGCCGGCGAGGCGGGGACGGTATCTCCCGAGCATCCCCTCTGGGTTGATTTTGCCCGTTCCATGATTCCGATGATGGCTAAGCCGGCGGAGGAGATCGGTATGTTCGTGCGGCAGTCGCAGCCGAACGTGAAAAAGGTGCTGGATATCGCGGCGGGGCACGGGCTCTTTGGAATAGAGATTGCGGCCCGTTGTCCGGAGGCCGAGGTGACGGCCTTGGATTGGTCCAACGTATTGACCGTAGCTCGCGAGCTGGCACAGAAGTCCGGCATCGAGTCGCGTTACCGTACCATCGCAGGCGATGCGTTTCAGCAGGAGTTCGGCGAGGGCTACGATCTGGTCCTGCTCACCAACTTTCTCCACCATTTCTCGATGCAGACCTGCGAGTCGTTGTTGCGCAAGATCCATCGATCGCTGGCGCCCGGTGGACGGGTCATCACACTGGAGTTCGTGCCGCATGACGACCGGGTCACGCCGCCGCCGGTGGCGGAGTTCAGCTTGATCATGCTGGCGACGACGCCGGAGGGAGATGCCTACACCTTCCGGGAGTATGAGCGGATGTTCGCAGCGGCGGGGTTTACCAGAACGGAGTTGCACCCCGTGGCCGGGTCGATCGAACAGGTGCTGGTGTCGATGCGCTAAGCGGGTCGGATTGATGAAGAATGCATCTGTGCGACTCCTACGCGAGGGCACAGCGCTGCCTGTCTCGGTGGTCTATGCAACCTACACTTCGGTCCCCGCGTGAACGGCTGGGGGGCTATGTCATCCTGCCGCGGCTGATCGACAAGGTGCGGCTCCATGCGCAGGGGTTCTTGCCTGAACCGTATGTGCCGTTTCTTCTTCGTTCCGGCTTACCGTTGGATGGACGGTTTCTCGCGTTCACCGGGTTGCAGCCGGAGGCCCTTCGGGAAGCGGTGCTCTTGAGGAACGATGACAGGGACATCCTCGCGTGGGTGACGCAGGAGGCGATGCTCCACGGTCCCCAGGACATCGAGGTGTGGAGTCATGCGTTGGAACAACTCCGGCCGGATCGAGTGTTGGCCAGATTCTTGGGCAGGCTCAGCCCCGAGCTGGCGAAGCAGGTGGATTTCACGCAGCACCCCCTGTTCGATGTGATCGATATGGATGAAGGACGCAAACCGATCCCTACCGTTTGCTGATGTTCCCCAGCCTGTCTCGATCTGCCGACCGCGTTCGAGAACTAGGGCTTTCCAGAGGTGTCTTCTTCCCCCCGGCAATGTTCAATGGCCGTAGGCATCTGCGGCGTACCATCGCATGGTGCTGATCACGTACGTGTCGTTGGTCACCCCTCTCTATGCAGGCGACGCGCGTGAGTGCGGCGCTGGGTGCGAAGAGGGCGAGTTGGACGAAAGGTCAACGGCTACCAGGCCAAGAGGAGACTGCCATGTTCCTGAAGTGGGCTGCCATTTTTTTTATCATTGCCATGGCTGCCGGAGCGATGGGATTCGGCGGCATCGCGCAAGGTGCCGCGGAGATTGCGCAGATTCTGTTCTACATCTTTCTCGCGATTTGCGGAACGTTCATCGTGGCGGGAATCCTCCTTGCGCAGAAGCTGACTTCCTGAGCGCTCCGTCGTGTCATCGGTGCTGAAGGCGCCACCGGACGGCAGAGACCTCTGGTCAAAACCCCCGGCCGCCTCCACCGCCGAAGCCTCCGCCGGATGATCCGCCTCCACTGAATCCTGATCCGCCTGAGCTACGCGGTGCGGACGTCATCGTCGAACCGGTGCGCGACGCCATATCACCCATGCGGCTGGTGAAACCGCGTGTATTGAATTGGGCGAGGTCGCTCCCTTGATACCAGGCCGGAGCGGTCATCACGATGGATTCGAACGCACGGGCCCAGTTTGTCTCCACGCCCAGCGCCATCGCATAGGGCAGGAACGTCTCGAACAGATCCGGCGTTTTGACGACTCGCTCGAACCGATCCGCCTCGACTCTCGTCAGAAATTCCTCGAAGCCCAGTACGCCTTCTAATGCGCGTGTTCCTTTCAGCGTTCTGGCCGGCATGATACGGCCGAAGCCGGCCACGATCGCTCCTGAGAGGAGGCCGGCGGTGAAGAAGGCCGGCGGGGCAAGCCCCCAGCTGTCGGCCACGGCGGCGAGCCCGAAGGTGAGCCCCAACGCCAGCAACCCTCCAGCCAGGTAATAGTTCTGCTTCACGCGGTCTGGCCGTTGCCCATAGTAGGCACGGCCTTGGAGCGAGTCGAAGATCGCGTCACGAATGCCCGGCAGGGAACGATAAAACCTGTTTTCCAAACTGCTGAGCGAGACCTCGTCGCCGTCTTGATCCTTGTACAGGGCTTCCAGGAGGAGGCGCTCGTGCTTCGGAAGTCCGGCCCAGTCCTGCTGAGGCTTGATGCGGTGGAAGACGTAATCGGTGCTTGTCCAAAGGCCGAAGAGCTGTTCGGTCTTCCGTTCCTTGATGCGGAGGTATCCACGCACGGCGAGATTCACCACGGTGGCGGTAATGTCCCGCACGTCGGGGCTCTCATCCGCCAGAGTGCCGACTTCCGCCGGGGTCAGGTTGTCGGGCGGCTCGTAGGCGACCACGATGGGCCGCAGGCGAGGGTCTCGTCCTCTGGTCCACCAGAGCCGCAGCATCGCGGCCAGTACGAGCGGTGGAATGAGCAACGGCCAATTCGCTCCGAGGAATTGTTGGGCCCGGTCCACCGACGTGGGCGCAGCGACGAGGCCTTTGTCCCATCCGACCACCGCGGTGAGGCCCTCACGGAATCCAAGTTGTCGGGTCATCGTCATCTCGATGCGTGATCCGTCGATGGAGACCGTCGCCGCCTCCTCTCTCGCTCCGTAGGCGCCGGTGAACGCGAGGGCGCGCACGCCGGCCGCATTCGGCGGAAGCAGGATGCGAGCGGTCGCCTGCTCGATCGGGACGTCCCACTCATCACCGGTGACATTCCAGTAGAGTTCGTCGTGATCGTCGAAGAACTTCAGTCCGTTGCGGACCCGGTATTTCAACACGAACGTGCGGGTCGTATCCGCCGCGCCCGGGATCCAAACGCGCACGTTCCGGTAATGCCGCTCGCGGCTGCTCTCATGTTTGAGTGCGGTGCCCTGCTCATCGGTGACCGAGATCAGGTCGAGCCGCAGTTCGTAATTGAAGCCTTGCGGCGTGCGGTATTCCACGGGAATGAGACGCTCGATGCCGTTCCAGGACCCTTCGAATCGAGGGCTGACCGTTTCGGTGACGAGCACATCGCCGCTCGGGAGTACCTGGATGTCGACATCGAAGCGGCTGAGTACGAAGGATCGTGCCTCAGCACAGGGGATATGCCCGAGGATCAGGAGGTAGAGGGTGACCAGGTGTAGGAGGACAGAGACGAGAGGTTCGGCTGGTCTACCGCTCACAGGCGTGCCGCACCGGCGGACCACGTTAAAATTGCACCCGCGGCGGTTCGCGTTGGACGGTGTCGGACAATTCAAAGAACTGCCGTCCCATGAAGCCGAACCATTGCGCGATGAAGTTGGTCGGAATTTCGAGGCGTTTGGCGTTGTAGTCGCGTACCACCGCATTGTAGTAGCGGCGGGCGTTCTGCACCGCATCTTCAATCTGGTTCAGGCTGCCTTGCAACTGCGTAAAGGCCTCGACGGCCCGCAGTTGCGGATAGGCTTCCGCCAGCGCGAAGAGTGATCGCAATGATTGCGTAAGCTGGTTTTCGGCCGTGGCTTTGGCTTCAGGCCCCTGGGCCGCCATGGCCTTCGCGCGGGCGTCGATCACCGCTTCAAGGGCGCCCTTCTCGTGGGCGGCGTAGGCTTTGACGGTGTCGACGAGGTTCGGGATCAGGTCGTAGCGACGTTTGAGTTGTACGTCGATATCGGCCCAGGCACTTTCGCATGCGGCGCGGAGCCGCACCAGGCCGTTGTACATCCCGATGACGATCAGGACAACCAGTACGAGCACGGCGAGGACGATCCAACCCATCGGTGTCTCCTTGCGGATTTGGGTGAAGGTACGTATGGGGCTTCGACGATGATAGCCTGCCCCCGAACATCTGTAAAGCTGTCGAGGAGTCCTTGCCTTGCGGGAGCGCGCGAAGGATCGGCAGCCGGGGCCTCAAGCGCGACTCGGCGGCAGCGTGGCTGCGCGTGACTTTCTGCGCTTGCCCAGGTATTCTCCCCGCGACGCGACCGGGGAATCGCCGTCAAGCCTGGAGTCGGAGAGTGGTCAATTCAGGGAGGCGTGTATGCATCGTGGTAGGAAACGAGTCGGGCCGGACATGATCGTGCTGCTCCTCTGCCTGCTTGGAGTGTTTCAGGTTAGTCCGGCTGCCGTATCGGCGGAGGAAACGGTGGTCGAACTCAACAGTCCGGACGTTGTGCGCCAGTTGCTTGAACAGCAGGCGGGGAAGCGGGTGAAGATCAAGCTGCTGTCCGGGCAGGATGTCGACGGGAAGGTGGCGAAGGTCGGCACACAGGCGGTCACGCTCAGCGAGTTGTCCGGGATGGAGTTGTTCGATGCCACCATACGCCTGGATCAGGTGGCCGCGGTGATCGTGCGCCGCGCGAAGTAATCGCGGCACAGGTGGATCGCTCACCGACGATTCATCTAGACCCCACCCAAAGTCCACGAACGTTGAGATGCCACCTCCAGTCCTGCGCAAGACCGTCGACCTGTCCGGCTTTCCGGATCTCGTGGTCATCTACCTCGGCATGAGGGTCAACCGCTGGACGGGACTGAAGACGGTATTCGGCTTCGGTCCGACGATCGCTCAGTCGGTCGAGGCCCGCCCGGACGGGTTGTTGCTCCATGAACCGCTGCTCTGGTCGATGCTGCCGCCGCATGTCGGGATGCGGCAATATTGGCGCGACTTCGACGCGCTGGAGCGCTGGGCGCGTTCCGATCCCCATCGCCAGTGGTGGCAGCAGTTTCTTCGTGATACCGGGGGAACAGGATTCTGGCACGAAGCCTATTTCATGCGCGGCGGGATGGAGGCGGTGTACAACGACATCCTGATGGAGATCGGCTTCCTGCGATTCGCCCCGGCGCAGTCGGCCAAAGGCCCCCTGTTTTCCGCCAGAAGTCGAGCGGGCCGAACCGGCGAATCGGCATTGCCCCCGGCGGTGACGGAGGAAGATCTAGACCGGTGATTGCGGGGTCGATCCGGGTAGGATGCTTGTTATCCGGCTCGCGCCGTCTTGCCATCACGCAGGCGTTTCGGAGAGGGCAATCTTGACCGAGGGTTCGAGGGCGAATCGGCCGCGTCTGCGAGGTACGAGGCGCACGTCGGGGCATTTCTGTTCCAGCCGTTTCCGCAGCAGAATCAATCGCGTTTCGAAGTTATCTTTCCATTCGGGTAGGCCCAGCCAGCTATCCATCCGCAGTTCTCGATTCGTGAACTCCACTCGCTGTTCGTCCTGATGTTGTTTCAGAATCCGCCACAGCACGCGTCCCGGGACGTTCTTGATCAAGTATTTGCCGTCGGCGAAGATGCAGTCATCCGCATGATCGAAGCAGAACGAGCGTTGCGAGGAGATTGAACGGACCACGGGCGGTGTCGGGAGAGGGCCGTCAAATGGAACCTGATCCTCAGTCTCCTGCGCCGACTGCTCGATTCCGGCGGCCAGATGGCCGGCCACGATGGCCATCAGTGTTTCTTCACGAATCAGCAAGCTGAGTGGCTCCAAGGTTTCAGCGACCGACACCCCGAGGCAACGGTTTTGGATCATCAGCGGCACGGCAATCTGCGTCGAGGCATTCGACAGACCGGGCAAAGGAATCTCGCGACAGACGGCATCGGGTCCCGACAGCGCTTCCGCGCGATCGTGGACCGCGCGGGCATAACGCAACGTGTGGTCGAGCCCGGAGAGCCGCAGCGGCAGTTGCGCCGACGCGACCGTCCCGATGAGGCCCTCTCCGAAACCCGCCTCCGAGCCGACCCCGTTCTCCTGGTAGCCGCGGCTTGCAATCGTCTGGAGTGTGCGGCGTTTTTCGTCCAGCAGCAGGAGCATCGTGTGGTGAAGGCCGAAGAGTTCGTCCGGACAGTGGAGCACGGTCTCCAAGAATTCGCCGAGGCATTCGGTCCGGTCCACCCGTTCGGCGATGACCCACAACGCGTGCAGGTCCGGCTCAATGAAGAGGGACGGAGGTTGAACGTCGTGCGGCGGGGTGGGGAGTGAGGTGATGCCCTCGACTCGTTCGATGCGGCGCACGGCATAGATAATAGATATCGGCGGCCCGGAGACGAAACACGTCGGACATGCCGGCATGGGAGGCAATGGCCTGCAGTTGCAACGACAGGGCGTGGAACAGGGGGCCGGAGGATTCCGATCGTTCATACGTATTGGTGAACGAAGGCGCGCAAGCCCACGAGGTTGTGCTGGTGAAATTGGCGCCGGCCGCGAAGGCCCAGGACTTCATCCCGGCGTTCGAGTCCGGGGCTGTCGAGCCTCCGCCGGGACGGCCGCTGGGGGGCATCGTCGGGATTGAACGAGGAGCCCGGGGCCTCTTCTCGGCGCAGTTCGATCCAGGCCGGTATGCCTTGATCTGCTTTTTCCCCGATACCCGGACCGGCGCACCGCATTTTGCGCAGGGCATGACGTGGGAGTTCGACGTGCGGTGACGGTTCCCTGGGGGAATGGGTGGGCCACGCCGAGACGGTTGCATAGGAGCCCGGATGGCGCCGTATACTATGCCCATGCATGAGACGATTTCAGGCAACGTTGAGTCGGCGGTCACCGATCACGGGGCCGCCTTGCTGCAGGTGGCGGAAGAGATCGCCGCGCACCACGATTTGCCCTCGCTCTTTCAGGGCCTGGCGCAATGCCTGCCGGTGGTGGCGCCGTTCGATTTCGTCGGGCTGGTGCTGCATGACGCCGCAAAGCAGGTGATGAAGGTCCATGTGTTGGAGACAGCGGAGGCGAGACGGGTGACACGACGGCTCGACGGCCTCGAGATCCCGATGAAGGACTCGGCCAGCGCATGGGTATGGGAACACCAGCAGCCGATTCTGATCCCGTCGCTTGCGGAGGAGACGCGGTTTCACGTTGGAATGGATGCCTTGCGTGGAATCGGCGTCCAATCCGTCTGCTTCTTTCCGCTGACGACCGCCATGCGCCGCTTGGGGGCCATCGGGTTCGGCAGTGTGAAACCCTTTGCCTTCGACGAAGGCAGCGTGACGTTCCTGCATCAGGTGGCCACGCTGGTGGCGGTGGCGGTGGATAATGTGCTGCATCACCAGGATCTGGCGCACGATCGAGACCGGTTGCGCCTGCTGCTCGAAGTGAACAATGCGGTGGTCTCGCATCTGGACTTGGACCAATTATTCCCCGCCGTCAGCGCCTGCTTGCGCCGGGTGATTCAGCATGACGGGTCGAGCCTACTTCTGTGCGATGAGGCGACCGGACGCTGGCGTATCCATGTGTTGGACTTCGACCGGAATGAAAGCTTCATCGAGGAGGGGCGCATCGAGGAGAGCACACAGTCGCCGTCCTGCTTGGCGATTACGACGGGGAAAGCGGCCCTGTTCGGAGAGCGGGATCTGCTGGTCATGTCGGGCACGTCGCCTTGTGCGCAGGATCTGCTCGATCGCGGCATCAAGTCGTTCTGCTCCGTGCCGCTCCTGTCGCGCAACCGTGCGCTCGGCGCGTTGAATGTGGGGCGGCGACGGGACGCCGGTTTCGACCCGGACGATGTGCAGTTGCTCGGGCAGGTTGCGCAACAAATCGCCATTGCCGTCGAGAACGCCTTGGCGTTCCGTGAAATCGCGGTCCTGAAAGATACACTGACTAAGGAAAAGGTGTATCTCGAAGAGGAAATTCAAACGGCCTACAACTTCGAGGAGATCGTCGGAGAGAGCCGCGCGCTCAAGCAGGTACTCAAGCAAGTGCAGACGGTCGCTGCGACCGATTCCACCGTGTTGATTCTCGGAGAGACGGGGAGCGGAAAGGAATTGATTGCGCGCGCCTTGCACAATCTCAGCGACCGCCGTGAACGGACGTTTGTGAAGCTCAATTGTGCCGCGATTCCCACGGGCCTGTTGGAAAGCGAACTCTTCGGGCACGAAAAGGGCGCCTTCACCGGAGCCATCGCGACGAAGATCGGGCGATTCGAATTGGCGGATCGCGGCACCATTTTTCTCGATGAAGTGGGCGAAATTCCGCTGGAACTGCAGGTCAAACTGCTGCGCGTGCTCCAGGAACAGGAATTCGAGCGGTTGGGGAGCACCAGGACCATGCGGGTCAACGTCCGTGTGATTGCCGCCACAAATCGCGATCTGGGGCAGATGGTCGATGAACAGAAGTTTCGCAGCGACCTCTATTACCGGTTGAAGGTCTTCCCCGTGACCGTGCCGCCGCTTCGGGCACGGGTCGAGGATATTCCTGTGCTGGTCCGGCACTTCGTGCAGAAGTTCGCGTCGCGTATGAAAAAGCGGCTCGAGTCCGTCCCGACCGACGCCATGCGCGCGTTGCAAGCCTACGGGTGGCCCGGCAACGTGCGGGAACTGGAAAACTTCATCGAGCGGGCGGTCATCCTATCGTCCGGGTCGGAGCTGTTCGTGCCGGCCGCGGAGTTGAAACGCCCGGTATTGCCGCCCAACGGGTCTGCCACTACGCTCGAGGAGGCGGAGCGCGACCATATCCTCAAGGCCCTTCGGGAGACGAACTGGGTCGTCGGTGGGTCGTCCGGCGCTGCCGCCCGCTTAGGGATGAAACGCACCACGCTCCAGTCCAAGATGCAGAAACTCGGGATTGCCCGGCCGGTGTAACTCGCGCTCCCGTCGCGACGACAGCTGGGAACTTCCCCAGGATGCTCCGGTACAGGAGGCCGCGCTAGAGTCTGCAGATGGACCCGAAGCGAATGCGTGTGGTGATCATCGGAGGCGGATTCGGCGGATTGGCTGCGGCCGAGGCCTTGCGAGACGCCGACCTCGATATCACGCTCATCGATCGCACAAACCATCATCTTTTTCAGCCGTTGCTGTACCAAGTGGCAACCGCCGCGCTCTCTCCCGG
>Ga0268299_1002825_pt1 | contig 18418 bp, 18 predicted proteins | sample NOBtaG_FD_193484 | JGI IMG/M metagenome (GOLD analysis project Ga0268299, IMG submission 193484) | Activated sludge microbial communities from bioreactor in Nijmegen, Gelderland, Netherland - NOB reactor | ecosystem: Engineered > Bioreactor > Aerobic > Activated sludge | place: Netherlands...
CGTTGCCGCCCTGCTTCGTCGAAGCGACGTGCCGCTCATGGCGATCAGTACAGGAGAATCCGTGGTCGACCAAGTCCGCCGCCTTCTCGGCCGTCGAATGCCGCAGGCCGTCTAGAATTAGTATGGAACAAGAGGTTCACGCGCTTTCCGGCCTGAAGGAGATTCCCCTTCCGGAACCGATTCCGTATGTCCCGCACACCGTCGGTTGGATGCTGCTCGGAGCCTTGGCGGGCGCCGCGATTGGATATGGCCTGTGGCGACTCGTTCGGCGGTACCACGCCAACGAATATCGCCGAGCGGCCATGAAGGAACTCCAAGATATCGAAGCCGGACTACACGATTCATCCAGCCGAAGTCGGGTCCTTGCCGCCATTCCTGCGCTGCTCAAGCGGACGGCCCTGTCGGCAGCGGGACGTGAGGCCGTCGCGTCCTTATCGGACCGCGCATGGTTGGAATTTCTGGATCGCACTTGTGCACCGGGAGGATTTTCGAAAGGGCCGGGCCGACTCTTGGCCACATTGTCCTATGGAGGCGAGGCGGAGTTGGCTCGGATCCGGGAGTCCGAGGTGAAGGATCTGCTTGAGCAGGTGCGTCGCTGGATCCAACGACACGATGCTCGTCTTTGATTTTCCATGGGTATTTGCTCTGCTTCCTCTTCCGCTCTTTGTGTGGTGGCTGCTGCCTCCATATCGTGAGGTGAGCCAGGCCGTCCGGATCCCGTTCTTCGAAGACGCCGCGCGCTCAGCCGGTCTCACGCCGGCGCGCGGGGCGATCGTGCCCAAGACCAATTGGATCCAGAAGGTGCTTGCGCCACTCTGCTGGGGCTTGATCGTGATGGCGGCCGCCGGTCCGCAATGGGTCGAACCGCCGATCGAACGGGTGGAAGCCGCGCGCGATCTGATGTTGGCGATCGATCTGTCACAGTCCATGGAGACCAAAGATTTCACCGACCGGCAGGGGCGGCGCGTCGATCGGCTGACGGCTGTCAAAGAAGTGGTGGACGACTTCATCGGCAGACGGAAGGGCGACCGGATTGGGTTGATCGTGTTCGGCTCCGCGGCCTTTCCGCAGGCTCCGCTGACCTTGGATCACGCCACTGTGAGGCTGCTGCTAGACGAGGTCCGCATCGGCATGGCCGGACCTCAGACGAGTATTGGTGATGCGATTGGGGTTGCCGTCAAAATGACGGAACATTCCAAGCTGAAGGAACGGGTGCTGGTCCTGCTGACCGATGGAAACGACACCGCGAGCAAGCTGCCGCCGGGGCAGGCGGCCAAGATTGCCAAACAACACGGGATCACGATTCATACCATCGGGATCGGGAATCCCCAGGCAGAAGGGGAACAGCGGGTGGATCTGCGCGCACTCGAGCAGATCGCCCAGACGACGGGCGGCCGTTCCTTTCGAGGAGAACAGCGCCAAGGACTGGAAGGCATTTACAAGACGCTGGACGAGATCACGCCCGAAAAAGTCAAACGGTCGCTGTATCGACCCAAGCGGGCGCTGTATTTCTATCCGCTCTGTGCAGCGGCGTTGCTGCTGATCGCCTATCACGCAGGAATGCTCGCGCGAGCGAGCCTTATCCGCAAGCGAAAAACCGGAAGCACCAAGTTCCAAGCACCAAGTGCCAAGCACGAATCCCAAGCATCAAGCACCAAGCACGAAACTCCAATGGGGAATCATCCTATTGCAACCAGTAAACTCTGAACAGGCTGAAATGACGCAATTGGGGTCACAACATTCGAGCTACGACCTTGATGAAAGGACATTCCAATTTGCAAAAGCAGTGCGGATGCTCGTGAAGACTTTGCCGAGAAACATTTCTTGCATTGAAGACTGCAAGCAACTTGTGCGTTCTTCCGGATCGATAGGTGCCAACTACAGAGAAGCGAATGAAGCGTTAAGCCGGAAAGATTTCCTCATGAGAATTCGTATTAGCCGAAAGGAAGCCAAAGAGAGTGCCTATTGGCTGCGACTCATAGGAGAAACGCACGAGCTTGCTCAGATTGAGACCGTGAAGAGTTTGGTCCGGGAGGCTGAGGAATTGACGAAGATACTTTCCGCGATTGCCTTGAAATCGATGTAATAGTTGGAGCTTGGCATTTTGAGTTTGTGATTTCGCAGGATCTGCGGCTTCCGGTTGGAATTTGGTGCTTGGAATTTGTGATTTCGAAGAGTCCATGACTCCTTGGCCTTTCTTCTTGTTGCGTCCCTGGTGGTTGCTGCTGGCTCCGGCCGGTCTGGCGATCGTCTGGCTCTGGAGCAGGCAGGCCGATCCGAGGGCACGGTGGCGCGACATCATCGAGCCGGCATTGCTCGACCATCTTCTCGTCGGCGAACGGTCCGGTGTCCGATTCACACCTATTCGATTGGTGGCTGTCTCGTTGGTGCTTGCCGGTGTTGCGGCAGCGGGGCCTACATGGGAGAAGGAACCGCCGCCGTTTGTAGAAGACCGTGCGCCGATGGTCGTGGCGCTCGATCTATCACGCACGATGGACGCGACCGATGTTCCACCGACCAGGCTCGAACGGGCGAAACAGAAGATTCGCGACTTGGCGGCGGTTCGCTCCGGCTCCCGAACGGGGTTGGTCGTCTATTCGGGCACCGCACACCTGGTTTTGCCGCCCAGTGAGGATCCCGCGCTGCTCGATCTGTTCCTGGAAGCGCTGAATACGGACCTCATGCCGGTTTCCGGACGGAACGCCGTTGCGGCGCTGGCTGTAGCCGATCGTACGCTGGCCGTGGAATCTGTTCCCGGTACCGTCCTCTTCATCACGGATGGGCTCGAGGCATCCGAGATCGGGAAATTCGCGGATCACGCACGGACGTCTCCCTATCAGGTGATCGCGTTGGCGGCCGGCACGACGGAGGGAGGGCCGATTCGAGGAAAGAATGGACGGATGGCGGTTGATAAGCAGGGAAAGCCCCTCCAGGCCAGACTCGATCGTGAGGTCTTCTCCCGCTTGAGTTCCGAGGCGGGTGTTCCGGTGGCCAGTCTGACGCTCGATGAGACCGACGTCGAGTGGGTCCAGCGGCGCGCCATGCATCATATGCAGGTCATGCAGGAGAAAACCGCTGAGGTGCACTGGAAAGAATTCGGCTACTACGGCACGTTCCCGCTCGTATTGATCGCAGCCTTCTGGTTCCGCAAGGGATGGACGGTCCGATGGCTCGCAGTTTTCGTACTGGCAACTGTGACAGGAACGGTGTGCTCCACTTACGCGACCGCTCAGACAAATTCAAATTCCAAATCCGAAGCACCAAATTCCAAACAGACCTCGGACTCCACGGAAATCATAAACGACACATCACGGACACCAAATTCGAAACAAGCCTCAAATCTCAAATTCGAAGCACCAAACGGAATGCAAAAGTCACCGATTGCAAATGACAAATCCAAAATGACAAACGAGCAATCGCAAGACCGTTTGGGCTTTGATGCTTGGATCTTGAAATTTCTGGCGGCGTTCTTTTTAACGCCAGACCAGCAGGGTCGCTGGTTGTTCGAACACGGCGATTATGTGAAAGCTGAGGAACGGTTCCGGGATCCCATATGGAAGGGGCTTGCGTACTATCGAGCCGGCGACTATCGGGCGGCGTTGGAACAGTTCGCGAGGCTGGACAGCCCAGAGGCGTTGTTTCTCATGGGAAATTGCTATGCGCGTACCAAAGACTATCCGGCCGCCGTCGGCGCCTACGATCATGCGCTTAAGCAGCGGCCGGTATTTCCCGAGGCGGCGGAAAATCGGAAGCTCGTGGCTGCGCTGATCCCGAAGAAGCCTAAAGATCCGGAAGAGGGGGAGGCAGACCCGAATTTGGATCCCGACGAGATCAAGTTCGACGAGAAGGGCAAGAAGGGAAAGGCTGGAAAGGTTCCGCAGTTCAAGGTCAAACCGGAGCAGATGGCCGAGTTGTGGATGCGGAACCTCACTATCTCGCCTGCCGACTTCCTTCGGGAGAAGTTCCGTATCGAGGCAGACAACCGAAAGAAGCCTGCGGGAGGCAAGTCATGATCCCGATGCTGGCACTACTGTTATGGCTGCTGCCATGCCACGCCTTTGCCGATGAAGGGGCCAAGTGGATGGTCCGCGCTCATCTTGAGCCTGCCGGGACGGTCGTCGTGGGGCAGCCGGTGCAGCTGGTGGTGGACGTCTTGGTCACCACCTGGTTCTCCGGCGCACCCCAGTTTCCTACCTTTGACGTCCCGGGGGCGCTTGTGACGCTCTCCGATGATCAGCCGGTTCACCTGACCGAGGACATCAATGGAGAAAAATGGTTCGGAATCTCTCGCGTCTACCGAATTACGCCGCTGGAGCCTCGCGAGTATACGATTCCTCGCTTGCAGGTTCTCGTGCATCCCGGTCTGGTCGAGAAACCCGTACGTCTGTGGACGCCTCTTCGTAAACTTCACGCGCGGGTGCCGCCCGACGCAGAGGGCATGGCGCAGTTCTTTGCCACGACGCAGCTCGATGTGGCGCAGACGTTCGATCGGCCGTTACAGAAATTGCATGTGGGGGATGCGTTTACCCGTACGATTACCCTGACCGCCAAGGGAACGCAGGGCATGTTCCTTCCGCCTCTGTCCTTTGAGGCCATCGAAGGATTGGCGATCTATCCGAAGACTCCGGTGGTGGAAAATCTGTCGCAGGATCGGCAGGGCTTCGTCGCCGGCCGGCGAACAGAGTCGGTCACCTACACGATCCAGCGCGCCGGACAGTACCGGTTGCCCGAGATGACGGTTCAGTGGTGGGATTCGGTCGGGAAGAAGATACGCGAAGGGATCGTTCCTCCTGTGACATTCGACGTGGCTACGACTCCAGGCTACAGGCCCGAGATAGCCATTCCCGTGGACAGCGCCACTGGGGAATCTCTTCCAGCGGAGGAAGCACTTCGGCCCTCCCGTGTCTGGTTGATCGGCCTGGCATGCCTGATCGCGATCCTCGGATGGCTCTGGCCACGCGTAAGAAAATACGCAACGAGACTCACCTTGCGCCTGGCTGAACGGCGGCGGATTTACGAAGCATCCGAAGCCGCGGCGTTTGCAAGACTGTGCCGCGTGGCGGCAGGGGACGACGACGAGGGCACGGTCAGATCGCTCTATCGATGGCTGGATCGATGCAAGTCCGTAGGGAAGCCGGGGCTGGCCGAACGAGCGACCGTCCTGGCACAGGACGACCAATACTGGCAGGCAACGGAAACGCTATTCAACAGACGGTTCGGATCCTCACAGCCATCGTCAGACCACTCGAATCGCGAACTCGAACAGGCCGTGAGGCGGGTAAGAGCACGACTGAGTGAAGATAATGAACCATCGCCAAAGGACGAGAAGAGTTTGCCGCCGCTCAACCCTGTTTGACTGTGAGAAGGGATATCTCATGGTCCATAGTGGCGTAGTTTCACGGCCGAGTTGGTGTGTAAATCCTGTGAATCCGCTATATTAGGGCGCCGGAAAGCTTGGGAAAACACCTCAGGATGGAGAAGATATGATGGTACGACAGTGGATTGGAGGAACGGCTTTCATCGTCTGCACAGTCATCAGCCTGATAGGGATCACAGGATTCTTCGGGGCAAAGGGGGACACAGCGGAGGAGAAACGTGCGCATATTCGTGAGATACAGCGTCAGACGCTCGCCGATCTCTATAGGGAAAAGCCGGGAGTTCAGGCCAGGCTGGAGAAGGCTGCCGGGTACGCCGTCTTCAGCAATATGAACGTCAAAATCTTCATGATTGGGAGCGGCAACGGCTATGGAGTGGCCGTGGACAACGCAGCCAAGAAGGAAACGTTCATGAAGATGCTGGAAGTGGGAGGAGGCGTTGGCCTAGGCGTGTCGGACCTGCGAGCCGTGATGATTTTCCACGACAAGGAGGCGTTCAAGAAATTTATCGATACCGGGCTTGAGTTCTCAGGGAAGGCCAGCGCTGAAGGCCAGGTCGGTGATCAAGGGATGGCGGCCCGTCAAGAGGCCAAGATCGCCGCGGCTGGTGAGGAAGATGTGCAACTCGTCCAGGGAGTAGAAGTCTATCAACTCACCAAAAACGGCGTGATGGCTCAAGCGATGCTGTATGGAACCAAGTACTGGAAAGACAGTGACCTCAACTAGCAGGATATTGAAAACGGCCTCCAGCTTTGTTCCCTGCCTTCGCCGAAGCGCTTCGCGCAGGCAGGTCGCGGCGCTCAGAGGCTCAACGTACGGCCCGGGACCACGCCTGTTCCGACAGGCGGTGGGTGGGCGGGTGAGAATGGGATACGCTTCGCCCCCTCGCTTGCCGCGGCCGCGCCGGACAGCCGTCTTGAACATCCTGGCGGCAATCCTGATGCTTCTCGGAGCCTGCACTCCGTTCCACCTTGCGGACATGTACAGCGTGTCTACGCCAAAGCCTTCTTCTCTGAGCGCCGCTATATTGGCGAGTGAACCGATCGTCACGCTGCCCGCCGTCGCTCTGGCTGCCATGCAGGGCTATGGCCCGGTCGTCTCCCATGCGCTGTCCGAGGCGTTGGCCGCTTCAATTCCGTCGTTTCACGAAATTCCTCCGATTCAGACCCTCAATCGGGTCAACGCCGCAGGATTGATGTCGGACTATGGTGAAAATGGTGGCCGGTTTTTCGCGGACCGGCATGTTCGATCGTCGGCAGTTGAATCGCATCGGGACGGCGCTTGGCGCCAAGTATGTGCTGCAGCCTGGGTTGGCTGATTTCAACGAGGTGATCGGAGACGGTTGATGCTGGCCGGGTGGAGAATCGTCAAGATGCGCTGATCGGAGACAAGACCAAAGTCGGCTTCCAGTTGCGTGACGACAAGTCTGCAGTGAGGTAGGACGGGAGATACGGGTCATGTCGATGAGGAGGAGTTGCTTCGAAGTCGGATTCGGGATCGCCGCAGCCTGTTGTGCGCTCATATTGTCGGCCGGCTGCTCGCTTTTCCCCCAAAAAATCGGGCTGCTCGAACATCAGACACCTGAAGCCAGGATCAACAGCGCCCAGCTCAGAGTCTGGACCTACGACTTTATCCTCGATTATGCCGATCGCATCGAAGAAGCAGCAGACAAGATTAGAGCCCGGGAGTCTTCTCCTGAGATCAAGCGCAATAGCCTGCTCTGGAAGATCAATGCGACCCAAGCCGGTTTTCGGGCAGCCTCGCGGCGTGATGCGTTGAGCGCCTTTGCTGACGCTTGGATTCTGTGCCGCCAAATGACCGTCTTCTTCGAGTCTGGTCCCGGGAACACCTCGTTCGGTGCCTCGCAAGAGGTCGCGATCGCCACGGCCAAGGGCTTGGAAGCGCGACTGGAAGAGATGCGCATGGCGATGGTGACCCCTGAAGCGGCGGAGCGGAGGCTACAGGAAGGCCGCGAACTCGTCGGGGCATACGCCCAGGCACATCCACTGAAGACTCTGTATTTCCAACGAGATCCAGTGAGTGGGCGCTCTGACTTTCGCCCCCTGCCGGACAGCTCAGGATTGGGGGCGATCGCGTCGGGAATGGAACAGGATGTGATTACCCTCCAACGGCTTCTCAGCGCGTACTTGGAGTATTTGCCGACGATTGCGCGTTGGCAGGCGGAACTGATGTTGTACGACGTCGAGCAGAACCCGCTGGTCGGCGAGTCTGTCTCGGTCCTCAAAGAGATGCCGGTGCTTGTTCGTGACGCCATGACCAAGCACGTGCCCCAATTGATGAACGTCCAGATGACCAGGGTCCTGTCTGCGCTCACGCTGGAGCGGGTGAACGCCCTGAGCGGACTGGAAAACATGCGGGCTTCCACGCTGCAATTCGTGGAAGAGCAGCGGGCGACCGTGATCGGCGAGATCGACCGACAGCGACTGGCCACGATCGAACAGGTCAAGGACGAACGAAAGGCCTCCTTGCAGGAAATCAGGGCCATCGCTCACGAAAGCACGGACTCGGCGCTCGCCGTCGGAAAGGAATTGATCGACCATCTGTTCTGGCGGCTTGCCGTGCTTGCCGGCGGCATCGCATTGTGCCTGGGTCTGGGCGCCGCGGTGGTGGTGGCGACCATGCGAGCAAGACATGATAGGGGATGAACAGGCTATGTGGCGTATGAGCTGTGTCATGCAGTGGTCCTGCTCGGCCGGTCTGGTGCTGGTGCTCTGTGCAGTCCAAGGATGCGGTGGCGCCAAATACAAGGCCATGGTGGAAGCGGCTCAGAGCGAGCTGAGTCCGCGGGCAATCGCGCACGACGATGTCCATAAGATCCACATCCACGAGGCGATGGTTGCGGAACAGGGACTGTCCGGCCTGACCTTGTCGATCTATGTGTTCATGGAACGAGCGTATCTTGTCGGCCATGTGGACAGCCAGGAGCAAGGCCAGGCGGTATTGAACACAGCCCGGCACGTCCAAGGCCTGCGATCCGTGGAGGGCTACCTGCCGGTGACCACGCCGGCCGCCGACGGAAATGTCGTGTCCGACAAGGCCTCGGACGTCTCGCTGAAGGCCCAGGTCGTCTCCGCTCTCGCGCTTGCGCCTGGAGTAGTCAAGAGCCGGGTGCACGCGGAAGTGTTGGATGCCCGCGTGGTCCTCCTGGGCGTCGTGTCCGGAAAAGAAGAGCGTCTCAATGCCGAAACCGCTGCGGCGCGGGTGGAGGGCGTAAAGGCTGTCCTTAACTGGCTGCTGCTTCCCGAGGAAGGGTACATGTCGATCCGGAAGAAGATTCTGTAGCAACAGGCGGAGGACCTCATGATGATTCGAGCGATGGTGATCATCTTGACCCTGTTCGTTGCGGCCGGATCGGCCGCGGCCCAGATGGACCAACTGCCGTCGTGGAATGAGGGTCCGGTGAAGAAGGCGCTGATCGATTTCGTGTCCCGTGTGACGACGGAAGGAGGCCCGGAATTCGTGGTCCCGGCCGAGCGTATTGCGGTGTTCGACAACGACGGCACGCTCTGGGCCGAGCAGCCCATCTACTTTCAGTTCCAATTTGCCTTGGACCGTGTCAAGGCGCTGGCGCCTAAGCACCCTGAGTGGAAGGAGACCCAACCCTTTAAGGCCTTGCTCGAAGGCGATATGAGCACCTTCGCGGCGGGGGGCGAAAAGGCGCTGTTGGAAATCATGGCGGTGTCGCACGCCGGGATGACGACGGACGAGTTTGCCGAGACGGTCAAGGAATGGATTGCGACGGCGAAGCATCCGCGTTTCGGCCGGCGCTACAACGAGGTGGTGTACCAGCCGATGTTGGAACTGCTCGCGTATCTGCGCGCGAAGGGATTCAAGACCTTCATCGTCTCCGGGGGAGGGGTCGAATTCATGCGTGCCTGGGTCGAGCCGGTCTATGGCATTCCGCCTGAGCAAGTGGTGGGCAGCGTCGGCAAGGAGAAATTCGAGCTGCGCAACGGCCGGCCGGAGCTGGTGAAACTGCCGGCTGTGGATTTCATCGACGACAAGGAAGGCAAGCCTGTCGGCATTCAGAAATTCATCGGCCGGCTCCCGGTCTTTGCCTTTGGAAATTCCGACGGGGACCAGCAGATGCTCGAATGGACGGCGGCGGGGTCCGGCGCGCGATTCATGGGCCTCGTGCACCACACGGATGCGGAGCGTGAATGGGCGTACGATCGCGCTTCGCACATCGGCAAGCTGGACCGCGCGCTCGATGAAGCGATGGCGAAAGGCTGGCAGGTCGTGGATATGAAGCGAGATTGGAAACAGGTATTTCCGTTCGACAAATGAGCTGATCTAGCCGACCAAGGGATTCCGAACCGTGAGCCCGGCGAAACGGCTAAAATCCCGATCCGCTGCCCATAACTCCATCACTCCATGTTGCAGACAGAGGGCGGCGACTCGCGCGTCATGAACGTGTGGACCGGATACCTTGGCGGCCCGGAGGACGTTTCCGAGCTGTTTCCAATAATTTTCAGATTCCGACAAGAGTACAAGACTCGGCGATTCTATCCATGCTTCCACTTGATTGATCGCCGTCTCTAATGGTGTTGGGGGAGCATAGATGCGCGAATGGGTCACGATCGCGAGAAATTCGTGAATGCAGGGCGAGGGTATGGCCTATGGCGCTCGTCCCTCAGCCAATCGAACAAGGCAGTCATATTCAGGTTCATGCCAAGAGGAATCTTCGCGATGAGGATAGACGAGGAGGTTGCTATCGATGGCGATCATCCGCCGCGACCTTCGTAGCTCAGTTCACGAATCTGTTCCCAAGAAGCTCCGGAAAGATGCAGTTGCAAACCCTGACCTTTGAACGTGACCTTGCGGAGGCGGAATCCATTGCGCCGTTTGCGTTCTGACACAATCAATCGAAGTCCTTGTTCCACAAGAGCTTTCAATGTGGTCCGCTCTCGATGGGCCAGCTTGCGGGCTTCTTCAAACAGGCTATCGGATATATGTATGGTTGTCTTCATACGGCTAACCATACCGTATGATTATGGTTAGCCGTCAATGGGACCCCTAATGCAGTCCAGGCTTATCGCCGTGGTATTGATTGGAATCACGACATCTTCGGTCATGGCCGAAACCAACTTTGAGGGGCGAGCCTTGCTCTTTTACACCGACGACGTGGGCATTTTCTCGGCGACGCGCCGGTTGACCAGGGATGAGGATCCGACCCAGCCGGCGCTGGATTCCATCTTGACCAATCAAGGATCAGATGTTGTCTTTGAGCCGGATGCGATCGCCCGAAAGTCCTTAGACAGTCGATGGGGGACCACGCACCTGAGCATACGAGGCCAAGGCTTCATCTACGCAGAAAACCCGCGATACAATCACGGCACGCTGAAGGTCCAGGCCGTGCAGGCTTTCTCACCCGACACGCGCCTTCTTCTCCGGTACTATTACGCCCCGAATCTCTTTCTCGGAGAAAATGAAGATCGTCAGCCCGGTGCCGTGGGACTCGTGGACGAGGTGGTGACCAGCCAAATCGGAAGCGCGAGGATCGAGCAGCGTCTCACGAAGGACGTCGAAGTGCGGTTGTTGACCAGAGTCGGGATTCGCCGCTACAACGATTCGTTCGCGCAGCGGGACACGAACTTCTGGACGATCGGCCCGCATGTGGAGTGGCGGGTGTCCGAACGGGTCAAGCTGGGGCTCAGCTATCACTATGAGCGAGGTCTGGCCCAGGGGCGGAATGAGCCGCAGCTGCGGGATGACGTCTCCTACGTCAACAACTACGTCAGCGCCGACGTGGATGTCGAGCTGATCAAGCGGCTCACGCTGTCGGCGGCGTTTCACTATGAGCGGAACGACTGGACGAGCGGGATCGCCGGCGACATCCGCAACGGCGCCCATGAAGACGTCATCCAGGGGGAAGTGATGCTCATCCATCAACTCACCGAATCGATCCGGGCCATGGCTGGTTTTCAGCGGTCGAATCGGAAGCAAAGCTTCGAGCCGGATTCGATCAAGAACACCAACGTGGCTCTGGGCATCGCGGCGGTCTTTTAGCAGGACATCCGAACCGGGACGGGCACCCGCCTCAGCCAAGGCGACGGCGGGAGCCAGTCCCCAAACAGCCAGTCTCGTGTGAATGCCGCGATCGAATGGCGCATATAGCCCGCGAATGAGTCGTCGTGGTAGGCTGCGTGCCGAGCGGTGTCCGGATGGGCAAGGAGAGCAAATTGTCTCGGAAAGCGACCAGACGACGATCATATTTGGGGCCGGCTCTCGCGGCTGTTTTGGCGGGCGCGGTGGCGGGGTATGTCTGGTTCGACGGGCAGTCGGCCGTTCCGGCTCCGGAGGGCATGGTATGGATTCCGGGCGGCACATTCTGGATGGGCAGCGACGAGCCGATGTTTCGGGACGCCCAGCCGGTGCATCAGGTGGAAGTCGACGGATTCTTCATGGATCGGACGGAAGTGACCAACGAGCAGTTCGAACGGTTCGTCAAGGCCACGGGATACGTGACGGTTGCGGAGCGCGTGCCCACGGCGGAGGACTATCCCGGCGCGCCGCCTGAGAACCTTGTGGCCGGATCAGTGGTCTTTACGGCTCCCTCAGGTCCGGTTTCACTGGACAACCACTTTCAGTGGTGGAGTTACGTGACCGGGGCAAACTGGCGTCATCCGCAAGGAGCGGAGAGCGCCGTCGCGGATATGATGACTCACCCGGTCGTGCATGTGGCGTATGAAGATGTCACGGCATTTGCCGCTTGGGCCGGCAAGCGTCTGCCGACCGAGGCGGAGTGGGAATATGCCGCGCGAGGCGGGTTGATCAAGAAAGCCTACACGTGGGGCGACGAGTTCGAGCCGGATGGAAAAACGATGGCCAATTCGTTTCAAGGACATTTTCCCGATCACAACAGCGCGCACGACGGCTTCGTCACCACGGCGCCGGTCGGGACATTTCCGCCGAACGGGTACGGTCTTTATGACATGGCCGGCAACGTCTGGGAATGGACGAGCGATTGGTACCGCCACGACTACTTTCAAACCCTCGCGGCGGCGGGCAGCGTCCCGCGTAATCCTCAAGGACCTCGAAACAGCTTCGATCCCAGCGAGCCGGGCGTGCAAAAGAAGGTGCATAAAGGCGGCTCCTATCTGTGCACCGACCAGTATTGCGCGCGCTACAGGCCGGGCGGCCGCGGCAAGGGAGCGACGGATACCGGCACCTCGCATTTAGGGTTCCGGCTGGTCAAGGACGTCCCGACCGGACGAAACAAATCAGCTTAGGCCGAAGAATCGGCCGATTCGACAAGGAGGCAGACATGAGAGGAATCAGCCGCGCCATGATCATCACCACGGTGGTCGCCACGGCGTTGTTGGGCCAGATGGTCACGACCGAGAAGGGCAGGACGGAAGAGCCGGGCATGTCCTCGTCCGACTATGAGCTGCTTCGCTCCGACATCCGGACGAAGAAAGCGACCCTCATTGCTCAGCAGGTCAAGTTCACGGATCAGGAAGCGGCCGTCTTCTGGCCCGTGTATCGCCAGTACGAAGTGGAATTGGCGGGCATTCTGGACAAGAAGATCGCCCTCCTGAAGGACTACATGAGTCATCATGAGACGATGACCGATGTCCAGGCCAAGCAGTTGGCCGAGAACGTCTTCAAGGTCGATCAGCAAACGCTCGATCTCCGGATCAAGTGTTTCAATACCCTCGAGAAATCGATGTCCCCCAAGACCGTCGCGCGATGGCTGCAACTGGAGCGCCGCCTGCAGTTGTTCGTCGATGCGCAGCTTGCCAAAGAGCTTCCTGCGATCAAGGAGTGACATCTGTTCGTGCGGAGAGCGAGCCCATCATTCCGGAGGTGTCTGCTTGGCTTGTGTCTGGCGCTGATCCTCGCGGGATGGGCAGGGTGCTCGAGTTCGGTGCTGGGTTGGCACGTGCGGACGAATTCGACGCCGCATCTGCCATCGTTCGACTATCGGGCGCTCGAACGCGAACCGGTGGCGCTCTTCGGGGCGCTCGGGCTCATTCCGATTCAAGGCAACGAGGTCGGAGTCGAATCCTTCCTCGATGAGATCCTGAACAGAGTGGCGCCCGGCATCAAAGTCGTCGGCCCGAGGGAGACGGTCACCCGCATCAACCAGGCGGGCTTGGCGGACGATTACGCGAAGATGAGGGAGGCCGCCCTTCAAAGCAACGTGCTGTCGCGCGAGCCTCTGCGGGCGCTGGGAAAGGCGGTGGGCGCCCGCTATGTCTTCCAGCCGCGGCTCATGTTGTTCGTGCAGGCCTTGACCGATCGATGGGTGTTTCCGGTCTTCGGGGTACGGCTCTCGCAGACCCGCGCCACGACAGTGCGTCTGGCCTTGCAGCTCTGGGACATGGACACGGGCGCTCTGCTCTGGGCCTCGGTCGCCGAAGGGACGATGCAGAGCGAAGCGATGACACAGGACCCGGTCTATTTCAAAGACATTGCCCGTGTCACGCTGGGAAGCATGGTCGAGGATTTCGTGAGAGGCAGGACGGACTCAATGTATACGCCGGTGGATACCCTGCTCGACAGCTTGGTTGAACGTCCGGTGCCGGTGACTGACGACCTGCCGTAAGAGAAAGTTCAATGATTAGGACAAGGAGACAGTCATGCAACGATTCCTTCGATGGTCGCTGGCCATGTCGGCGCTCGTATCTCTGTCGGTACTGACGGCATGCGAAACGCCGCCTTCCTCTCGACCGCCGGCATGGGTGCCGGCACCGATCACGGAGGTGTCCAGCGTGGCCGGGAAGTGGGAAGGCATTCTGCGCCGGGTGCCTCAGAATAGGCGCAACGACTTGGTCGCCATCATGATCGAACCGGACGGACGATTCCGTTTCGCGAGCGTCAGAACGATCGGCCTTCTGAGCGGCGAGGGAACCTTCACCCTGAAGGACGGAAAATTGACGTTCCGTTCCGAGAAGTTCACGATCGACGCCACGCTCTTCGAGGCGGACGGAAAGCGGATGCTCAAGGCCGAAGGCACCGCCTCCGACGGCATGGGCTACAATTCGGAGCTGACGCCGGCGCGGTAGCCGGCGCAGCCCTCAGCAAGTGCGCTGCCGTCGGCGGCGATCAGTTGGCGTCCGGTTTCGGCGGCCTGCCGCAGATGTGCTTCTGCCGGAGCAGTTTCGTGAAGTAGGTGCGCTGCAGCCCCAGCTCGGCCGACGCTCTCGTCTGGTTCCAGTCATTCCGCTTCAACGCCTCCTCGATCACCCACCGGCTGTAGGCTTCCGTCATGTCGTGATAGTGGCGGGAAGGCGGAATCGGCGCCCCGTCCGGCGAAGTGGAAGGCGCCGAGACGGACAGGTGCAGGTGCTCGGGCTCGATCCGTTCGCCAGGTGAGAGAATATAGGCCCGTGTCAGCACGTTTTCCAACTCCCGGATGTTCCCCGGCCAGCGGTACTCACTCAAGAGGCGGAGCGCCGAGTCGCTCAGGGACGCGCGTTTCTGGATGCCGAGCCTTCCCGATGCGCGAGCGAGAAAGTACTGGGCCAGCGCCGGCAAGTCGTCCATGCGTTCGCGAAGAGGCGGCATGGTGACGCTGATCACCTCCAGCCGGTAGTAGAGATCCTCCCGGAACATGCCCTGCTGAATCGCCTGCTTGAGGTCTTTGTTCGTGGCGGCGAGGAAGCGGACATCGGTCTTGACCGACTGGGTGCCGCCGACCCGGTAAAATGTTTGGTCTTGCAGAACCCGAAGCAGATGGCTTTGCATGGACAGCGACATGTCCCCGATCTCGTCGAGGAACAGCGTGCCGCCTTCCGCGATCTCGATCTTGCCCGCCTCGCGCTTGACCGCGCCGGTGAACGCGCCTTTTTCATGGCCGAACAGCTCGTTCTCGAGCAGATCTTTTGGAATGGCCGCGCAATTGACCGGGACGAACGGCTTGTCTCTGCGCGGGCTCCAGGCATGAAGGGCGCGGGCCACCACTTCTTTGCCCGTTCCTGTCTCTCCCAGGATGAGAACCGTGACGTTTGAAGGGGCCGCCTGTTTGGCCACCTTCAGTTGAGCCTGCAGCTTGGCGTTGTCGCCCACGAGCGAGCCGTGCTTGTCCTCCACCTCTTGTTTGAGCTGATGGAGCTGGCGCCGGAGAGAGATGGCGGACAAGGCTTTATTGATGACGACGGTCAGATGTTCCCCCGTGAAGGGTTTGGTCACGAAGTCGACCGCGCCGAGCTGCATGGCCTGAACCGCCCGTTCGATGGTTCCGAAGGCGGTCAACATGATGATCGGGGGATCGGTCGGCCCCAGGCCGACGGTTCCGGGATCGCTGCCGGCTCGTTCCTTGTCGGTTTTGTCCCGCAGGTGCTGGAGGATGTCGAAGCCGGAGAGCCCGGGCAGCTGAATGTCGAGCAGGACCAGATCCGGTTCGTCCCGCTGAATGACACGCAAGCCTTCGTCGCCGTTATCGGCCGTCAAGGGCTCGTGGCCCATCCAGGTCAGACGGTTCTCCAGACCGAGAAGAATGTCCTGATCGTCGTCCACCACGAGAATTCTTGCGCGCATGATTACCTCTCTGAATAGGGTGCTGAACTCACGGCTCAGGACGCTGCGGTTCAGGAGCCGTGGGCGGCAAGGTGATGTAAAAGCGCGTGCCGACATCCTGAATGCTCTCCACCCAAATAGTGCCGTGGTGCATCGTCACAAGACTCTTGGTGATGAACAAGCCCAGTTGCGTTCCCTGGGAGGAGGGGATGGATGACGGGATTCTGGAAAATTCTTCGAACACCCGATGCAGGTGTTCTTGCGCGATGCCGCAGCCGGTATCGGCGACACAGACCCGGACACCGCCTTCCGCATCGTGCGTAATGCTCACGGTCACCGTCCCCCCGCGGGGAGTGAACCTGATCGCGTTTCCGATCAAGTTCCAGAAAATCTGTTCTATCTTGTCGCGGTCGGCTTGCACCTTCGGCAGGTCTTCGGCAAACGTCAGGCCCAACGTGATTGCCTTCTCGGCCGCGACTGTCCTGTTGCTCTCGACCACCAGCGCGGCGATCTGGCCCACGCAGAGCGGCTCCATGTTCAGGAATTCCCGCTTCAGGTCCAGGCGGGACCAATTGAGCAACTGGTTGATGATACGGGTCAGTCGGTCCAGATTGTGCCCGATCCTGGTCAAATAAGTTGTCTGTCGGTCGGTGAGAGGGCCCGCAACGCCGTCGAGCATGTTGTCGGCAAAGCTGCGGATGGCCGTCATGGGGGTCCGCAATTCATGCGACGCGACCGAGAAAAACACCGACCGGCGGTGGTCGTGGTCCTGGAGGAGCTGGTTGGCGGCGGACAGTTCTTTCGTGCGGGCCTCGATCCGGTATTCGAGATGCTGGGTCAGCTGCGCCAGGTGGGCATAGGTCCTGGCATTGTCGATCGCCGACGCCACATGGCCGGCGATCGTCAAGAGGATTTCAAGGTCTTCATGAGAGCAGGGTTGAGCGCCCCGGTCGCCGGCCAGGAAGCCGAGCGTCTGGTTGTGGCTCTGGAGCGGCACGCAGGCAAAGGAGGTGACGCCGACCCGGCTGGCCAGCTCGAGGATCGAGGGATGCATGCGTTCGCGAACCGTTTCAATATTGTCCACGAGCACTGGCTTGGCGTGCAGCATCAGCTCCGCCATCAACGTGCCATCCTCCCTGATCGGTACGCTGAGGAACCTGGCCGCTTCCGCGACTTCGTCCGTCACGCCGGCCACCTGCGCCACATAGGCCGTGTCGCGGTCTTCGTGCCGCAGCATCAGGACCATGCGGGAGAATTTGAGGTTCGACATGAGCAGCTGCAAGACGGTGTCCAGCAACTCGTGCAAGTCCAGCGTGCTGGTGATCGCCGCGCTGGTTTGGTGCACGGTGGTCAGTTGGCTGATCTGACGGCGAATCGTATCCATGTTCGTGGTGATCGCGAGATTGCGTTCATGGAGCGCGCGGGTCATCAAGTTGAATGTCTGTGTCAAGTGGCCGATCTCGTCGTTGGTCGAGGGAGTGAGTGTCGAAGGAGAGCGTCCCTCGGTGAGCTGCCGGGCGACCGCGGCAAGGTTCCTGAGCGGAATGGTCACGCGCTGCACCAGGAAGTGCGCCCCCAGGATGCCGGCTCCGATCAGCGTCGCGGTGAGGAGCAGTACGTTCCGAATCATCCCGGCCAGGGTGGTCCGGAGCTGGACGTCGCTCATGCCGATCTGAACGGTGCCAAGATACGCCGGCGGTTCGTTCTGGGCGGAATTGAGCGGGTCGTCGAACTGGTGCGGTAGGGGAGAGAGCGAGGGGTCGGTCACCGGTTGTCGAAAGACGGGAAGGCCGAAGTCGTAAAGGTTCTTGTTGAAGGGGGAAAGGATCCAGAGCCACTCGGAATCGGTCGGCGCGGGATCGAGAATCTTTTCGTCGGACAACACCACCCGCGTGATATGGGGGCTCTTCAGCTTCATGCGGGAGATATCCTGCGCGATGCGCTCATCGGGATAGAACCGGCGCTCCTGCGAAAAGGTGAGACTGCCCGAGGATTCTTTCACGAGCTTGTTCTGTTGGGCCAGGATCATATGATCCGCTCCGCGGATGACGACATAGACCACATCGTCGACCGCCATGAGGCTCTCAGTGAACTGCCGGAGCGTCGCGCGATCTTCCGCGATCAGACCGCCGTAGCGGAATTGCCCATTGTTGACCACGCTGGTGAGGAGAATCGTCCCGAGCTGCTGAAGGTCTTGGGTCATCGTCTGTCGCCTGGTCTCGATGAAGTACCAGGTCAGCGTCGAACAGGCGACGATGAGAATCAAGCTGAAGAACGCGACGAACTTGGTTCGAAGGCTGATGAACCCGGCGTCAGAGGGTTGCAGTGAAGCGCCGATGGGCTGGGGCAATTGAGGCGTGCTCATGGCATGGGTCCTCAATAGGCTTCGTCTATAAGGTGACTGACATCCCGGGGAAATTCAATCCCAAGGAACCTGGCGGTCTTCATGTTCACGGTAATCTTGAGCCGCTCAATGGGGACCGGCTTGAGCGGCAGCCGTTTGTCGCCGTCCAGGATTCGCCTGGCGAGCAGACCTGTCTCGCGTCCGACCTCTCCGT
>Ga0268299_1002826_pt1 | contig 18418 bp, 15 predicted proteins | sample NOBtaG_FD_193484 | JGI IMG/M metagenome (GOLD analysis project Ga0268299, IMG submission 193484) | Activated sludge microbial communities from bioreactor in Nijmegen, Gelderland, Netherland - NOB reactor | ecosystem: Engineered > Bioreactor > Aerobic > Activated sludge | place: Netherlands...
CTTACAGCCGAGAAAGCGCGGCGACATGGCTGCATGTTCGCGACTCGATCCTTCACCATAGTTTTGATCGCCGACAGCCACCCATCCCAAACCGTTCGCTTTATAGTTGCGAGCCACAGCCGGGTAAGGCTTTCTGTCGTTGGCCAAAACATCGAGACCGGTGCCGATTTCGTTTGTAAAAGCGTTGGTGGCACTGATGAACATGTTGTCGCTGATTCTGTCCAGATGCCCTCTGTAGCGCAGCCATGGACCGGCGGCAGAAATGTGATCGGTCGTGCACTTGCCGAGTGCTTTCATGAGAATCGGCAGATCGACATAGTCTTTTCCATCCCATGCTTCGAAAGGCAGCAACAGTTGCAATCTTTCCGAGTCAGGCTTGACGTCGACAACTACCTTGTCACCGTCTTTAGCGGGCGGGATGAAACCGGTTTCGTCGGCGATAAATCCTTGCTCCGGGAGTTCCTGCGCCGTCGGAGGATTGAGTTTGAACTCTTTGCCGTCAGTGCCTTTCAATGTATCGGTAAGTGGATTGAATTTAAGCGAGCCGGACAATGCAAATGCCGTGACGATTTCCGGACTGCCGATGAATGCCAGTGTTTCAGCATTGCCATCGTTGCGCTTCTGGAAATTTCTGTTGAAGGAAGTAATGATGGAATTTCTTTCACCAGGCGTGATGTCTTCACGCTTCCACTGGCCGATGCAGGGACCGCAAGCGTTTGCAAGGACGGTTCCGCCGATTGTTTCTAAAGTCTTCAACTGACCGTCGCGGCCGATTGTTTTATAAATTTGCTCCGATCCGGGCGAGATGAGAAATCCGATGTCGGCTTTGACTCCGTGCTCGCCTGCCTGGTTAGCCACATGAGCAGCTCTGCCCATATCTTCGTAAGACGAATTTGTGCAACTGCCGATCAATGCATATTTGAGATGTTCAGGATAACCCTTCTCGTCAATTTCTTTTGCGAACTGAGAAATAGGGCGCGCCAGATCAGGTGTGTGAGGTCCGACAACATAAGGCTCGAGCGTATCGAGATCGATTTCCACAATTTGATCGAAATAGTTTTTGTAATCTTTTTCCACTTCCGGATCGGCGACCAGATGCTCGCGATATTGCTCTGCCAGAGCGGCAATATCATCGCGTTTGGTGGCGCGCAAATATTTTGCCATGCGATCGTCGAACGGGAAAATCGAAGTGGTGGCGCCGAGTTCTGCGCCCATATTCGTAATCGTTCCTTTTCCTGTGCAGCTTATCGACTCGGTGCCTGGTCCGAAGTATTCGATGATAGCTCCCGTGCCGCCTGCAACAGTGAGAATTCCTGCCAGTTTCAAAATGACGTCTTTGGGCGCTGTCCAGCCGTTCAATTTGCCGGTCAGTCTGACGCCGATTAATTTGGGCCATCTGACGCCCCAGGGTTCGCCTGCCATCACGTCAACAGCATCAGCGCCACCGACACCGATGGCGATCATGCCCAGACCGCCGGCATTGGGCGTGTGAGAATCCGTGCCGATCATCATGCCGCCGGGAAAAGCATAATTCTCCAGAACTACCTGGTGGATAATGCCGGAGCCCGGCTTCCAGAAGCCGATGCCGTGCTTTTCTGCTGCAGTGCGCAGGAAATTGTAGACCTCAGCGTTTTCACTGAGCGCGTTTTCCATATCTTTGTCAGCGCCTACTCTAGCCAGAATGAGGTGGTCGCAGTGAATAGTGGACGGCACGGCGACTGTTTTCAGTTGCGCTTGCATGAATTGAAGAACAGCCATTTGTGCGGTTGCGTCTTGCATGGCCACACGGTCCGGACGCAGAAGCGCATAGCTTTCGCCTCGCTTGGGATGTTTTTCAGCGGCATCCCAGTGGTCAAGGTGAGCAGTGAGGATTTTTTCCGCCAGGGTCAGTCCGCGTCCGAAGCGCTTGCGTGCCTCAGCCAGCTTGTCAGGCAAAGACTCGTACAGCTTTTTGACGTCTTTGGCGTTCAATTCACTCATTGGCGTGCCCTCTTTTTGATCTGGCGTTGATATGTGGATATATTGATTTTACCGCAGGCAGGGGCTGAAAGCCCCAAAATTTAGGGTTATTGCGCATTTCTAAAAAGGAAAAGGCCGGTGTTTTCAAGACCAGCCTCCTTTCTTCCATTAACCCGAAGCCTATTCAGGCTCTAGTAGTTTCTGATCTCGACGTGGGGACCGCCGGTTTCGCTGGCCCCGCCCGAGTTGAACGGGCCGCCCGAATCAGATTCTGCGCCCGAATTTCCGGGACCGCCTGTTTCCGAAGACGCGCCTGAGTTGCCGGGACCGCCGGTTTCCGACGAAGCACCCGAATTTCCAGGACCACCGGTCTCGGTGGAAGCTTCGCCGCCATAAACTCCACCCGACTCCGATTCACCGCCGCCGAAGAATACTCCGCCGGATTCAGATTCGAGCTGAGTCATTTTGATCGGTGAATGCACAGGCAAATTGTTTTGCCCGTATGCGTTGTCAGCCGCTACTGCCGAAGGAGAGTAGCTCATGACCAGGGCGGCTGCGGCGGCCATGGCTGCCGGATATGCGTTTACTTTCAACATCTGAATTTCCTCTCTCAGAAAAAGTTTTGTCGTTTTTGCCTATCTGCCTACCTGGGATCTGCAACCTTGGTCGATGCTTTGAATCCCATCTTCTCGGCCTTTTCGTAGTCGCTCTTAGCAAGATCGGCTTTGCCCAACGCTTTGTAGCAGTTGCCACGATGTTGATAGACGTGGGCGAGGCGGTTGTTGTATTTGAGAGCTTTTGAGAAATCATCGGTGGCTTTGTCGTGATAGCCCTGTTTTGCCAACGCTCTTCCTCTGTTGACATATGCAGCCGGCAGCTTCGAATTGATCTGAAGCGCAAGTGTTGCAGCGTCTGCCGCATCGTTATGATTGCCTTGCATGTGCAGCGCGTGCGATTTGTTGATGAGGGCAAGCGCCTTTGCATGGGGGGCTTTCATCGCGGCTGCTTTGTCGGCATCGGCGATTGCTTTGTCATATTGCTTGAGCCCGTTATAGGCATGTGCGCGATTGACGTATGCCATAGGCATATTGGGATCGAGTTCGATGGCACGATTGAGATCATCAAGAGCTTGTTGATACTTGCCGGTTTTGTTGTAGGCCCAGGCTCTATTGACATAGGCTGAAGTCATTTTCGAATCGATTTGAATTGCTTTGTTGCCGTCTTCGATGGCGGCGCCGTAATTGCCCAGGCGATCGTTGACCAGACAGCGATCTGAGAATGCTTTTGCGTTGTTGGAATTTGCTTTGATTGACTCGTCCAGTTTGCCGCGCGCATCCTTGTACTTGTCATTCTTCATCAGGTTCTCTGCATTGCGCAGAGCCTCGGCCGACGGATCAGCAGAAGGTGCTGCATGCGCTGCTGTCGACGCAATTGCGACAAGAGATAACGCGGAAAAAAGCGAGCAAGCATATTTAGAGCCACTCGGTGATTTCATCTTGAATATCCTCCTAAGCCTGATGTCTTGCGGGAAGTCTAACTTAAGCACGCGAGAAAAAACGACAGTTAAACCGCGCGCTCAATTATGTCAGGCACGATGAGAGTTTACGGGATGTTTAACTGCTGCTTATCAATTCTTATATTGCATACTAAGGTTTTCATGTGAGGAACTCATGAGGGTTTTGAGGACCTGCAGTTTCCAAGACTTTCGAGATTTTCGAGATTCTCAAGAAGAACTTTTCGTTCCCTATCTTCCTTGCTTCTGCCTTATTCGCTTCACAAGCTCTTCTTTGGCAATTTCCAATTGATTGTCGTGGGCAGAATTCTTGTCGTTCTCAACTTTCAAATCAGGTTCTACACCTGTGCCTTCCAGGCGTACTCCGGACAGACTGCAGTCTTGAATGGCTAAATAGAGAGCGCACTTTTCATTGATCGCGAATAGCTTGCCGGCGACGAAGTATCCGGCGGTAGTATCACCAATAACCCTGGCGCGATCGGTTTTCTTAAGTGAAAAGGCGAGCATTTCTTTGCCACTGCGGGAGCCACCATTGATAATGGCGACCATCGGTTTGTCGAAAAACGAACGATTGACCACTTTCTTTCCGCTGCGCAATGTCATCTCAAAATCAGGATAGGCAGCCGGTGGACGATAAAAAGGATCGAGCGCATCCAGCGAGCAGGCACCATAACCGTCGCGCAGATCAAGAATCAGCCCGTCGCAACTCCTCAGCGGTTCCTGGTCGAGCTGTGCTTCCATCTCCTCTTGAGCCCGCGCTCCTCCGCACCAGAGGCGGATGTAACCAAGACGCATGCCGTCTTTATCGAAACGGCGGGCACTTTTTTCGACTGCCTCGACGTACATGTCGTACATTTTGCCTTTGCGAACGTCGAATCGAATTTGCTGTTGTTTTCCCTGGCGAGTCAGCGCGATCGACATTTTTGCGCGATCGGCGCCAAAAAAATTGGCTTGCCCGACGAAAGGAAATCCATTTACAGTCAGTATTCTGTCAGCCACAAGAATGCCTGTCTTGGCAGCAGGCGAGCCGTCCAATACGAATCGCACAGAGTTGGGCTCAAAACCCACTCCACCTGTAATAAATCCTGGAAACACGCTGATGGCTTTCGGTTCATTTCTATGAACATAAAAGAGAGAATTCAAAAAATAATAAGTGTCGTCGTTGATCGTGAGAAACTTGCAATGACTGGTCTTTAGCTCATCAATAGCGGCATTGAGAGCTTCGGACAATTCGATTAAGTTTCTGGCAGCCAGTATTTTTTCCTTTTGTTTGGCGAGAGCATCAGGCCAAACTTTTTTGGCAATCTCTTTGGAATAAAACGAATCGAGGATTGTGGAGTTGACTTTTGCCATCACTGTTTTGTTGAACGCGGCGTCACACGCCAGGGCAAGCATGGGATCACTGGAAACATTGGGTTGGGCTTTGAGATTGTTTCCCTTTGCCTGCGCCGTTGCCGACGGCTGCATCACAAATACGGCCGCCATCGACAGGCAAAGTGCCGCTGAAAGCAGATGCAGAATTTGGTAATTTCGAGACGGCAACGTATGATCACTCCATGACTTGTCTTAGTGAACCGCTTGACGAGCTTGCTAATAATAACGGATTGCCACAAAGTCCTGCATGACCACCGAAAGCGAAACCGACAGCAATAAGACGTCCACTGAAAGCTCGCCGGGCGGCAAAACGGCAAACTCTGTTTCACCTAAGGTTTTTATTCCGACTCTCTATTTTATGGAGGGTTTGCCTTACACCCTGGTCAACCTGACAGCGGTTGTTTTCTACAAAAACCTCGGCGCCGACAATGCTTTCATCGGCAGCGTGACAAGCACCCTGGCTTTTGCCTGGACATTGAAATTCGCCTGGGCGCCATTCGTTGATTTGTATGGAACGAGACGAGGCTGGATCGTGGTGGCACAATTGGTGCTTGCCGCTTTGTGCGCACTTTTGGCTGTTTGCGCTAGTTTGCCCGGAAGCATCTTACTGTCCGTTGGCGCCTTCGCGCTGATTGCTCTGGCTTCGGCAACGCATGATGTGGCTATCGACGGCTACTACATGGATGTCTTGAACAAGCAGCAGCAGGCTGTGTACGTAGGTGTGAGAAATGCAATTTATAAAATTGCTGTTCTTTTCGGTCAGGGGCCGCTGGTAATGCTGGCCGGTTACGTGGCTGTCGCCGCTGGGGGAAACAATCTTTCAGCCGGCTGGGCAACAGCATTTTCACTTTGCTGTGTTCTCTTTTTACTCTTCGGCATTTTGCATCTATTTATATTGCCCAAAGCAGGAGACTCGACGGGCATCAATTTGCCGGATGCCAAACCGTTTGAATCCTTTGATGAGAAGCCGACCCTGCTCGGCAATTTGAAACGCTTCGGCAGCGTGCTGCAGACTTTTATCGATCAAGAACGCATTGCAATCATTTGTCTCTATATTTTCATTTTCAGATTCGGCGACGCGTTGATGCTGAAAATGTCGATGCCTTTTCTACTTGACACTAAGGAAAAAGGCGGGCTTGCAATTTCAACTCAAGACGTCGGACTTATATATGGAACGGTCGGCCCGGTTTTTCTTCTGCTTGGCGGGCTGCTGGGCGGTTATCTAGTATCGAAGTACGGTTTGAAAAAATGCCTTTTGCCGACTGCTTTGATACAGAGCGGCGCCATACCATTGTATTGGGCCCTGGCATTTTTTCGACCGGAGAATTATGCGTGGGTTTATGCAGCCAATTCGTTCGAACAATTCTCATACGGTCTGGGAACTGCAGCTTATACGGTCTTTCTTTTGTCAGTCGTAAAGCCGCAATACAAGGCGGCGCATTACGCTATTGCTACGGCAATCATGGCCTTCGGTTTGAATGTCCCCGGCTATTTAAGCGGATATTTGACCGAATGGCTCGGCTATCCCAACTTCTTTCTTGTCAGTTTTCTTGCCTCAATTCCCGGCATTATCACTATCTTCTTTTTGCCGATAAAAGAAGAAAAAGCTGCATAAAGACTGAGCTTTGCGATAAGAGAATTATTTGCGAATTTTCTCTACAACTTCCGTTACGATCTCTTGCGGTGATTGTTGCGCATCAACATTGATGTAATCAGAACCTTCCGGCTGCTGCAAAGTTTCGAATTGACTTTCCAGCAAACTGACCGGCATGAAATGACCCTTGCGCTTCTTCAGCCTCTCTTCAGCCACGGCAAAAGGAATGTTCAGAAATACGAATTGCACTCTGCCGTCGACTTTGAGACGGTGTCTGTAAGATTCTTTCAAAGCTGAGCAAGCCACAACGGCGCCAATCTGTTGTCCCAGGGCCTTCACAATTTGCTCTTGCAAGCTTGAAAGCCACGCATCCCTGTCCTCGTCGCTCAGCGCTGTTCCTGCCGCCATTTTTTTTACATTGGCTTCGGAATGGAAGTCGTCTCCCTCAATGAAAGTCCAGCCCAGTTCTTGCGCCAGCGCTTTGCCGACCGTTGTTTTGCCGGAGCCGGACACGCCCATGACGACGAGGACTTGAACCTTCTTTGCCGGTTGAGGTGGCGTTCTCATCTTTCCTCTTTTCAAATCGGTAAAAGCTTGCTGCGTAACGTCTCTACCGGCCCTTCCGCCAGAGATATCGATAGTACTGTATATTAGCTAAGGGGTTGTCACAATTCCAATTGGGAGCCTGCACAAAAGGTCAGGGCAGCCGATTCCCCGAGCATTTAGGTGCTGGTATCACGGGTGGTAGCACGTCCAACACAGGTCGAATTAGCGGAGCAAAGTGAAAAATGGTTAGCAAAAAGAAAAGCGAGACCAACAAGAATTTATCCGTGCTCACGGCACTGACATTGTTCGTCACCATGCAAGGCATGCCCATCGCCGTCTTTGCGCAAGGCGACGGCGGTTTGCCTCCAGCAGTGCTTGGCGAAGTTGAAGGATCGCAAGGCGGTGACAAGCCGGCTCCTAAACCGGATACTACGACACCTGCCGTTCCGCAATCGACCGAGACGAAGCCCCAGGCTCAAGAAACTGCACCGAAGCCGGAATCGACATCGGCGCACATGGGAGGCGCTGAAAAACCTCATATGGGGTTGGTCGAAGAAAAAGCCATCCCGGCCGAAGTGCCCAAACAAGCACCCAAGAAACCGGTCATGCTGTTCGGTCGCCTGGAGGAAATTGCCGGAAAGGCAACGCCTTCTTTCCCGATCGTCTTGAAGTCGCTGACTCCGAAAATGGACCAGACTGGTCTGCTCAAAGGACAAGCCACAACCGGCACTCTGGCAGGAACGATCGAAAGGTCTTATCCTGCCGATTTCCGTGGCACCTGGGGCGGCAAGCTGACTTTAGGGCAGATGTACATTGCGCCGCTCAACTATCAAATCGATCCCGAAGATGCTAAGAAAACTGCCAGTCTAATCAGGCAGGGTGCAATCGGAACCGCCAATTTCGTTTTCAACAACGATCGCTACGGCAATATCACTGTCGAGCCGACCCAGATCATATTTATGGTTCCGGCTAATCAAACCAATTCATTTCAGATTGCCATGCAGCAAGCAGGGGGCGGCAACGCCATGGCCAGTGGCGCGATGGCCGGCATGATGCAATCGATGATGGCCAATATGCAAGTTCCTGTCGCTGTGAAATTCGGCAATTTTCAATCGTCTGCAGCTACGCCCGGCATTTCGGGAAACAGCTTTAGTCTTGGCGTGCTCAGCAACCGGCTTAAACAGTTGAGTCCGGGAATTATGGAACAGCAGGTGATTACACAGGAAAATATCCGTACGAAAGCAGGCAAGGCTTACAGCACGTACAACGAAAACGTTTTTAGATTTACGCAGCGCGGCTCCAGTCAAATGTACGTGGAAGTCGCCTCGGTTTCTTATGACATGTCCAAACGTTTCATGCGCAAGATGGTCCTTTATGGATACATCAACAAAGGTGCTGTGCAACAGGATTACAGCAATCCGTATTCGGCGCTGCAGCAAATGATGGGCGGCGGTGGTGCCGGTGGTATGCAGATGCCTTCCATGCCCGGCATGGGTGGCGGCTCAGGAAATCCGCTTCAGCAATTGCAAGACCTGCAAAAGATGTTTGGTGGGCAATAACAGCTATGGATCTCGATAAGCTCGCCGGCGTTGTCGAAACTATGATTATTGAGCATGACTATCCTGGCTTCGAGCCTCGCAGTCTCAAGCTTGGCTTGCCGGAAGCAATCGAAGGCATGAGCGCCAAGACATACGCCAGCGCACTCGGGCACAAAAATATTTTTGTGAAACTGGCTGCACTGCGATGGTTCCAGGAAAGACCCGGAGTGGCAAAAACTTTTTTGTCCGCCGTTCTAGGTTTGATCGACAGCGACGATGAGTGGGTGCGAATGGAAGCTATTCGCACGGTTGAGAAAATGTCGAAATTGCCGCCGCATGTAGGTGGCGTAGTTTCGAAGGGGCTCAGCGACGAGTCGGCGGCAGTGCGGAAAGCCAGTGCCAAAGCTTTGGGAAAAATTCTAAAACGTTCTGTTACGAAAGATGCTTCGGTTATTGACGCGCTAAAAATTGCCGCTCAGGATGCCGATGTCGATGTGCGTTTCAAAGCTCAAAAAGCTCTGCGCAATGTCGGTGAATTCGTAGTCTGACGAGAGTCGAAAGATTTTTCCTTGCAGCTACTACCGGAGGGCGCTGATGAAGGCCGGCTGTTCATCATGTGTTCAAGTGGTCTCGATCTTTTTTAATTTGCAGTGGAAGGCGCGCGTTTTTTCTAGAAGCTGCGAATTCTCGGTAAGTTCCAAGTAAAAGCCATGTTCGAAATACTGCTCAAGGTAGTTCCAATCATAATCAATTGCTTTGTGAAACTCGTCCAGCCTTTTCTTGAGCTCATCGGCTAGATCCAGCCCGTCATGCAGATCTTCGTTGGAAAAAGAAATTTTCGACGATTCTTTCTGGTCAGAAAGAATTCGGTGAACGATAGAGCATGCCGAGGAAATTTCGAAGGCAAGCTCGTGGAAATAGCGCTTGATCATCTTCTCTTCAAGGGTTGAGCGCTTTTCTTCCAACTTTGCCGCCGCCGACGTCAAGCTGGCTAAACATTCTGAGAGCCTGCTGGCTGCCCTCAGGACGGGCGAAATTTCTCTTTGTGTCTCTTTCATGGATTTGGAGTTGCTAACAGGCAATACCGGGGGATGGTGATTAGTCTATAACATTCCCGGCTCTCATACTGAAGAGGCGCACTGGCTGTGGGTCTGTCGAAAGAGTCTTAGAAACTTTTAGCCGCCGCAGGGGTTGCATCTGCGACGGCTTATTCGTTTAAAAGTTTTGTGCGCTATCTCTTGGTTATGACTGCCACTGTCGGTAGTTGCGTCGTCTTCCTAGAATGGAGCCAATTTGCGAAGTCTCAAGAGAGTCGGGCTTTCGGACTTTGATTGAGCTGAGGTTGCCTAAGAGAGAGTCGGAACGTAGGGTTCGTTAACTTCCATCGTGCTTACTGCCAAATGAGCTGCACCTTGCTGTCTTCTAAAGTTATCCAGATAACGGCGAAGTGCTTCTCTTATCAGGTCGGAGCGAGTGCGATGTTCGTGTTGTGCAATGAAGTCTACTTGTTCCAACATTGCAGGTGGCAGGGCAATCAGTACTTTTTTGGGCATTTGCAGTTCCTCGCAGAGACAAAAGTGGACGCCGGGACCATGTGTGACCGCTATCATCAATGGACCCTATACACGGTTCTTAATATGTGGTAACCGCGTTTCGCATTGGTGGGGGATTCATCAACCACCCTCGATGAGTATCAACTTTACACACCAAAACGAATATCGTAAAGGTCCGAAAGGGGCATAAATACGCAATTTGCTTCGAATGCAGCTTAAGTGTTTTTCTGAAAGTCTGAAAGCCTGACACAACAAGGCTCCTTCTCGAGAGCCCTGTTATCATGCGGGTTTTGTATACACAAAAAGATGCCCTTCAGACATATCTTTCCTCTTGCCAGATGAATAACCTACGTGTTAGCTCTTCGCCGCACGCACTGTATGAAAACAGCTATTGGACCGGTTTTGGATATGCATCAGTGGGTCTTCCGATTGCACATCGCACAGAAGAGCCTGTCATGCTGGTTTTGATGTATATGGATCTGGTGCAAGTCCAACCCGCCGAATACGACGGATTTCGTAGATTGTCGAGGCCGGATAGCGCCTCGCGAACTCCCTTTTCATGCCGCTTGCCGATAAGTCTCAAAGTAGCACTGCCTTGAAAAGCAGTGGCGGCATAGCCGGATCTTTCGTTTTTCTGCATAATTTCTCGATCCCTTTGCCCCTATGTTTTACGCGTTTCATTAGCTGCGCATTATTGTTGAAAAGCTTGATTGCATGCAGGTTTGCGCTGAATAGTACCGGGCGGTGGTTTGTATGCTGCACCGGCAAGCACTCTTAAAACCGTTGATACCAAATGTGATACCGCATGTGCAGCTTCGTAGGTTAACTGGTCTGATGCATGTGAGTTTTCTACAGGAAGCGTGAATTCGATCGCGGACCGGCAAGGCGCCGGGGTTGGGCTTAAAGGCGCTAATTGGTCGTTCGTTCATTTAAGGACTCGCAACCTCATCGAACCGAATCAAAGAGATCCCATGAGCAGGCAGTACAATTCCAGTTGTCTCTATATAAAGGATACGATTAAGGGATCGATCTCCAATCTCGATCTTAGATTCGGATCAGATGCATTTGAGTAAAGGAGAAGCCTGATGATTCTGGCAACTTGGAATGTCAACTCGCTCAACGTCCGTCTTCCACACGTAGTGGAGTGGTTGACGACGAACCAACCTGATGTGCTGGCAATTCAAGAAACGAAATTGGCGGATGAAAAATTCCCCAAAGCCGCCTTTGCCGAACTCGGCTATGCAGTTGAATTCTTCGGAGAGAAAACCTACAACGGTGTGGCAATAGTTTCCAAAAAACCAATTGAGAACGTTTCGCGCGGATTGGTACAGCAAGGAGTGCCGCAGCAGTGCCGCCTTATAGAAGGCAGCTTCGACGGCGTTCATATAATCAATGTCTACATTCCGAACGGCCAGGAAGTTGGATCGCAAAAATATGAATACAAGCTGTCATGGCTCGACCACTTGCACGAACATATAAATAAGTTGCCTAAGGACAAGCCGATCTGCTTGCTGGGCGATTTCAACATCGCGCCTGCCGACGAAGATGTCTACGATCCGATTGAAACCAGGGGAACGATAATGGTTAGCGACCTCGAGAGATCTTCGCTTGATCGCTTTCGTGTCTGGGGTCTTTCTGATGCATTCAGAGAACTGAACAAAGAGCCCAAGCAATTCTCATGGTGGGATTACAGAATGGCGGCATTCAGACGCAATCTGGGCTACAGAATCGATCACATCTGGGTGACGGCTCCTGTAAAAGGTTCTTTGAAGCGTGGCTGGATCGACAAGACTCCGCGCAAACTCGAACGCCCTTCCGATCACGCGCCTGTGATTATCGAGTTCTAAATGAAAGGGGTCTTGCGACCCCTTTTTCAATCTCAGACCTTGGCGGGCTCTCGTTTCTTTTCAGGACGATTGTACGGAAAGATGATGTCGGTTCTGTCGATTTCGTTCAATCCGGGGAATCCGCCCTTGATGATCTCGTCAGCCAATTCCGAGCATGCTTTGAAGTAGCTGTCTGTGGGTCTTTCACCTGACAGCTTTCTTTGCATGTCCTGACAGAGCACATCGGCAGCCATTTCCACCACTCGATTATCAACCTGCTGCGCCCAGAAACAAGTGACCAGCATTGTGATCGCGTCTTGAATGCGCTGCGACATCTCGGCAATGCGGCACTGCCTGTCTGCCAGTTTTAGCTGGTGCTTGGTCATAGCATCGCTTAATTCGGCTGGGGATTTCTCCAGAACTTCGATGGCGAAATCGATGTGGCCTTTGAGAGCAATTCCCATCGACGAATCGTCGTAGTTGTCCGGTGCTGCGAATTGTTTGCCCATTCTCCAGAAGGCATAAGGGAAAATTTCATTGCGCAATTTCCAGACGTGTGAGGGATTCATGGGGTCGAGCTTCTTGATTTTTTCTCTTTGAAGCGCCATGCCGACAGGTTCCATGAATCTCTGTCCATGATTTTTCGCGAGCGCCTTGAAGAAAGCCATGCCCAGCATTTCGCCTTCCCCTTCGTAGATGCAAGGGGCAAGGAAGTCGTGGACATTGTCACCGAAAAGATGCCCGTGCACGAAAGAGCGTCCGCCGTGCGTTTTCATAAATAGCTCGATGGCGCACTCTTTTTCGGCCTCGCTGCCAAAAATCTTGGCGATGATGCATTCCAGTTCACCACGATAACCTTTGTCCAAAAGCCAGGAACCCCAGCTATAGAGCGCCTCGGCGCCGGTAATCAGGGCGGCGGCCCTGGCTATGCGGCGTTTTACCAGCTCTCTTGTCTCGATGGCGTGACCATAGGTCTCGCGGAAGTGCGCCCAGGGCAGCATATTCGCCAACATCAAGCGCATCACGCCTGAGGCCGTTGCGCACAAAGCCAGACGACCGAGGTTCAGCCCGTGATAGGCAACCGTAAGACCATCACCCAGGGGCGGCTTCAGCAAGTTTTCTTTGGGAACAGCGAAATCCTTGAAGACCAGACCCTGGTTGTATGCGTGTTTAAGGGCGTGCAAGCCATATTTGACGATTTTGAAATTCTCGTTTTCCGCCTTGGGCAGCTCGGCGATGATTGCAGCCGGCTTGCCGTCGACCAGGCAAACAATGCCGATGGTGCGGCCCGGAATGGCGTTGGTGATAAAGAGCTTTTCTCCGTTGATGAGCCACTTGTCGCCTTGCAAGGTTGCCGTAGTTTTAAGGGCGGTCAAGTCTGAGCCCGCGCCCGGCTCGGTCAATGCAAACGCAGAAAGCGCCTGACCGCTGGCCAACTTGGGCAAAAATTGCTTCTTCTGCTCTTCGTTGCCAAAGCTTCTCACCGGATCGACGGCTCCGATGCAACCGTGTACTGATGCCAGACCGGCTGCGGTCGGCTCTATTGTGGCGATGCGGCTCAGGAAAGTCATGAACTGCTGGACCGAACAGCCTTCCCCACCGTATTTCTTGTCGATGAGCATGCCCCAGTAACCGGCTTCAGCCAGGTCGCCGAGTACGTTTTCCGGAATTTTGCCATCCGGACCGTACATACTATTTTGCTGTTTGTGCTTCTTTAGAACTTCAATAGAACGCTGCATCGACTGCAAGTTCAATTTGTCCTGAGGGACCTTTTCTGCTTTGAAAAGATTGAAGGGAATTTTGTCGTCCCACACAGCTTTATGAATTGGGCTGTTCGACGTCTTATATTCAGGTGCGAATAAAGCTTCGACCTCGTCGTCGGCGCGGTCAACTGCGCCTGTTCTGCGGGACTCTTCCTCGGTCTTGCCGCTCAAGCGCAGGGCTGTTTCGGCAAAACTTACGTCTGAATTAGGATTTTTATCGGATGTCATGATTGCAACTGCCTGATAACTCTTTACTTAGTCATTAAGGATCATACTAATTTGTGTTCGAATTAGTGACAAAAACGGGCAAATAGCAAGGGAAAAGCGCCGTTTTATTTCGGGCGGCGCCTGATAATGTCCCGTCCGATTGAGAATTGACGGGCATCGGCCGTGATAATAAGTTGTTTTTGAGGAATTCGAGATGGCCAACGAAGCCAAGAGTCCCAATATCGCGACAATTCCCTTGAAGAAAGTGACGCTCTACAAGCACGGTATCGGTCACTTCGAGAGGCGCGGCAAGTTCAAGGGCCCCGGCGAAATCGAGCTTTTGTGCGGACCGGAGGACATCGACGACATGCTTAAGTCGCTTCTCGTCCTCAATGTCGAGGGCGGCGGGCTGGCTGCCGTCACCTATGATTCGGCCAAGACATTGCCGACGCGTCTTTCCGAATTCGGATTCGACCTGAGAAAGTGCCATGGACTTCTGGAGCTGATTGCCCAGATAAAAGGTTCACCTGTAACGATCAAAGTAGGAACGACCAAAGTTGAAGGTCGCGTGGCCGGACTGGATGAAGTGGAACAAGCGGTCGGCGACAACAAAATAGTCGAACAGCAATTGCTGCTTTACTGTGGTGGCGCATCTTTAAAACGCTACGGTTTTTCGACGATTACTGAGATCACGTTAAACGATCCGCATTTGGCTTCGGAAATCCAGCAACAACTGGAGCTTCTCTTTCAATCCATTCGCAAGAAAGATCGCAAACTATTGAAAGTCGAATTGACCGAGGCCATCGAGCGAGAAGTCGTGATTGCCTATTCAATTCCGAATCCGATCTGGAAAACAAGTTATCGCATGGTTGTGGATGACAGTGGTCGTGTGTTGCTTCAAGGCACGGCAATAGTCGATAACGTGCAGGATGAAGATTGGGAAGAAGTGCAGATTTCACTCGTCAGCGCCGCGCCTGTTTCTTTCATTCAACCGCTTTATGATCCGGTTCAACCGCACAGAAGAAGGATTCAAGCGCAAGGTCACACTGCTTCCGGACCTTATGTGGCCGAAAGAGCGCATAACTTCGGCGATGGTTTTGGAGGAGTGGGCGCCGAGCCGGCATCCTCGACCAATTCATTCGAGTTGCAGCTTCAAGAGCGATTTAAAGCCAACAAAGCCTCCGATGAATTTGCCGCAGGCGCCGTGTCCAGCGCGGGAAGCTGGCGCCGACTCGGGCCTTTGCCCAATCAATCGCGCGAAGCCGAAGCAGTAAATGTATTTGACGCCGCGCAACTTCAGAATGTCGAAGTCGAAGTCAGTGAGTCCGGAGAGCTTTTCGAATATCAAATTTCGCTGCCGGTCACCATCCCTAGAAACAGCTCGGCCCTCATTCCTATCGTCAATGAATTGATAGAAGGAGAAAGAATCTCCCTCTACAACGCCGCGCGCAACGCGCGTTTTCCATATGCGGCTTTGCGTTTGAAAAACACTACCGGTCTTACTCTCGAATCGGGACCGGTGACGATTTTGGAAACGAATACTTACGCCGGCGAAGCTTTGCTTGATGTGCTGAAAAACGACGATACGCGCATATTGCCTTTTGCGCTCGATCAAAGCGTCAACGTCATAGTGCGCGACAATTTCGAACGCAAGCCCTTCTGGCGTGTTCGTGCATGGCAGGGATTTCTTTATCTGGATTACAAGGAAGAAACGCAAAAAACATACAATATCGAAAATCTTTCCGATCAAGAAAAGGTCGTGTATGTAGAACACCCTGTGCAATCGACACTTTCTTTGGTGTCACAAGAGAAGCCAGTTGAAGTAACTGAAAGTTTTTACCGCTTCCGCATTCCACTAAAATCGAAAGAAGCACACTCGCTTTGCGTGGTTGAAGAAGGTCAGAATTATCAAACGGTGCGACTTGAAGATTTCGATTCGCCGGATATGGCCGCGGTCAAATGGTTGATGGATCAAAATTTTGTCGACAAACAATTTCATGCGTTTTTAAAACAGGTAATTGAAAAACGCACTGTAATACGCTTGCTTTTGGAACAGAGAAAAACCATGCACGAGCATGTTGCAGAGTTGAAAGCAGAGCAGGAAAGAGCGCGCGAAAATGTTCGCACGCTGGGAACCTCTTCCGATCGCTATCGCACTGCAATCGATGAAACCGAAGATAAGATTGTCTCCGGTATCGCCAAGCTCAACGAATTGACCGGTCAGATTACCGAGTTGAGAAAAGACTACATCAAATTCATCGGCCAGACGCTGCAGTCCGATATCTTGACGCAAAGCGATGCTCCAACCCCGGCAGCTACTCCCAGTTCGTAGCCGGTTTCAAAACCTGATATCAAAATCTGGAACTATTTGAGAGTTGCGCCAAACTCGAGATCGATCGGTGCTTTATCGGTGTTTCCGATAGAGACTTTCAAATCATTTCCTTCCAGCATGCTGATCAGTTTTTTTCCTGCCAGCTCATAACGCCATCCTTTTGTAAGCGCCGTCGACTTTTCTTCAAGCCGATTTTCTCTGTGCATTTTAATTAGCTGTTGCAAATCATCGCGAGTAGACAAAAGCTCCGTTGCCAGATCCTCTTCATATGCAATTACTTTTAGAACTGCAAAAAGCATGTCGCCGATCAGCACGTCTCGCTTGCTGGGTCCGCGAGAGGCCGGCCATTGAGGCAGTTCTTTATCCGGAGTTGCCCGCCCCTCTTGAGCAGCTCTTACAATTCCCTGACCGAATCCTTTTATCTGATCGACCCGCATCCCGCGTATGCGATTCAGGTCTTCCACTTTGCCGGGAGGCTTTCTGCTGACTTCGACAAGCAGGCTGTCGGAAAGAATCGTGCGGGGCGGTTTGTTCAAGCGCCTGGCTGTTTCATCCCGCCACTCGAAAACATATTTCAAAACTGCAAGACCGCGTCTGTCCAGCACGCTTGCGCCTTTGACTTTCAAGTAAGCGTCACGATCTTCGTCTTCGAAATGCTCGGGAGCGCAATAACGTTTGCATTCTTCATCCGCCCATTCGAAGCGACCCAGCGATTTCAGTCTTTGCGAAATCGCATCGTACAAAGGCAAAAGATGCCGAACGTCGTCGCAGGCGTATGAAAGTTGAGCTTCTGTCAAAGGACGCGTGAGCCAGTCGGTAAAGCTTTCTGTTTTGGAAAGTGAAACATTGAGCAATTGGGCGACCAGACGTCCGTAGCCTATTTGATAACCCAGACCGGCAAAACCGGAAGCGACCTGGGTGTCGAAAATATTTCCGGGCAAAGTTTGAAACTGATCATATATAAGATCGAGATCTTGGCTGGCGGCATGTATGACCGTGCGGATCTTTTCGTCATGGAAGCGACGCCACAGGGGCATCAAATCCTGATGCACGAGAGGATCTATTAAATGCACGCCTTGATCCGTTGCCACTTGCACCAGACAAAGCACCGGTCGGTAAGTTCGCTCCGGAATGAATTCGAGATCGATTGCAAAACGGCCGCATTCATCAATCTCTTTGCAGAGATCTTCCAGAGCGTCGCAAGTGGTGATAAGAGTCATGAAATGCCTTACTGTGGCGGATTGGCAATGTATTTGCGGGACCAGCTCAAGCAACCCGGCCGCCCGATTATTACAGTCGACTCGAGGCGCACGCTGTTGCTCGGAAAAATGATGGCGTCTCCATTAATTGGCCCGACTTCCAGATTCCCGCCCAGAGCGATGGCAATGGGACCGGCAGTGTCCCAGGTTTTCAACCTTCCTGCCAGATGGACATAAATATCGGCGTAGCCTTCCAGCACTTTGGCAACTTTGAGCCCGATGCTGCCCATCTTCACTACTTGTACCTGAGGCAACTCGCTTACCCACGGATGATTTTTGCGATCTCTGCCACCCATGATAATGCGCGCTGTGGAGCCTATTTCGAGTTCATTGAGATCGACAAAACGCTGCTTTTCTCCACTGTCCTTTTCAGCGAATGCACCAAAACCAGGACCGCCAGAATAAAGCGTCTTCCAAACCGGTGCATACACCCAGCCGAAAACAGGCTGTCCATCGACAAGGAGCCCGATCATGACTGAGTATTGTCCATCATTACTTATATAGTTGTCGGTGCCGTCGATTGGATCGACATGCCAGACGCGGCTTTTCTTTCCGGATGGATGATGTTGCTCGTCTTCTTCGGAAACGACTTCATCATCAGGAAAGCGAGCCTTGAGATCTCTGACCAGTTTTTTCGAAATCGCGCAATCAGCCGCCGTCACTTTGTCGGAAGGTCCCGTTTTTTCTCGAATGTCCACGCCTTCGCGCATGGAGATTGCGATGGCGCCGGCCTCGCGCGCGATCTTGCTGACATAAGCAATGTCTTGAGCGCTGACTGATGGATGTCCGGTCACGAGGTTACCGCTTACTGTTGCCAACTTTAGGGAGTCCTTGAAATAATCCGCCTATGCTTTGGACGGCGACGGATCTTCAGAATACATGCGGCACTGGAATTCGTCGGCTAATTTATTGTCGAGCAAGTCGGCAACATAGGCGACGTTCCAGACAAGCTCG
>Ga0268299_1002827_pt1 | contig 18417 bp, 16 predicted proteins | sample NOBtaG_FD_193484 | JGI IMG/M metagenome (GOLD analysis project Ga0268299, IMG submission 193484) | Activated sludge microbial communities from bioreactor in Nijmegen, Gelderland, Netherland - NOB reactor | ecosystem: Engineered > Bioreactor > Aerobic > Activated sludge | place: Netherlands...
TTGGCCTGGGTCCGGCTGTGCCGGCGGCCGGCACCGTGCGAGCACGACTCCCAGCTCGCCGGGTTGCCCCGACCTCGCACGATGTAGCTGCGGGTGCCCATCGACCCCGGGATCACGCCGAGGTCGTCGCGGCCGGCCTTGATGGCCCCCTTGCGGGTGATCCACAGCTCCTGGCCGCCGTGGGTCTCACGCTGGGTGAAGTTGTGGTGGCAGTTCACCCGACGGGTCTCCCGGCCGAAGCCGAGGAAGCCGGTGACCTCGGCCAGGGCCCGGTCCATCATCTGCTCCCGGTTGGCCCGGGCATAGTCCTGGGCCCACAGCATGTCACCGATGTAGGCCGCGAACTCCGGCGTGCCGTCGGTCAGATAGGCCAGGTCCTGGTCCTCCAGCTTCAGCGCCAGCTCCCGGGCCAGCCGCTTGGCCGCCGCGATGTGCATCTGGGCCAGCTGGTTGCCGATGCCCCGGCTGCCCGAATGCAGCACCACCCACACCCGGCCGCGCTCGTCCAGGCACACCTCGAAGAAATGGTTGCCGGAGCCGAGGGTGCCGAACTGGGTGGCGGCAGTGGTCACCTGCCTGGCCGCCAGCTCGGTGGCCGGCTTGTTGGCCGCCAGCCAGGAGTCGGCCCGGTCACCCACCCGACTATGGCCCCGGCCCACCCCGACCGGGATGGCCCGCTCGATGCGGCCCAGCAGCGGCTCGATCGTGTCGGGCAGCTCGTGGTCGTGCACGTCGAGCTCGGCGGCGATCATGCCGCAGCCGATGTCGACGCCGACGGCCGACGGGATCACGGCGTCCCGGGTGGGGATGACCGAGCCCACCGTGGCCCCGAGGCCGAGGTGTGCGTCGGGCATGAGGGCCACGTGGCCCTCCACGATCGGGAGGCGGGCCGCCTTCTCCGCTTGCCGGACGGTTCCGTCGTCGATGTCGCTGGCCCAGGAGATGAGCCTGGGGTTGATCGTGGTGGGCATGTCACCCTCCTTCCCTGTGTCGTGGTGCTTCCGTTCGCGGTTGGACCGCTCCCCGGCCGGCCGTTGGTCCTCCTCGGCGCCGGCCGGCCGGGGCGGCGCACCATGATGACGGCTCCTCCCCCCGGTCGCCGGGATTTTCCCGGGCGGCCCACCCACCGATCGGCTCGACCCATGCCATCGACACAGCGCCGGAGAGGCGCCGGCGCCTATCTGCGCAGCGCGCCCCGCTCGTCGGCCCGGGTGCGCAGGATGCGGAGCTGCTCCGGATCGGGCACGGGGGTGGTGGGCACCTCGCCGGGTGGGATCACGAGCTCGAAGCCGGTGTTGGCCACCACCTCGTCGACGCTGACCCCGGGGTGGAGCGAGCGGAGGCGGAGGCGCTTGGTGTCCTCGGTGAAGTCCATCACGCACAGCGGGGTGACGCAGTACCTCGGCCCGCCCCCTGGCAGACCGAGGCGGCGCCGGGCATCGGGGTGACCCTCCCCCCAACCGAAGGCGCTGACGAAGTCGCACCGGGGAACGAACGTCCGGGCCGAGTGCGAGTTGAGCACGATGTAGTACCGGCCCACGAGCGTGCTCAGCGTCGAGGTGCCCACCGACCCCGGCCCCCGGAACCGGAGCCGCCGATGGTCGTCGCCCACCCCGATCAGGTTGGTGTTGCCGTGTGGGTCCACCTGCACCCCGCCGATGAAGAACACCCGGTTGCCCCAGTCCTTCACCCGGTCGAAGCGGTGGCCGGTGTCCCAGTAGCTCTCGGCCCACCGCACGGTACGGCGGTCCCACCCGAACTCGGGGGTCGGCAGGGTGTCGAGGTGGGCCACGTTCATGCGGGAACCGATGAAGATCAGCTCCATGTTCGGCCCGTGGCTGAAATGCGCCAGGCGCACCGCCACCTCGCCCACCGGCATGGCCGCTCCAACCTGGAGGATCTCGCCGTCGCGGATGTCGTTGGCCAGGAAGGCGGCCATCACCTCCTGGCGGGTGACAGGCTGGCTGAGGATGTCGTCGGTGGCTGTCTCATCGGCGGTGTCATCGGCCATGGCGTGCGGGTGCTCCTCGGCTCAGTACTCGTGGAGGGCGATCAGCTGCTTGACGCCCACCCGCTCCAGGTAGTCGGCGTGGGTCTCGGGCTCGATGCAGTACGTCCGGAGGAAGGCGTCGAGCGGGCCCCGGTCGCCGTGCTGGGCGGCGGTGGTGGCGGCGTCGACGTAGAGGCGGGTGAACGCCCGGTCCTGCACGCTGTAGCCCCGGCTGTAGAAGGGGTGGGCGCCCCACGGGGCCCGGATCACGCCGTCGACCCCGGCGATGGTGGTGGCGCCGGGGTTGGCCCGGATGTCCTCGTTCGGCAGGATCTTCTCCACCTGCACGGCGCACCGGTCGGACGCCCGGTAGAGGAACAGGTCGAGCCAGCCGGGCCCGCCCACATGCTGCACGTTGCCGTAAGCGTCGGCGTGGGCGGCGTGGAGGAAGGCGACGTCGACACCGATGGCGGGCACCGCGATCAGGGTCTCGCCCCTGATCGGGTCGGTCATCAGCTTGAGGTCGGGGTTCACGTCGGGCAGGGAGGTGCCGAGCCCGCCCCGCCAGGGCAGGAACGGCAGACCCTGGGCGGCGGCCCGCAGCCCGGCGGCCACGATGCCCTCCTCGCACTCCCACACCTCGATCTCGCCCGCCTCGGCCGCCCGCCGGAACGACGGGGCCACGGCGCCGCCGGCCCCGCCGCCCACGTAGTAGGCGATGGTCTTGCGCACGCAGCCGGCGGCGATCAGCAGGTCGAGGGCGATGCCGCTGCCCACCACCGTCAGGTCCTTCACCCCCCGCCGCACGAGCTGGCGGATCACGGCCATCGGGGCTGGCTCGCCGATGGCGATCGTCATCCCGTCGGTCACCCAGGAGGCGGCCTCCGCCTCGCTGACGATGCGCTCCCGGCGCTGGGGGTGGCTCACGGGCCGATCCTTCCCGGCCCCCGACGCCCGGGTCAACCCGATCCCGCCAACTTTTCACCGCAGACGTCACCGATGACGGGCTGGATGAAAAGACCGCCGGCCCAGCGACCCTTTCATCCGGGGCACCGCCGGTGACGGGCTGGATGAAAAGTTCGCCGGGGCCAGGCGCGGGGCGGAAGGGTCAGCGGCTGCCGGCCAGGGCGCCGTCGGTACCGGCGGCGTCGGCGGTCAACGGCTTCGGGCTGCGGGGCGACGTGATCAGCAGGAGCACCACGGCTGCTACAGCGATGGCGGCGGCCACCCACATGGTCTGGTGCCAGCCGTCGACGAAGGCCTGGCGGGCGGCGCCGACGACCGTCGGGGCCTGCTCCCCGAGCTGGGGGGCGACGGCCAGGGCGGTGCCGATCCCGTCTTCCACCGGCTGGCGCACCGGCTCGGGCAGGGTCGACGCCACCCCGGCGATGCTGGACCCGTACCCGCTCGACAGCACCGAGCCGAGCAGGGCCACCCCGATGGCGCCGCCCACCTCCCGCACGGTGTCGTTGAGGGCCGAGGCCACACCCTGCTTCTCCACCGGCAGCGACTCGGTGATGGCCACAGTGGAGGGGGTCATGACCAGCCCCATGCCGGCGCCGATGACCATGAGGCCGGGCAGCACCGACAGGTAGCCGCCCTCGATGGTGGGCACCGCCGCCATCCACACCAGGCCGACGGCCACCACCGTGGTGCCGCCGAGCAGCAGGGGCCGGGTGCCGGTGCGCTGGGCGATCCGGGGGGCCGTGCTCGACAGCGGCATCAGCAGGGCCGCCATCGGCAGCAGGCTGGCCGCCGCCTTGAGGGCGCTGTAGCCCAGCACCGCCTGGAGGAACTGCACCAACACCAGGAACAGGGCGAACATCACGGCGAACACGATCAACAGGTTGAGCGATCCGCTGGCCAGGGCCCGGTTGCCGAACAGGCGGACGTCGAGCAGGGGCTGGGGGTGGCGCAACTCCCACAGCACGAAGGCCACGGCGCCGATCACGGCGGCCGCCGCGCCGAGGAGGGTCAGCGGCTCGGTCCAGCCGTGCTCGGGACCCTCGTGGAAGGCGAGCACGGCACCGCCGATGGCGATGGCCGACAGCACGCCGCCGAGCACGTCGAAGCTGTGCTCCTGCAGCTCCCGGGAGTTGCCCACCACGGCCAGGGTGAGGGCGAAACCGATCACGCACAGCACCAGCGGCATGGCGAACACCCACCGCCACGTCACCCAGTCCACCATGGCGGCCGAGAAGAACAGGCCGAGGATGCCGCCGGCGCCGGCGAAGCCGGCCCAGACGCCGATGGCGTTGGCCCGCTTGTCCTCGGGGAACGACGAGGTGACCACCGACAGCGTCACCGGCATGATCATGGCCGCCCCCGCCCCGGCCAGGAGACGGGCCAGCAGGATCACGGTGGCCGACCCGGCGGTGGCAGCGGCCACGCTGGCCACGGCGAAGGTGGCGAGGCCGGCGAGCAGCACCGGCTTGCGGCCCCAGCGGTCGCCGATGGCCCCGATCGGCAACAGGAGGGAGGCCAGCACCATCGTGTAGCCGTTGATCACCCACAGGAGCATGTTCTGGCTCGCGCCGAGGTCGGCGGCCAACTCCTGCTGGGCCACGTTCAGGCCCGACATGGAGGCGATCACGGCCACCAGCGAGGTGATCATCGCCAGCAGGATCAGCCGGAGGCGGCGGGGGTCGTGGACGATGAACTGCTCCACCGCCGGGTCGCCCAGCCGATGGTCGCCCGGGTAGGCGTCGGTGGGTTGGTGCTCAGGGGTCATGGTGATCTCGCAGGGTCGGGTCGGGTGGGAGCGATGTCGTATCGGATGCTTCAGTACGACACTGTAGCGATACAGTACTGTACTGTACGATTCCTTGACGGAAACGCAAGGGGAGATGTTGAGAACGTCGTCACCAGGCAGAGCGACCCGAGGCGCTAGCGTCGAGATCGAGATGGGCACGACGGACCCTCGCATCGCCCGCACCCGGGCCACGGTGCTCGACACCGCCGCCACCATCGTGGTGGAGCAGGGCACCACCGCGCTCACGGTCGACGCCGTGGTGGCCCGCTCCGGCGTGGCCCGCTCGACGATCTACCGCCACTGGCCCACTCGGGACGATCTCCTGGTCGACGTGTTCGAATACTGCGTGCCCACGCTCGAGGCCCCGGCGCCCGAGCTCGGGTTCGAGGCGGCCATGCGGCAGTTCCTCCACGTCGTGGTGGGCCACCTGGCCGACCCCAAGTGGAACCGGATGCTGCCGGCGCTGATGACGCTGAAGACCTACGAACCGACGCTGGCCCGGGTCGAGGAGCGGATGGAGGAGCGCCAGGGGCGGGTGTCGGCCGACCTGTTCGCCCGGGGCGAGCGGGAGGGACTGTTCGGGCCCGAGCTCGACCCGTCCCGGGCCATGGCCCTGCTGGTGGGGCCGCTGGTGTTCGCCACCCTCACCGGCGAGACGCCGATCACCCCCGAGCTGGCCGACGCCTCGCTGCACAACTTCATGGCCGGGCTGCGCTCGGCCGACCCGGCGCAGTAGCGTCGGCGGCCATGGCGACAGGGGGAGCCAGTAGCGGCAGCACGCCGCCCGACGACGGCCTGCGGCGGGTCACAGCGCCGGACGGGCGCGTGCTGGCCTACGAGGTGGGAGGCCCGTCCGAACCCGACCCGGCCGACGGACCGCCCGTGGTGTTCCTCCACGGGACCGTGGCCAACCGGTTCGCCTTCCGCAAAGTGCGGCCCTGGTTCCACGAACGGCGCCGGGTGGTGCTCACCGTGCTGCGAGGCCACGGCGACGGGGAGGATCGCACCCTGCCGGCGGGCTACGGCCTGGCCACCACCGAGGTCGAGGATCTGCTCACCGTGCTCGACGCCGAAGGTCTCACGCAGGTCGACCTGTTCGCCCACTCCACCGGCGGATCGATCGCGGTGGCCCTGGCGGCCCGTCACCCGGAGCGGGTGCGGCGGATGGTGCTGGTGGAGCCGACCCTGCTCCCCCTGCTGCCGGTGGTCGACCAGGCCATGGCCGACCGGGTGGCGGCCGATATCGCCGCCCTGCTGGCGGCGGCTGACGCCGGCGACCATCACCAGGCCCTGTGGCACCTGCTCCACTTCATCGGTGGCACGGCCTGGCACGCCTCCGATGCGAACCATGCCCGGGTGTTCGAGCAGCTCAGCCCGCTGGCGGAGGTGACCGGGCCCCACGCCGCCGCCCTGGCCGGCCTCGACGTCACCGAGGCCGACGTGCGGGGCCTGGGGCCGCCGGCCCTGCTGTTCTACGGGCGGGAGAGCGCCTACTTCGAGCTCACCCTGGCCGCTGTGCTGGCTCGGCTCCGCCCCGACCTGGAGCAGATCCACGTGGAGGGGGCGGGCCACAACAGCCACCTGGAGCGCCCCGACGTGGTCGGTCCCCCCGCCGCCGCCTTCCTCGCCGACACCTGAGCCCCTCGACTCCAGCTCAGTAGGCGCCCTCGACCCGGAGCGTCGTGAGGGCTGCGGCGAGATCACGCCCCCGGTCCCAGTCGACGCAAAGAGCAGATCGGCCACAGTCGGACCGCCTCCCGGCGGCTCCAGTCGCACCGTGGCCAGCCGGCCGGTGGCCTCCTGCTCCACCATCGCCAGCACCGAGTAGCCCTCCCCGAGCAGAGCGTGGGTCAGTGCTTCGGCGTCGGCGTCGTCGACGACGGCCACGGCGATGTCGGCGTCCCTCGTGAGTCGCGGCTCGGCCCTGGTCGACACCGCCAGCCCTCCCACCAGGGCGTAGCGACGGTCCAACCCGGAGAGTGCGTTCAGGATCCGGCGGAGGTCGGCCTCGACGGCATTCACGGCGCTGAAGCGGGACGGGATGGCCGGGGCCAGGTCACCACCCGGCCCTCGGCGTCGCCGTCGGGCGCCATGGATCGATCGCCCAACCAGGCGTTGACCGCCGCCTCGACCTCGGCATCGGTGGCGTCCGGGTGCTCCCGGCGGTACCGGGCCGCGACCATGCCGGCACCCAGGTCCACGAGCTCGAACACGATGTCCAACGGGTACCGGGCCTCGGGCACCCACCCAGTCTAGGGCCCTGTCGCCCACCGAACCGGGCCAACCACCGTGCCCCGAGAGCACTGTGTCCGGAGGACCGGACAATTGCACAGCCGGGCATGGCGGCGGGACACTAGGGTGACGGCTGGCATGGCCGGCGCTGCACCGTAGTGCCGGCGCGGCACGGGTGTAGGAGGTTCGAGCGAGGATGAGCGTCAGCGGCGTCGCCGAGCCGAGCGAGGCCGAGTTGGCGGCCCGGCGGCGCCAGCTCGTGATCCTGGCCGCCGCCCTGGTACTGGCCATGTCGACGTGGTTCTCCACCGCCGCCGTGCTGTCCCAGCTCCGGGAGGCGTGGAACCTGTCGGCATCGGCTGGGAGCTGGCTCACGATCATGGTCCAGCTCGGGTTCGTGGCCGGCGCCGCGCTGTCGGCCGCCACCAACCTGGCCGACCGCGTCCCGCCCCGCCGCCTCATCCTCATGGGGACGATCGGGGCGGCCACGGCCAACGCCGTCGTGGCGGCGGCCGACGCCTATCCCGTGGCCATCGCCGCCCGCTTCGCCACCGGGGCCTGCCTGGCCGCCGTCTACCCGCCGTCGCTCAAGGCCATGTCGAGCTGGTACCGCACCGGACGGGGCTTCGCCCTCGGGGTGATGATCGGGGCCCTCACCGTAGGCTCCGCCCTCCCCCACCTGATCAACGCCCTGGGCGGCCTCCCCTGGCGCCTGACTCTGGCCACCGCGTCGGTGCTGACCGTGGCCGGCGGCTTGATCGCCGAACGGCTGGGGGCCGACGGCCCCTATGCCACCCGGGGCGCCGCCTTCGACCCGTCGCAGCTCCGGGCCATCGTGGCCGACCGCCGCTTCCGGCTGGCCAGCGCCGGCTACTTCGGCCACATGTGGGAGCTGTACGCCATGTGGGCCTGGGCCGCCGCCTTCTACCGCGACGCCTTCAGCGCGCCCCGCCTGGCCAGCCTGGCCGCCTTCGCCGTGATCGCCGCCGGGGCCGGCGGCTCGGTCTACGCCGGGCTGTTGAGCGACCGGGTGTCGCGCACCGAGGCGGCGGGGCGGGCCTTGCGGTCGTCGGCGGCCGTGGCCCTGGTGGCCGGCTTCCTGGTCGACGCCCCCGCCCCGATCGTGGTGGGCGCCGGCGTGGTGTGGGGGTTCTGGGTGGTGGCCGACTCGGCCCAGTTCTCCACCATCGTCACCGAGGTGACCAACGCCGTGTACGTGGGGACCGCTCTCACCGTCCAGCTCGCCATCGGCTTCACCCTCACCGTGTTCACCATCTTCCTGGTGCCGGTGGTGCGGGACTGGGCCGGTTGGGGTTGGGCCTTCCTGCTCCTGGCACCCGGCCCCCTGCTGGGCGCCTGGGCCATGCGGGCGCTGGAACGGGAGCTGGCGGCCGAGGCCGACATCACCCCGGCTCCCACGGCGACGACGACGGCGCCTCTGGCCCCGACTCCGGTCTTCGTCAGCCCGTTCTTCTGATGCCGCCCTGAGCGATCAGGCCGGGGGTTGGCGGCCCCGCCAGTCGAAGAAGAACAACACAGCCAGCACGGCGTAGACGATGGCGGTGGCCACAGGGACGTAGCGAAGCCCCGGCTCGGCCACCGGCACCAGCGCCACACACACCAGCGAGGCGACCACGAAGAACGGAACCCGGCGATCGATCTGGCTCATGTCACGCCATGGCCCGAATCAGGACGGATGTGAAGGCGGCGGCGACACCGGCCCCGGGGATCGTGACGATCCAGGCCACCACCACCCGGCCGGCAACGCCCCAGCGCACCGCCGACAGGCGGCGGGACGCCCCGACCCCCACGATGGCGCCGGTGATCGTGTGGGTGGTCGACACCGGGATACCGGCGTGTGAGGTGTAGAACAGGGTGAGGGCGGCTCCGGTCTCGGCCGCCATCCCGCCGGCGGGCTGGAGGCGGGTGATCCGGCTGCCCATCGTCTTCACGATGCGCCAGCCCCCCATCAGGGTGCCGATCGCAATGGCGGTGTGCGACGACAGCACCACCCACAGGGGCGTGTCGCCGTCGGGGGCCACCTTGCCCGAGGCGATGAGCACGGCCAGGATCACGCCCATCGTCTTCTGGGCGTCGTTGCCGCCGTGGCCCAGCGAGTAGGCGGCGGCCGACAGGAGCTGGCCCCGCCGGAACCCTTTGTTGAGCCGGTCGAGCTGCTTGACCCGGTGGAACGTCCACTGCAGGAAGATCGTGAGGATCAGGCCCAGGGCCAGGCCGATCAGCGGCGACAGCACGATGAACACCCCGATCCGGCGCAGGCCGTCGCCCAGGAGCACGTCGAACCCGGCCCGGGCCACGGCCGCCCCCGCGATGCCGCCCACCAGGGCATGGGATGACGAGCTGGGTAGTCCCAACCAGTAGGTGGCCAGGTTCCAGATGATCGCTCCGCTCAGGCCGGCGAACACCACGCCCACGGTGAGCACGTCCTGGTCCACCACCCCCTTGGCGATCGTGGAGGCCACGGCCGTCTTGAACACCAGGAAGGCGATGAAGTTGAACGCCGCCGCCCACATCACGGCGTAGCGGGGCGACAGCACCCGGGTAGACACCACGGTAGCGATCGAGTTGGCGGAGTCGTGGAAGCCGTTGGTGACGTCGAAGATCAGGGCGACCACGATGGTCAGGACGGCGCCGGTGGTCATGTGTCAGGCGTGCTTGACCAGGATGGTGCCGACGACGTCGGCCGCATCCTCCAGCTCGTCGATGGTCCCCTCGGCCGCTTCGAGGATGTCTTTCCACTTGATCACGTCGAGCGCTGACAGCTCACCGGAGAACAGCTTGGCGAGGCTGCGCCGGAACACCCGGTCACCCTCGGACTCGTCGGCGTCGATCTGGTCGATCAGGGGGCGGAGGCCATTCATCGTCCCCAGGCCGTCGACCACCTGCACCAGGGTCTCGGCCATACGGACCATGATCGTCATCTGCTCCTTCAGCTCGGGCAGGATGAACGAGATCGGCATCAGCACCAGGATCTCGGACAGGTGGTAGACCCCGTCGACCACGTTGTCGAGGCCCTCGGCCAGGGCCGAGATGTCCTCCCGGTCGAACGGAGTGACGAACGTGGTGTCGAGGTTGCGCAGGATGGTACGGGTGAGCTCGTCGCCCTTGCGCTCACAGGCGGTGACGGCCTGATGCCTGGCCTCGAGGTCGGTGAAGTTCTCCACCAGATCCTGGAGGCCGAGGACGGCGGTGCGTAGGTTCGCTCCCGCCTCGGAGAACAGCTCGTAGAACTCGTTCGTGTTCGGTGTGATCCGGAACCGCATCGGAGGTGTCCTAGGGGGAAGGGGCGCGGGCCGCCCACACCCTAACGGGGCGGCGAGGCGCCACGGCATGGTGTGACAACGGGGTTGGGCGCCGGTCAGGCCAGGGCCGGCAGCACCTCGGCGGCGAGGATCTCCTGGGTCTCGGGGGAGGTGGGCACGATGATGAACCAGTCGACGCCGTCTTCGGCGGCCCGGCGGCCGAGCTCGTCGATGGCCTGCTCGGGGGTGCCGATGAGGGCCACCGGGGAGGCCTGGGCCGACGCCAGGTCAGCGAAGCCGAGGCGGCGGGCCAGGCGCTCGAACACGGGGTGGGCCGGGTCGCTCGACAGGTTGGCCAGGGCGAACCCGCTGATCTCGATGGAGGCAGGGTCGCGCCCGTGGTCCTCGGCCAGCGCGTGCAGGCGGCCGATCCGCTGGCGGAGGCGGGCCCGGTCGAACCGGACGGTGGCCTCGGCGTCTTTGATGAAGTCTTTCCCGTGGGCCGTGGGCGGGATCAGGTTGACCACGTCGGCGTGGCGGGCGGCGATCGACAGCAGGTGGTTGCTCGAACCGCCCACCATGATCGGCGGGGCCGGCTGCTGGGCCGGGCGGGGCAGGGTGGATGCCGCCTCGACCCCGAAGTAACGGCCCTTCCAGGTGGCGGGGGCGGTGTCGGTCTCGGCTCCGACGCCCCACATGGCCTTCACCACCTCGATCGTCTCCTCCAGGCGGTCGAGCCGCTCGGTGGTGTCGGGGAAGGGGTACCCGTGGGCCGTGTACTCGGCCACGTTCCAGCCCGAGCCGATGCCGAGGGTGAAGCGGCCGCCCGAGATCTGATCGATCGTGGCCGTGGCCTTGGCCAGCATGGCCGGGGTTCGGTACGACGCCGCCAGCACGGTGGGCACCAGCCGCACCCGGCTGGTGATGGCGGCCACCGCCGTCATCACCGACAGGCACTCGAGCTGGGGAGCGCCGACCCCGCCGTCCTGGGAGACGAAGTGGTCGTTGAGGGAGACGGAGTGGAAGCCGTGCTCGTCGGCGAAGCGGGCCGCTTCAGCCACCGACGCCCAGTCCCGCGTGGGCAGGAACAGGCCGAGCTTCACCCCGCCGCCGCCACTGCGGGAGGGCCCCGCCATCAGCCGATCGCCCCGCCCATGGCCCCCGACTCCTGGAGCGACTCGGGATCACCGAGCGAGTGCTCGTGGATGGGGGTGGCCATCTCGTGGACGGCAGGCAGCACCTCCTTGGCGAACAGCTCCAGGCTGGCCCGGGCCTCGGCCGGCGGCTTGGACCCGTGCTGGGGGTGCACGATCAGGTACTCCAGGCTGATCTTCTCCTGGGTGCGTTGGATCTTGGCGATCAGCTCGTCGGGCGTACCGATCAGGTGGCCGTCCTCGCCCACGATGGCGTGGTCCTCGTCCAGCTCCCGGCCCTGGGCGAACACCTTGGCGTAGTCCTCGTAGCCGGGCACGCCAGCGAAGCTGGGCGAGTTCCACACGGCGTAGTGGTTGCGGGCGGCCCACGCCTGCTCGCCGGCGTAGCGTTTGCCCTGCTCGATCGAGTCACGGTCGGCCGAGCAGTGGAGGTACATCATCGTGGTCGGCTGGTTGGGCGGGAGGCCCTTCGTGGCCCGGATGGCGTTGAACTTGCCCACCGCCTTGGCCATCACGTCGAGCGGGACGGCGGTGACGAACATCTGGCCCAGACCCAGGTCGGCGGCGATCTCCATCGACGACGGCGTGTTGAAGGCGGCCTTCATGTTGTCGAACAGGTGGCCCCGGTGCAGGGCCTGGGGGCGCACGGTGAGCTCGGGCACGTCGTAGGCCTGGCCGTGGAACTCGAACCGGTTCTGCTCCGAGCGGCGGAGGATCTCGATCATCTCGGCGAAGCGGACCCGGGACTCCTCCCGATCGACGTTGAAGGCGTCGTACTCGTGGGCCGAGATCCCCCGGCCGATGCCGATGTGGAGGCGGCGGCCGTCGAGCAGGAGGTCGAGCATGGCGATCTCGTGGGCCAGCTTCACCGGCTGCCACCAGGGGGCCACGATCACGGCCGTGCCCATGTCGATCCGCTGGGTGCGGCCGGCCCAGAAGGCCAGCCACTGCAGCGGGTTGCCCTGCATGGAGTAGGCCGAGCCGTAGTGCTCGGCGCACCAGATCGCGTCGAACCCCAACGGCTCCACCATGTCGCCGAGCTTCATCGTCTCCCGGTGGATGGCCACATCGGGGGTGACGGGATCGGTGCCGTAGTCTCCGGCGAGCAGCCGGTCCCAGTCCCGGTGGTTGTAGCTCGTCACCATCACGCCGACCTGCATGGCCGCCTCCTCAGTCGCCTGATCCGCTTGCGTCCGACGCTGGTGTTGCGCCGCAGGCGGAACACCAGTCGCCCGAAGGGCACACTAGATGGGGGGTGTGACGGTGACCAACGAGGCCGGGAGCCCCGGCCGACGGCAGGCTCAGCAGCGGCCGATGGCGACGAAGGAGGCGGCGGTGGCGGCCTGGACGTCGTCGAGGGTCCGGGCCAGGTGCTGGCGGGCCTGCACCAGTGCTGCCGCCGGGGCCAGGCCGGCCCGGATCAGACGGTGCAGCTCCTCCATCAGGGGCGGGACGATGCTGGCGTCGGGCACCACCGTCACCGGCGCGATCACCGTGCGCACGCCCACCTGAAGGAGCGCCGCAGCCGTACCCAGCAGCTCGTCGCCGTGGCGCACCGAGGCCCGGCCGGCGTCACAGGCCGGCAGGATCACGGTGGTGGGGGCCCGCGACAGCGACTCCAGGTCGTACACGGTGAGCGGGCCGTCGTGGAGACCGAGGGCGGAGAACATGGGGTTGTCGGCCCGGAACGAGCCGTGGGCGGCCAGGTGGACGAGGTCGGCCCGGGCCATGGCCCGGGTCACCGCCGGCACCGTGGCCTGCTCGCCGGTGAGCACGGTGGCGCCGGCGTGGATCCGGCGCAGCCGCTCGATCTCGGCCTCGCCCCCCGACAACCCGACCCCGCACACCAGCAGCGCCCGACCCGCCGATCCCGTGTTCCGGTGTCCAGGACCGTCGCCGGCGACGGCCTGGGACGCCAGATCGGGCGAGGCGGAGCCGTCGCCGACCCAGAGGCAGCCGCTGGGGCTCACGGTGACCGGGCGGCGGGCCAGCGACGGCAGGACCGGCCACGGCAGCCCCTGCAGCGGGCCGGTGGGCACCACCACCACGTCGACCCCGGACGGCAGGCCGAGCTTGGCCACCAGGCGCTCGTCGAGCGCGGCGGCCATGGCGTCGAGGGCGTCGCCGGTGGCCCGCAGGGCATCGGCGCTGCCCTGCCCGTAGGCCAGGCGGGCCAGTGTGGCCGCGATGCGGCGGACGGCGTCGTCCACCTCGTCGAGACGGCCCAGGGAGTGGAGGCGCACGCCACCCCGGCTTGCGCCCGTGCCATCGGCACCGCCGCCTTCCACCACGACGGCGTGCAGGTCGCCGCCGACCGAGAAGTACTCCACCAGCACGCCCGCGCCCAGCGAGCGCTGCAGCGCCGGCAGGTCGGCCTCAGGTGCCCGTATGGCATCGGGCGCCGGCCCGCCCCCGGCGACCGAGCGGCTGAGGTCGCGGATCCGACGCTCCAGTGCCGCGATCCGGCGGTCGGGATCGACGTCGTCGAACGGGTCGGCCGTGCCCGTCATCACCGAGACGTGCACCTCCCGCAGCTCGGTGAGCGCCCGGGCCAGGGGGCTGTCGGGCTCGGCCCGCGGCGGAGCCGCCGACAGAGCCCCGGCGTGCCACCGCTCGGCCCAGGCCAGGGTCTCCACCGGGTCGCCGTCCTCGGTGGCCAGGCGCAACCCGAGCTCGGCCAGCTCGGCGGCGTTGATCGAAACATGGGCCCGCAGCTCGGTGGATCCCAGCGTCGCCCGGTGCTCCTCCACCACCGCCATGCCGGCCGACAGCGCGGCCTTGGCCCCCGCCCGGTCGCCGTCGGCCAGGCGGAGGGTGGCGGTGGCCAGCCACGCCGTGGCCCGCAGGGCGGCCGAGCCGTCGCCCACCTCACCGGCCAGCGGGGCGAGTTGGGCCCGGGCCTCGTCGACCAGGCCGAGGGCCAGGGCGGTGCGGCCGGCGAAGGTGCGCACCTCCAGCGCCTCCCGCCGCCACCCGCTGGCCGTCAGATGCTCGGCCGAGGCCACGGCCCGGCGCAGCAGCGACTCGCTGGGCGGCGAACGCCGGGCGGCGGCGGTGAGGCCCACGTGCTCGGCCAGAGCCACCCACGGCGCCCGCTCCGACTCCCGGAACAGGGCGGCCGCCGCTTCCGCCTCCCGCTCGCCCTCGGCCAGGTCGCCGCCGGCCAGGTGGGCCCGGGCCGCCAGCAGGCGGGCTTCGGCCTCGTCGAGCCGGTTGCCGGTGGCGGTGGCCAGGGCCACGGCCCGGCCAGCGGCCGCTGCCGCGTCGGTGTACAGCCCGCCGGCCAGCAGCACGTTGCACGTGTCGATCTCCAGCGTGACCATCACCCGCCGGGGAGAGCCGAGGCCCTCGTAGCGGGTGCGGGCCTCGTTGAACCAGCGCAGAGCGGCCGGCAGATCACCCCGGCGGCCGGCGGCGAAGCCGAGGTTCTGGTTGGCCCCGGCGGCCAGCATGTCCTGGCCCAGGTGGTTGGCCAGCCCCAGGGCGGCCAGGAAGTCGGCCTCACCCCGGCCGATGTGGCCGAGCATGGTGTTGGCCACACCCCGGTTCATCAGCAGGCGGGCCCGGGCCAGCTCGTCGGCTCCGGCCAGCAGGGGCTCGGCCGCCTCGAAGTTGGCAACGGCGTCGGCCATCGCCCCCTGGTGCATGTCGATGAAGCCGTGCTGCATCACCAGCCGGCCCCGGGCGCCGTCGCTGGTGAGGTGGGGCTGCGCCCGCACCAGCTGTTCCCGGGCCTGGCCGGTGTCGCCGGCCAGCAGGAGGCAGGTGGCCAGGCTCACCCGGATGTCGGCCGCAATCTCGGTGAGACCGAAGCCGTCGGCCCGCTCGATGGCCTGACCCAGGGCGTCGATGGCCTGGTCGAGGCGATCGAGCTCGGCGTAGGCCCGCCCGAGGGCCCAGGACGCCCCTACCAGCTCGAGTGGGGTGGCCGTGGGGTCGTCGAGCAGCTCCCGGGACCACCGGACGGCATCGGCCGGGCGGCTCTGCACGTGATCGAGCACCCGCTGGGCCCGGTTCACCGGATGGCCACCCCCGAACGGCTAGAAAGGCAGGACAGGCAACTACGGCGGAGTCTCCATGTTGCCGGGAGCCTGTACAGATTCCACGTATTTCGAGCCGGTGTGCACGCTCTGGTTGTTGCCACCGGTTCCGAGCCAGACGAGGCAGGCAGCGCCAGATGATCAGCGACAACGACCAGGGCGACAGCTCGGAGGACCGGGCTCCGGGGCACATCGACGACCCGACGTTCTGGCTCGACCGGGTGGTGTTCGACACCGACAGCAGCGGTCGGCCCTTCGTCTACGAGCCCGACGAGATCATCATCGAGGCGGCGGCCCTCTCGGTCGGCGACAACAAGGAGCGGATCGGTGGCTTCCGCGATCAGCGGGACCTGCCCGGCGGCCTCGTGCTCCTCCGGGGAGTCGACCAGGCGCCGGCCCGCATCCGTTCGCTGCGCCGGGTGAAGGCGAAGGCCCACCCCAACCACCTGTTCTTCGCCGACGCGTTCGGCGGCATGGTGACGGGCAACCCCGTCACCTTCGGCAACCCCGTCACCTTCGGCAACCCCGTCACCTTCGGGAACCCCGTCACGTTCGGCAACCCGTGGGGCGGCGGGGGTGGCGGGTGCGGTTGCAGCAGCTGCTTCGGCACCTACCAGCCGGCCACCCGGCCCGACGACGTGCCCCGCAAGACCCTGGCCCGGGCGGCGGCCGACCCCGGACCATCCACGGTGGACAGCAAGGTCGGCGACGGGATGACGGTCCTGATCGTCGACACCGGGTTGGCCCACAGCGAGTACCGGCCGGCGTTCAGCGGTGCCGTGCCCGACCTGCACAAGCCCGAGGTCGAGATCCCCAACACCGACGGCGACGGCTCGGTCGACTCCACCGCCGGCCACGGCACCTTCATCGCCGCCATCATCGAGCGGATGGCCCCCGGGGCCACGATCGAGATCAAGCGGATGCTGTCGACGTTCGGTGTGGGCGACGACGCCACGATCGGCGAATACCTCGACTCGATCGCGGTCGACGACCTGCCCAACATCGTCAACCTGTCGTTCGGTACCTACACCGAAGACGATCAGCCCCCGGTTGTCATCAGCGAGGCCATCCGGGGGCTGATCGACAAGGGCGACAAGCGCCGCAAGAGCTGCCCCGATTTCCAGGGCCCGTACATCGTGGCGTCGGCCGGCAACAGCGGGAGCTGCCGCAAGTCCTGGCCCGCGGCGCTGCCCGAGGTGATCTCGGTGGGGGCGATCTGCGCCACCGGGCCGGCCTGGTTCTCCAACTTCGGGCCGTGGGTGAAGGCCTGCGCCCCCGGGGTGGACATCGTCAGCAAGTTCTTCTACCGGGAGTCGCCGGTCAACCCGCCGCCCCCGATCCCGGTCGACGCCGACGGCGCCCCGTTCGACGGTTGGGCCCGGTGGAGCGGCACGTCGTTTAGCGCCCCCATCGTGATCGGGGCCCTGCTCCAGCGCCGGCACCTGGGCGGCACGCTCGACGACGCCGTCCAGGCCCTGATCTACGACCCCCATCTCACCCGCATGCCCGGGCTGGGGGCCATCGTCAACGTCCACCCCTGATCCTGCGCCCATCACCAGCGCCACGAGGACCGTACCTGATGATCCCGCCTAGGCTGACACCTGTGAAGCCCGACCTCCCCCGGCTCGTCGCCGCCGCCCAGCAGGGCGACGCCGAGGCCTGGAACGCCCTGGTGGAGCAGTTCGCCGGTCTGGTCTGGCACGTGATCCGGGGTTTCCGGCTCTCCAACGCGGCGACGGAGGACGTGTACCAGACCACCTGGCTGCGCCTGGCCGAGCACCTCGACCGGATCCGCCAGCCCGAGAGCCTGGGCGGCTGGCTGGCCCGCACCGCCCGCAACGAGTGCCTGCGGGCGGTGAAGCTGGGGGGCCGGGAGGATCTGCGGGACGATCTCGACCTCGACCTGGTGGACCGCACGGCCGCCCCGGTCGACCGGGCGGTCGAGACCGAGGCGGCCAACGAGATCCTGTGGCGGGCCTTCGCCTCCCTGTCGCAGGCCTGCCAGCAGCTCCTGCGCCTCCTGATCGCCGAGCCGCCGCTGCCCTATGACCGGATCAGCGAGCTGCTGGGTATCTCCATCGGCAGCATCGGTCCCACCCGGGCCCGATGCCTGGCCAAGCTTCGGACCTCCCGTGGCGTCTACCTGTTAGGAGGAGACCTGTGAGCGACAGCGGGACGAACCCCGAGACGGATCCGTCCGTCATGGACCCCGACGACGCCGGGCTGCTCAGCGAGTTGCGCCTGGCCGTCGATGCCGCCGACCCCGTGCCGTCCCGGCTGATCGAGACGGCCCGGGCCGCCTTCGTGTGGCGGACGGTGGACGTGGAGCTGGCCCACCTCCAGTTCGACTCGTTGGCCGGGGCCGACGTGCTGGTGCGCAGCGACACCCCCACCGGGGTGCACCTGTCGTTCGCCACCGCGGCGGCCTCGATCGAGGTCGACGTGGCCGACGACACGATCCTGGGCCAGGTGGTGCCGGCCGGCGCCACCGGGGTCACCCTGCTGCTGGGCTCGGGGCGACGTGTCGACACCGGCTGCGACGAGCTGGGCCAGTTCAGCTTCCACAGCCGGCCGTCAGGCCCCGTGCGCCTCGTGGCCCACCAGCCCCAGGGCGATGTCGTCACCGAGTGGTTCACGGTGTAAGGTCTCCGGCTCGTGTTGCGCATCGCCCTCCCCAACAAAGGCACGCTGTCCGAACCGGCCAACCAGATGCTGCTGGAGGCCGGGTACACCACCCGCCACAGCAGCCGCGACCTGTCGGCCCTCGACGTCACGAACAACGTGGAGTTCATCTTCCTGCGGCCCCGTGACATCGCCACCTACGTCGCCGCCGGCACCCTCGACCTGGGTATCACCGGCCGTGACCTGCTGATCGACGCCGACTCGCCGGCGGTGGAGGTCATGGCCCTCGGCTTCGCCGCCTCCACCTTCCGGCTGGCCGGGCCGGCCGGCCTCTACCCCAAGATCGAGGATCTCGACGGCAAGC
>Ga0268299_1002828_pt1 | contig 18413 bp, 18 predicted proteins | sample NOBtaG_FD_193484 | JGI IMG/M metagenome (GOLD analysis project Ga0268299, IMG submission 193484) | Activated sludge microbial communities from bioreactor in Nijmegen, Gelderland, Netherland - NOB reactor | ecosystem: Engineered > Bioreactor > Aerobic > Activated sludge | place: Netherlands...
GCTGTCGAGCGCAAGGGCCGTGAAGCTGCCCGAGTCGACCGCCGAGAAGCTGCCGCGCGAGACCGTGGTCATCACCGTCAGCGCGACCGACATCGTGGTCGACGGCCGCAAGGTCGCGTCGGTCAGCGAGGCGCTGGCCGGCGAGGACGACCTGATCGCGCCGCTGAAGGCCGAGCTGGACCTGCAGGCCGGCCGCCAGACCATCCGCAAGGAGAACGAGGCGCAGGCCAAGGCCATCACGATCATGGGCGACAAGGGCATCCCCTACCGCCTGCTGCGCAAGGTGATGTACACCGCAGCGCGGGCGAACTTCAGCGACGTGGCCTTCGCGGTCACGCAGAAGGCGGCGTCATGAGTGCCGCAACGATCTCTTTCCGCAGCCCGGTGCTGCCGTGGGCCCTCGTCATCGAGGACGAGGCGCGGTTCAAGCGCATCCTGCGCACGGTCCTCATCGTCTGCGCGCTGATCTGCCTGGTGCTGCTGCTGATGCCCAAGCCGGAGGTGGACCGCAGCGTGCCGGTCGAGCTGCCGCCGCGCCTGGCCAAGCTGGTGGTCGAGCAGCGCGAGCCGCCGCCCACGCCCAAGCTCGTGCCGCCCAAGGCCGAGAAGCAGGCGGCCACCGAGGTCGCGACGGCCAAGCCCGAGGCGCCGCGTCCCGAGGCGAAGAAGCCCGAGCCGCCGCGGGCATCGGCCGTACCCGAGGCACGCAACCCGATCGCGGGCAAGCCGCCGGGCGAGGCGCTCGAGGCCGCCAAGCGCAAGGCCGCGGGCGTCGGCCTGATGGCGATGAAGCAGGAGCTGGCGCAACTGGCGCTGGCACCGACCGCGGTGCAGCTCAACAAGGACATCAAGCCAGGGCCGGGCATCGGCGCGGGCGTCGGTGTCGGCGTCGGTGCCGGCACCGACCCGGGCGTGCCGACACGCGCGCTGATCACCTCGAACGCCACCAACGGCAGCGGCGGCATCAACACCGCCGGCTACAGCCGCAACACCGGCGGCGGTGGCCTCGCAGGCCGCGGCACGACGCTGGTCGAAGGCACGATCGGCGGTGGCGGTGGCGGCGGTCCCGGCGGTGGGCTGGGCGTCGGCGGCAAGGGCGATGGCTCGGGCAGCGGCACCGGTGCGGGCGGCCGTGGCGGCACGCTGGCCAAGAGCGGCAGCGGCAAGGCCTCGCGCTCGCTCGAGGACATCAAGCTCGTGTTCGAGCGCAACAAGGGCTCGATCTACGCGATCTACAACCGCGCGCTGCGCGAGGACCCGTCGCTGCAGGGCAAGGTGGTGCTGGAGCTGAAGATCGCGCCGACCGGCGAGATCGTGGCGCTGCGCATCATCTCCAGCGAGCTCAAGGCGGGCGAGCTGGAAAGCAAGCTGCTCGCGCGCATCCGCCAGTTCGACTTCGGTGCGAAGGATGTCGAGGTGATGGTGGTCAGCTGGCCGCTGGACTTCCTGCCGTCCTGACGACCACCCCCGTTGCGGCTTCGCCGCTCCCCCTCCAGGGGGCGCCGCTGGCGGACCGGCGAAGCCGGCTCCGCGGCGGCTGCTGGGTTCGATCGAGCGATGCCGATTCAGCGCGCGTTCTGACGGGGTGGTGTCCTGGGCTTGGCGGCCGTGCGCGGCGCCGGCTCGGGCGGGCGCGCGCCGGCCGACACCAGGCCCGGCGTCGCGATGCACTGCAGACTCTTCGGCGTGAGCGAGTAGGTCGAACTGCCGCCGCGCGACTGGTTGGCCGCGGCCTCGATGATGGCCACCTTGGCGTTCTCGCAGGCGAGGCCCGAGCTGAAGCTGGCGACGAAGTAGGGCGCGAGGCCGTTGGCGGTCAGGACGAAGGCGAGCAGCGAAACCATGGCGGGACTCCGGGGGGCGCAGGGACGCGCCGAGGGCCCGACGATTACAGCGGAAACGCCGCGCCGCCCCTGTGCCGACGCGTAACAGCGCGCGATCCACCCCCGGGCGCCCCCGGGCGGCCGCGGGTGGACAGACCGCGGTGGTCGGCGCGATCATGGGGCCACCCCCCCGGCGCCCAGGAGACGCGATGCCCGCATCCAGCCCTGCCGTCCATCCGGACGTTGCCCGCATCCACAGCGTCGCCCTGGTCGGGCAGACGGCGGCCGGCAAGACCAGTCTCGCGGAGGCACTGCTGCACAAGGCCGGCGTGATCGGCGCGCCCGGCAGCCTGGAGCGCGGCAGCACGGTCTGCGACTTCGACCCGATGGAGCGGCGGGTCCAGCATTCGCTCAACTCGGCGGTGGTGCACTTCAACCACCGCGAGGCCAGCGTGCACCTGATCGACACGCCGGGCTACGGCGACTTCGTCGGCCAGGCGATGACCGCGCTGGAGGCGGTCGACACCGCGGCGGTGGTGATCAACGCGCAGACCGGTGTCGAGCCGATGGCACGCCACATGATGGCCTGGGCCGCCGAGCGCGGGCTGTGCCGCATGATCGTCGTCAACAAGATCGACGCGGCCAGCGACCTGGGCGGCCTGGTCGAGCGCCTCCAGGCGGCCTTCGGCAAGGAGTGCCTGCCGCTCAACCTGCCGGCCGCCGGCGGCACGAAGGTGCTCGACTGCTTCTATGACGCGGGCGAAGGCGCCGCGAAGACCGACTTCTCGTCGGTGGCCGCGGCGCACCGCGCGCTGGTCGAGCAGGTGGTCGAGGTCGACGCCGGCTTCGTCGAGCGCTACCTGAACGACGGCGACGTCGACCCGCGCGAGCTGCACGCGCCGCTGGAGCAGGCGCTGCGCGAAGGCCACCTGATCCCGATCTGCTTCGTCTCGGCGCGCAACGGCGCCGGCGTGGGCGAGCTGCTCGACGCGTTCGAGCAGCTGCTGCCCAACCCGACCGAGGGCAACCCGCCGCAGTTCTACAAGGGCGAGGGCGCCGACGCGAAGGAGCTGCACGCCGAGCCCGACCCGGCCAGGCACGTCATCGCGCACGTCTTCAAGGTGACCGTGGACCCCTACGTCGGCAAGCTCGGCATCTTCCGCATCCACCAGGGCACGGTCACCAAGGACAGCCTGCTCTACATCGGCGACGGCCGCAAACCCTTCAAGGTCGGCCACCTCTTCATGCTGCAGGGCAAGACCCACGTCGAGGTGCCGCGCGGCCTGCCCGGCGACCTCTGCGCGGTGCCCAAGGTCGACGAGATGCACTTCGACGCGGTGCTGCACGACGCCGCCGAGGACGACCACCTGCACCTGAAGCCGCTGCCCTTTCCGGTGCCGGTGCACGGCCTGGCGATCCAGCCCCGGCGCCGCGGCGACGAGCAGCGCATGTGGGAGATCCTGCAGAAGCTGGTCGACGAGGACCCCTGCCTCAAGGTCGAGCACGTGGCCGTGACCAACGAGACCGTGGTCTACGGCCTGGGCGAGCTGCACCTGCGCACGCTGCTGGAACGCATGACCGAGGTCTACAAGTGCGAGGTCGACACGCGCCCGCCACGCATCGCCTACCGCGAGACCATCACCGCGCCGGCCGAGGGCCACCACCGCCACAAGAAGCAGAGCGGCGGCGCCGGGCAGTTCGGCGAGGTCTTCCTGAAGGTGGAACCGCTGCCGCGCGGCGCGGGCTTCGAGTTCGTCGACCAGGTCAAGGGCGGCGTGATCCCCAACCAGTTCATCCCCGCGGTCGAGAAGGGCGTGAGGCAGGCGCTCGACGGCGGCGTGATCGCCGGCTTTCCGGTCAAGGACGTGCGCGTGATCGTCTACGACGGCAAGGCGCACTCGGTCGACTCCAAGGAGATCGCCTTCGCGACCGCCGGCCGCAAGGCCTTCGTCGAGGCGGTGAAGAAGGCCGCGCCCATCGTGCTGGAGCCCATCGTCAAGGTCGAGATCAGCGCGCCCGAGACCAGCCTGGGCGACATCACCGGCGACCTGTCCTCGCGCCGCGGCCAGGTCAACGGCACCGACTCGCTGCAGGCCGGGCACATCACCGTCGCGGGCCAGGTGCCGCTGTCCGAGCTGAACGGCTACCAGGCGCGCCTCAACGGCCTGACCGGCGGCCAGGGCCGCTACACGCTGGCGCTGAGCCACTACGAGGCGGTGCCGCCTGCGGTGCAGGTGCAGCTGATGGGGCAGCACAAGACGCGCGACGACGACTAGCGGCGCAAGCGGGGCGCGGCCGCTCAGGTCATGCGCGCTTCGCTCGCCACCAGGTCGCAGCCCGCGATGCGCCAACCACCGTCGGGCTGGCGCTCCATGCGATAGGCCGCGAGCCAGCTCAGGCCCTTGGCGTCGGTGAAGAGCACGCCCTGCGTCAGCTCGCCGTCGACGCGCACGGCCTTGAGGAAGCGCACCGCCGCGGGCCGGTAGACCACCGGGTAGTGCTGCCTGACCATCGCGACGAAGCGCTCGGCCTGCCCGAACTGCTGCCGCAGCGCCGGCGAGGCCTGGGCGAAGGCGCGCTCGGCGTCGTCGGCGCCGAAGGCATTGAGCTGCGCCTGTATCACCGCACGCACCTGCCGCGCCTCGGCCTCGGTCACCGCGCCCGGTGCAGCCACGGCCGCCGTCGCGCCGACCAGCAGGCCGAGCATGACGATGCGGCGGCTGATACGGTGCGTCAGCGAGCTCATGGGTGTCGGCCTCAGGACGCCAGCGGCGCCGGCGCCGACGTGGCCCAGCTGGGCCGGCCCAGCCAGACGAAGGGCTCGGTCTCGCGGTGGTCGAGCGAGCGCTGGATGGCCGCGAGCCGCGCGCGCTGCGCCAGGCTCTCGACATGGGCGCCGCTCAGTTGCAGCGGCGGCGTCTCGCCGTCGCGCTCGAAGCGGCGCATCGCGCTCAGGCCCGCCACGAAGACCGGGTAGCCGGCCAGCACCGGCAGTAGCTGGCCCAGTTCGGCCAGCTCGTCCGCGCTGCAGCGGGCCGCGACCAGGGCCGAGAAGGTGTCGAAATCGGCGCTGCGGCGCGACGCGGCGGTGGCGACAAGGCGGGCAAGCAGGCAGGCGCGGTCGGGGCTCATGGCGGCGTCGGGGTCGGTGTCGCGATACCGATCTCTACGCAGGCCCGGGCCTGGGGGATGCATGCCGGGGGCCACGCGCCGCCAACTACTGCGCAGGCCTAGAAGAATCCGGCCTTGCTTGCCCCGCCCATCGCGGCCTTGACCAGCTCGCCGACCTGGGCGCCGACGTCGTCGGCCGCGGGCGTGCTGGTGTTCGCGGTCCACATCAGCTTGCTGCTGGCCACGTCGGTGAGCAGGGTGTTGGCGCCGTAGGCGGTGCTCACTTTCGGGCCGCCGATGGGCAAGGAGATGCCGAGCCCACCGCCGACCCGGCCGCCACCGCCGCCCACGCCGATGCCGATCGACGGGCCGCCGCCGATCACGCGGGCGGACGGAGCGATGCTGCTCAGCAGGACCGCGCGCGCACCGGCCGCGCGGGCGGCCGGCAGGTAGGCATCGGCGGTGCCGGCGCGGCCCGGGGCCGGCGTGGCCTGCGCCTGCGCCAGCAGCGGCGTCGCGCCGAAGGCGACGACCTCGCCGGCCAGGCGCTCCTGGCAGGTCTTGATCAGCACCGCGTCGGGCGCCTCGCAGACGACGAAGAGCTTGGCACCGCGCAGCGACTGGCCCGCGAACTGCGGGTCGCTCCATTGCGAGTCGAGCTGGGTCGAGGCGCAGCCGGCACACAGCAGGGCCAGCACGCCGGCACGCAGGGGGTTCGCGTTCATCGGGACTCCGGGCTGAGGGCGATGCGGCCAGCTTACTCCGCGGCCGAGCCGGTATCGATCGGCCGGGTTTGTTAGGCTCCGCCCCCATGTGGGCCTGTCACGACTGCGATGCCTTGCAGCGCGAAGTGAGCCTGCCGTCCGGCGGCAGCGCGCGCTGCTGGCGTTGCGGCGCGCTGTTGTGCCGCGCCTGCGACGACGACGACTCGGCAGCGGTCGAGCGCACGCTGGCCCTGACGCTGGCCGCGGCGGTGCTGTTCGTCGTGGCGCTGGCCTTCCCGCTGGTCGGCCTGGACATGCAGGGCAGCCACCACAGCACCACGCTGGGCGGCGCCGTCGCGACGCTGTGGCAGCAGGACTCGAAGCTGGTCGCGACCCTGGTCGCCACCACGACGATGCTGCTGCCGAGCCTGGAGCTCGGCGCGATGCTGTGGCTGCTGCTGCCGCTGGCGCTGGGGCAGCGGCCGGCGGCCGGCCGCGAGGTGCTGCGCGGCCTGCTGGCGATCCGGCCCTGGGGCATGGTCGAGGTCTTCGTGCTGGGCGTGCTGGTGGCGCTGGTCAAGCTGGCCAGCATCGCCAGCGTGCTGCCGGGCGTGGCGCTGTGGTGCTTCGGCGGGCTGATCTTCCTGTTCGCCGCGGCGGCGGCGAGCTTCGACGCGCACCAGACCTGGCACCGGCTGGAGGTCGCGCGGTGACGGGCGGCATGGCCGCGGCCGCTCCGACGGCCCATCGCGCGGGGCTGCTGAGCTGCCACGTCTGTGGCCGCCTCAGCCGGCCGGCCGCGGCGCCGATGGCCTCGCAGTGCCCGCGCTGCGGCACCGGCCTGCACCGGCGCCGCCCGGCGAGCCTGCTGCGGACCTGGGCCTTCCTGTTCGCCGCCGCGGTCCTCTACGTGCCGGCGAACGTGCTGCCGGTGATGCGCTCGAGCTCGCTGTTCGGCGCGCAGGACGACACCATCTGGTCCGGCATCGTCTACCTGTGGCTGGAAGGCTCGTGGTTCCTGGCGGTCCTGGTCTTCGTCGCCAGCATCGTCGTGCCGCTGGCCAAGCTGCTGGTGCTGGGCACGCTGGCGGCGAGCGCGCAGGCGAAGTCGACCGCGGCGCCGCTGCTGCGCGCGCGCGCCTACCGCGTGATCGAGTTCGTCGGCCGCTGGTCGATGCTGGACATCTATGTCGTGACCCTGCTGGTCGGGCTGGTGCAACTGCAGTCGGTCGCCGCCATCGAGGCCGGGCCCGGCGCGCTGGCCTTCGGCGCGGTGGTGGTGCTGACGATGTTCGCGTCGCTGAGCTTCGATCCGCGGCTGATCTGGGATCCGGTGGACGCGCAGGTGGACACGCCGGCGAACCCACCAGCGGATGGGAGGCGCGCTTGAGCGAGTCGCCGCCGGACGAGGAACCGATCCCGGACGCCATCGCCGTGCCGCGCCGGCGCCGCAGCAGCTGGCTGGTGTGGCTGATCCCGCTGATCGCTGCGCTGGTCGGCCTGACCCTGGGCGTGCGCGCGCTGCTCGACAACGGCCCGACGATCACGATCGCGTTCAAGACCGCCGAGGACATCGAGCCCGGCAAGACCCGCATCAAGTACAAGAACGTCGACATCGGCACCGTCAAGAAGGTCGCGCTGTCCGAGGATGGCCGCGGCGTCGTCGTCACCGCCGCGATGACCCAGGACGCGCAGCCGCTGCTGCGCGAGGACACGCGCTTCTGGGTGGTCCGTGCGCGCTTCGCCGGCGGTGGCATCGCGGGCCTGTCGACGCTGCTGTCGGGCGCCTACATCGGCATCGACATCGGCCAGTCCGAGGACTCCAAGCGCGACTTCGTCGGCCTGGAGACGCCACCGACCGTGACCACCGACGAGCCCGGCCGCGAGTTCGTGCTGCGCAGTCCCGACCTCGGGTCGATCGACGTCGGCTCGCCGGTCTACTTCCGGCGCATCCCGGTCGGCAAGGTGACCTCGACGCAGCTCGACGACGACGGCCGCGGCGTGACGCTGCGCGTCTTCGTCGCCGCGCCGCACGAGCGCCACGTCACCGAGAACACGCGCTTCTGGCACGCCAGCGGCGTCGACGTCGCGCTCGACGCGGCCGGCGGCCTGAAGCTGCACACGCAGTCGCTGCTGTCCATCGTGCTGGGCGGCATCGCCTTCGGCACGCCCGAGGGGGTCGACGCGGCGACCGCGGCGCGCGCCGGCGCCAACTTCCGGCTGTTCGAGAACCAGGGCCTGGCGATGCGCCGCAGCGACGCCGAGGTGACCACGATGGTGGCCTACTTCAGCGAGTCGCTGCGCGGGCTGGCGCCCGGGGCCGAGGTCGACTTCCGCGGCGTCGTGGTCGGCGAGGTCACGGCCATCGACGTCAGCTACGACCGCGAGAAGCGCGAGTTCCGCTTCCCGGTGCAGATGGTGCTGTACCGCGACCGGCTGGGGTCCAAGGTCAGCGCGGCGATCGCGCGCGCCCGCGTCGACCCCGAGGAGCTGCTGCGGCGCTCGATCGACCGCGGCCTGCGCGCCCAGCTGCGCACCGGCAACCTGCTGACCGGCGCGCGCTACGTCGCACTCGACTTCTTCCCCGGCGCCGGCAAGCGCGCCGCGGCCGGCGCCGAGGCCGCGCCGGGCGCCGGGCTCGTCGAGATCCCGACGGTGCCGGGCAGCCTCGAGGACCTGCAGGCGACGCTGACCAGCATCGTCAAGCGCATCGACAGCGTGCCCTTCGACCGCATCGCCGAGGAGCTGCGCGCGACGCTGCGCACGCTGGACACCACGCTGCGCAGCGCCGAGCAGCTGACGCGCCGCCTCGACGGCGAGGTCGCCGGCATCGCGCCCGAGCTGAAGGCCGCGATCGCCGAGACGCGCCAGACCATGCGCTCGGCCGGCCAGCTGCTGGCCAGCGACGCGCCGACCCAGCAGGACCTGCGCGAGGCGCTGCGCGAGCTGTCGCGCGCGGCCCAGTCGCTGCGCGAGCTGACCGACTACGTGCAACGCCGGCCGGAGTCCGTGCTGCGCGGCAAACCCAAGGAGGCCGACGACGGCCAGAAGGCGGGGACCCGTTGAACAAGCGCTTGCTCTTTCGGGCCGTGTCGACGCTGGCACTGGTGGCTGTCGTGACGCTGGGCGGCTGCGCGGTCGCGCCGCCCGAGCGCTTCTACCGCCTCGCGGTGCCGCGTGCTCCGACGGCGACACCGGTCGCGGCTGGCGCGCCCGTGATCGCCGTCGGCGCCGTCGTGCTGCCCGACTGGGTCGATCGGCCGCAGATCGCGACGCTCGGTCCCGGCAGCCGCGTGCAGGTCCCGGAGATGCACCGCTGGGCCGAGCCGCTGCGGCCGGCGATCGGCCGCGTCGTCGCCGAGCAGCTGTCGGCCGCGCTCGGCGCGCCGCTGGTCTATGCCTATCCGCAGACGGCGGTGGCCGAACCGGCCTTCCGCGTCACGCTCAACGTGCAGCGCTTCGACGCCGAGCTCGGCGGCGCGGTGAACGACGAGGTGTTGTGGACGGTGCGGCGCGTGGCCGACGGGGCCTTGCGCTCGGGGCGCAGCGCGGGGCGCGCCCTCATGGCCGAGGCGAGCCACGACGCGCTGGCCGCGGCCCACGTCGAGGCGCTGGGCGCCGTGTCGCGCGAGATCGCGCTGGCGATCGGGGAGCTGGCTCCGCGCTGAGCGCGATCAGGAGCCGAAGAACAGGCGGAAGACTTCGGGCTCGAAGACTTCGCGCGACTCCAGGCCTTCCAGCGTCTCGCGGAAGGGCTCGGACGGCGGGGGCATGTCGAGTTCGGCGGCCATGGTCTCGATCCACGCCGGCGCGGTGGGCCAGCGGCCGCGAGCCACGCACGATCAGGCGCTGCGTCAGCGAATCCGCGAAGGAGGGCAGCTCTTCCCATTCGATGGCATCGCCGATCGGGGCCGCGTGGTGGGCCGGGACGTGGCGCGTCGCTTTGTGGCTGTGATGGTGAAGCATGGCAACCTCTCTCAGGATGTTGCAAAGCTTATCGGCCGCTCCTGTCACGGGTGAACTCGAAAAGCAAGCCTTCGACGGGCCACTTCACCGCAAGACGGGGAGAAGCGTGACTTCCTTGCGCCGGCGCCGGCAGCGCCGCGGCGTCTTCGGCGCGACGGCGTCGCCCGTGAGCCCCCAGATGTAGCAAGTTGCAGCGCCGGCCCGGCACGAACAGGCCCTGCACCCGGCCCCCGCGTGCCGTCCCGCGGCCGCAGCGCGAGGCCTGCGGCCGGCTTCACGTGCGGATGTCACGTGCATGAACGTCAGCATCGCTACAGCTTTGCTGACGCTTGTTACGTCGTGTGAGTGAACGCGCGGCGCCGGCTTTCATACTCGGCGCCTACCCTGACCCTCGATGAACCTGACCCGGACCCGATCCTGCAAGCGCAGTGCGCAATTGCTGGCGCACGAAGCGCTGATCCGCAAGATCGCCGGCCGGCTGCGGGCCCGCCTGCCCGCCGGCGTCGACATGGACGAGCTGATGCAGGCCGGGCTGATCGGCCTGAACGATGCGCTGTCGCGCTTCGTCGGCGACCAGGGGGCCAGCTTCGACAGCTATGCCTCGCGCCGCATCCAGGGCGCGATGCTCGACTCGCTGCGCAGCAACGACAGCCTGCCGCGCGAGGCCCGGGCGCGCCAGCGCGAGCTGCGCGCCGCGGTGCAGGAGCTCGAGCACCGCCTGCTGCGCGCGCCGCGCGCCCAGGAGGTCGCCCACGAACTCGGCTGGTCGCTCGCCGCGGTGCATCGCTGCATGGCCGAGGCCGGCGGCAGCGCGCTGCGCGACGGCGAAGCGCTGGCCGACGTCGAGAGCGACGACGAGATCTTCCACACCGCCGACGACCAGGCCGATCCGCTGGACTCGCTGCAGCGCCGCCAGCGCCACAGCGCGCTCAACACCGCCTTCGGCGCGCTCGAGGAGCGCGAGCAGCAGGTGATGCAGATGCTCTACGAAGGCGGGCTCGACCACCGCGGCGCCGCGATCACGCTGGGCGTCAGCCCCTCGCGCGTGTCGCAGATGCACGCGGCCGCGGTCGAGAAGCTCAAGCGCCGCCTGCGCGACTGGTAAACCTCCCTCGGGCCGCGCTAGAGTCGGTGCCTGGCCCGGGCAAGTCGCCGCGGCCGGGCCGAGATGACCGCGCCGCCCCGAGAGACCCCCGCCGAACGCTGCGCACGCCTGCGCCAGCACCGTGCGCTGGTGCGCAAGATCGCCTCGCGGCTGCGCGCGCGCCTGCCGGCCGGCGTCGACATGGACGAGCTGCTGCAGGCCGGCCTGATCGGCCTGAACGAGGCGATCGACCGCTTCGAGTCCGGCTTCGGCGCCAGCTTCGACACCTATGCCTCGCGCCGCATCGAGGGCGCGATGCTCGACAGTCTGCGGGCCGCCGACGTGCTGTCGCGCGAGTCGCGCGCCGAGCAGCGCACGATCCGCGACGCCGTCAAGCGCCTCGAGCACCGCCTGCTGCGTGCGCCGCGTGCGATGGAAGTGGCGCAGGAGCTCGGCTGGTCGCTGGCCCACCTGCACCAGCGCATGGTCGAGGCCGGCGCCGCCTCGCTGCGCGACGGCGACGAACCGCTGGCCGACGACGCGCCGGCCCCCGAGGTCGAGCACGACACCGACTTCGACGAGCATGCCGACCCGATGCAGGCGCTGCAGCGCCGCCAGCGCAGCGTAGCGCTGAACACCGCCTTCGACACCCTCGAGGAGCGCGAGCAGGAGCTGATGACGATGCTCTACGACCGCGGGCTCGACCACCGCGGCGCGGCCGAACAGCTCGGCCTCAGCCGCTCGCGCGTGTCGCAGATGCACACGGCGGTGGTCGAGAAGCTCAAGCGCCGCCTGCGCGACTGGTGAGTCAGCCTCGGCGCGCCCGCCGGCCGGTCCAGCGCGAGCGGCACAGCGCGACGAACTCGATCGCGCCCCACAGCAGGCTGCCGCCCAGCGCCGGCAGGCTGGTCGTGGTGGTGCGCAGCAATCCGTTCATGCCTTCACGCTAGCGGCGCCGCGTGACAGCGCGATGGCAGTCCCGTGAACCCCGCCGTGGCCGCGGGCTCCTGCCCCGCGCGCGCGCCGGTCGCCCTATGCTCGCCGGCCGTGACCGACACCGAGCTGCCCGAACTGGTCGAGCTGCAGCGCATCGTCGAGCGCGGCGGTGCGCTGCTGCAGTGCCGCCAGGTCTGCGAGGTCCAGGCCTGGGATCGGCGCTTCCCGGTGCATGTGGTCACGCTCGGCAATCCCGATCCGGCGGTGCCGGCGGTCGGCTACTTCGGCGGCGTGCACGGGCTCGAGCGCATCGGTGCCGAGGTCGTGCTGGCCAGCCTGCGCAGCCTGGTCGGCCGGCTGGACTGGGACACGCTGCTGCACCGCCAGCTCGAAGCCATGCGCCTGGTCTTCATGCCGCTGGTCAACCCCGGCGGCCTGTGGCGCGGCACGCGCGCCAACCCGCAGGGCGTCGACCTGATGCGCAACGCGCCGGTCGACGCGCGGGATGCGGTGCCCTTCCTGGTCGGCGGCCAGCGCCTCGGTGCCGGCCTGCCCTGGTACCGCGGGCCGGCGGGCGCGCCGATGCAGGCCGAGAGCCGCGCGCTGTGCGAGGTGGTGGAGGCCGAACTGCTGGGCCGGCCGTTCGCGATCGCGCTCGACTGCCACTCCGGCTTCGGCCTGCACGACCGCCTCTGGTTCCCGTTCGCGCACACCGCGCGGCCGATCGCCCACCTGCCCGAGCTGCACGCGCTCGGCACGGTGCTCGACGAGACGCATGCGCAGCACCGCTACGTGCTGGAGCCGCAGAGCCGCCAGTACCTGGCGCACGGCGACCTGTGGGACCACCTCTACCTGCGCGCCGCCGAACTCGCGCCGCAGCAGGTCTTCCTGCCGCTGACGCTGGAGATGGGCTCGTGGCTGTGGGTCAAGAAGAACCCGCGCCAGCTGTTCTCGCGCCACGGCATCTTCAACCCGCTGATCCAGCACCGCCAGCAGCGCGTGCTGCGGCGCCACCTGGTGTTCCTGGACTTCGTCGCCCGCGCCGCCTGCAGCCACGACCGCTGGAGCCCGGCCGGCCCCCGGCGCGAGCAGCTGCGCGAAGCGGCGCTGGAGCGCTGGTACCGCTGATCGCGCCGCCGGGGCGCGCTACATGCCCTTGAACAGGTGCGTGTAGGAGCGGCTGACTTCCAGCTTCTCGGCGTGACCCTTGACCGCCACCAGCTGGCGGCCGCGCAGGTCGCGGCTGATGCCGGCGATGGCCTTGGCGTTGACCAGCGTCGAGCGGTGGATCTGCCAGAACTGGTTCGGGTCCAGCTCGTCGATCAGCTCCTTGATCGGCTTGCGGATCAGCGCCTCGATCTGCGCCGTCTGCACGCGCGTGTATTTCTCGTCGGAGATGAAGAACAGCACCTCGTCGACCGGGATCATCTGGATCTGCTGGCCCACCGTGGCCTGGATCCAGCGCAGCCGCCCCGGGGCCGCGGCGGCGTCGCCGCCGCCCTGCTGCAGCTGGCTGGCCAGGCGAGCCAGCAGCGCGTGCAGCTCCTGCGCCGGCGCGGGCGCAGGACCGTCGCCCGCGGCCTGGGCGCGCAGCGCCAGCCGCGCCTTCAGGCGCTGCACCGTGACCTGCAGGCGCTCGCGCTCGGCGGGCTTGAGCACGTAGTCGACCACGCCCTGCTCGAAGGCCTCGACCGCGTACTGGTCGTAGGCGGTGATGAAGACGATCTCGCAGGCCGGCGCGTCGTCCACCGGCTCCAGGCGCGCGATCTCGCGCGCCGCCTCGACGCCGGTCATGCCGGGCATGCGGATGTCCAGGAACACCAGGTCGGGACGCAGCCGGGCCACCGCCTCGACGGCCTCGACGCCGTTCTTGGCCTCGGCCACGATCTGCAGCTCGGGCCAGACCTCGGCGAGGCGCGCGCGCAGCTGCTCGCGCATCAGGCGCTCGTCGTCGGCGACGACGGCGCGGGGGCCGGTGGCGGCTGGGGTGTCGTTGGGGTTCACTGGGCGCCGATTGTGCCGCCGTCAGCGACGGCGCTGCGCCGGCTGCGACGCCACAGCCACCAGCCCAGGCCGACCGGCAGCAGCAGCGGCGCCAGCAACAGCACCGCGACGCCGAGCAGCGCGCCGACGGTCACCACCAGCGCCAGCGCCACCATGCCGAAGGCCAGCAGCAGCGCGCTCGGCACCACCACCGCGACCACCAGCAAGGCCAGGGTCACGCCGCCGACCGCCAGCAGCGCGCCGCCGACGCCCAGTTCGGCGATCGCGATGCGCTCGCCGTCGATCTCGACCAGCGCCGACGCGCCGGGCAGGCCGTCGTGCATCAGCGCCCAGCTGCCGGCCGCGGCGGCCAGCAGCGCCAGCACGAGGCCGATGCACAGCATCGCCAGCGCGAACTTGCCCAGGGTCTTCATGCGGGGGCTCCTGCCTGCGGCTTGGGGGTGTAGGGCAGCGAGATCGACACCCGCGTGCCGCTCGGTGCGTTCTCGGTGATCGAGAGGCTGGCGCGCTGGCCGTAGAGCAGCTGCAGGCGCTCGCGGATGTTGGCCAGGCCCACGCCGGTGCCGGCCGTCGCGGCCTTGCCGAAGCCCAGGCCGGTGTCGGACACCGTCACCACCAGCTGCCCGTGCACGATCTCGGCAACCACGCGCAACAGGCCGCCCTCGGGCTTGGGCTCGAGGCCGTGCTTGATCGCGTTCTCGACCAGCGACTGCAGCATCATCGACGGGAACTCGGCCGACAGCAGCCCGTCGGGCACGGCGATCTCGGTCATCAGGCGCTCTTCCATGCGCACCTTCAGGATCTCGAGGTAGGGCTTGATGACCGCCAGCTCGCGGCCGAGGTCGCGGCTCTCCTGCGCATTGGCCTCGCGCATCGTCGGCATGCTGGCGCGCAGCAGCGAGATCAGGTTGCGCTGCATCTTGCTGGCGCGCGGCGCGTCGGTCTCGATCAGGTGGTCGATGCTGGCCAGGGTGTTGAACAGGAAGTGCGGCTCGACCTGGGCCTGCATCGCCGCCATGCGCGCCTCGACGACCTGGCGCTTCAAGGCCTCGCCCTCGGCCGCCTCGGTGGCCTGCGCAGCCTTGACCTCGGCCTGCACGCGGCCCTTGTAGGTGGCCTTGATGATGATGGAGCCGACGATCCACAGCAGCGCCAGCTGGCTCAGGAAGTCGCCCAGCCTCACCTTGCTGATGCGGATCCGCGGGCTGGTGTCGCCCAGCGCCTCCAGCGCGTCGGCGGCGGCCTGCTCGGCGTCCTCGCGCGCCTGTTCGGCGTCGCGGCGGGCCTGCTCGGCTTCCTCCTTGGCCTCCTCGATGGCGCGCTCGATCTCGGCGCGGGCCGCCTCGACGGCCTCGCGCACGCCGGTGGTGTCGACGCCCGAGGGCAGCTCGATGCGCAGCTTGGAGACGGCCGCCGACGCCGCGTCCGCCGCATGCTGGGCGGCCGAGGCCGCCGATGCGGCGGCGTCCGCCGCCTGCGCCGGCTTGGGCTTGCGCACGACCTTGACGCCGTCGCGGCCGATCGAGATCTCGACGTTCTCCTCGCTGCCGTCGTCGTTGGACTTCTCGATCCGCACGATCGGGCGGGTCCCCGGCGTCGAGGCGGCCGGGGCCGGAGCCTCCGGGGGGGCCGGCAGCTCGGCGGACTTGGGCAGCTTCGGGGGCTTGGGCGGCTGGGGCAGCTCGGACGGGCGCGCGGGTCGCTCGGTGATGGTCTCGCTGATGGTCCAGGTGAAGGGCGGCAGCTCCGACAGGATGGCCGTGCCGAGCAGCAGCACGATGGACAGGAAGGCAAAGCGCCACCAGCTGATGCCGACCAGCCAGTTGGCGTAGGTGTGGAAGTGGCGCACGCTGGCCGCGCGCAGCCGCTGCCAGCGGGTCGGCTCGGGGCCGGCGGTCGGGGGGGGCGCAGGGGACTCCATGGGCGGCGACTGTAAGGGTCGGTCCGCCGGCCGGCCACCGGCCTGCGACGCACCGCCGCGGCGGCCCGACGGACTGCAGGGCCGGCCGACAGGCCGGAGCCGGGGAACGGCCCCTTATGCCTGCGGCGCACTAGCAAACCAGAAAAATGTGGTTCGTGCGGTGGCCCGGCGCCGGAAGAATCGCCGGTTTGCAACCTGGCGCCGGCCCGCCCGCGCCCTGGCCCGACGATGAACTTCCAGCAACTGCGCTCGGTCCGCGAGGCGGTCCGGCTCGGCTTCAACCTGACCGAGGTTGCCCAGGCGCTGCACACCTCGCAGCCGGGGGTCAGCCGGCAGATCCGCGAGCTCGAGGACGAGCTCGGCGTCGAGATCTTCGTGCGCGCCGGCAAGCGCCTGACCGGCCTGACGCCGCCCGGAAGCGCGGTGCTGCCCATCGTCGAGCGCCTGCTGCAGGATGCCGACAACCTGAAGCGCGCCGGCGCCGACTACGCCCAGCAGGGCCACGGCCCGCTGGCCATCGCCGCGACGCATTCTCAGGCTCGCTACGCGCTGCCGCCCGCGGTGCGCGACTTCCGCGCCAGCCATCCCGACGTGCAGCTGCAGCTGCACCAGGGCTCGCCCAAGCAGGTCGCGCAGATGCTGCTGGACGGCGAGGCCGACCTCGGCATCGCCACCGAGGCCCTGGCCCAGTACCCCGACCTGGTCGCCCTGCCCTGCTACCGCTGGACCCACGCGGTGCTGGTGCCGCCCGGCCATGCGCTGCTGGACGGCCAGGCCCTGACCCTGCAGCGCCTGGCGGCCTTCCCGCTGATCACCTACGACGCCGGCTACACCGGCCGCACCCACATCGACGAGGCCTTCGCGCGCGAGGGCCTGGGCCCGACGCTGGCGCTGACCGCGATGGACGCCGACGTCATCAAGACCTACGTCGAGCTGGGCCTGGGCGTGGGCATCGTGGCCTCGATCGCCTACGACGAGGAGCGCGACCGCGGCCTGCGTGCGCTCGACGCGCGCCACCTGTTCGCGGTCAACATGACACGGCTGGCCCTCAAGCGCGGCGCCTACCTGCGCGGCTACGTCTACGACTTCATCGAGAGCTTCGCGCCGACGCTGACGCGCGGCGTCGTGCAGCGCGCGCTGGAGGGCGGCGCGGTCGAGGACTGAACGGGCCTCGGCGCGCCGGTCAGGGCGCACTGAAGCGCGTGATGCCGCCGCGCGTCAGCACGTAGAGCGCACCGTCCAGTCCGGTCAGCATGTCGACCGGCTCGCCGGCCAGCGTGCCGAAGGCGTAGGCCGCGCCATCGTTCGCCAGGTCCAGCCGTGCGACGAAGCGCGAGCAGAAGTCGGCGAAGTAGTAGCTGTTGCGGTAGGCCGCCGGGAAGGCGCCGCTGTCGCCGTAGAAGGTGCCGCCGGTGATCGCGCAGCCGCTGAAGAAACCGCCGGGCGTGGTGTTGGCGTTGTGGTCGTAGGCGTAGAGCGGGCCGGTGATGCCGGCGGCGCCGGTCGGGCCCTCGGTCGACGGCCAGCCGTAGTGGGCGCCCGGCGCGCCGACGTTGATCTCTTCCCAGGTGCCCTCGCCGACGTCGTTGACGTGGATGCGGCCGTCGCCCGGACGCACCGCGAAGGTGAAGGGGTTGCGCAGGCCGCGTGCCCAGATCGCGTCGACGATCGTCGCCGGCGCCGCGTAGAAGGGGTTGTCGGTCGGGATGCTGCCGTCGTCGTTGAAGCGCAGCAGCTTGCCGAAGGGGTCGTTCAGGTCCGGGGCCCTGGCGCTGTTGGCGTTGTCGCCGACCGCGACGTAGAGCCGGCCGTCGCTGCCGAAGTGCATCGCGCCCCCGTTGTGGTTGGTGGCACCCGACAGCGCCGGCAGGTCGGCGATGCGCAGCTCGCTGGCCGGGTCGACCAGGTTCGGGTCGGCGGTCTGCGCGGTGTAGCGGCTGATGCGGTTGTGGGTGCCGCCCTCGGTCGTCGTGGCGTAGACGTAGACCCAGCGGTTGGTCGCGAAGCCCGGGTGCAGCGTCACGCCGATCAGGCCGCGCTCGCCGCTGGCGTCGACCGGCAGCGTCAGGAAGGGCGTGGCCAGCAGGCTGCCGTTCTGCACGATGCGCAGGGCCCCGCCCTGCTGCGCGACGAAGAAGCGGCCATCGGGTGCTTGCGCAAAGGCGGTGGCGCTCGACAGCCCGGTGATCCACGCGGTATTGCGCGTGAAGCCGCCCGGCTGGGTGCGACCGCCGCCGAACTGCACCGTCGCGCCGGACCACGGCGACACGTTGCCGGCCGCGTCGCGCGCGCGGGCGCGCACGATGTGCTGGCCCGACGCGTAGAGCGTCGAGTCCACGGTCGCGCCATAGGGCGCGCTGGTGTCGGGCGTGCCGACCGCCACGCCGTCGACCTGGAACTCGACGCTGACCACGCCGACGTTGTCGGTCGCGGTCGCGCTCAGGCTCAGCGTGCCGGCGAGGTTGGCCGCGAAGGCGGCCGGCGCCGTCAGCGTGGCGACCGGCGCCTGGCTGTCGCCCGCGGGCGCGCCGATCGTGACCGTGACGGCGGCGCTCGAGCTGCTGGCGCCCAGGTTGTCGGTCGCCACGGCCCGCAGCGTGTGGCTGCCGGCGCTGGCCGTCCAGATCGCGCCGTAGGGTGCCGTCGTGTCGGCGGCGCCGAGCGCCACGCCATCGACCTGGAACTGCACGCTCGCCACGCTGCCGTCCGCATCGACCGCCGTCGCCGCCAGGCCGATCGCGTCGCCCACCGTGCCGGTGGCGTTGTTCGCCGGCGCCGTGAGCGTCACCGTCGGCGGCGTGTTGATCGCCGGGCCGAGGTCCTGGTAGGTCGCGGTGTAGGTCGTGTCGGCGACCGGCGTCGAG
>Ga0268299_1002829_pt1 | contig 18406 bp, 18 predicted proteins | sample NOBtaG_FD_193484 | JGI IMG/M metagenome (GOLD analysis project Ga0268299, IMG submission 193484) | Activated sludge microbial communities from bioreactor in Nijmegen, Gelderland, Netherland - NOB reactor | ecosystem: Engineered > Bioreactor > Aerobic > Activated sludge | place: Netherlands...
GCATGCGCGTGGTGCGCGCGCCGGCCGAGTTCGCCGCCGCGCTCGACACCGTGCGCCGCGAGGCCAAGGCGTCGTTCGGCGACGACCGCGTGCTGCTCGAGCGCTACCTTGCCGAGCCGCGCCACCTCGAGGTGCAGCTGCTCGGCGACAAGCACGGCCACCTGGTGCACCTGTTCGAGCGCGAGTGCTCGATCCAGCGCAACCACCAGAAGGTGATCGAGGAGGCACCGGCCGCCCACCTCGGCGATGCGCAGCGCGACGCGCTGTACCGCCACGCGCTCGCGGTCGGCCGCGCGATCGGCTACGACTCCACCGGCACCATCGAGTTCATCCACGATGCGGCCAGCGGCGACACCTTCTTCCTCGAGATGAACACGCGGCTGCAGGTCGAGCATCCGGTGACCGAGGCGACGGTGGGCATTGACCTCGTCGAGTGGCAGCTGCGCGTGGCGGCCGGCGAGCCGCTCGCGTTCGCGCAGGAGCAAATCGCGCGGCGCGGCTGGGCGATCGAGGCGCGCGTCTGCGCCGAAGACCCGGCGGCCGGCTTCGCGCCTGAGGTCGGCGCGATCGACGGCTACGCCGAGCCCGCCGGCGAGGGCGTGCGCGTCGACAGCGGCGTGCGCGCCGGCAGCGAGGTGACGCCGTACTACGACTCGATGCTCGCCAAGGTGATCGCCTGCGCCGACACGCGGCCGCAGGCGGCGCGGCGGCTGGCCGGTGCGCTCGACCGCTACGAGCTGCTCGGCGTGCGCAGCAACATCGCCTTCCTCGCGGACCTGCTGCGCGCGCCGGCCTTCGAGGACACGCTCACCACGCACTACATCGAGCGCAGCTTCCCGGGCGGCTGGCAGGCGCGCGGCGACGCGCTGCAGGCGCTCGCGCTCGGCGCGCTCGGCTGCGCGCTCGCGGCCCAGGCACCGGCCGAGGCGTCGCCCTGGCTCGCGCTCGGCGCCTGGCGCGTGCTCGGCCCCGCGGCGCCGGTGGCGATGCGTGTGCTGCTCGAGGACGCGTCGCGATGCCTGCACGCGGCGCTGGTGCGGCGCGACGGCGCGCTGTGGCGGGTGGAGATCGGCGAGCGGCACTTCGCCTGCGCGGCGCGGCTCGACGACGGCCGGCTCAAGGTGGAACTGGACGGCGCGCGCGAAGTACACCGCTTCGTGCGCACGCGCGAGGCGGGCGCCGAGCGCGTCTGGCTGCACGGCCCGCGCGGCACCCACGCGTGGATGCGCATCGACCGCACGGCCCACGCGCTGGCCGGCACCGCGGCCGGCGGCGCGGCGGCGGGCAACACGCTGCGCGCGCCGATGCCCGGGCTGGTGACCGCGGTGTCGGCGTCGGTCGGCGTGCGGGTGCAGGCCGGCGACGCGCTGCTGATGCTCGAAGCGATGAAGATGTTGCACACGCTCGCCGCGCCGGTGGCCGGCACGGTGGCCGACATGCGCTGCCGCGTCGGCGACTCGGTGCGCGGCGGCGACGTGCTGGTGACGATCGAACCCGAGGCAACGAATTGAGCATGAACGAGCCGATCTACTTCACCGAAGAGCACCGCCAGTTCCGCGACAACCTGCGCCGCTTCGTCGACCAGGAGGTGGTGCCCAGGGCGGATGCGTGGGAGGAGGCCGGCAAGGTGCCGCGCGAGGTGCTGCGCCAGATGGGCGAGCTCGGCTACCTCGGCATCCGCTACCCCGAGAAGTACGGCGGCTCCGGGCTCGACACCGTCTACAGCGCCATCCTCGCCGAAGAGCTCGGCCGCTCGACCTTCGGCGGCTTCGCAGTCACCGTGACCGTGCACACCGACATGGCCTCGCCGCACCTCGCCAACTTCGGCAGCCCCGAGCAGCTGGAGCGCTACCTGCCGCCGCTGACACGCGGCGAAAAGGTCTGCGCGGTCGCCGTTACCGAGCCCGACGCCGGCTCCGACGTCGCCGGTATCCGCACCCGCGCCGTGCGCGACGGCGACCACTGGGTGCTCGACGGCAGCAAGATGTTCATCACCAACGGCGTGCACGCCGACCTGTACTTCGTCGGCGCCAAGACCGACCCGGCCGCCAAGGGCTCGCGCGGCATCTCGATCTTCATCGTCGAGAAGGGCACGCCGGGGTTTCGCGTCGGGCGGGCGCTGAAGAAGAGCGGCTGGCTGTGCAGCGACACCGCCGAGCTGGTGCTCGAGAACTGCCGCGTGCCCGCCGCTCACCTGCTCGGTGGCGAGAACAAGGGCTTCTACCAGATCATGCGCAACTTCCAGAACGAGCGCATGGTGATCGGCGCGGCGGCGATGGGCGAGGCCGCGCGCGCGATCGAGATGACGGTGCAGTACGTGCGCGACCGCAAGGCCTTCGGCGCCACGCTGTGGGACAAGCAGGCGATCCGCCAGCGCCTGGCGATGCGCGCGGCGCAGGTCGAGGCCGGCCGCGCGCTCGTTTACCACTGCGCCTGGCTCGACGCGCAGGGCAAGGACTGCGTGAAGGAGGTGTCGATGGTGAAGGCACTGTGCGGCGAACTCGTCAACGAGGTGCTCTACGACTGCCAGCAGTTCCACGGCGGCTTCGGCTACATGCGCGAGGCGGCGATCGAGCGCATGGTGCGCGATGCGCGCGTCGAGGCCATCGGCGGTGGCGCCACCGAAGTGATGCTCGAGGAAGTGGCCAAACGGATGTGAAGGGCGCTTGCGCGCGCCTGGTGAAAGGGAGGAACCGGATGTCGGATGTCGAAAGCAATCAAGCGGACAAGCTCCGCAAGTGGCAGCAGATCACCGTGATCTCGCCCTACAGCCGCGAGCTGGGCCTGAGGCTGCATGCCGTGGAGCCCCATTGGTGTGTGATCAAGGTGCTGCCCGACGAACGGCTGGTGGGCAACAAGGCCAGCGGCGTGGTGCACGGCGGCGTGGTCACGGCGCTGCTGGACAGTTGCTACGGCCTGGCCATCTTCGTGAAGCTGAACAAGCTGCGTCCGATGGCCACGCTCGATCTGCGCATCGACTACCTGAAGCCGGCCATGCCGGGACGCGAGATCCTGGGCGGCGCCGTTTGCTACAAGCTCGGGCACGAGCTGGCCTTCGTCCGCGGGTCCGCGTACCACGACAGCCCCGAGGATCCGATCGCCACGTCTGCGGCGATCTTCATGTTCACCGACGGGCCGGTCATCTCGCTGGAAGATGCGCTCACGATGCTGGAGGGATTCAAGCTATGACGATCGAAAGCATCGTCGCTGCGGCGCGCGCCAGCCGCGACTGGGAACCCATGTTGGCCTTGGTGCCTTTCGCGCGCTTCCTTGGCGTGCGCCTGGACATCCGCGGCGACCAGTTCAGCGCCTGCATGCCTTTCGACAAGAAGCTCATTGGCAACCCGGCGTTGCCGGCGCTGCACGGCGGCGCGATCGGGGGCTTCATGGAGAGTGCCGGGCTGTTCTACCTGTTGTGGGACATGGACAGCATCGATCTGCCCAAGACCATCAACTTCACCTTCGAGTACCTGCGCTCCGGCCGGCCGGTGGACACCTACGCCCAAGTCTACATGGTCAAGCAAGGCAAGCGCGTGGCCCATCTGCGCGTCGAGGCCTGGCAGTCCAGCCCGGACAAGCCCATCGCCATCGGCCACGGCAATTTCATGCTCAAGCCTGCCACCGGACCCACACGAGACAACCCATGACCACCGCCTCCTACCGTTCCATCTACCGCGCCGGGCTGTTCGCTGGCCAGACCGTGATTGTCACTGGCGGCGGCAGCGGCATCGGCCGCTGCATCGCGCATGAGCTGGCCAGCCTCGGCGCGGCGCTCGCGCTCGTCGGCCGCAAGATCGAGAAGCTCGAAGGCGTGCGGGCCGAGATCGCCGGGGCGGCGCCGGGCACCCGGGTCTCGCTGCATTCGTGCGACATCCGCGACGAAGCGGGCGTCAAGCAGATGGTGGCCGACGTGCTGGCAGCGCACGGCCGCATCGACGGCCTCGTCAACAACGCCGGCGGCCAGTATCCGCAGCCGGCGCGCGACATCACGCTCAAGGGCTGGGATGCGGTCGTGCGCAACAACCTGCACGGCGGCTTCCTCGTTTCGCGCGAGGCCTACACGCAGTGGATGGAAGGCCACGGCGGCGCCGTCGTCAACATCATCGCCGACATGTGGCTGGGCATGCCGGGCATGGCGCACAGCGGCGCGGCGCGCGCCGGCATGCTCTCGTTCACCGAGACGGCGGCCTGCGAGTGGGGCCACGCCGGCGTGCGCGTCAACGCCGTGGCGCCGGGTTTCGTGGCGAGCAGCGGCTTCGACACCTACGGCCCGGAGATGAAGGCCAAGTTCCGCAGCCTGATGAAGACGGCGCCGCTGCAGCGCTACGGCACCGAGGCCGAGGTGTCCTCGGCCGTGGTGTTCCTGCTGTCGGAAGGGGCGGCCTACATCACCGGCTCGTACACCCGCGTCGACGGCGGCGTGCCCAACGCGCGCCAGACCTGGAAGCTCGAGGAACACAGCCGCAGCCGGCCCTACGAGGGTTTCCCGCTGGCGAAGATGCCCGAGTGCCTCGCCGCGCAGGAGCCGGGCGCCGCAGGCGGCGAATGACGGCCCGCAGCAACACCCAAGGAACGAAGCATGCCTCTCGAACCCCCCGCCGGCGTCAAGCCGGTCCCTTTCAAGACCCACAACCGCACCATCACCGAGACCGACATCGTCACTTTCGTCAATGTCGTCGGGCTGCACGAGCCGTTCTTCATCGACATGGAGTACATCAAGAAGAACATGTCGGGCCGGCATCGCAACCGCTTCGCACCGGGGCCGATGATCATCTCGGTGGGCATGGGGCTGTTGGCGCCCACCGTGGCCGGCATCATCGACAAGGTGCTCGAGGGCCGCGAGCACGGCCCCTTCGGCGGCATGACCGGCGTGCAGGCGCGCGTGAAGGGCGCGCTGTTCCCGGGCGACACGATCCACGTCGAGGGCGAGGCCTGGCTGCGCCCGCCCACCTCGCGCGGCTACACGCTGATGGACCTGCGCCATCGCGTCGTCAACCAGCACGGCGAGGTGCTGGTCGACTTCACCGAGACCATCACCTTCCTGCCCAAGGGCGCGGTCGAGGCCGAGGCCGGGTAAGGCCACCGCGATGAGCCGTCGTTTCGAAGGCCGCGTCGCGATTATCACCGCGGCCGGATCGGGCATCGGGGCCGCGACCGCCAAGCGGCTGGCCGGCGATGGCGCGCGGGTGGTCGTCGCCGATCTCAGCGGCACGCGTGCGCAGGCCACTGCCGCCGCGATCGCGGCCGGCGGCGGCGAGGTCGCCTGGCTCAAGATGGACGCAGCGGAGCCGCCCGCCGTCGAGGCCACGGTCGAGCTTGCGCTGCAGCGCTGGGGCCGGCTCGACGTGCTCGTCAACAACGCCGGCTACGGCGAGCCGGCGCTGCTGTGCGACACCTCCATCGAGTCGTGGAACCGCACCGTCGCGGTCACGCTCACGAGCGTCTTCCTCGGCCTGAAGTACGGCCTGCCGCCGATGCGCCGGCAGGGCGGCGGCGTGGTGGTCAACACCGCGTCGGTGTCGGGCACCGCCGGCGACATCGGCATGGCGGCGTACAACGCGGCCAAGGCCGGCGTCATCAACCTCACGCGCGCCGCGGCGCTCGAGTGCGCGGCCCAGAACATCCGCGTCAACTGCGTCTGCCCGGGCGGCATCGACACCCGCGTCTCGCAGGTGCTGGCCGGCGAGCGGGCCGACGAGGTGCGGCGCGCGCTGGCCGCGGTGCACCCGCTCGGCCGCATGGGCAGCGCCGACGAGATCGCCGCGGCGATCGCCTTCCTCGCCAGCGGCGAAGCCTCGTTCATCACCGGCGCGGCGCTGGTGGCTGACGGCGGGCTCACCGCCGGCACCGGGCTGCCCCCTTTCGTGTCGCCTGCCGTGCCGCGCTGACCGCGGCGGAATCGAACCATGGACTTCTCGTTCACCGAAGAGCAGAACCTGCTGCGCGACAGCGTTCGCACAATGCTCGACCGCATCGCGACGCCGGAGTACATCCGCCGCTGCGACCAGGAGCCGCGTTACCCCACCGAGCTGTACGAGGCATTCGTCGAGCTCGGGCTGCTGCGCATGCCGTTCCCCGAATCGGTGGGCGGCCTCGGCGGCAGCGTCATCGACTTCGCGATCATCGCCGAGGAACTCGGCCGCAAGAGCTACGACTTCCTCGGCGCCTACGGCACCTGCGTCTTCAACGGCCTGAACATCCTGCACAACGGCAGCGAGGCACAGCGCCAGCGCTGGCTGCCGCCGCTGCTCGACGGCCGCATCAAGATGTCGATCTCGATGACCGAGCCGGGTGCCGGCTCGGACGCCGGCGCGATGCGCACCAGCGCGCGCCCGGACGGCGACCACTGGGTCATCAACGGCCAGAAGGTGTTCTCCACCGGCGCGGGTGCCGACCGCAACGTCATCAACCTCTACGCGCGGTCGAAGCCGGAAGGGCCGCACCAGCAGGCGCTGTCGCTGTTCCTGATCGACAAGGACACGCCCGGGGTCACCTTGCGCAAGCTGCCCACGCTGGGGCGCCGTGCGCTGGGCACCTACGAGGTGTTCTTCGACGACGTGCGCGTCCCCGCCGACCGGCTGGTGGGAGAGCCCCACAAGGGCTGGGCCTACATGCTCTCGGGCCTGCAGCTGGAGCGGCTGATGACGACGGCCGGCTACGCGGGCGCAGCGCAGGCGGCGGTGGACCTGGCGCTCGGCTACGCCAAGGAGCGCAAGCAGTTCGGCAAGGCGATCGGCACGTTCCAGTCGATCGCGCACATGCTGGCCGACATGCAGACCGCGGTGGAAGCGAGCCGCATGCTGATGTGGCGCGCCGCCTGGCAGCTGCACCGCGGCGAAGACGCGCTGATGGCGATCTCGCAGGCCAAGCTGTTCGGCTCCGAGGCCTACGCGAACATCGCCAACCAGGGCATGCAGATCATGGGCGGCTACGGCTACATCATGGAGTTCGACATGCAGCGCCACTACCGCGACGCGCGCGTCACCACCATCACGGCCGGCACCTCGCAGATGCAGCGCAACCTGATCGCCGGGTTGATGGGCCTGAAGACGAAGTAGACCCAGCCGAGGGCGACACGTGGACTTCGACCTGAACGACGAGCAGCGCCAGCTGCGCGATGCCGCCCGCAAGCTGGCGCAAAGCGAGTTCCGCGAGCGCGCCGCACGCTGGGACCGCGAGGAGATGTTCCCCGAGGAGAACAAGCACCGCCTCGCCGAGCTGGGCTACCTCGGCCTGAGCATGGACCGCGAGTACGGCGGCAGCGGCGCCGGGCTGGTGGACACCTACCTCGTGATCGAGGAGCTGGCCAAGGTCGACCTGCTCACCGCGATGATCGTGCACGACCAAAACGTCTCGCCGCGCATCATCGCCAACCACGGCTCGGTCGAAATGAAGCGCCGGCTGCTGCCGCGCTTCGTGAGCGGCGAGCTGGAGTGCAGCATCGCCTGGACGGAGCCGCAGGCCGGCTCCGACGGCACCGCCATCCGCACCTCGGCCACCCGCGAAGGCGACGAGGTGGTGATCAACGGCAGCAAGATCTTCACCACCTTCGGCGACCGCGCCGACATGCACCTGGTCTACGCCCGCTTCGGCAAGAGCATCGGCGCGCGCGGCATCGGCACGGTGGTGGTCGAGCGCGACCGGCCGGGCCTCACGGTCAAGAAGCTCGAAGGCAAGATGGGCGTGCGCGGCGCGGCCGAGAACGAGCTGTTCTTCGACAACGTGCGCGTGCCCGCGAGCAACATCGTCACCGAAGGCGACCCCGCCAGCTCCGCCGGCTTCGTCAAGCCGCTCACGCTCTACAACGGCACCCGCGTCGGCATGGGCGTGATGGCGCTGGGCGTCGCCGAAGGCGCGTTCGACCTGGCGCGCGAGTACATGACGGTGCGCGAGCAGTTCGGCCAGAAGCTGGCCGAGATGCAGGGCCTGCGCTGGATGATGGCCGACGCGCTGATCGAGATCGAGGCCGCGCGCTGCCTCTGCTACAAGGCGCTGGCGCTGATCGACGCCGGCCGGCCCGACCCGGCGCTGTGCTCGATCGCCAAGGTGTTCGCCACCGAGATGGCGCAGCGCGTCACCGTGCAATGCCAGCAGATGTTCGGCGGCTACGGCTACTTCGGCTCGCTGCCGCTCGAGCGCATGGTGCGCGACGTGCGCATGCTCACCCTCACCGGCGGCACCACGCAGACGCAGAAGAACGTGATCGCCGGCCACATCTTTTCCCGCCGCTAGCGCGGCACTCGAAGCAGCGTCGGACCGCAGGCCCGCGATGCGCCCGAAACGACAGTCCCAAGGAGACAGCGCCATGATCAGCACAACCCGCCGCCAGTGCGCCGCGATCGCCGCGGCCGCCCTCGTCGGTCTGCCGTGGGCGGCACGCGCGGCCGATCCGATCCAGCTCGAATTCGGCAACTGGCTCGCCAGCACCTCGCCGCAGTCGAAGAACTCGTTCGAGCCGTGGAAGGCCATGGTCGAGCAGAAGACCGGCGGGCGCGTCAAGGTCAACCTGCACCACGGCGGCGTGCTCGGCAGCTCGCGCGCCGTGCTCAACGACGTGAAGGGCGGCGTCTATCACGTCGGCCTGCTCGTCGATGCCTACTACTACGACACGCCGCTGTTCAAGCTGCTGATCGGCGAGCTGCCGTTCGCGCTGCCCGGGCCGACCGTCGCCACCAAGGTGATGAACGAGTTCCTCGACAAGCACGCCAAGGACGTCTTCGACGAGCTGAAGGTCAGGAACATGGGCGTGTTCGTCTCGGACGCCTATGTCATGTTCAGCACCAAGCCGATCCGCACGCTCGAGGACATGAAGGGCAAGAAGCTGCGCGCCGCCGGCAAGGCGTGGGTGCAGATCGCCAAGGACTGGGGCGCCGTCCCGGTGCCGATGCAGCCCGAGGAGGCCTACACCGCGCTCGAGCGCGGCACGCTCGACGTCATGCAGTACTCGCCCACCGGCGCGCTCGGCTGGAAGTACTACGAGCCGGCGCCGTACGTGATCAGGAGCGAGGCGCCGATCATCGTCGGTGGGCTGATCATGAACAAGGCCTTCTACGACAAGCTGCCCGACGATCTGAAGAAGATGTTCGACAACGAGCTCAATCCGGCGCTCGCGAAGATGGTCGTCGACACCTACGAGAAGGGCGCCAGCGAGGCACTCGAGAGGATGAGCCAGGTCTTCAAGGCCAGCGGCAGGGGCGAGATCATCACGCTCTCGCGCGAGGAACGGGCCAAGTTCGTCGCGCGTACCGAGCCGGAATGGACAGCGTGGGTGAAGGAGGCGAACCGGCGCGGCTATCCGGGCGAGGCGATGATGGCCGACTTCAAGGCCATCATGAAGAAGAACGGCCTGACCCCCACCTTTTGATCCGGAGTCGTCATGAAGCAGTTACTCTCGAGAAGGGCGTTCGGCGTCGTGGCCGCGCTGGTGCTGACCGGCGGGGCCGCGGTCCGGGCAGCCGAGCCGATCCAGCTCGACCTCAACAACTGGGCGCCGAGCACGCACCACCTGGCGACCAACGCCTTCGAGCCGTGGAAGAAGCTCGTCGAGGAGCGCAGCGGCGGGCGCATGAAGATCAACGTGCACCACGGCGCCGTGCTCGGGGCCTCGCGGGCCGTGCTCAACGACGTGCGCGGCGGCGTCTATCAGATCGGGCTGATGATCTCGTCGTACTACTACGACACGCCGCTGTTCAAGCTGACGATCGGCGAACTGCCGTTCGCCATCGACGGCCCGACGGTCGGCGCGAAGGTGATGAAGGAGTTCGTCGATAGGCACGCCGGCGACACCTTCGACCGCCTGGGCGTCGTCAACATGGGCGTCTTCGTCAGCGACCCGTACCTGCTGATGAGCTCGCAGCCGGTGCGCCGCCTCGAGGACATGCGCAACAAGAAGGTGCGCGTGCCGGGCAAGGCCTGGGTGCCGATCGCCAAGGAGTGGGGCGCGGTCGCGGTGTCGATGCAGCTCGAGGACTCCTACACCGCGCTCGAGCGCGGCACCCTCGAGGTGATGCAGACGACGCCCGGCAGTGCCCTCGGCTTCAGCTACTTCGAGCCCGCCCCCTTCGTCACGCGGCTGAACGCGCCGACGGTCGTCGGCGGCATGATCATGAACAAGGGCTTCCACGACAAGCTGCCGGCCGACCTGCGCAAGCTGCTCGACGAGGAGCTCAGCCCGGCGCTGATGCGCATGATCACCCTCAGCTACGAACGCAGCACCCAGGAGGCGCTGGGACGCATGCGCGAGTCCTTCGCCAAGCGCGGCAAGGGCGAGGTCATCGAGCTGCCCGCGGCGGAACGGGCGCGCTTCATGAAGCCGACCGAACCCGAATGGACCGCCTGGGTGAACGAGGCCAACAAGCGCGGCTATCCCGGCGAGGCCATGATGGCCGACTTCAAGGCGATGCTGAAGAAGAACGGCCTGACGGCGCCGTTCTGATCGAGGAAGGAGGGCACGCACATGTTGAGAACCTGGATCGCGGGCGCTTCGGAAGTGTTCCGCTGGGGCGCGCTGCTTACCGTGGCGGCGATGGCGCTGCTGATCACCGTGTCTGTTGCGATGCGCGCGGCCGCCACGCCGCTCGGCGGCGAGCACGAGGTGGTCGAGCTGATGATGGTCGCGGTGGTGATGCTCGGCATGGCGCCGACGCAGTCGTCGCGCGGGCACATCTCGATCGGCCTCGTCGTCGATCGGCTGTCGCCGCGCGCGCAGGCGCGCTGCGACGTGCTGGCCGCCGCGCTCGTCGCGGCCACCTGCCTGGTCGTGGGCTGGGCCAACCTGCGCACGGCCTGGGAGTACGCAACGGAAAGCCCGATGTCCACCGACTTCCTGTCGGTGCCGCTGTACCCGTTCAAGGCGCTCGTCGGCGTCGGCTTCCTGCTGTGGGGCCTGCAGGCGCTCCTCGGCGTCGGCGTGGCTGGCGATGGCGGCCACGAGCATCCGCTGCGACAGGACGGCACATGAACATCCCCGTCGAAGCCGTCGGCCTGATCGGCCTGGCGTGCATGTTCTTCCTGATGTTCGCGCGCGTGCCGGTCGCGGTCGCCATGGCGGTGCCGGGCATCCTCGGCGCCTGGTACCTGCGCGGCTGGCAGCCGATGACGACGGTGCTCGACACCGTGGTCTGGACGCACAGTGCGCACTACACGCTGTCGACGATCCCGATGTTCGTGCTGATGAGCGAGCTGATCTTCGTCTCGGGCATCAGCAGCGAGCTGTTCGACGTGTTTCGCAAGTGGATGGGTGCGCTCCGAGGGGGGCTGGCGCTGGCGACCGTCGGGGCGTCGTCCATCTTTGCCGCGGCCTGCGGCTCGAGCGTGGCCTCCACCGCGACGATGGGCATCGTCGCCTCCAAGGAGATGCAGAAGGCCGGCTACTCCGACGTGCTGGGCTCGGGCGCCATCGTCGCCGGCGGTACGCTGGGCATCCTGATCCCGCCGAGCACCGCCTTCATCATCTACGGCATGCTGACCGAGGAGTCGATCGGACGGCTGCTGATCGCCGGCATCGTGCCGGGCATCGTGCTGACGCTGCTGTACATGGCGACGGTCTACGTTCTGGTGCTGATCCGCCCCGAGCTCGGCCCGGCCTCCGGGCGGACCGGATGGGCCGAGCGCATCGTGGCGCTGCGCTCGATCGCGTGGGTCGCAGTGCTGTTCCTGGTCGTCATCGGCGGCATGTACGCCGGGCTGTTCAGCCCCACCGAGGCGGCCGCGGTGGGTGCCTTCGGGGCCTTCGTGATCGCGCTCGTGCGCCGGCGGCTGACCCTGGCGAACCTGATGACGAGCCTGCGCAACACGGTCAAGGTGACGGCCTTCCTGTTCGCCATCATCCTGGGCGCCTTCATCCTGAACTACTTCCTCGCCATCACGCGGCTGCCGGCCGAGCTGGCGGGGTTCATCAGCGGGCTGGGCTGGCACCCGATCACGATCATGGTGCTGATCCTGCTGCTGTACCTGGTGCTCGGCGCCGTGATGGACGCGATGGCGATGATCGTGATCACGATCCCGATCCTGCTGCCCACCGTCAAGGCGCTCGGCTTCGACCTGATCTGGTTCGGCGTGATCGTCGTCGTGACGATCGAGATGGCGCTCATCAGCCCGCCCGTCGGCATGGGATGCTTCGTGCTGAAGGGCGTGAACCCGCGCCTGACGATGGCGTCCATCTATCGCGGCGCCCTGTTGTTCATGATTCCCATCGTGGTCCTGCTCGCTCTGCTGCTGGCCTTCCCGGACATCGCGCTGTGGATGCCCAGGCTGATGCAGTGAGACCGACCCCTCGTCTACAAGGAGTGCATCGATGACCGTGCGACTCGAACGCGACGGTGCCGTCGCGCACATCGTGCTGGCCCGGCCCGAGCGCCTGAACGCGCTGACGCCGGAAATGATGGAGCAGCTCGCCGAGGCCACCGTCGCGCTGCAGAAAGACCGCGAGGTGCGCGCCGTGCTGCTGCGCGGCGAGGGGCGTGCGTTCTGCGCCGGCGCCGACGTGAGCACGATGAAGGGGCTCGACGTGCTGTCGGGCCGCCAGCGCATCCAGCGCGCGCACCGCGTCATCGCCGGGCTCGCCAACATGGACAAGCCGGTCATCGCCGCGGTGCGCGGCGCCACGGTCGGCGTCGGCTGGAGCCTGGCGCTGGCCTGCGACATGATCCTCGCATCGGACAACGCCAAGTTCGGGCTCGTCTTCAAGAAGATCGGCCTGGCGCCGGACGGCGCCGCCGCCTACTTCCTCGCGCAGTACATCGGCGTGCTGCGCGCACGCGAGCTGATGATGACGGCGCGCATGGTGCCGGCGGCCGAGGGGCGCGAACTGGGCATGGTCAACGAGGTGCTTCCTGACGACCAGCTCGACACCCGCGCGATCGAGCTCGCGCGCGAGCTCGCCGAGTCGGCGACGTTCGCGCTGGCGATGGGCAAGCGCATGTTGCGCGCCGCCATCCAGCCGAGCCTCGAGGCGTTTCTCGACTTCGAGGCGCACACGCAGGGGCTCGTCCTGCAGAGCGACGACCGCAAGGAAGGCGTGGCTGCCTTCCTCGAGAAGCGCAAGGCCCACTTCGTCGGCCGTTGAACCGTCCACGGGAGACATCCATGTTCCAGCTCGCCCCCGACCTCGAAGCCTTCCGTCAGGACATCCGCAAGACCGCCGAACGCGCCTTCGCCGCCAAGGCCGCGTACTGGGACGAGAAGGAGGAGTTCCCGACCGAGAACCGCGAGTTGCTCGCCAAGCTCGGCTACCTCGGCATGGTGGTGCCGGAGGCCTACGGCGGGTCGGGCGCGCCCATCATCCAGGGCACGATCCTGCTGGAGGAGATCGCGCGCGTGTGCTTCAACACCGCTCTCGTGGCTCAGATCGCGATCAACGGCCCGTCGCGCGCCATCGCCATCATGGCCAGCGACGAGCAGAAGAAGCGCTGGCTGCCCGGCTGCGTGAGCGGCGAGAACAACTTCGCGATCGGCATCAGCGAGCCCGGCGCCGGTTCCGGCATGACCGACATGGTCACCTCGGCCACGCCGGACGGCGACCACATCTTGCTGCACGGCCAGAAGGCCTACTGCACCGGCGGGCACCTCGCCACGCACATCTTCGTGTTCGCGCGCTGGGGCAAGACGCAGGGGCCCAAGGGCATCGGCGCGCTGGTCGTCGAGCGAGGCACGCCCGGCTTCGAGGTCGGCCACCCGGATCTTAAGATGGGCGGCCGCGGCATGCCCGAGGTGGAGCTGTACTTCGACCGCTGCCGCGTGCCGCGCGCCAACGTCATCATGGAGGGCGACCCGGGCTCCACGCGCAGCTTCAAGCGCCTGATGAGCTCCTTCGGCCCGGAGCGCGTCGGCAACGCCGCGATGTGCCTCGGCGTCGCGCAGGCCGCCTACGAGGCGGCCAAGGCCTATTCGCAGCAGCGCGAGCAGTTCGGCCGCCCGATCTGCGAGTTCCAGGGGCTGCAGTGGAAGATCGCCGATATGGCGGTGCAGATCCACGCGGCGCGGCTGATGATCTACCGCGCCGCCACCAACCTCGTCGACGGCTTCCCGGACCCTCTGGAGGCGGCGATGGCCAAGCTCTACGCCAACGAGATGGTCCAGCGCGTCACCAACGAGGCGCTGCAGATTCACGGCCACGCCGGCTTCACGCGCGCGCTGCCGCTGGAACGCATGGTGCGCGACTCGCGCGGCTTCGCGCTCGGCGGCGGCACCACCGAGATCCTGCGCAACACGATCGCGTCGATGGTCTACGGGCGGGCGTTCGACCAGCGGCGCGGCTGAGAGGGAGCTGCCCATGCATCCCTTCCGGGAACAGATGGTCGGCGCGCCGGGCGCGGGGCTCGCCAGGCTGCATGCGCGCTGGCGCGCGCTGCAGGACGCGCTGGACACGGCGCTCATGGCCGTCGGCGCCGTGCTGCTGCTGGCGATGATGCTGCTGGTGGTGGCCGACGTGGCCTTGCGCTACCTGTTCAACGCGCCGCTGGCCTGGTCGTACGAAGTGATCTCGAGCTACCTGATGCCCGGCGTGTTCTTTCTGGCCGTGTCGCACGCGCTGAAGGTTCACGCGCATGTCGCCGTGGACCTGCTGCACCACCGGATGGGCCGGCGGCTGCGCTTCGCGGTTCATGCGGTGCTCGGCATGCTGGCCGCGCCGGTGTTCGCTTTCGCGGCGGTCGTCGCGGCGCAAAGGACCTGGGCCGAATTCGCCGCCGGCGATGTGTCGACCAGCGGCCTGGGGGTGCCCAGCTGGTCGGTGAGCGTTCTGCTGCCGCTGGGTTTCGGGCTGCTGGCGCTGCGGCTGCTGCTGGGGGCGGCCGGCTATGCAGGGACGCTGCTCACGGGGCGCGAGTGGGTCGGGCTGCCGCCGCTGTCCGGAGCGGAGGAGGGGCCGGCACCATGATCGCGGGCGGCATCACCGCGTTGCTGTTCCTGCTGCTGGCGGCCGGCATGCCCGTGGCTTTCGCGTTGGCGGTCGCCGGCAGCGTGGGCCTGCTGCTGGTGGGCGGCGTGGACATGCTGGCGGGCGTGCTCGCCACGGCGCCGCTGTCCAGCGCCGGTTCCTACGAGCTGATCTCGGTGCCCATGTTCATCCTGATGGCCGAGTTCGTCATCCTCAGCGGCATTGCCGACAACCTCTTCAAGGCCGCGGCGGCCTGGGTCGGGCGCGTGCCCGGCGGGCTCGCGATGGCCACCGCCCTGGCGGGCGCCGGCTTCGGCGCGATTTCGGGCTCCAGCACCGCATCGGCCGCCACGCTGTCGTCGACCACGCTGCCGGCGATGCTCAAGCAGGGCTATGAACCGAAACTCGCCGCCGGTGTGGTGGCCATCTCCGGCACCCTGGCGATGCTGATCCCGCCCAGCATCGCGCTGGTGCTGTACGGCATCATCGCCGACGTCAGCATCGGTCAGTTGCTGGTGGGTGGGGTGGTGCCGGGCATCCTGGTCACGCTCACCATCATGGCCACGGTGTGGGTGCTGGTGAAGCTGGAACCGGCGCGCGCGCCGCTGGCCGCGGCCTTCACGCTGCGCGAGAAGATCGCCGCGCTGCGCGTCGTCGGCCCCATGCTGCTGCTGTTCATGGCCGTCACCGGGGTCATCTACACCGGCATCGCCACCCCCACCGAAGCCGCCGGCATCGGCGCCTTCGGGGCCTTCGCGCTGGCGCTGGCCGCGCGCCGCGTCGACCGCAAGACGCTGATGCGCGCCCTGATCAACGCCGGCCACGCCAGCTGCATGATCATCATGATCGTCGTCTGCGCAAAGGTGTTCGGCTACTTCTTCACGCTCACACAGGCCACCCAGGCAATCGTGCAGTGGGTCGCTGCGCTGGAGCTGTCGCGCTGGGTGGTCATCGCGCTGATCCTGTTCGGCTACGTGCTGCTGGGCTGCGTGATGGACCAGGTCGCGATCCTCATCCTCACGGTGCCGGTCGTGCTGCCGCTGGTGAAGGCGCTCGGTTTTGATCCGGTCTGGTTCGGCGTCGTGGTGATCGTGGTGGCCGAGGTCGGGCTGGTCACTCCGCCGGTCGGGCTCAACGTCTTCGTCGTCTCCCGCTACGCGCGGCGTCCACTCAGGGAGGTATTCGACGGCGTGTGGCCGCATGTCTTCAGCCACCTGCTGCTGCTGGCGGTGCTGGTGGCCTTTCCGCAGATCATCCTCTGGCTTCCGTCGCGCATGGCGCCGTAGCGGCGGTGCCACCTTCTTCATCAAGCTCCCACGAAAGGAACGTTCCATGATCCCCACTGTCGTGTCCGTGCTGCGCATCATCGGGTGCGTGGCCGCGTTGACGTTGGCCGCCGGCGCTCACGCGCAGACGCCGATCAAGCTGAAGATCGCCGACTCGTTCCCGGTGGGCCACTACCTGCCCAAATACATGATCCAGCCGATGATCGAACGGCTCAAGAGCGAGCCCGCGGCCAAGGACCTTGTGTTCGAGCACTACCCCGCGGAGCAGCTGGGCAAGGCCAAGGACCTGCTCGCGCTCACCCAGTCCGGGGTGGCCGACATCGCCTACGTCGCGCCCGGCTTCGTGTCCGACAAGATGCCGCTGTCGGTGGTGGCCGAGTTGCCGCTGGCCTTCACCGGCTCGTGCAAGGGCACGCTCGCCTACTGGAACCTGGCTCGGCCCGGCGGGCTGATCTCGAAGAAGGAGTTCGAGCCCAACGGGGTGCGGCTGCTGTTCACGGTGGTGCTGCCGCCCTACCAGATCGTCACGCGCAAGCCGTTCGCGACCCTGAAGGACCTCGAGGGCACGAAGGTCCGCGCCTCCGGTTCGGCCAAGGAGCTGGTGCTCAAGAAGCTGAAGCTGACGCCCGTGCTGATTCCGACGCCGGAGGTCTACGAGTCGTTGTCCCGGGGCACCATCGACGGGGTGCTGTTCCCGTTCAACAGCCTGGTGCCCTACGAGATCCACAAGCTGTCGCAGACCTCCACCATCGGCGAGAACTTCGGTTCCTTCGTCGCCAATTACGTCATCGCGGAGAAGCGCTGGCAGAGCCTGCCCGCCGGGGTGCAGGCGGCGCTGACGAAGATGGGCGACGAGATCGTGCGTTCCACCTGCGCGCAGGTGGAGCGCGACGAGGCCGGCGACATCGAGAAGGTCAAGCAGGCGGGCATGAAGATGGTGACCTTGTCGGCCGCGGACAAGGCCGTCGCCGCGGCGGCGATGGGCGAAGTGGCCAAGGAATGGGCCGACGCGCTGGACCGCCGCGGCCGCGCGGGCACCGAGGTGCTCGAAGCCTTCAAGGCCGGGCTGAAGTGAGCCGCGCTGAGCCGATGCCCGATTCGAAGCCCGCCGAACACCGCCTGGACAGACCGGCACTCGCCTACCCGTTCGAGGCGGCGCCGGCGCCGGGCGAGGTGCTGCAGGTGGCTCCGGGCGTGATGTGGATGCGCATGGCCCTGCCGATGCAGCTGAACCACATCAACCTGTGGGCGATCGACGAGGGCGACCGCTGGGCGGTGGTCGACACCGGCATGCGCACTGACGAGACGCTGGCCACATGGCGGCAACTGCTTGCCGAAGGAGACGACGGCCGCAAGGTGGGGCGCGTATTCGCCACGCACATGCACCCCGATCACATCGGCATGGCCGGCTGGCTGACGCGCAAGTTCGACTGCCAGCTGTGGATGACCAAGATGGAGTACCTGAACTGCCGCGTACTCGCTGCCGATACCGGCCGCGAGGCGCCAGCCGACGCGATCCGGTTCTACCGCCGCGCCGGCTGGGGGGACGCGGCAATCGAAGACTATCGCGCACGCTTCGGCAAGTTCGGCCAGTTCATCCACGCGTTGCCTGAGAGCTACCGCCGCATTCGCGATGGCGAGACGGTGCGAATCGGCGACCACGACTGGCGCGTCATCGTGGGCACCGGCCACTCGCCCGAGCACGCCTGCCTGCACTGTCCCGATCTGAAACTCCTGATCAGCGGCGACCAGGTGCTGCCACGGATTTCGTCGAACGTGTCGGTCCATCCGACCGAACCCGAAGCCGATCCGCTGCACGACTGGCTGTCGTCGATCGGGAAGATCAAGGCCTCTGTTCCCGACGACGTGCTGGTGCTGCCGGCGCATAACGAGCCGTTCCGCGGCTTGCATGCACGGCTGGACCATCTCGCGCAGGGCCATCATCGATCGCTTGCGCGACTGCTGAAGTCCCTCGACCGGCCGAAGCGGGTGATCGACGTCTTCGGTGCGCTGTTCGCGCGGGCGGTCGATCCCGCGGACGGCGGCATGCAACTGGGTCTGGCCAGCGGCGAGAGCATCGCCAACCTGAACTACCTGATGAACCGCGGCGACGTGAGACGCGAGTTCGATGCCGACGGCGTGGCCTGGTTCTGTCGCATCGCCGCTTGAGCGTCAGGGTCCCCGACCTCACTTGAACTGCACCGGCGGGGCCTGCGCCGATCGCGGACGGCTGCCGCCGCTC
>Ga0268299_1002830_pt1 | contig 18402 bp, 20 predicted proteins | sample NOBtaG_FD_193484 | JGI IMG/M metagenome (GOLD analysis project Ga0268299, IMG submission 193484) | Activated sludge microbial communities from bioreactor in Nijmegen, Gelderland, Netherland - NOB reactor | ecosystem: Engineered > Bioreactor > Aerobic > Activated sludge | place: Netherlands...
GTGACCTCGCGGCCGCCCTCCTCCCGCAGGATCGCCAGCGTGTCGGCGGACGCGCTGCGCGTGTGGATGATCAGCGGCAGGCCGGTGGCGCGCGCCGCTCGGATGTGCACGCGAAAGCGCTCGCGCTGCCACTCCACGTCGGCCAGGCTGCGGTCGCCCAGCCGGTAGTAGTCGAGTCCGGTCTCGCCGATCGCGACCACGCGCGGCAGCGCTGCGCGCTCCTGCAGGTCGGACACGGTCGGTTCCCGCACGCCTTCGTTGTCCGGATGGACGCCGACGCTGCACCAGAAGTTGTCGTAGCCGGTCGCCAGCGCGTGAACGGTCTCGAACTCCTCGAGCGTCGTGCAGATGCACAGGGCGCGGTCAACGCGCTCGCGCACCATCGCCGCGCGGATGGCCGGCAGTTCGGCCTGCAGTTCTGGAAAGCTGAGGTGGCAGTGCGAGTCGACGAACATCTTCCGGGGGCGCAGCGAGCGAGCCCGAAGTATCGGGCAGCGACGCGGCCCGGCTCGTCAGATGGTCTGGGTCGGCTTCGCGGACGAGATCGAGGTCCCGAGGATCTCCTCGATCTTGATCTTCAGCAGCCGGGTCTTCTCGTCGGTCGGGAATCGCACGCCCACGCCCTGGGTGCGGCCGCCGGAGGCATTGGCCGGCGTGACCCAGCCGATCTTGCCGGCCACGGGGTAGCGCTGGGGATCGTCGGGCAGGGACAGCAGCAGGTAGATGTCCTCGCCGAGCTTGTATTCGCGGTTGGTCGGCACGAACAGCCCGCCTTCCGCGAACAAGGGGATGTAGGCGGCGTAGAGGGCACCCTTCTCGCGGAAGACGAGCTGGATGACGCTCGGGCGCGCGCTGTTCGCAGGCGCCGGCGTGCCCCGGACGTTGACCTCACTCATCGGGCCAGTGTAGCCAATGGATCGCGCGCAACGCGGCCCGAGACGGGGCTCTGCATGGCGTAGCGCACGCTTTGGACCAGCGATTCGACCGCCAGTGTCGCGTTCCACGGGTGCTCGGCCCGGCGAGCCTCGGCGCGCAGCTCGCGGGCGCAGTCGGTCAGCCGCGACAGCTCGGCGCCGGTCGGCAACGCGGCGACCGGAAAGTAGCGCGGCGCCGCACCGACCGCGAGCGCCATCGCGTCGTGGCAGAGCTTCTGCAGCGCCTCGATGGCCAGCGGCAGCGGCCAGGCCGCGAGCGTTGCCGAGTGGCCGGCCATCACCTCGCGCGGCAGGCGCTGCCAGCAGGCCGCGTCGACACCGAGCGCCAACCGGTCGATGACGTCGAGGGGCGCCCCGCCGGCCGCAGCGAGCAGCACGGCCGCTTCCTCGACCTGCCGGGCCGCCAGCCAGGAGGTCGCGACGCCGGCGTCGGGCAGCGGCACGCGTTGCGCCTGGCAACGGCTGCGCACGGTCGGCAGCAGCCGCTGCGGGGCCGACGACGTCAGCACGAAGCGGGCACGGCCGGGGGGCTCCTCCAGCGTCTTCAACAGCGCGTTGGCGCTGGTCGCGTTCATGCGATCCGCCGGGTGCACCACGACCAGCTTGGCGCCGCCTCGCGACGCCGTCTGCTGGGCGAAGGCGACCGCCGCGCGCACCGCCTCGACCTTGATCTCCTTGCTGGGCTTGGCCTTGCCCTTGCCCTTGCCGCCTTCCGCGTCGTCGGCGTCGTCAGCGGCGTTCCAGCCCAGTGCGTCCTGCAGCGCCTCGGGGATCAGGACCAGCAGGTCCGGGTGCGTGCGCGCGGCCAGCAGGTGGCAGGCGGAGCAGTGTCCGCAGGCGCGGCCCGACGGCCGGGCGCCCTCCTCCTCTTCGCACAGCCACGCCGACGCCACCGCCATCGCCAACTCGAACTGCCCGATGCCCTGCGGTCCGTGCAGCAGCAGCGCATGGCCGCGCGTCGCCTGCAGCGCCTGCGCCAGCGGTTCGGTCAGCCAGGGCGGCAGCGCATCGGTCGTCATCGCACTCACCATCCGCGCGCCGACAGGGCGGCGGCGACCTGTGCGGCCACCGCCTCGCGCGACTGGCCGGCGTCGATGCGCACGAAGCGCTGCGGCTCGGCCGCACAGCGCTCGCCGTAGCCGCGACGCACGCGTTCGAAGAAGGCCGCGTCCTGCTGCTCGAAGCGGTCGGGGGCACGGGCGGCGACGAGCCGCTCGGCGGCCAGCGCCGGATCGAGGTCGAACCACAGCGTCAGGTCGGGCTGGCGCAGCCCATTGGGCGAGGACTGCACCCAGGCTTCCAGCGTGGCGAGGATCTGTCGATCGAAGCCGCGGCCGGCGCCCTGGTAGGCAAAGCTGGCGTCGGTGAAGCGATCGCACAGCACCACCACGCCGCTGTCGAGCGCGGGCTGGATGACCCGCTCGAGGTGATCGCGCCGTGCCGCGAAGATCAGCAGGGCCTCGGTGAGCGCATCCATGGGCCGGTGCAGCACCAGGTCGCGCAGGGTTTCGGCGAGCGGCGTGCCGCCCGGCTCGCGCGTCCGCAGCACGTCGATGCCGCGCTGGCGCCAGCGCTCGGCGAGCGGCTCGATGTGGCTGGACTTGCCGGCGCCGTCGATGCCTTCGAAGCTGATGAATCGGCCTGCCGGGCCGGCCTGGGTCGCGCTCACTGCGTGCTGCTGCTGCGGCCGCCGCCGCGCTGGTATCGGTTGACCGCTCGATTATGGTCGGCCAGGTTCTCGCTGAACTCGCTGCTGCCGTCACCGCGTGCCACGAAGTACAGCGCCTTGGTCGGCTCGGGCCGCACGGCCGCCAGCAGCGAGGCCTTGCCCGGCATCGCGATCGGCGTCGGCGTCAGGCCGGTGCGCAGGTAGGTGTTGTACGGCGTGTCGGCCTGCAGGTCGCGCTTGCGCAGGTTGCCGTCGAAGGACTCGCCCAGGCCGTAGATGACGGTCGGATCGGTCTGCAGCGGCATGCCGATGCGCAGCCGGTTGACGAAGACGCCGGCGACCTTGCCGCGATCCGCGGCCGCGCCGGTTTCCTTCTCGACGATCGAGGCCAGGATCAGCGCCTCCTCGGCCGACTTCAGCGGCGTGTCGGGCTGGCGCTCGGCCCAGGCCGACTCCAGGCGGCGCTGCATCGCCCGGTGTGCCCGCTGCAGCACCGCGAGGTCGCTGCTGCCCTTGCTGTAGGCGTAGGTGTCGGGGAAGAACCAGCCTTCGGGAGGCTTGCCCGGAGCGCCGATCGCGGCCATGACATCGGCGTCGCTCATCGCCGAGGACGCCGGCTTCAGCGCATCGGCCTTGGCCAGCTCGGCGCGCACCTGGCGGAAGGTCCAGCCCTCGATCAGCCGGACGGCGGCCTGGGCCTCGTCGCCGCGAACCATCTTGCGCAGCAGGTCCTGGGGGGTGGTACCGGACTCGATCTCGTAGCTGCCGGCGCGGATGCGACGCGCCTGGCCCGACCAGCGGAACCATTCGTACAACAGTCGTGGATCGACCTGCACGCCGGCGCCGACCCAGCCCTGCGCGATCTCGCGCGGCGAGGTGCCAGGCTCGATCGACAACTCGACCGTCGGCGCGGCCAGCGGCAACGGCTGCTGCAACCACCAGCGCACCGCCGCCGCAGTCCCGAAGGCCAGCAGCAACAGCAGGAACAGCCCCCACAGCAGGATGCGCTTCATCGACTCCCAACGGCCTGAATGTTCGCGCTGATGATAATCAGGGCATGTCCGACGCCTCCTTCCACGATCTCGCCGCCGGCGGCGCCGTGCGGCTGGTGCACAGTGCCGTCATCCGCGCCAGCGGCCCGGAGTCCGCGGCCTTCCTGCACGGCCAGTTGACCAACGACTTCACCGGCCTGGGACTCGGCGAGGCGCGTCTGGCGGCCTACTGCTCGGCCAAGGGTCGGATGCTGGCGAGCTTCGTCGGCTTCAAGCTGCGCCATGACGAGATCTGGCTGAGCTGCCGCGCCGAGCTGGTGGCGGCGACGCTCAAGCGGCTGCGCATGTTCGTGCTACGCGCGAAGGTGCAACTGGCCGAAGGCGGCGACGAGGCCGTGCTGCTGGGCCTGGCCGGCAGTTCGGTGGCGATGATCGCGCCGGACGCCGCCTCGATGGCCGTCTGGTCGCGTCGCGAACTCGACGGCGCCAGCCTCGTGCGCCTGCCAGATGCCGTCGGTGCGGCGCGCTGGCTGTGGGCCGGCCCGCGCGTTCGGGCCGACGCGGTGCTGGCCGCGCTGCCGCCGCTGATGCTCGAGCGGTGGGACTGGCTCGAGGTGCGCAGCGGCGTCGCGCCCATCGTCGGCGCGACGGTCGAGGCCTTCGTGCCGCAGATGCTGAACTACGAGCTGCTCGGCGGCGTGAACTTCCAGAAGGGCTGCTACCCCGGCCAGGAGATCGTGGCGCGCAGCCAGTACCGCGGCACGCTGAAGCGTCGCACCCAGCTGCTGCACGGCGACGTGCCGTTGCAGGCCGGGCAGGAAGTCTGGTGGAGCGGCGACGCGGCGCAGCCCAGCGGCCTGGTCGCACTGGCCGCCGCGGCACCTGCCGGCGGCTGGGACGCGCTGGTCGAGCTGAAGCTGGCGACCCTCGACGAGGGCACGCTGCACCTCGGCGCGGTCGACGGCCCGGCGCTGGCGGTCCTGCCCCTGCCCTACGAACTGCCCCGCGAACCGGCCACGGCCTGAACGGCGGATGCGCACCGAGCGGCACGAACTCTTCGTCTACTACCGCGTGCCGCAGGCGCGGGCCGCGGAGCTGGCCGAGGCGGTGGCACGCATGCAGGCGACCCTGCGGGCCGCGCACCCCGGCCTGCGGCAAGCGCGGCTGCTGCGCCGTCCGGACACCGTCGACGGCCGTCACACCTGGATGGAGGCCTACGCCTTCGATCCGGCCAGCGTGCCCGATCAGCTGGCGGCGGCCATCGAGCAGGCGGCCGGGCCGCTGGCCGCGCTGATCGACGGGCCGCGTCACGGCGAGCACTTCATCGCATGTGCCTCGTAGCCCTGGCGCTCGACCAGGACCGGCGCTTCCCGCTGGTGCTGGCCTCGAACCGAGACGAGTTCTTCGAGCGCCCGACCGCGCGGCTGGGCTGGTGGACGCCCGACAGCGGCGGGCCCGAGATCCTCAGCGGCCGTGACCTGCAGGCCGGCGGCACGTGGCTCGGCCTCACGGCGGCGGGTCGACTGGCCCTGGTGACGAACGTGCGCGATCCCTCGCGCCACGATCCCAAGGCGCCGTCGCGTGGCGAGCTCGTGCCGCGCTGGCTGCACAGCGAGCTGCCGCTCGACCGCTTCTGGATGCAGGTGGCGCTGTCGGGCTACAACGGCTTCAACCTGATCGCCGCCGACTTCGCCCGGGGCGACTGCTTCTGGGCCAGCAGCGCGGCGGCGCTGCCGCGCCGGCTGGAGCGCGGGCTGTACGGCCTGTCGAACGCCGTGCTCGACACGCCCTGGCCCAAGGTCGCGCGGCTCAAGGCCGGCGTGCGTGCCGCGATCGGCTCGCTCGGCGCCGAGGACCCCGTCGACCTGCTGGCCACAAGGCTCTTCGAGGCGCTGGGCGACCGCAGCCTGGCGCCGGACGGGCAGTTGCCGGACACCGGCGTGCCGCGCGAACTGGAGCGCCAGCTGTCGGCCGCCTTCATCCGCACACCGGACGGGCGCTACGGCACGCGCTGCTCGACCCTGGTCATCACCGAGCGCATCAAGCGCCAGCTCGTCACGCACGTCTTCGAGCGCAGCTACACCGCCGGGCCGGGTGTCGCACTGCTGCGGCGCTCCCGGCTGAGCGGCTGGCCGCCGCGCTACAGCGCGTCGGGCGCGGCCAGCCGGATGTCGGCCGAGACGGTGCCCGCGGGCCTGGATGAAGCCTCGGCCCTTGCGGCCGCCAAGCGCACGCGCGCCCGCGGCTTGATCAAGCCCGGCGGCCCGCGCTCGCGCGATTGACCGGTCGGGCGCGTCAGCGGCGCCGTCCCATCAGCTCGAGCATCAGCTCGATGCGCGCCTGCGCCGGCGTCGACGCGCCACTGGCCGGCAGCTCGTCGTGGCCCGTCGGCAACAGCAGGCCGTCCGGCACGCGGCTGCTGCGGCGCACCGCGACGCCGGCTGCCTGGGCGGTCCGCAATGCGGCCTCCAGGGCGTGGTGCAGCGTGCCGTTGCCCGTGCCGGCCGCCACGATGCCGTCGACCCCCTGGGCGACGAGCGCCTCGACCAGCGCGCCGGTCGCGCCTGCGTGGCTGGCGACGATCTCGACGCGCGGCCACGGCCGGTCGAGCAGCGCCGGGCCCAGCGCGGTGCCACCGGGCCAGTCGCGCACGCGGTGAAGCGTTGCGCCGTCGAGGCGGCCGATCGGCCCGCCGTCCCCGGCGCCAAACCCATCGACGCGCTGCCGGTGCGTCTTGCGCACGTCGAGCGCGCCGAACACCGTGCCGGCAAACACGACACATGTGCCCTGCGCGCCCGGCTCCCGGGCCACCCGCACGGCATCGGCCAGGTTCTGCGGCCCGTCGGCCTCGCGTGCGCTGGCCGGCCGCATCGCGCCGGTCAGCACGACGGGCTTGGCCGGCGCCAGGACCCGCTGCAGCAGGTAGGCCGTCTCCTCCATGGTGTCGGTACCGTGGGTGATCACGACACCCGCCACCGCGGGCCGGGCCAGATGCTGCTCCACGCGCTGCGCCAGCCGCCGCCAGAGGTCGAAGCTCATGTCCTTGCTGTCGACCTGCGCGATCTGCTCGGCCTCGATCGCCTGTCCGGCCAGGGCCGGCACCGCGGCGAGCAACTGCCGCACGCCCAACTGGGCCGCCGTGTAGCCGACATGGTCGTCCGGACTCGCCGCCGTCCCGGCGATGGTGCCGCCCGTGGCCAGGATCACGACGGTCGCGGCAGAAACCTGAGTCGGGCTTTGCATGTTCTGGAAAACTGGATAAAAATACAGGTACTGGATAAATCGCCAGATCGAGCCCGGCACCCCGCGACAGGCCACGATCCACGACGATCCTCGGGAGCCCGCGATGGACGACACGCCCAAACTCACTGCCCGGCAGCAGCAGATCCTCGATCTGGTCCAGACCTCGATCGAGCGCAGCGGCTCGCCGCCGACGCGGGCCGAGATCGCGGCCGAGCTGGGCTTCCGTTCGGCCAACGCGGCCGAGGAACACCTGCAGGCCCTGGCCCGCAAGGGCGTGATCGAACTGCTGGGCGGTACCTCGCGCGGGATCCGCTTGAAGTCTGACACATTGCGTTCGCTGAACCAGGCGCGCAACAAGCAGTTCTCGCTGCCCTTGCCCAGCCTGTCGCAGCTGATGCTGCCGCTGGTCGGGCGCGTCGCCGCCGGCAGTCCCATCCTCGCGCAGGAACACATCGACCAGACCTTCGCGGTCGAGGCGACGCTGTTCCCGCGCCGGCCCGACTACCTGCTCAAGGTGCGCGGCATGAGCATGCGCGATGCCGGCATCCTGGACGGCGACCTGCTCGCGGTGCAACGCTCCAAGGAAGCCAAGAACGGCCAGATCGTGGTCGCGCGGCTGGGCGAGGAAGTCACGGTCAAGCGCTTCCGGCGCGTGCGCGGAACGATCGAACTGCTGCCCGAGAACCCGGACTTCGAGCCCATCGTCGTCGGTCCCGACAGCGGCGAGTTCGAACTCGAAGGCCTGGCCGTCGGCTTGATCCGCAACACCTTGCTGGCATGAGCGGTCCGATGGCAGTGCGCCCCGACGCCAGGACTAAGGCCCGCGAAGCCATGTCCTGCGAGAGCCTGGAGCAGATCCCGAACATCGGTGCCTCGCTGGCCGCCGACCTGCGGCTGATCGGCATCCGGCACCCGCGCGACCTCGCCGGCCGCGACGCCTTCGTGCTCTACCAGGCGCTGTGCGCCAAGACCGGCCAACGCCAGGACCCGTGCGTGCTCGACACCTTCATGGCCGCGACCGACTTCATGCGCGGCGCGGCGCCGGCTCCGTGGTGGGCCTACACCGCGCAGCGCAAGGCGCTCTACGGGCAGATCGATCTGCCAGCGGCGACCGGCGACGGAGGCCGCACGCCGCGCTGACTCGTTTCCCGGCCCCTGCGGGTGGTAGGCATGCGTCGACTGGCGCATCCCGCAGGCCGGCCGGTCACCATCAATCCTGCTGATCTTCCGACGGAGATTCAACATGGTCATGGTTCTGTGGAGTCCGCTGCGGCGGTGGTGGCAGGCGGCTTTCGCCGCGCCGGCGCCGGCGGCGGTCCAGCCCTTGCGCTTTCGGCGGCCGGCGACGCGCTCGAGTGCGCACAAGACAGGCGGCGCGCGGCCCCTGACGCCTTTCGGAGCGACGACGTCGAGCGGTCGAGTGGCCGTCGCCCAGCGCGCCGCCCGGCGCTTCTGGATGACGCTCGACCCGGAAGATCAGCGCCGCGCGGCAATCGGGGGATCGTTCGCCGAGGTGTGCGCGGCACTCGAGCGCCTCGCCGCCGTCGAGGAAGGCCAGCGCTGCTGAAGGCGCGGTGGAGCCCACGACGGACTGAAAGGACAAAGCCGGGCGCAAGGCCCGGCTTTGCTGTTGCGGTGCGGCCGCTCAACCCATGTGCAGGCCGCCGTTGACCGAGAAGTCGGCACCGGTCGCAAAGCCGGACTCGTCGGAAGCGACCCACGAGACCATCGACGCGATGTCCTCCGGCGTGCCCAGGCGCTTGACCGGGATGGTGGCCACGATCTTGTCCAGCACGTCCTGGCGGATCGCGCGGACCATCTCGGTACCGATGTAGCCCGGGCTCACGGTGTTGACCGTGACGCCCTTGTTCGCCACTTCCTGCGCCAGCGCCATCGTGAAGCCGTGCATGCCGGCCTTGGCGGCCGAATAGTTCGTCTGGCCGAACTGGCCCTTCTCGCCGTTGACCGAGCTGATGTTGATGATGCGGCCCCAGCCGGCCTCGGTCATCTCGTCGATGACCTGCTTCGTGACGTTGAACAGGCTGTCCAGGTTGGTGCTGATCACCGCGTCCCAGTCGGCCTTGCTCATCTTGCGGAACATGCCGTCGCGGGTGATGCCGGCGTTGTTGACCAGCACGCTGACCGGGCCGTGTTCGGCCTTGACCGCCTTGAAGGCCTCGACCGTGGACTCCCAGTCGGCGACATTGCCGACCGAGGTGTAGAAGGTGTAGCCCTGGACGGCCTGCTCGTCGATCCACTTCTTGAAGTCGCGGCTCGGGCCGCAACCGGCGATCACCTTGAACCCGTCCTTGTGCAGGCGCTGGCAGATGGCCGTGCCGATGCCTCCCATGCCGCCCGTGACGTATGCGACCTTCTTGCTCATGATCCGACTCCGGTTTCGTTGTTGTCCCGACTAGCGTCCCCCGCGGACCGGTCCCGGTCAACGGTATTCGCCCGATGCGGGCTCTCCCTAGCGTGCCGGTCGCGGGACCGACATGCCTGTGTCATCGCTCCACGGTCAACGCAACACCCATGCCGCCGCCGATGCACAGCGAGGCGATGCCGCGCTTGCTGTTGCGACGCTGCATCTCGTGCAGCAGGGTCACGAGGATGCGGCAGCCCGAGGCGCCGATGGGGTGGCCGATGGCGATGGCGCCGCCGTTCACGTTGACCTTGCTGGTGTCCCAGCCCATCTCGTTGTTGACGGCGCAGGCCTGGGCCGCGAAGGCCTCGTTGATCTCGAGCAGGTCCAGGTCGGCCGCCTTCCAGCCGGCGCGCTTGAGGGCCATCTGGCTGGCAGGCACCGGGCCCATGCCCATGATCTTGGGGTCCAGGCCGGCGGTCGCATAGGACGCGATGCGCGCCAGCGGCTTGAGCTTCAGGGCCTCGGCCCTGGCCGCACTCATGACCAGCACCGCGGCCGCGCCATCGTTGATGCCCGAGGCATTGCCCGCGGTCACGCCGCCGGCCTTGTCGAAGGCGGGGCGCAGGCCGGCCAGGCCCTCGGCGCTCGACTTGCGGTTCAGGAACTCGTCGGCCGCGAAGACCAGCGGATCGCCCTTCTTCTGCGGAATGCTGAACGGCGTGATCTCGTCCTTGAAGCGCCCGGCGTCCTGCGCCGCGGCGGCCTTGGTCTGCGAGGCCAGCGCCAGCGCGTCCTGCTGCTCGCGGGTGATGCCGTACTGCTTGGCCACGTTCTCGGCCGTGATGCCCATGTGGTACTGGTTGTAGACGTCCCACAGGCCGTCCGTGATCATGGTGTCGACCATCTTCCAGTCGCCCATGCGCTGGCCTTCTCGCGAGCCCATCAGCGCGTGGGGCGCGAGGCTCATGTTCTCCTGGCCGCCGGCGATGACGATCTCGGCATCGCCGTCGCGCACCGCCTGGGCGGCCAGCATCACCGCCTTCAGGCCGGAACCGCAGACGACATTGATGGTCACGGCCGGCACCGAGTTCGGCAGCCCGCCCTTCAGCGTGGCCTGGCGCGCCGGGTTCTGCCCCGCCGCAGCCGTCAGCACCTGACCCAGGATCACCTGGTCGATCTGCTCGGCCGCCAGCCCGGACCTGCCGAGCAGGCCCTGGATGACGGCGGCGCCGAGTTCGGGCGCCGGCGTCTTGGCGAGGCTGCCGCCGAACTTGCCGACGGCGGTGCGGGTGGCGGCGACGATGACGATGTCGGTGGTCATGGCGGAATCTCCTTCAGGGGTTCGGGGCGGATGAGAGCATGTCGCGTGCCGGCGGACCTTGCGCGAAGTCAGGCTTTGGTCTTGACGTAGCGGCCCGGCGCCGCCTCGATCGGCTTGTGCTGGCGGTCCCCGGCCGACTTGGGCGCGGCGACCTGCTTGCCGGCGTGCGATGCCAGCCAGCCGATCCACGCCGGCCACCAGCTGCCCGGGTGCTCGGTCGCGCCGTCGAACCAGGCCGCGGCGGTCTTCGGCAGTCTGGCGTTGGTCCAGTGGCTGCGCTTCTTCTTCTCGGGCGGGTTGATGACGCCGGCGATGTGGCCCGAGGCGCCCAGCACGAACTGCGTCTTGCCGCTCAGGACCGCGGTCGACAGGTAGGCGCTCTGCCACGGCACGATGTGGTCCTCGCGCGAGGCGTAGACGAAGGCCGGCATGTCGAGCTGCCGCAGGTCGAGCTTCTCGCCGCAGACGGTCAGCTTGCCGGGCTTGACGAGGTTGTTCTCCAAGTACGTGTGTCGCAGGTACCAGCAGTACATCGGCCCTGGCAGGTTGGTCGAGTCCGAGTTCCAGTACAGCAGGTCGAAAGGCGGCGGCGTCTCGCCCTTCAGGTAGTTGCCGACGACGTAGTTCCAGACTAGGTCGTTGGGCCGCAGGAAGCTGAATGTGGCCGCCAGCTCCTTGCCCTTGAGCAGGCCGCCCTGCCCCAGCGCCATCTCGCGCATCCGGACCATGTTCTCGTCGACGAAGAGGTCCAGCACGCCGGTGTCGCTGAAGTCCAGGAAGCTGGTCAGCAGCGTCAGGCTGGCCGAGGGCTTCTCGCCGCGCGCCGCCAGCACCGCCAGCGCCGTGGCCAGCAGCGTGCCGCCGATGCAGAAGCCCAGCGTGTTGATGCGGTGCTGCCTGCTGATCGCGCGCACCTCGTCGATGGCGCGGATGACCGCATGCTCGATGTAGTCGTCCCAGGTCCGGTCGGCGATCGACTCGTCGGCATTGACCCAGCTCAGCATGAAGACCTGCTGCCCCTGGCTCAGCGCGTGGCGCACCAGCGAGTTGTCCGGCTGCAGGTCGAGGATGTAGAACTTGTTGATGCACGGCGGCACGATGAGCAGCGGCCGCTCGTGCACCTTCGCAGTCAGCGGCTTGTACTGGATCAGCTGGAAGAGCTCGTTCTCGAACACGACGCTGCCCTCGGTCGTCGCGACGTTGCGCCCGACCTCGAACAGGCTTTCGTCGGTCTGCGAGACGTGGCCTTGCCGGAGGTCCTGCCACAGGTGCTTCATGCCCTGGGCGATGCTTTCGCCCTGGGTCTCGAGCGCCTTGCGCTGGGCTTCGGGGTTGAGCGCGAGGTAGTTCGACGGCGAGGCTGCGTCGATCCACTGCTGGACGGCGAAGCGCACGCGCTGCCGGGTCTTCTCGTCGCCCTGCACCTGGTCGGCCATTTTCAGCAGGGTGCGGGCGTTCAGCAGGTACATGCCGGCGGTGTAGGCCGCAGCCGGGTTGACGAGCCAGTCCTTCGCCGCGAAGCGACGGTCCCCCATGGCCGGCGAGCCGTCGGGCTGCGCCGCGGTCTGGTTCCACAAGGCCGTCGCCTCGCGCAGGTACTCGGCCTGCAGCGCCGGCAGCGCGTCGGGCGCCAGGCTCACGCCGGTCATGCCCTTGAGCGCCTGAGTCCAGCCCTCGCCCAGTTGCTGGGCCGATCGGGCGACGTCCATTCCCATGCTCGGGCCGAAGGCGGCCCACGCGGGTGCACCGGTGCTGTTCATCTGTCTCCTCGTCGGGTGCGCGGTCCTTCGATGATGAACCGTCTGCAGGCCTTGTGTCGGCTGCTGTCTGCCCTTGCGGGTTTACCCGATTATCCTGACGACACTTGCGCGGAACTGAACGCCCGTGCCAAACCGGCTGCCCCTTGCAGGACCCTTCGATGTACCTGGTCGCGATCGCATGGATGTACGTGGTGCTGATGGTCGCGATCGCCGAAGCGGCGCATCCCGGCGGCAGCCTGCTCGGCGCACTGATGACCTTCGTGTTCTGGGGTGCGCTGCCGCTGGCGGTGGTGCTCTACATCCTGGGTTCGCCGGCACGTCGCCGCGCCCGCCGGCGGGCCGACGCGGCGTCAAGCGGGAGTGATCCAGATGGCGGCGGCCATGCGCCCGCTGTTGCCGTGGAGCGGCCGGTCGCGCCGGAACGAGAAGAACCGTGATGCGTCCTCGACGGTGCACCACGTGCCGCCGTCGATCCGGACCAGGCCCAGCGCCCGCAGGCGATCGCGCGCCAGGCCAGGCAGGTCGGCCAGCCACTTGCCGGGCGCATGCGGCAAGAAGCGGGGATGCTCGGCCTCCGGTGCAAGGCCGAAGCCGGCCAGCACGTCGCCCCCGACCTCGAAGCGGCGCGGGCCGATGCACGGCCCCAGCCAGGCCTCGATCTCGGCCGGCGCGCAGCCGGCCGCTTCGCACAAGGCCCCCACCGTGGCCTCGAGCACGCCGCCTGCCAGCCCGCGCCAGCCGGCATGCGCCGCGGCGACGCCGCGATCCTCGGGCGCGGCCAGCAGCACCGGCAGGCAATCGGCGACCTGGATGACGCAGGCGATCCCGGGCTCGGTCGTCACGCAGGCATCGGCCTCGGGCAGCGGTTCGGCGGTCGGCAGCCGCACGACACGCTGCCCGTGGACCTGCTTCAGGAACCTGGGCTCGGCCCCCAGCGCGCGCGAGAAGCGCGCACGGTTCTCGGCCACCCAGGTCGGATCGTCACCGACCGCGCTGCCGAGGTTGAGGCTGTCGAACACGCCGTGGCTCACGCCGCCGACCCGCGTGCTCATCAGCGCACCGACACGCGGCGACGCGAAGCGCGGGCGCAGTGCGCCGGGCAGATCCTCGTTCACGCCTCGAAGTCGGGACAGGCCGAAGGCTGGGCGCGCTGGAAGGCCGGCAGGGCCATGCAGGCGTCGAACACGCGCATCACCGTCGGCACGTGGTCCAGCCGGCAGTCGAAGCGCTGTGCGTTGAAGATCTGCGGCACCAGCACGCAGTCGGCCAGCGTCGGCGCGTCGCCGTGGCAATGGCGACCGGTCAGCGGCTCGCCGGCGAGCCGCCGCTCGACGGCCGCCAGGCCCTGCTCGACCCAGTGCCGATACCAGGCGTTCTTGGGCTCCTCGCCGACCTTGAGCTCGCGCACCAGGTAGCGCAGCACGCGCAGGTTGTTCAGCGGGTGGATCTCGCAGGCGATGTCCAGCGCCAGCGAGCGGATCCGCGCCCGCTCCACGGCGCTGCCCGGCAGCAGCGGCGGCTCGGGGTGAAGTTCGTCCAGGTACTCGATGATTGCCAGCGACTGCCCGAGCGAGACCTCGCCGTCGATCAGCTGCGGCACCAGGCCGGTCGCCGACACGGTGCCGTAGGCGGCGCCGAGCTGCTCGCCCTTCGGCAGGTGGACCGGGCGGTAGTCGTAGGCCAGGCCCTTGAGCTCGAGCGCGATGCGCACCCGGAACGAGGCCGAGGAGCGGAAGTAGCTGTACAGCTCCATCGCGGGATCACCCGGTGATGCGCAGGCGCAGCGTCTCCAGACCCTCGATGCGCGCCTCGAGCAGGTCGCCGGCGACGACCGCATTCACGCCTTCGGGCGTGCCGGTGTAGATCAGGTCGCCCGGCGCCAGGACCCAGGCCGCGGAGAGGTGCTCGATGATCTCGGCCACGCTCCAGATCATCTTGCCGATGTGGCTGGACTGGCGCGCGGCGCCGTTGACGTCCAGCACCAGCGGCGCGGTGTGCACGCCCGGCACGGCAGCGGCCGGCGTGATCGGCCCGATCGGCGCCGAATGGTCGAAGCCCTTGCCGATGCTCCAGGGCCGGCCGGCCTTCTTCATGTCGTTCTGCAGGTCGCGCCGGGTCATGTCCAGGCCGACGGCGTAACCCCAGACATGCTCCAGCGCCCGGGCCGCCGGGATGTGCTGCCCGCCCTGGCCGATGGCGACGACCAGCTCGATCTCGTGGTGCAGGTTCTTCGTCAGCGTCGGGTAGGGCATCGTGCCGGTCGCGCCGCCCTCGACCGCCACCACGGCGTCGGCCGGCTTCAGGAAGAAGAACGGCGCCTCGCGGCCGCTGCCGCCCATCTCGATCTGGTGTTCGGCGTAGTTGCGGCCGACGCAGTAGATGCGGTGCACCGGGAAGCGCTCGGTACGGCCGAGGACGGCCACGCTGGGCAGACCGGGTGGGGTGACGACGTGATTCATGCGAGGACGCGGCGTGAGAGGTGGGCGCGAACGATGATGCCATGGGCCCCGCCGCGTCACGGATGCGCAGGGCGCGGCCGCGGGGGGTGGGCGCTACACTCGCCAGCCATGTTTCAAGCGCGCAGCTTTCGGCATTGCAAGGCCTGCGGCGCCGCCACCGAGTACCGCGTGCCGGCCGACGACAACCGCGAGCGTGCGGTGTGCACGTCCTGCGGCACGGTCCACTACGAGAACCCCCTGTGTGTCGTCGGCACCGTGCCGGTGTGGCGCAGCCAGGTGTTGCTGTGCCGGCGCGCGATCGAGCCCCGGCGCGGTCTGTGGACCCTCCCCGCCGGCTTCCTCGAACTGGGCGAGACGACCGAGGAAGGCGCGCTGCGCGAGACCGCCGAGGAAGCCGGCGCCCGCGCGACGCTGCAGGGGCTGTTCTCCATGCTCAACGTCGTGCGCGTCGGCCAGGTCCACCTCTTCTACCGCGCCGAACTGCACGACACCGACTTCGCGCCGGGCGAGGAGTCGCTGGAGGCGGCGCTCTTCGAGGAACACGAGATCCCCTGGGACGATCTGGCCTTCCGCACCGTGCGAGAAACCTTGCGGCACTACTACGCCGACCGGCAGAAGGGTCAATTCGGCCTGCATTGCGCCGACATCAGCTGAGGCCCCGGAACGCCGCATGCCCAACCCTCCCTCGCCCGCCACCTCGACCACGCGCCTGCGCGAGGACCTGATCCATCCGGATCCGCTGCTCGACTGCCTGCTCGAGATCTGCCGCCTGCACGGCGTGGCCGCCTCGCGCGCCTCGCTCTCGGCCGGCCTGCCGCTGGTCGAGGGCCGGCTGACGCTGGCACTGGCCGAGCGCGCCGCAGTTCGCGCCGAGATGACGGCGCGGCTGCAGCGCCTGGCGCTGTCGGCGATCGATGACGCCGCGCTGCCGGCGATCGCCGTCCTGCACGGTGACCGCGCCTGCGTGCTGCTGGGCCGCGAAGGCACCGACTGGCGTGTGCTGCTGCCCGAGACCGGCGCCGGCGCCGTCACGATGAGCGACGTCGAGCTGGCGGCGCGCTACAGCGGCGTCACGCTCTTCGTGCGTCCGCAGTTCCGCTTCGACGAGCGCGCGCCCGAAGTGCGCGCCACCCGCAGCGGCCACTGGTTCTGGAGCGCGGTGCTGACCCAGCGCCACGTCTACCGCGACGTGCTGTGGGCCGCCCTGCTGATCAACCTGTTCGCGATCGCCTTCCCGCTGTTCTCGATGAACGTCTACGACCGCGTGGTGCCCAACCACGCGCAGGAGACCCTGTGGGCGCTGGCGATCGGCATCGTCGTCGTCATCAGCGCCGACCTGCTGATGCGCACCCTGCGCAGCCACTTCGTCGACGAGGCCAGCGCGCGCATCGACGTGCAGATCTCGGCCACGCTGATGGAACGCGTGCTCGGCATGCAGCTGACGCACCGCCCGGCGGCGGTCGGCTCGTTCGCGGCCAACCTGCGCGGCTTCGAGCAGGTGCGCGACTTCATCGCCTCCAGCACCGTCACCGCGCTGATCGACCTGCCCTTCGCGCTGCTCTTCCTGATCGTGATGGCCTGGCTGTCGCCCTGGCTGGCGATCCCGGTGGTCGTGGTGTTCACGCTGATCGTGGTGGTTGGCTACGTGCTGCAGCACCGCCTGCACGAGCTGTCGCAGGCCACCTGGCAGGCGGGCGCCCAGCGCAATGCGACGCTGATCGAGAGCCTGACGGCCATCGAGACCGTCAAGACCCAGGGCGCCGAGAGCGTCATCCAGACCCGCTGGGAGCAGGCCAACGCCTACCTGGCCGGCATCAACATGCGCATGCGCGGCCTGTCGTCGGGCGCGATGTCGGCCACGGCCTGGCTGACGCAGCTGGTCAGCGTCTCGCTGATCGTCATCGGCGTCTACCTGATCAGCGAACGGCAGCTGACGATGGGAGCACTGATCGCCGCCAGCATGCTGAGCGGCCGCGCCCTGGCGCCGGCCGGCCAGGTGGTGGGTCTGCTGCTGCAGTACCAGGGTGCGCTGACGGCGCTGCAGTCGCTGGAGAAGATCATGGCCCAGCCGGTCGAGCGGCCGGCCGGCACCGCCTTCATCCACCGCCGCGAGCTGCGCGGCGACATCGAATTCCGCGACGTGCGCTTCGCCTACCCGGGCCGCACCGACAGCGCGCTGGACGGCGTCAGCTTCAAGATCGCCGCCGGCGAGCGCGTGGCGTTGATCGGCAAGGTCGGGTCGGGCAAGAGCACGATCGAGAAGCTGCTGCTGGGGCTGTACGCGCCGACCTCGGGCGCCGTGCTGCTCGACGGCATCGACCTGCGCCAGCTCGACCCGGCCGACGTGCGCCGCAACCTCGGCTACGTCTCGCAGGACGTGACGCTGTTCTTCGGCACGCTGCGCGAGAACATCGCCTTCGGCCTGCCGTACGCCGATGACTCGGCGATCGTCGCCGCGGCCGAGGTCGCCGGCCTGACCGAGTTCGTCAACCGGCATCCGCGCGGCTTCGACATGCCGGTCGGCGAACGCGGCGAGTCGCTGTCCGGCGGGCAGCGCCAGAGCGTCGGCATCGCACGTGCCGTGCTGCACAACGCGCCGCTGCTGCTGCTCGACGAGCCGACCAGCGCGATGGACTTCTCGACCGAGGCGCACGTCACCGCGCGGCTCGGCGCCTTCGCGATCGACAAGACCATGGTCCTCGTGACGCACCGCACCTCGCTGCTGCCGCTGGCCACGCGGGTGATCGTCATCGATCAGGGCCGGGTCGTTGCCGACGGGCCGCGCGAGCAGATCCTGCAGGCCCTGGCCGCCGGGCGCATCACGAGGGCTGCGTGATGAGCGACGCGACGCCGACGCCCTGGATCGCGCGCATCGGCCGGCCGCTGCTGGCCGTGCTGGAGCGCGTGCGTCTCCTGCTGACCCCGCTGACGAACCGCCTGTTCGGGCCGGTCTCGCCCGAGCTGACGCCGGGCATGGCGGCCGACGGCTTCGAGGCGCTGCTGGCGAGGCAGCGCACGCGACGGGCCCAGACCATCGTGCGGACCGCCGTCGTCGTGGTGCTGCTCCTGATCGTCTGGGCCGCGCTGGCGCGGGTCGACGAGGTCACCCGCGGCGACGGCAAAGTCATCCCGTCGAAGCAGCTGCAGGTGATCCAGTCGCTCGATGGCGGCGTGGTGTCCGAGATCCTGGTGCAGGAAGGCCAGGTCGTCGAGGCCGGCCAGTTGCTGCTGCGCATCGACGAGACCCGGGCCACGTCGGGGGTGCGCGAAAGCGCGGCGCAGAGCTTTTCGCTGCTGGCCCGCCAGGCCCGGCTGCGCGCGCTGGCCGAAGGCAGCCCCTTCACCCCGCCGCCGCCGAGCACCGACCCCGAGGAGCGCCGCATCATCGAAGAGGAGCGCCGGCTCTACGAGTCGCGCCAGACCGAGCTGTCGACGCTGGTGTCGATCAGCCGCCAGCAGCTGCTGCAACGCGAGCAGGAGCTGAACGAGGCGCGCTCGCGCCGGGCCTCGGCCGAGCGCGGCATGGACCTGTCGCAGCAGGAACTGGCCAAGACCCGGCCGCTGCTGGCCACCGGCGCGGTGTCCGAGGTCGACATCCTGCGGCTCGAGCGCGATCTGGCCAAGTACCGCGGCGAGGTCGACCAGTCGGGCGCGCAGA
>Ga0268299_1002831_pt1 | contig 18397 bp, 29 predicted proteins | sample NOBtaG_FD_193484 | JGI IMG/M metagenome (GOLD analysis project Ga0268299, IMG submission 193484) | Activated sludge microbial communities from bioreactor in Nijmegen, Gelderland, Netherland - NOB reactor | ecosystem: Engineered > Bioreactor > Aerobic > Activated sludge | place: Netherlands...
GTCCAATCGTCACCGAGAAATCGGCTCAGATGAGCACGCTCAATCAGTACGTTTTTGAAGTGACCAAAGACGCCAACAAGATCGAAATCGCTCAAGCAGTTGAGCAATTGATCAAAGACCTCTATCCAAAGAGCAAATCGACGGTTACCGCCGTCAACACGTCTGCCATCCGTGGACGTTTCCGCAGCCGCAAGCGGCACGGAGCCCATCCTAAGGACTCCAAAAAAGCGATCGTCACCATCTCTGGCGATCCGCTCGATATCTACAACACTTCTGAATCGTAGTTTTGTAGAAAGAGTAGTTTCTGAACCGGAATAGATCGACAGAACAAATAAAGGACAAGAGAAATGCCTCCCCGGAAAGTAAATCCAACCTCTGCAGGTCGCCGCAATATGTCGGTGCACGACTTCTCTGACATCACAGAGAAGAAGCCAGAGCGCTCACTTTTGGCTCCCCTGAGAAAAACAGGCGGCCGCAACAACCAGGGTCGTTTGACCTCGCGCCACAAAGGCGGCGGTCACAAGCGCTCCTATCGCATTATCGACTTCAAGCGCGACAAATTCGATATTCCGTGCGAAGTCAAAACCGTTGAATACGATCCCAACCGCAACACTCGCATCTGCCTCGTTCAATATGCAGACGGCGAGAAGCGCTACATCTTAGGACCGCTCAATATCAAAGTCGGCGAAAAGCTGATGTCCGGTCCGAATTCCGATATCAAAAACGGCAACGCGCTGCCCTTGCGCAATATCCCTCTGGGCACCATGGTGCACAACGTCGAATTGACTCCCGGCAAAGGCGGTCAGCTCGGACGCAGCGCCGGCACCCAAATCCAAGTTCTCGCCAAAGAAGGCGAAATGTGCACACTGCGTCTGCCTTCAGGCGAAATGCGCATGGTTCGCCTCAATTGCCTGGCTACTGTCGGTCAATTGGGCAACACAGACTACAAAAACGTGCGCATCGGTAAAGCCGGTCGCAGCCGCTGGATGGGCATCAAGCCCGCCAACCGCGGTGTAGCAATGAACGCTGTCGATCACCCGCACGGCGGCGGCGAAGGCAAATCACCAATCGGTGGCAAGCCGCAAACCCCATGGGGCAAGCCGGCGATGGGTTACAAGACCCGCCGCGGCAACAAGCCTTCCGACCGTTATATCGTCAAGCGTCGTACCAAGTAGGAGGTATTTGATCCGTGTCTCGTTCGCTAAAGAAAGGCCCGTTCGTTCATGCATCCCTCGCCAAAAAAATCGAGGACATGAATAAGAAAGGCGAGAAAAAAGTGGTCAAGTGCTGGTCGCGCGCTTCGATGATTATTCCCGACATGATCGGGCATACCATCGCCATCTATAACGGCAAGAAGCACGTTCCTGTCTATGTCACCGAACAAATGATCGGCCACAGATTGGGAGAATTCGCTCCTACAAGAATGTTCAAAGGACACGCCGGCGGCGACAAGACTGCCAAGCGCGGTTAATCAAAAAAGCCCTAAGGAAAAAGAGCCATGCAGAGCAAAGCACATACAAAATGGTTGAGAATGTCACCGCGGAAGGTGCGCCGCGTCGTGGATGAAATCCGCGGCAAATCGGCTGCTGATGCCGTGACCATGTTGCGCTTCATGCCGTACTCGGCTGCCCGCGAAGTGGAAAAGGTTTTGAAGTCGGCCATGTACAACCGCGTTCATGCCGCAAAAAATCCCATCAGCGAAGACGAAGCCGGTGATTTGAAAATCGTAGAAGTTTATGCAGACCAAGGTCCCACTCTGAAGCGTATTCAGCCCAGAGCCCGCGGCCGCTGGTATCCAATCCTGAAGCGTTCGAGCCATATCACGCTCGTTCTCTCGGATGTTTAAGAACTCAATTTAAAGGAGCTAGGACATTGGGTCAGAAAGTCAATCCTAACGGTTTCCGCCTCGGCATCCACAGAGGATGGCGCGCCAATTGGTTCGTCACCAAGAAGGACGTGCCGTACTTGATCGAGGAAGATCACCGCATTCGCGCTTATTTGAAAAAAGAGCTGACCAATGCCGGCGTCTCCAAAGTTGAGATCTCGAGAAAAGCCGATCACATCGAGCTGGATATCTACACTGCCCGTCCCGGCGTCGTTGTCGGCAAAGGCGGACAGGGCATCGAAACCCTTCACCAGAAAGTGAAAGGTCTTTTGAATCGCCAGGGTCTCAATATCAAGATCAATATCTTGGAAGTCAACCGCGTCGATCTCGAATCGCAATTGGTGGCTGAATCAATCGGACAGCAATTGGAAAAACGCGTTGCTTTCAGAAGAGCAATGAAGCAAGCCATCCAGCGCTGCATGCGTGCCGGCGCTATCGGCGTCAAAGTAATGGTGGCAGGCCGCCTGGGCGGTGCTGAAATCGCTCGTACGGAATGGTCTAAAGAAGGACGCATTCCGCTGCAGACACTCAGAGCCGACATCGATTACGGCTTGGCTGAAGCCCATACAGTTATGGGAATCATCGGCATCAAAGTTTGGATTTTCAGAGGTGAGTTGGAAATGGGCCAATGGTCCCCGCCCAACATCAAGACCTCCAGTGATCGTAAGCAAGGGGAACAACCTGGTGACAGACCAGGACAAAGAGGCGGTCGTAGACCAAGGAAGGCAGGTTAGTCATCATGCTGTTGCCAAAAAGAACAAAATATAGAAAGCACCACAGAGGCCGGATGACCGGTTGTGAAACGCGCGGCGTTGAAGTTCAGTTCGGTGAATACGGACTGCAAGCTCTCGAGCCGGCCTGGATCACTTCCAGACAAATCGAAGCGGCCAGAAAAGCCATGACCAGAAGCGTCAAGCGCGGCGGTCAAATGTGGATCAGAGTTTTCCCTGATAAATCAGTTTCGAAAAAGCCTGCTGAAACCCGTATGGGTTCCGGTAAAGGCGCCCCGGAATTCTGGGTAGCGGTAACCAAACCGGGCCGCATCATGTTCGAAATGTCTGGTGTCGCTGAAAAAGACGCTCACCACGCACTCGAATTGGCAGCGCAAAAACTGCCCATCAAATGCCGTGTCGTATCGAGACACAACTAAAACCGGCAAACCAAGCCGGCTTACAGGAAGAGCATCATGAAGACCAAAGATATAAGAGAACTATCCGCCGAAGATATCAAAAACACTATCGTTGAAACTCGCAAAGAGATTGTCGAATTGCGCTTTCAACTGGCGATAAGAAAGCTGGAGAGCCCAGCAAAATTGAGAGCTGCCCGCAAGAAACTTGCTCGCTTGCTCACAATCGAAAGCGAAAAGGAAACTGGAAAAACTGCTTAGGCAGCCGTTTCCATAGAGAAAGAAAGTCATAGGACGGAGCGCTAATAAAATGCCGAGAAAGGAACTGGTAGGAAAAGTCGTCTCGAACAAGATGGACAAGACAGTTGTCGTCGCCGTCGAGAACCGCTTCCCACATCCGAAATACGAAAAGCAAATTGCCAGAACCCACAAATTCAAAGCGCATGACGCCGAGAACAAGTGCGGCATCGGCGACAAGGTGCGCATTCAAGAATGCCGCCCCCTGTCCAGAGAAAAGCGCTGGCTGGTAGTGGAAATCACTGAAAAAGCGATTTCGGCCCTGCCTAAAGCAAATGAGGGGTTGAGCTAATGATTCAGCAAGAGACACGTTTGAATTGCGCCGACAACACCGGCGCCCGCGAATTGCTCTGCATTCGCGTTGTCGGCGGAGGCAACCGCCGTTACGCATCGGTCGGCGACGTCATCGTTGCCACCGTCAAAGATGCTCTGCCCAATATGCCGGTTAAGAAATCGGAAGTAGTAAGAGCAGTAGTCGTGAGAGTCCGCAATCACGTCAAACGCGAAGACGGCTCCACCATCCGCTTTGACGACAATGCCGCCGTCATCATCAACAAAGACGGCAACCCGAAAGGCACTCGAGTTTTTGGACCGATTGCCCGCGAACTTCGGGACAAGGCATTCACTAAGATAATCTCTCTGGCACCCGAGGTAATGTGAGATGGCAGGCCAATCGAGAACTGAAGTACGTTTTTCCAACAAACCCGTTTCCAAGAAAGTGAAGATGGGCGGCACCACCGTTCTCTCGCGCGCTCTTGTGAAACCGAGCGCTACCAATCAAACGCCCAAAGTCCACGTGAAGCGCGGCGACATGGTAATGCTCATTTCGGGTCCCAAGAAAAAAGACCCCAAGCGCGATGCCAAAGTGACGAAGCGTTTGGATGAGCGCAATGCATATAAGGGAACTACCGGCAAAGTAATCGCCGTCTTTCCTGAGCAAGGCAAAGTGCTGGTAGAAGGCGTCAATATGCTTTCCACCGTAATCAAGCCGAAAATGGGCGCCGGCAAGTCCACTCTTACGAGACAAGAGGCACCGATTTTCGCATCGAAAGTAATGCTGTATTCGGCTCAATCGAAAAAACCGGTGAGAGCTGAATTCAGAAAACGCGAAGGCCTTGAATAAAGGACATCGCATTATGGCGTCGGACGCCCTGTGAAAAACAGCGAAACGTCCACAACTAAAGACAAAACAGAGGTTAGCGAGCAATGGCTACGATTGACATAAAGGAACACTACAAAAAAAACGTAGTGCCCAAGCTCACAAAGCAATTCAATTACACAAACGAACTGCAGGTTCCGCGCCTGGAGAAAGTTGTGGTCAACATGGGTCTGGGCGAAGCAACGGCTAACGCCAAGGCGATCGAGAACGGCGTCAAAGATTTGGCTACCGTCACCGGTCAAAAGCCCATCATCAATCGTGCCCGCAAATCCATCGCCACATTCAAAGTTAGAAAGGGCATGGCGGTCGGCACTTCGGTGACTCTGCGCGGCAAGAGAATGCACGATTTTCTCGCCAAGCTGATTCACATTTCGCTTCCCCGTATCCGCGACTTCCGCGGATTGTCCAATAAATCATTCGACGGAAGAGGCAATTATTCTTTGGGTATCAAAGAGCAATTGATCTTCCCGGAAATCAATTACGAAAACGTTGATGCCATCCGCGGGATGGACGTAGCAATCGTTACGACCGCACGCACCGACCAGGAAGGTCTGGCGTTGCTTACCGAACTAGGAATGCCATTCAGGAGGTAGTAGTGGCTAAGACTTCACTTATCGATAAAGAGCACAAACGCAGGGTGCTTGTCGCAAAAGGCAAATATCCTACGGTGCGCCTCCATAACCGTTGCAAAATTTGCGGACGGCCCAGAGGCTACTATCGCGACTTCGGCTTGTGCCGTTGCTGTCTTCGCAAAATGGCCCACGAAGGCCTCATTCCTGGTCTCACTAAGTCGAGCTGGTAGGAGAGTATAAATGCCGGTTACAGATCCGATTTCAGACATGTTCACGCGCATCAGAAATGCTTCGCGAGTACATTCACAAGCAGTTGAAATGCCTGCTTCCAAGCAGAAAGTGGCTCTTGCCGAACTTCTGCGCAATGAAGGGTTCATCTCTTCATTCGAGACCAAAGGTCTCGGCTCTCCCGAGCAAAAAATGCGCATCGTACTCAAGTACGGTCCTAAGGGAGAACAGGTTATTCAGGGCATCTCGCGTATCTCGAAGCCCGGTTTGAGAGTCTATCGCGCCAGCAAAAAGCTGCCGCGCGTATACGGTGGTTTGGGTCTGGCAATCGTCAGCACCAGCCAGGGCCTCATGACCGACAGACAGGCACGCAAGAGCAATGCAGGTGGAGAAGTTGTCGCTTACGTCTGGTAGACGGTGAGCCGGCGGCTGCTTCGAAAAGTAAAAGAGTAGATAAGAACTCAGGGGAAGAAAGATGTCTCGTATTGGGAAAGCACCAATCACCGTACCTAAAGGTGTGACCGTTGACCTCAAAGGCAACGACGTCAAAGTCAAAGGACCGAAAGGTGAGCTCTCGCGCACCATTCGCCCTGAGATTGCCATCAAAATGGAAGATGACAAAGTCGTTCTCACCGTCATCAAGGACGACAGAATCTCCCACTCTCTGCACGGTTTGAGCCGGACGCTCGTCGCCAATATGGTAAAAGGCGTGTCCGACGGTTTCGAAAAAGTGCTGGAGATGACCGGTGTCGGTTATCGTGCGCAAATGGAAGGCAAAAAGCTCGTCATGGCGCTCGGTTATTCGCACCCTGTCGAAATCGAGCCGGAAAAAGGTCTCGAAATCGCAGTCGGCAAAGGTAACGTCATTACCGTTTCCGGCATCGACAAGCAAGCTGTCGGCGACCTCGCTTCCTTCATTCGCGGCAAGAGACCACCTGAAGTTTATAAAGGCAAGGGCGTTCGCTATAAGGGCGAAGTAATCAGACGCAAAGCCGGTAAAGCTGCTGGTAAGAAGAAGTAAGTTCTAAAAATCGTTTTTAAAGTGCACCAAAGCCGGTGACAAAGAAATCGGCGACAAGAGAAACAATTTGTTCGGAGACGTAAGGCAATGATTCAGAAACCAGACAGAAAAGAATTGAGGGCAAGGCGCCACATGCGCATCCGCCGTCGCCTCGTCGGCACGCAGGAGCGTCCGAGGCTCTGTGTCTACAGATCCAACAAGCACATCTACGCGCAAATCGTCGATGATGCCTCCCAAAAAACTCTCGTCTCGGCATCCACTCTTGATCCCGAGCTGAAGGGCAAAAAGAGCTGGGATACCGAATCAGCTCGCACCGTCGGCAAAATCGTGGCAGACAAAGCCAAAGCGAAAGGCATCAACGCCGTCGTTTTCGACAGAGGTGGATACATTTATCATGGACGCGTGGCAGCAGTTGCCGATGCCGCTCGTGAAGCCGGTCTAGACTTCTAAAGTAATTACCCGAACTACAAGAAAGAAAAAAAGAGGACAATTTCTCAGATGGATAGAGACGACAAAAATGTCAATGCTCCCCAGGACGAAGCTCCGGAAGGCGGTCAACGCCGCGGACGTCGTGGCGGTCGTGATGGCGGACCGGGGCGCAAGCCTCCCGAAGAGCGCCGCGAGCAATCCGAGTGGGAAGAAAAGATCATTCAAGTTCGCCGCGTAACCAAAGTAGTTAAGGGCGGCAAAAAATTGAGCTTCCGCGCGGTTGTCGCTGTCGGCAACGGCAAGGGTCAAGTCGGCATCGGCGTCGGCAAGGCTTCGGAAGTTATCAGCGCCATTCAAAAAGGCGTTGTCGATGCGAAGAAGAGTCTCGTCAAAGTGCCGATGGTAGGAACCACCGTTCCTCACCAGATCATGGGACGTCAGGGCTCCAGCCGCATCATGCTGAAGCCGGCTGCTAAAGGTACGGGCGTCATCGCCGGTGGTGCAGCTCGCGCCATTCTGGAACTGGCGGGCATAGGCGATATTCTCTCCAAGTCGCTCGGTTCGCGCGCTCCGCTCAACGTAGCTCGCGCCACCGTAGATGGTTTGAAGAATTTGAGAACCTTTGAAGAAGCAGCGCGCCTGCGCGGCATCACCATCAAGCAAATGCTTGCTTAATCCCGGAAAAATCAATTTGAATCAGGTAAGGAAAAATGCTCAAGATCACTCTCACCCGCGGACTGGTGGGCAAGAAAGAAACCCAGAAAAAGGTTGTGCAGGCCCTCGGGCTTGGCAAATACGGCTCTTCAGTCGTGCATGCAGACAGCCCGACAATCCGCGGCATGGTGACAAAAATCAGCCACCTCGTCTCGGTTGAAACCGTAGAAGGCGGTGAGCACAAGCCCAAAGCCGCCAAGGCTAAAAAGCCGGCTGCTAAAGCTCCTGCAAAAGCAGCAGCAAAAAGCAAAGCCAAAGAAGAGTAGTTAAAACACATTGCCGAGTCGCCTGTCTTTGACAGCGGCGCAAGGCTGAGGAGAACGGATGGCTAAGGTCAAAGAAACAGTAGAAGAGATCAAGGATTTGGGTGATATTCAACCCACTTCTGGCGCAAGAAGACTTCGCAAGCGTGTCGGTCGCGGTCGTGGCTCGGGTCACGGAAAAACCTCGACTCGCGGACACAACGGTCAAGGTCAGCGTTCGGGCGAAGCCAAGCGTTTCGGTTTCGAAGGCGGTCAAACACCCCTTTTCCGCAGACTGCCCAAGATCCACAACTTCGATGAAGTGATCACCAGAAAGTGGGTGGAAGTAAACGTCGGCTCTCTCAGTGCTGCCAAGGCAGGTTCGGAAGTGACGCCCACAACGCTGGTAGAACTGGGTCTGATGCGCAAAGTGTCGGACAGCGTACGCATTCTCGGCAACGGCGAATTGAAAGTTTCGCTCAAAGTAAAAGCGCACCACTTCTCCAAAGGTGCTCAAGCCAAAATCGAAGCAGCCGGCGGATCGATTGAAGTTATTCAACCTGAGCCGAGAAAACCGGGCAAGAAAGCACCGAAGCCGCCCAAGGTAAAGCCGGCTCCCAAGCCGCCCGAGCCCAAGGCTGAAGGTGAAGAAGCACCGAAGAAGGCTAAGAAGGAAAAGAAAGCCGATGCTCCGCAAGCCGGCCAACAATCTTCCAAGACAGCTAAGCCAGCCGCTAAGCCAGGTCAAAAGCCCGGCGCCAAGCAGCCTCCCAAGAAGAAGTAGGTCAATTGGCTGTCCTAAAACAGAAATGAGATGAACCGGCCTCAGCGGAAATTTTGCTAAAGGCCGGTTATTCTTTGTATTTGTTGAGTTAACATCCGCTTAGACACGTGAATTGCGGCAGCATCGCCGGAGCATATATCCGGATCACATAGAGGGGTTATTACTAAATGGATTCACAATCCAGACGGGGAAGCAAAATCGGCGGTCCGGAAGATTTGATCAAAATGCTCTCGGCCGCAGGCCTCAAAGAGCGCATTTTGTTTACTCTCATGGTCATCGCCATTTACAGAATCGGCGTCCACGTTCCCATTCCGGGTGTCGATCCCTCGGCATTCACCAAGCACCCCGAACTGGCGCAAAACTTGCTGGGCATGATCGACTTGTTCACAGGCGGCGCCCTCAACAAACTGTCTATATTCTCGATGGGTATCGGACCGTATATCACTGCATCGATCATCATGCAGTTGATGTCGGTTGTGGTGCCTAAACTAGAAGAGCTGCAAAAGCATTCCGGTGAGCAAGGTCGCCGTCAATTGCAGCAATACACGCGCATTGCCTGCGTTGGTCTGGCCGTTTTCCAATCATTGATGCTGGCCAATCTTCTGACCAAAATTCAAAACCCACCGGTCGTGCTCACACCCGGCCCGCTCTTTATGGTTTCCACAACGATCATCCTTTCTGCCTGCGCGGTTTTCGTCATGTGGATGGGAGAAGTGATTACAGAGCGTGGTGTCGGCAATGGTGCCTCACTTTTGATCTTCCTGGGTATCGCCTCACGATTGCCGGTCATGGTGAAAAACACCTATGAGGCGGTGCAAACCGGTCAGTCGCCGGTCTGGGGCGTCGCCATTCTGGTTGCCGTCTTTCTGCTATTGATTGCTCTCATTGTCTGTCTGCAGCAGGGGGTTCGCAAAGTCCAGGTTCTGGGTGCGCGAAGAAACGTCGGCCGTCAAGTTTTCAATGCACCGGAAGATTCGATTTACTTGCCCGTCAATCCGTCAGGTGTGATGGCTATCATCTTCGCCTCGTCGCTCTTGATGTTCCCTTCGACTGTTATGTCATTTGCCGCACAAAGCGGCAAGAATCCGTTCCAGGCTCTCTATGAGCTGCTTTGCAATATCAACGGATTTGAAGCGTTTTCCAAACAACCCTGGGTGCAAAACGCCTGGAGTTTTATTTCGATCGAGACTTCAAACATGTTCTCCTACTACCATTGGGAACATTCTGTCCTCTACTTCATGCTCATTCTCTTCTTTGCGTTCTTCTACGCCTCCATAGTCATTCCCGTGCGTGATATCGCCGAGAACCTGAGAAGAAGCGGTCGGGCAATTCATGGGGTCAGACCGGGAAGACCGACCTCGGAGTTTCTCGAGAAAACTTTGAGCCGTCTCATCTTCATCGGTGCCTCCGCCGTTGGTATCATCGCGATTTTGCCCATTCACGTAGAGCAGGCAACTTACGTACAAACTCTGCAAGGTCTGGGTTCGACCTCTCTTATCATCCTGGTCGGTGTAGCCATCGACACGCAAAGGCAGATCAAGACTCATGCCCTCTCTGCGCGCTATCAAGCGCAGGGATTGTTCCCATCAGGCAATAAGGAAATTTAGTTATGAGAATTCTCTTTCTCGGCGCTCCCGGCGCCGGCAAAGGCACCCAGTGCAAGCGTCTTTCGGCAAAGCTCAGCTTGCCGCATCTGTCTTCCGGCGACCTCTTGAGAGAAGCGGTCAAAGCCGGAACTCCGGCAGGCGTGCAAGCGAAGGAATACATGGACAAAGGCGTCCTGGTTCCGGATGAAGTCTTGATCGAAATGTTCAAAGAAAAATTGAGCTCGGCGGAGTGCAAGAACGGATTTATTCTGGACGGCTTTCCGCGCAATCTTTCACAAGCAAAAAGCCTCGACGAATTGCTCGTTTCTTTGAACAGCGGATTGTCGACTGTGATCAATTTGGACGTAGATGATAGCTTTCTCACCGAGCGCATCTGTGGACGTTGGACTTGCGGCAACAAAGCTTGTGCAGCCGTTTATCACGTCAAATTCGCACCACCCAAGGTGCCGGGCAAATGCGACGTTTGCAGCAGCGATCTGACTCAACGCGCCGACGACAAAGAAGAGCTCGTCAAGGCAAGATTGAATACATATCGTGAGCAAACCGAGCCTCTGATTCAGTATTACACTGAAAAGAAGTTGCTGAAAACAGTTTCCGGAGAGGGCGACCAAGACGCTATCTTCAACAATCTTCTGCAGTCATTGCAAGTGACTGCTTAGAAAGCGCACTGGAGTTTTGACGCATGATAGTGACCACCGACCTTCAAATAGACAGCTTCAAAAAAGCAGGCCAGTTGGCTGGGCAAGTACTCGAGGCGACCTCAAAACTGGTCAAGCCTGGCATCACCACATGGGAACTCGACGAGTTCGCCGAAAAAATGATCCGTGATGCCGGCGCTATTCCCACGTTCAAAGGTTACAGAAAGTTTCCCGCCACTATTTGCGTCAGCATCAATGAAGAAGTAGTGCACGGCATTCCCAGCCGCAATCGCGCCTTGAAGGAAGGCGATGTAATCAGCATCGACCTGGGCGCTACTTTCAAAATCGGCGACAACGGCAAGACGATGGATTACATCGGTGACACTGCAATTACAGTGGCCGTCGGCGAGATCAATCCGCGCCTGCAAAAACTTCTTGACGACACCAGGAAGTCGCTTTACGCAGGCATCAAAGCTTGCCTGGCCGGCAATACTCTCGATGATATCGGGGGAGCGATTGAAGACATCGCCAGGGAAAATCTTTACGGAATCGTTCGCGATTACGGCGGTCACGGCATCGGTCCCAACTATCATGAAGACCCGCTCATCTTCAACTACAGGACTGGTAGCAAGGTGAAGTTGAAACCTGGTATGGTTATAGCGATTGAACCAATGTTCAATCAGGGGGGCGATCGTGTTCGCCTCAAGCAGGATGGTTGGACAGTTGTTACGCAAGATTACAAGCCATCTGCGCATTTTGAACATTCGATCCTGGTGACTGAAGGAGAGCCTTATGTGCTCACTCAACGTCCCAGTGAGGTAATTTGATGACGAAGCAAGGCGTAATAGAATTCGAAGGCATAATCCGGGAATCCCTTCCCAATGCCATGTTTCGGGTCGAATTAGACAACGGTCATAAGGTCTTGGCCCATATCTCCGGCAAGATTCGCAAAAATTTTATTAAGATACTTCCAGGCGACAGAGTGCGTGTAGAGCTCACTCCGTATGACTTAACGCGCGGAAGAATCACATACAGAATCAAAGATTGATATATAATCTGACGTTTGTATCCGTAGCTCCAGCGGTTTGAAGCAACTCGCTTTCGGGTTTGTGAACTGCTGCTCGGATATTCGAATCTATGCGCGACGGAATCGCCCGCCTGCCCATTGATTCAGCTATCACTTCGAAACGAAATCAAAGCGAGACTCTCATGAAAGTTAGAGCTTCTGTCAAAAAAATCTGTGACAAATGCAAAGTCATCCGCCGCAAAGGCAGAGTGGCTGTCATTTGCGAGAACCCCAAACACAAGCAGCGCCAGGGCTAAGCTCAGGCACTAGATAAATTTGACTCTGGAGGACAAATGGCCCGCATCGCCGGTATAGATCTGCCGAAAGGCAAGAGAACCCACATCGCGCTTACTTACATCTATGGCATCGGTCACACGACTGCCAGAAAGGTGACGCAAAGAGTAGGCATTCCCGAGGATCGCCGGGTGAACGACCTGACTGAAGATGAAGTCAGCCGCCTCCGTGAAGAGATCGAGAAAGGCGGATTGCAAGTCGAAGGCGACTTGAGACGCGTCGAAGGTCTCAACGTCAAGCGCTTGATCGAAATCAACTGCTACCGTGGTCAGCGCCACAGAAGAGGTTTGCCCACACGCGGGCAACGCACCAAGACCAATGCTCGCACCCGTCGCGGTCGCAAGCGCGTAACGGTCGCCGGCAAGAAACAAGCCGCCGCCAAGTAAGCAATGACCGACCGGCTTTAAGGCTAGTCGCAAGTTGCACCCGAATTAAATCCCGAACTAGAAATAGTAGACAAAGAGAGATTGACAAATGGCAAAGTCGCCCAAAGCAAGGACAAAGAAAAAAGAGAGACGTTATGTTTTGCAAGGTGTTGTGCACATTCAAAGCACCTTCAATAACACGATCATCTGCTCTACCGACCCGCAAGGCCAGGTGATTGCCTGGGCGTCCGCCGGCACCGTCGGTTTCAAAGGCGCCAAGAAAGGCACTCCATTCGCAGCTCAACAAGCCGCTGAATCGGTCGCTAAGCGCTCGATGGACCAGGGCATGCGTCAAGTGGAAGTGCTGGTCAAAGGACCGGGAGCCGGTCGCGAAACCGCAATCCGCGCTCTGCAAGCATCCGGTCTGGAAATCACGTTGATTAAGGACGTCACTCCCATTCCGCACAACGGCTGCAGACCACCCAAGCGCCGCCGCGTCTAATTCTTCGAAATTTGCGGATGCCCAATACCCGGTGTTTATTAAGCGTGTAAACATCAGCGCGTGAGGGACAAAACATCCAAAACGAGCCAACGCTACTCAAAGGTATGAAATATGGAGAAGTTAATGGAACCGCTCAAGATCAAGTGTCTCGAGAATAAAACAGGCGCCGACGGATCTATCTACGGCAAGTTTGTTATCGAGCCATTGGAAAGAGGCTACGGCACCACCCTCGGCAACTCGCTTCGCCGCGTTTTGCTCTCGTCTTTAGACGGCTCCGCAGTCAGCGCAGTAAGAATCGAAGGCATCACCCACGAATTCACCACCATCCCTGGTGTCGTCGAAGATGTAATCGATGTAATGCTCAACCTCAAGGGGCTCGTTGTTAAGACCTTCTCCAACGATCCGCAATATCTTCATCTCGATGTAGAGCGTACCGGTGCAGTCACCGGCCGCGACATCATCTGCCCGGCTGATGCCACCATCATCAATCCCGACTGGCAGCTTTGCACTCTGGCTGAAGGCGGCAGAATCCGCGCCGAAATCACTGTCGAACGCGGCCGTGGATATGTCCCTGCCGATTCGCACAGCCACTACAAGCAAGCCATCGACGTGCTGCCGATCGACGCAGTATTCATGCCGGTAAGAAAAGTCAGCTATCTGGTTGAACCAACCCGCGTCGGCGAATCGACTGATTTCGACAAACTGACGATGGAAATCTGGTCCAACGGTTCTATTGATGCAACCGAAGCAATCTCGCAAGCTTCGCGTCAAATCATCGAGCACCTGGTGCCGATTGCAGAACTCTCCGGCAAGCCGATGGTTCCTGCAGCGACACAACCAACCCAGCAAGACGGAAAACACAGCTCCATCTCTATTGAAGAACTCGAGTTGTCCGTCCGCGCCTACAACTGCCTCAAGCGGGCCAACATCAACTCACTGGGCGAGCTCTTGAAGCTGACCTACGACGATCTGATGAACATCAAGAACTTCGGCAAGAAGTCCGCTGATGAAGTCATCGAGCGTCTTCGCCAGTTCGGACTCACCCTTGCCGATACTCCTAAAGACAAATAAGTCTCAGGGACAGAAACAGGAAATTCATAAAAAGGACTTGGAATTATGCGTCACCGCAAACCTGGAAATCGTTTAGGCCGCCCAGCCGATCAAAGAAAGGCTGTCTTGCGTTCATTGGCGACCGAACTCTTGCGCCACGACGAGATCATCACCACTCTCGCCAAAGCCAAAGCAGTGCGTCCGGAAGTCGAACGCTTGATCACCAAGGGTAAGAAGGGCATTATCGCCGACCACAAAACTTTGTCTGAAAAGGCAAAAGGCGGCGATGCCGCAGCCGCTAAGGAACTTGCTCGTGCAGTGCACCTGCGCCGTCAAGTTGCTTCCTTCATCTATGACGGTGAAGTCGTAAAGCGCGTCTTCGACGAAGTCGCACCGCGCTATGCGAAGCGTCCGGGCGGCTATACTCGCATCCTCAAGGCGGGCAGCCGCCGCGGCGATGCGACACCGATGGCAATCATTCAGCTTGTCTAATTGCCTCGCGTAGCCCTATTAATCGAGTATTCGGGAAGACTCTTCCACGGCTCACAATTCCAGCTCGGTGTCCGCACCGTCCAGGAAGAGCTCGAGAAGGGTCTTACTGTATATTTTCGCCGGCCGATGAAAGTGATTTTTTCCGGTCGCACGGACACCGGCGTTCATGCAAAAGGGCAAGTCGCCCATTTCGACATTGATGGCGATCGATTCGACGGCGATTTCTATCGTTTTCTCTGGGCCCTCAACGGCATATTGCGCGACGATCTATCGGCTTTCGACGGGGCGATCGTGCCTGATGATTTTCATGCGCGCTTTAGTGCAACAGAACGTATCTATGTTTACAGGATTTTAAACCGCCCTCAGAGATCGCCGTTGTTGGCGGCAAATCACTATCTTGTGCGCCAGGAATTGGACGTCGAAGCAATGATAAGTGCCGCGCAGTGCCTGTTAGGCACGCACGACTTCACTTCCTTTCGCGCTTCCAATGGCGACGAGACGTCACCTCTGTGCTCCGTTCAGCGTGTGCAATTGTTGAGATTAGGTGAAGGACAGCTTGAATTCTGGATTGGCGCTAACCACTTCGTGTACAATATGGTGCGCATAGTCGTCGGGACGCTTGTGGAAATCGGGCTCGGCAAGCGAGCGCCTGAGAGCCTCAGCGAGGCTCTGTCCGGACGAGATCGCAATCTGTCCGGGGCTACGGCGCCGGCGCATGGGTTGACCCTGCAAACGGTCAAATACCCTGAGAGCTTCAAGCTCTTTGAAAATAGCGCTGAAAAGTGCAACCTGCCCGTATAAGGCAGTTCGTAAGAAAGCTCAAGCAAGAGTAAGTTCAAGATAGATTTTGGAGAATCCGCTCGTGAAGACATATCTCGCCAAAGATGGCGACATCGCTGATAAATGGTTCGTCGTAGACGCCGAAGGCAAAACCCTTGGCCGTCTGGCTACCAGAGTCGCCGACATCTTGAGAGGCAAAAACAAGCCTCAATTCACGCCCAACGTTGACACGGGTGATTTCGTCATCATCATCAATGCCGAAAAGATCAAAGTCACCGGCAAGAAAGAAACCCAGAAAGTTTATTCCAGGCATTCCGGATTCCCGCACGGTTTCAAACAAGAAACCCTGAAGTCGCTCAGAGAGCGCCGTCCTACGGCTATCGTCGAGCGCGCGGTCAAAGGAATGCTTCCCCACACCAGACTTGGTGCCAGACAATTCACCAAATTGAAAGTCTACGCCGGCGTCGAGCATCCGCATGCTGCCCAGCAACCGGAAGCTTTGACCTGGAACGAGTAAGAGTCAGACAGATAGTACAAACAAGAGACTAAGCGGTTAGGAAAAAAACAGATGACAAGCGTTATTCAGTACTATGGCACCGGCAGAAGAAAATCAGCTTCCGCAAGAGTACGTCTTATCCCCGGTACGGGTCAGGTAGCTATCAACGGTCGCACGTTGGAAGACTATGTTGGCGGCCGCCCCGGTCTCAAGAAAGAGTTCCAAACCCCGATCGCGGCTGCCGATGCGGCTGGACGTTTCGACATGATCGTCACGGTCAGAGGCGGCGGCATCATCGGTCAAGTAGGCGCCATCCGCCACGGCATCGCTCGTGCGCTGGCTGAAGCCGCACCGCAAAACCGTCCGGCACTGCGTGTCGAAGGTTTGCTGACCCGCGACCCACGCGTCAAAGAACGTAAGAAATACGGACGCAAGAAAGCTCGCAAACGCTTCCAATTCTCGAAGCGTTAATCGCGGCGAACCAAGCATTCAAAGGGTGGTGCATCTCTATATGCGCCACCCTTTTTGTTTTTGCGCCATGCCGGCAGGGCACCATCACTGGTGCCCCACCGCTGCCGTGCCGAGCAGATTTTCGTAAGTGAGGTTGCTCGTGCCCCAGCCTACAGTTTGATCTTCAGTCGAACCTGATAGGCATCCGCATCATTCGCGAATGAATGCAGCCCACCGAATCTGTTTTATTGCTGACTCGTGTTGCGTATTATGCCCCTTTGCTTTGGGCAACTTTATCCTTGTAGTTCTTCCAGGACTTCGCAAGAGCGATGATGACGACCGGCATGATGAGAACAGGAACCAGTACCCACGGATTTTGAAATACTTCCATTTTTAATTCCTCGCCAACTCTAAATTAACTACGCATGCTTCTAACTAGTAAGTAAATTCGTCACCCCGAAGACACTCGCTGAAAAGTGCGAGCGCATTGTTTGAAATAAGGACAAATCTCAGGGGACAATCTCAGTCTAGTTCAAATGACGGCAGTCAAGAGTACTGATTGCTTATACAAACGTACAGCCAATCACATAATCTTTTGTGGTGAAACTCCATAATCCCAGTTGGCCACTGGTTTTAAGGAATTCCCGCGCGCAACGGAGACTGCAACCGAATAACGCTTAGCTGCACTTATTTTTCAAATCGAAACGGAATTGCCGTCTTCTTTGTCATGTGCGGCTTCTTCTCGCCCGACCAGACCCTTGGCGCGATAGTTATTCTGAAAGCGAATCAGGGCGATGAAGGCGCTAACTATAGTCACCATCGCTACACCAAGAAATGCGTAGCCGGGCCCTTTATCCTCTGTGTACATGACCATGTACATGCCGCCCGCCGAAATCACGCAGGCGATGAAGAGTGACAGCGGTATATACAGTGCTTTCACCGCTTGTACGAGCGCTGCCCGCTCTGCCTTGATCAACTCTTGACTCACGCTAATCCGCCTCTAAAGCCAACGCCCATTATCTTATCATCCGCACTTTGTATGTTCTGGCGTACTTTTTCATACGTACTGTGGGTTGTTTGTGCGGTCGTGCTGTATATAACGACTATCTTTGCATCTCGAAAAGCGGCATTACCAGCGCTTCGCGTCCAGTGAAATGAATTATTGTATGGTGCTAAACTTGGATGGGCCGCAAATTAGACCGAATATAGACTGTCCGGGTAAGTCAAGTGGAGTTGGCGATTTGGCACGTCTGACTACTGATTCCAACCAGGTTGATGCGAAGGATTTTGAGATACGAGCGACATTGCTCAGTGACTCATATGGGGCCTTTGCCAATCAAGTTTCGTCAACCAACGCTGATCCCGCTCTTCATTGTTCTGCTTGTGCCGCCGAAACATTTCCAGGCGATCGTTTCTGCCAGGAGTGTGGTGCGCCTCAGCCTTCAGAAGTTGGAAAACCTGCCCCGCCTGCGGTTTTTGTTGAACCTGTCGATTCCGTTCTCGATCGTTTCTTGCATTGGGTTTCGAACCATCCCGGCTTGGTTCTTTTCGCCGCCGCCGCCACCGTAATTGGTGTGGTCGGCTTGGTGATGCTGACGACTTTTTTCAGCCTGCCTGGTGACTTGAACAATGCCCTTAAAGCAAACCAATTGAACAGCGCGACCGACCTTGCCGAAAAGCTGAAGCTATCTCGCTTTGGAGCACTGAGCGGCGATGATGCAGAGCTCTACAGCGCAGCATTTCACAAGCGCGCTCAGGTTTTTGCAGGCAATAGAAATTTCAAAATGGCTTTTGCGGACCTGACAAAAGTGATGCCTGCTTATTCTCAGTTTGCTCAAACGCAGCAACTTCAGTCAGCCTATGCTCTGCTTGTTTCACAACCAAGCGCGCAACCAGGCGCGCAGCCTGGCACGCAGCCTGGCCAGTACTTGGACAGCGCTCAAAGCGATGCGATTGAATCCGGCAATGGAAAAACCTCGCCAGTCAAAGATATTGCAGCGGCGGCAGCGCCGAGTTCGAAAGCTTACAGCACTGCTGGCGCGGTGAACAAAAACGTCCCCGACAAGAAAAGCGATAATTCCGTCGCTCTCAAGGCCGCCCCTTCGCAGCCGCCGGAAGACACTCAGGAAACTTCTTACGGCACCAACTCCTCCAAGCAAGAAGTAAACTCAGATAACGAGGAAGCTGATATGGCGGCTTA
>Ga0268299_1002832_pt1 | contig 18389 bp, 9 predicted proteins | sample NOBtaG_FD_193484 | JGI IMG/M metagenome (GOLD analysis project Ga0268299, IMG submission 193484) | Activated sludge microbial communities from bioreactor in Nijmegen, Gelderland, Netherland - NOB reactor | ecosystem: Engineered > Bioreactor > Aerobic > Activated sludge | place: Netherlands...
AAATGGAGCAAGGTAAAGCCACACTGATCCTCTTGCATGATTTCAACGATAAGTGGAGGTATCGCAGCGGATTTCGAGCAGCGGTGAACTCGGAAAAATATGACAGCTTGGAATCATGGATTCTAGATCCAGGAACGGGAAATCTCACGCTGTCCCGGTTCCAACTCCCTCAGCAGACGCAGAGTTTCTATTGGCAGAATGAAATACACGGAAAATTCAATACCGGCTCCCTTTTCCATCGCCTCCTTGTGGGCGTAGAGCTAGGCAGAGAAGTGCACATAGCAAGGGACCAGAAAAGCGACTTCTCGGGCCTTGGGAGTTTCATCAATATCTTTAATACCAACGACCGATTATTCGTCAATACCGCGCTGGACAATAGTAATATTTTCAACAGTTCCAAGAGCACGAATGGCATCATCGGCATCTATGCTGGTGATCAGATTGATTTGCTCGAGAATTTGCATCTGCATGCCGGAGGGCGATTCGATATCTTCGAGCAGAAACTTCAAAACTATGCGGTGCCTGGAGTGTTGGACGCAAGTCAGGATGAGCAAACTAATACTGCATTTAGTCCGTCGATTGGATTGACCTATCAACCGTGGAAGCCGCTTGCCGTTTATGCGAACTATACGAAGTCTTTCGCTCCTCAGACTGCCGGCGCACGTGCTGAGAACGGGACCCTTTTTGATCCTGAGCGGGGACAACAGTACGAAGCGGGTGTCAAGTTTCAGGCGTTCGACGGCAAACTGCGCTCCAGCGTTGCAGTGTTCAACATCAAGAAGAAAAATGTTCTAACGCCGGATTTGTCAAACAGACTCTTTTCCATCGCGACTGGAGAGCAGAGGAGCAGAGGTGTCGAATTTGATGTCGCGGGTCAAATCCTTCCTGGGTGGGATGTGATCGCGAACTATGCCTACATTGATGCCACGATCACAAACGACAATACGTTCCAGGTCGGCAGCCGTCTGCCGAATGTCCCCCTGAACCAAGGAAGCGTCTGGACGACATACATCTTTCAGGAAGGCATCGTGAAGGGTTTTGGCGGGGGTATTGGCATGTACGCTCAAAGCAACAGAAACGGAGTATTTCAGTGCGCGGATCCGGCAAACTGTGCGGGTAATGAACCGTTTAATTTGCCGGGATTTGTGCGAATGGATGCGGCGCTGTACTACCGGAAACCCGAGGTTTTCAATAGGACGAATCTGCTGGCCGCCATTAACTTCACGAACTTGCTGGATCAGCGGTATTTCACCGGTGCGGGAGGGTTCCGAGAGATCGTCATGCCAGGTGCACCGCTCACCATCCTGGGATCAATCAAGCTGGAGTTCAACTGATCCAGCGCAACGGTTCGCAAGGGCTTCTCGAAATCTCCGGGAGCGGCTAGAGGTAGCCGCTCCCGGCTCCGAATCATGGTTGATCAAGTATCGGGAATGCAGCGGCCTTGAGGATTAGGTCAGTTGTCGGAGATACGGCACGGGGCGCAGGTGCCGAACAGTTCAAGCTTGTGAACCGAAAGGCTGAAGCCGTTCGCCTCCGCGATCTCTTGCCGTAAGCGTTCGATCTCCTGGTTCTCAAACTCCACGATCTCACCGCATGTCGTACAGACCAAGTGGTCGTGATGACCTCTTGCGGCTGTATGACCATATTGGGTTTTCGTGTCGTAGTGTCTCGCTTGAGCGAGCCCCATCTTACAGAACAGTCTCATGGTCCGGTAAATGGTTCCCAGAGAAATTCTGTGCCCTTCTTCGGCCAATGAGCTGTGCAGTGTCTGAGCCGTGACATGATTCTGAGACGCAAAGGCGGCCAGGATCAAATCCCGCTTCTTGCTGCGCTTGAGGCGAGTTCTGCCTGACGATGGCTGTGGTACGTGCATCATTCTCATAACGATCTTCTCTTGAGTAGAACGGCGCGCCCCTGGGTCCAGTGCCGTGCCCGGTGGCAACGAGCATGAAAAAATCCGGCCCATTTCGACCAGGTGCTATTACCTATGGTGTATGACGAATGAGCGCCGCAAAACCACACGCGCAAGTGTGAAAAAGAGCCGAAGAGGCGAGGGAGGTGCCCACCGGCAGACGGGCTCTAAGTACGGAGTTCCATTGGAAGGTTATGATCGGGTCGGAAGTTCCGAGTTGGGCGAGGTTGGATCTGGGCGCACGCTATATGTTCTTACAACCGAACGGCAAACCTGTGACGATCAGAGCCAATGTGACCAATGTACTGAACAGTGGGTATTGGGATGCCAATTCCTTCGGTCAGCTTACCTTGAGCGATCCCCGCGTCTTCTGGCTATCAGCTACCATCGACTTCTGAATTTCCTTGTTGAGACCGGAAATCCTGCCACGTTTGATTTTTGAGCGATTGGCCGTCAAGACGACAGCACCTCTTCTCCAAGTGGCGTGATTTGCAAGACTTTTGAGGCTCTGCTCGCCAAGTCAGTCTGCTCTTGGCAGGATTCCCAGTTCCTTCATTTTTCCGGTCTATAAACATTCCCTCCAACTCTCGTTCCGTCTAGAGTCAGGCTCTTTTGATCCTAGGATCTCGATCAAGGCCATGACTGAACACAATTCTGAGTCCAGCCCGCATCCCTTCAACGAATCGCAGCTGTTTCACGCATTTTATGCCTGTGTAAAAGAGTTGAAGTCATTTCTCACCCGTCGTGTGGGATGCCCCGAGGCTGCAGCGGATATCGTGCAGGACACCTTTGTGCGGCTGGCGATGAGATCAGAGCAGAATGAGCATACGAATCCGCGCGCGCTGGTCTTCCGGGTTGCGGCCAACCTCGCGACGGACCACGCCAGGCATCAACGCATTCGGGAGAAGTTTGACGCCGGCAGCATCGACGAGATCGCCGTCGCCTCATCGGTTCCGACGCCGGATGCGGCAATGGCGGCGCGACAGGAAGACCTGCTGCTGAAACAGGCCATCGCCGCCTTGCCCGAGAAACGCCGGACAGTGTTTCTCCTACGTATGTCCCAGGAATTGTCGTATGGGCAAATCGCCCAGTGCCTGGATATTTCAGTCAGCGCGGTCGAGAAACATATGAGCAAGGCGATCATCCATTGTCGAACGTACGTGGAGCGGCAATGTGGTCCGGGAAGGCAGTGAGGCTTTCATCGGGAAATTCGTTGTGTAAGGATAGGGATGCACGGCGCCTTCTTTGACATGATCGATCCTGTGTCTTATCGACGACAACTCCAAGATCAGGCTGTAGCCTGGCTGGTCCGTCTGCAATCGGACGAAGCCACCGACGCGGACCGGGCGGGATTTGCCGCGTGGTACGCCGAGAACGACGCGCATCGCGAGGCCTATTCGGAGGCGAAGATATTCGTGAACAGGCTCCGTGGACCGGCCTTGGAAATGTGGGATGAACAGCTTCTCGAGCGGCCGTCCAATTGGATGGAATGGATCAGACGGTGGACGCCGGCGGTTGCCGCCTGCGCATTCGCATTGGCGCTCGCGTTTCTCTGGCATGCCTTCGACCCGCCCTCCGCCGATGTCCTCCGAACGGCCAAGGGCGAGCATAGAAGGTTCCAGCTGGCCGATGGCTCCTCCGTGTTGCTCAATGCGAATACGACCATACGTGTTGCGTTTGCCGGGGAGCGGCGAGGGTTGGAATTGGAAACCGGTGAAGCGTTCTTTGTCGTCGCCAAGGATCAGAAGCGGCCGTTCGAAGTACATGCCGGCCTCGGAACAACGAGGGCGGTGGGTACCGAATTCAACGTCAGGCTGCGTGAATCGACGGCCACCGTCACGGTCGTTGAAGGAGTCGTCCGTGTCTCACAGCCCCCTCGCTCCGAGGATGGAATTCCCTCCGACTCATCGATCGAGGTTTCGCAGAACGAAGCCGTGAGCTACTCCCAGGCGGACGGGATGGGATCGCTGCGGCGGAGTGACCCCGTGACGAGCCTTGCCTGGCAGCGGGGGCAGATGGTTTTCAACAAGAGACCGCTGGGCGAAGTCATCGATGAACTGAATCAGCAATGGGATCGGCGGATCTTTGTGGCAGGCCCGAGGCTCAGACAACTCCCGGTGAACGGCGTGTTCGACATTCATGATCCCGACGCGGTGGTCCGCGCCGTCGAGCGGACATTCCATGTCCGCTCTCTCCCACTGCCTCTGAACATACTTGTCCTCTACTAAGCCCTTGCTCTCCTGGAAGATGGGCTCGCTCCCATGGATCACGGTTCGGTGAATTGTCTGCCTGGTGCAGCGGGTCCTCTTGTCTTACAGTGCCGTGCGCTAAAAAAAGTTTTCATGCCCGGTGCGGGTTCCAACGCTCCATCCGTTGTATCGCTATGAAGCCGATTCGTACCGATACTGCGTAAGGAGTCACTATGCGGCGTCTCGTTGCCCGTGCCCTCTTTGTGTTGTGCAGCCTGGTGGGCCCTGTCGTGACAGTGCTCGATCCTGTGCCGGTCGTTTACGCCCAGTCTCATGAGACTGGGCAACCTCCCGCACCGACGACTCGTCCGTTTGATATTGAATCACAACCTCTGGGCGCCGCCATCGCGGCCTTTGCCGCGGCGACGCGGTACCAGGTCCTGTATGGGGACGGCATTCGACAAGATACGCCGAGCAAAGGTGTGCAGGGCACCTTCACTCCTGAGGCTGCGCTCGATCGTCTCCTTCAAGGGACCGGAGTAACCTACCGGTTCATCGATGCCACAACATTCACACTGGAACAGTCGTCTTCTTCGGCGATCGTCGCGCCGGTGGTGGTGGCGGGAGCGGCGGCCGGCGCGGGCGCAGTTGCCGCCACCGAGGGTGATTCATCGACCAGCACGGTGAGTCAAAAGCCTGTGAAAGTTCCGGAGATTGTCGTCAAGGAGGTTCGAACCTTCGATGACAAAACCAACTATGTGTCGGAGGAAGCCAACACGGCTACTCGTACCGACACGCCGATCATTCAAGTTCCGCAGTCCATCGCAGTGGTGACGCAAAATGTGATTCAGGACCAGCGGGCCGTCCGGGTCGAACAAGCATTGCGCAACGTCAGCGGCGTCGCCCTGGGCGATGTCGGACAGTCCGGGATTGCAGCCGACGTCGCCTACTGCCGGGGATTCCCCTGCGGTTATTTCAAGAACTATCTCAGGAACGACGATCAGAATCAGGTGCTGACATACAGGGATGTCGCCAACATGCAGCGGATCGAAGTCCTGAAAGGGCCCGCTTCGGTGCTCTATGGCAGAAGCGAACCGGGCGGTATCGTCAATATTCTGACGAAACAGCCGCAGGCCGAACGATATGCCTCCATCGATCAGATCATTGGAAGTTACAACTATTACCGCACCATGATCGACATCACGGGGCCGCTCGACGAAGGAAAAAAATTCCTCTTTCGCGTGAACGGCGCCTACGAGAACACGGAGAGCTTCCGGGATGTCGTGCACGGCTTTCGCTACTTCGTCGCTCCGGTATTTACCTGGAAGGCGAGCAACCATACGACGATCAGTGTCGAAGGCGAGTACATCCGGGATCGCCGGACGCCGGATACCGGGCTCCCGGCGATCGGCGCCGGCATAGCGCCGGTGCCGGACAGCCGCTTCTACGGCGAAGCGTTCGATACATTGGCCTTCGAGGAAGGGCGCGCCGCTCTCGCCGTCCTGCACCAATTCAACGACGCCTGGCGCATCGAAAGCCGCTTCAGGGCCGACATGTCCACCGCCACGGCAGCACGCACCGTTCCTCTGGCGGTATTGGCCAACCAGTCGCTGGCGCGGTTTTTCTTCAATCAGCTGGCTCCCATTTCCAGCTACTACTGGCGTAACGACGTCATCGGCAAACTCTCGACCGGTTCGATCAAACATGAAATCCTGACGGGCGCCGAACTCGGCCGGCAATACGCGTCGTACAATCAAGCCGCCTCGCCGTTCGACACGATCAGTATCTTCAACCCCGTCTACGGCCAGACGCCTGAACCGAATTTGCAGAGAGTGCCCTTCAGCAACAGCTTCGCGAATGCTCTGGGCGGCTACGTGCAGGACCAGATCTCCCTGCCGTACAATCTCCATCTGTTGGTGGGCGCGCGCGGCGATTACTTTTATCAACACAGTGGAGTCAACGGCGCGGACACGAAAGCCGAGAACTATGCCTTCAGCCCAAGAGTCGGCGTGACCTACCAGCCGTTGGAGTCGTTTTCGGTCTATGCGAACTTCACGCGCTCGTTCCTGCCGAATTTCGGCCCGTTCGCCGCAGCAAGCAATCAATTCGATCCGACAAGGGGCACGCAGTATGAAGCGGGAGTCAAGAGTGTCATCGTTCCCGGACGCCTGACGTCCACTCTGGCCGTCTATCGTATCGACAAGACGAACGTCCTTGCGCCCGACCCCCTCAACCCGCTCTTTTTCATTCAGACGGGGGCCCAGAGGAGCCAAGGTGTCGAGTTCGATCTGACCGCGCAACTGGCGGAAGGATGGAAGGTCATCGCGACGTACGCGTATACCGACGCGCGGGTCACGGAGGATACCAGGGCGATCGTCGGCAATCGCTTGCCGTTGGTGGCTCGGAACACCGGAAGTTTCTGGACGACGTACGATTTTCAAGTCGCTCCGTTGAAAGGATTCGGCGTCGGCGCGGGCATTTTCGCCGCCGGCGAACGGGCAGGAGACTTGGCGAATTCGTTTGAGCTTCCCGGTTATGTGCGCACCGACGCAGCGCTGTATTATCGGAAGCCGGAGATCTTTCCGCGCACCAACCTGATCGCGCAGCTGAACGCACAGAACTTGCTCAATCAGGACTATTTCTACAGCGGCGGCCAAAGCCGTGCGTCGGCAGGATTTCCCGGTGCACCGCTGACCTTGCTCGGATCGATCAAGTTGGAATTCTATTGAGGGAGATTCCGGATGACCATCGATTCATTCCGGCGCTGGTATTGGATCCATAAGTGGACCAGCCTCGTCTGCACGGTCTTCCTGCTGCTTCTCTGTCTGACCGGTTTGCCTCTGGTGTTCAGCGACGAACTCCGTCTCTTACTGGGCGAAGCCGTCGAGCCTCCCGAGCATGCGGCCAAAGCCGAACCGGTCATTCTGGATACCCTGATCAAGGACGCGCGGTCCCGCCGGCCGGACGACTCCGTCAAGTTCCTCATCCGCGACGACGACGGTCCCGCCTGGTTTGTGGCTTTGGGAGACACGCCCGCGGCGCAGGAGAACAGCGCCACCTTCATGTATGACTCCAGAACGGCCGAGTTCCTTCACGCGGTACCGCAGAACGAGGGCGTCGTCAATTTCCTCTTTCGATTGCACGTCGACATGTTGGCCGGATTACCCGGAACGCTGTTTCTTGGCGTGATGGGCCTGCTCTTCGTCGCCTCCATCGTATCCGGTGTGGTGGTGTACGGCCCCTTCATGCGCAAGTTGCCATTCGGTGCCGTGCGAAACGATCGCGGCCCCAGGCTGCACTGGCTGGATCTGCACAATTTGCTCGGGATCGTGACGGTGCTTTGGGGGTTGGTCGTGGGGATCACCGGGGTGGTGAACACGCTGGACCGTCCCCTGTTGGGCTACTGGCAGATGACGGAGATCTCTGAGATGATCGCGCCGTGGAAGGACAAGGCCATGCCCTTGAGCAGAAAGCCGGTGGATGAAGCGGTCAGGGCTGCCGAATCGGCCGTTCCGGACATGGCCGTCCGGTTCATTGCCTTTCCCGGTACTCCGTTCGCCGGCCCCTACCATTATATGGTGTTCATGCGAGGGGATTCCCCCCTGACCGCGCGGCTGCTCAAGCCGGTGCTGGTCGATGCTGAAACGGGCCAGGTAAGCGACAGCCGAAATCTGCCGTGGTATCTCACCCTGTTATTGATCAGCCAGCCGCTGCATTTCGGAGACTACGGCGGCATGCCGCTCAAAATTCTCTGGGCGCTGTTGGACGCAATCGTGATCGTGGTTCTCTGGAGCGGTCTCTATCTATGGTGGAAGAAACGGCAACAGACGGCGGAGGACATGATGTTTTCCGACGCCGCTCGCGGCCTCTCGCCGGAAGGACGAATCTGAATGCACGATCCGATTGCGGGCCCGGTGCAAGAGTGGATTGGAAATCTCAGTCCGCGCCGCCCTATGAACCGTCCGCTCACAGCCAGCCAAGTCTGGAGAATGCCCGTGCTTCTATCGGTCGTGAGCGCCGTCGGCCTCATCTCGGCGCTCCTCGGCGACGGAAGCTGGGACGTTGTGTCATGGGTGGCGCTGGGCGCCCAGGTCGGTGTCATACTCTGGTATATCGTGTGTTCCCGGTCTCGGCATCTCGCGTCGTCCGGCTCTCTTCCATAATCCGATTCGTCTTCACGGCGATCTTCGCTGTCTCCGCTCCGCGCCGAGCGGGGCAGACGGCTATTTCGTCTCCTGCGGTTTCTTGCCGTCCTCGATCGTAAATTGGTGGCGAACCTTGTTGGAGGTGTTCTCGCCGAAATGTTGAAAGGCGGCATCCACCATGAGCGGAGCCACTTGCTCAAAGTTCTTCGAGCTGCTGCTGTTCGTGGTCTCGCCCCGCCAGAGTTCGACCACCGGCCCGGTGTTGCTTGATTTTTGGAGGTCCACGACCACAATGACCAATTGGTTGGTATACATGCGCTGTGCCGGCGTGTTTGGAGACGGTCCACTGGCCGCGCCATAGCCACTGCCGCCGGGGCCTCCCGGTCCCGACCCACCCATGCCCATTGCCGGGTTGGCGGTATTGGCCGTGGCATTGGCTGTGCCCTCATGAGACGCATAGGCGAGAAACACGCCGAGCTGCGCGGTTTTCTCAGTCGTTTTCTTGTATCCCATCTCGTCCATCTTGCCGGCGACCAACGCCGCATACTGCGGGAACGATGCGTCCTTTTCCACCTCCGTCGTCGGCAGCACTGTATAGGTCACATGCGGCGGGATGGATCCTGACTTCGTCGTCCCGGATGCGTCGATCATCACGGTGCGCGCGCAACCTGCGCACACCATCAGGCCGATTACCACCAACAGCTCCCTTCGGAACAGGTTCTTCATATGGCCTCCGATCACGTCAAGATGATTCTGCCACCATTCTATATTTACCTAGGTACACCGGACAGACGTGTTCATTTTCTCAAAATGACCCCTTGCCGTCTTCGGTTCTCCCCTGGGAGCCCTGGGGCTTTCTACCTATCAGTAGATCTATTCAGTAGATCCATTTGGGGAAACTACCAGCGAAGGACGCGGGACTTTGTTGGCGACATAATAAAAAACTGTTCCGGACGTGAGGGAGCCGTGCCGTGTTCCGTCAATGAAAGGGACGGGACAATTGGTGGGCGTTGAGCCATCGATTGAATGAATAGGACGGTGTGTGGACACCGGCATTGTCCAGCAGGATCCGAGGGTGACCTGTCTGGATGCAGAGCTTCCGCGACTCACCGACTTTGATTCTCCCGGCACTCAAATGGTGCCGGTACTGAAGACATCGGGTCAGGTGAGTGACGTGAACTAGAAAACTCCGAGCAGAGTTCTTGCCGATTCGGAGATGACGGGCTTTCGACATCTCGCGCTCAGGGTGTCTCTTCCGATTGGGGGGAAGCTACGTGGCGTCAGCTCAGTGCCAAGACAAGAACCTGGTCGATCTCGCCCGCCGGAGAGCCGGCGAATCCCCTGACCGACCGGCCTACACGTTCCTGTTGGACGGAGAGGCCGAGGTTTCTGAGCTGACATATGGCGAGTTGGACCGCCGCGCGCGCGCGATCGCCGCCTGGCTGCAATCGTTCGGCGCGCGCGACGAACGGGCCATTCTGCTCTTTCCGCCGGGACTCGACTATATCGCCGCGTTCTTCGGGTGCCTGTATGCGGGCGTCGTGGCGGTGCCGGCCTATCCGCCGCTCCGGAAGCGGACGATGGGGCGCCTGCAGGCCGTGCTTGCCGACTCCGGAGCGCTCTTCGCGCTGAGTACGGGGAAGATTCGGGCGAATATCGAGCGGTTCGCGAACCAAGAACCCGGGGCCTTTACCGGATTGTCGCGCCTCCGTTGGTTGGACACGGACGCGTTGCCCGAGGCCGTTGAAGACCAATGGAAGGAGCCGGCCGTCACGGAGGCTGCGCTGGCATTTCTCCAATACACCTCCGGCTCGACCGGTTCGCCCAAGGGCGTGATGGTCGGACACGACAATCTCTTGCACAACCAGCGCATGATCCAGCGGGCCTTCGGCCACACCGATGCCACCACGGTCCTGGGATGGCTTCCGCTGTATCACGATATGGGATTGATCGGAAACGTGCTGCAGCCGCTGTATTTGGGAAGGCCGTGCGTGCTCATGTCGCCCTCCCATTTCATGCAGCGGCCGTTTCGTTGGTTGTCGGCGATCTCGCGGTATCGCGCCACGACGAGCGGCGCGCCGAATTTTGCGTATGACCTCTGTGCCCGGCACGTCAATGAGGAGGAACGGTCCACTCTCGACCTCCGTTCGTGGTCGGTGGCGTTCAACGGGGCCGAACCGATCCACCCCGGCACGTTGGACCGGTTCACCGAAACTTTTGGTCCCTGCGGGTTCAGACGCGAGGCCTTCTACCCTTGTTACGGATTGGCAGAGGCGACGTTGTTCGTGTCGGGGGGAGAGCACAGTTGCGCGCCGGTGTTGCGAACCGTCGACAAACAGGCGTTGACGCAGGCCTGCCTGCGCGACGCTTCGGAGGAGCGATCGTCCCAGCGGCTCATCGGCTGCGGTTCCACCGGGGAGGATCAAGACGTGCGCATCGTGGATCCCGAAACGTGCGGCGTCCAGCCCGACGGCCTGGTGGGCGAGATCTGGGTCAAGGGACCGAGCGTGGCGCGCGGCTATTGGAACCGGCGGGACGCGACGGCGCATGCCTTCGAGGCGAGGATCGCGGGCGCCGGCGAGGGGCCGTTTCTCCGGACCGGCGATCTTGGCGCGGTGAAGGACGGACAACTGTTTGTCGTCGGACGATTAAAAGACCTGATCATCATCCGCGGGCGAAACCATTACCCGCACGACATCGAGGCCACCGTCCAAGGCGTGCATGCGGCGCTGCGTCCCGGATGCGGAGCGGTGTTTTCCATCGAGATGGACGACGACGAACGGTTGGTCGTGGTTCAGGAACTCTCGGCCCACGCGGGCATGGACGTCGATGCGATCATCGTCGATATCCGGCGGGCCGTGACCGAGCACCACGAGGTCCAGGTCTACGCGGTGGTCCTGATCAAGCCGGGCACGATTCCCAAGACGTCCAGTGGAAAAGTTCAGCGGCATCTTTGCCGGGCGAAATTCCTGGCTGACGAATTGGACACGGTCCGCGCCGTTCTTCACGCGCAGGAGGATCCGGGTTCGCAGGCGCCGGTCTGGGAAGTCGGGGACTCCGTCGCCGAGACTGTCGCCGGGATATGGAGTCAGATCTTTGGCCGTGCGCATGTCGGCCCGAGCGACAACTTCTTCGCGCTGGGCGGAGACTCGTTGCGCGGCACGCAGGTGCTGGTGCGGTTGCGGGAGGTCTATGGCGTCGAGTTGTCGCTCGAATCGTTGTTCGACGGGCCCACCGTCGCTGGCTTGGCGATGCTGATCGAGTCGCAGCGTGTCATCGACCGGACGACGCCCCCTCTGCGGCGGGTTCGGGAACGATCCGCCGACGCCATTCCGTTGTCCTATTCACAGGAGCGATTCTGGTTTCTCGACCAGCTGTCGCCGGACAGTCCGTTCAACAATATCCCTGTCGCGCTCAGGATCTCCGGACCGCTCGATGTCACGGTCTTGGAGCGCGCGATGGCGGAAATCGTGCGGCGCCACGACATTCTGCGGACGGTCTTCACGCTTGACGGAGGGCGGCCGGCGCAACGGATCGTTCCCACGGTAGATACGGCGCTTCCCGTCGAAGATCTCACGGGTCTTTCCGCGGCGGACCGGGAGGAGCAGGTCAGGCAGGTGATGTCGAATGAGGCTCGGCGCCTGTTCGATCTGAGCCGGGGACCGGTCATGCGGGCCAGGATTCTTCGCGTAGACAAGGCGGAGCATCTCCTCTTGCTGACGGTTCACCACATCGCGGCCGACGGATGGTCCATGCGCGTTCTCAGCCGCGAGCTGTCCCGTCTCTACGAGGCGTTCCGCGCTGGCTTGCCCTCTCCGCTGCCGGATCTGCCGCTCCAATATGCGGATATCGTATTGCGTCAGCGGGGCCTTGCGGACGGGGAAGAATGGAAGAGACAGGGGCAGTATTGGCGCCGCCAGTTGAGTCAGGTTCCCCGCGCGTTGACGCTGCCCTTCGACTATTCCAGGCCGGCCGTTCAGGGACAGGCCGGCGCGCGGCTCGCGTGGACGATCGATCGCGAAATCAACGGCCGGCTCGAAGCCTTCGGCCGGACGCACCGGTCCTCGTTGTTTATGACTCTGCTTGCCGCGTTCGATCTGCTGCTGGGCCGCTACAGCGGCCAGTCCGATTTCTGCGTGGGGACACCGGTGGCCAACCGGGGCAGCTTGGACAGCGAGGATCTCATCGGCTGCTTCGTCAACACGGTCGCGCTGCGCGCCGATCTGTCCGGTGATCCTCCTTTCATCGAATTGCTGGAGCGGGTGCGCAAGGCGGTGTTGGGGGCTCAGGCCCATCAAGACATCCCGTTTGAACGGTTGGTCGAGGTGTTGGAAGTTCCGCGCTCGCTCAGCCACACGCCGATCTACCAGGTAATGATGGTACTGGAGGACAACCCGCCGGACCTCTGCCGTCTGGATGGATGTGACGTGCGCCGGATCGCCACCAGCACCGGCACCTCGGCCTTCGACCTGACGCTCGAGATGGTGGCGCAGCCCGACGGAAGTCTGGCCGCGACATTCGAATACAGCACAGACCTGTTCGCCGGCGAAACGGTGGCGCGCATGGCTGTCCATTTTGAAGAACTGCTCCGGCAGATCGTCCGCAACCCCAGCGCCCGACTGAGCGAATTGACGCCGCTGTCGTCCGGGGAGCGCGCCAATGTGCTGGTCGAGTGCAACCGGACGGCCGCCGCCTATCCGAGTGCGCTCTGCCTCCATCAGATGTTCGAGGCGCAAACGCGTCGAACGCCCGACGCGATTGCGCTCGTCGCTGACGGAGGCCGTTCGTACAGCTATGCGACCATCAATGAGCGGGCTGATCGACTTGCCGCGTACTTGCGATGGCGAGGCATCGAGACGGAATCCAAAGTTGGGCTCTGCATGGAGCGTTCCCTTGAGATGGCAGTCGGTCTTCTCGGAGTTCTGAAGGCGGGAGCCGCGTACGTGCCGATGGATCCTTCCTATCCTGCCGAGCGATTGGATTTCATGATCCAGGACAGCGGCGCGAAGCTGCTCCTGACACAAGGGTGCAATCGGTCGGTCTCGCCCGGCCGCGAAGTTCCCGTCTTTGCACTGGACGACGAATGGCCGGCCGTTGCCGCCGCTCCGGTCATCGATGAGCCGGCGCGCGTCGCTCCCGACAATCTGGCCTATCTGCTCTACACCTCGGGCACGACCGGACGTCCGAAAGGCACGGCGATTTCGCATCGATCCCTGGTGAACCACAGCGCGGCGATGGTGACCCACTACGGAATCGTCCCGGAAGACCGCGTGCTTCAATTTGCCTCCATCAGCTTCGATGTCGCGGCGGAAGAATGTTTCCCGAGTTGGGCAGCCGGCGCGGCCGTCGTGCTGCGACCGAATGAGCCGGTCACCGCCTTTTCCGATCTCCACCAGTTTGTCCAGGCCCACGGGCTCACGCTGCTGAATTTGCCGACTCCCTATTGGGCCGACTGGACCGAGGTCATGGAGCAGAGCGGATCGACGCTCCCGCCGTCGGTCCGATTGGTCGTCGTCGGCAGCGAAAAGGCCGCGCCGGACAGCCTCGTCCGGTGGCAGCAGCTCATCGGCGACCGGGTCGTCTGGTGCAATTCCTACGGCCCAACCGAGGCGACAATCACCGCGAGCTATTACGTGCCGGGCCGGGATCGAAGCTGGGCGTCCCTGTCGGCGGTGCCGATCGGCCGTCCCATCGCAAATGCGCAGCTGTACGTTCTCGATTCCTGCATGCAGCCGGTTCCGTCCGGCATTGCGGGAGAACTGTACATCGGCGGCGTCGGCTTGGCTCGGGGCTATCACGGGCAGCCGGAGCTGACCGCCGACCGGTTCGTTCCGCACGCGTTCAGCGACAAGCCGGGAGAGAGACTGTACCGCACCGGCGATCGGGTCCGCCGTCGCCGGGACGGCACTCTGGAGTTTCTGGGACGCAGCGACGATCAAGTCAAGATCCGGGGCTTCCGCGTCGAGCCCGCCGAGATCGAGCAGCGTGCGAGGCAGCATGACGACCTCAAGGACGTGCGCGTGTTCCTGGAAAGCGGCGACCACGGCGGGACCGCCTCTTCGCGGGACCATCGGCTCGTCGGGTATGCGGTGCTCCGAGAGAATTCGACTTTGTCCGCGCAGCAGCTCCGCTCGTTCCTTGCCGAACGTCTTCCGGAATATATGGTGCCGGGCGTCTGGCTGTTTCTGGACGCGTTCCCTTTGACCGAACGAGGCAAGGTCGACCGCGAGGCGTTGCGGGCGCTCGTCCGGCGATCGCAGGAAACCCAAGCCGCGACCTCGCCGCCGGAGACCACGACCGAGCAGGCGATCGCGGAAATTTGGAAGGATGTGCTGAACGTGCCGGCGATCGGACGGCAGGACAATTTCTTCGACTTAGGGGGCCACTCCCTCCTGTTGGCCAAAGTCCTCATCAATTTGCGCCCGTTGAGCCGTCGTTCGCTCGCGATGCTGGATCTGTTCCGGTACCCCACCGTGCAGTCGCTGGCCGACTACCTGGACAAGAGCGGCGATGCGCCTGATCACCCAGGTGCGGGTGATGAAGCGGATCGGACGCCTCACGCGAAGGAGCGGCGCACCGCCGGCACGCGCCGGCTCCGGCGGCAGCGTGAGCAGCGGCAGGGAGCCAAAGATGGCATCTGACAAAATCCAGGATCAGGAGCGGGATCGCGGGGAACGGCCGGACGGTTTGGATCACGCGCGTGAGGGGTTGGACATTGCCGTCATCGGCCTCGGCGGCCGGTTTCCCGGCGCCGACGATTGCGCGGCGTTCTGGCGCAACCTGCGGGACGGTGTCGAGTCCATTGCGACCCTCAGCGAGGAAGATCTGACGGCGTCCGGCGTGCCTGCGCGGCTGCGGCGGGACCAGCACTATGTCAGCCGGCGCGGGGTGCTGGAGGGCATCGACCTGTTCGACGCCGCATTCTTCGGCGTGACGCCGAGGGAGGCGGAGCTGATGGATCCGCAGCAGCGCCTGTTCCTGGAATGCGCCTGGGAGACGTTCGAGCACGCGGGCTATGACCCGCAACGATTCCAGGGAGCCATCGGCTGCTACGCGGGATCGAGTTCGAGCGGTTACCTGTTCAACATCTTTCCGCGCGGTTTCACGCTGCAATCGGCGGCCGATATGGCCGCGGTGCTCGGGGTGGAAAAGGATTCGCTGCCGACGCGTGTCTCCTACAAGTTGAATCTGGAAGGTCCCAGCATCGCGGTGCAGACCGCCTGCTCCACGTCGCTCGTCGCCGTCCATCTTGCCTGCCAGGGTTTGCTGGCAGGGGAATGTGACATGGCGTTGGCGGGCGGCATTTCCATCAACGTGCCCCAGAAGGTCGGGTACCTCTATCAGAAGGGCGGCATCGCTTCTCCCGACGGGCATTGCCGGACGTTCGACGCGGATGCCCGCGGCACGGTCGGCGGCAGCGGCGCCGGGCTCGTGCTTTTGAAGCGGCTGGAGGACGCGCAGGCGGACGGCGATCATATTCTGGCGGTGATCAGAGGGTCCGCGGTGAACAACGACGGGGCCGACAAGGTCGGCTACACCGCGCCCCGGATCGAAGGGCAGGCCGCGGTTATTCGGGCGGCTCAGGCTGCCGCGGGGGTCGAACCGAATTCGATCACCTATATTGAGGCGCACGGCACCGCCACGCCGATGGGCGATCCCATCGAGCTCGCGGCGCTGACGCAGGCGTTTCGCGCCGGCACAGACCGGCTCGGCTTCTGCGCGCTCGGATCCGTCAAGACCAACATCGGCCATCTGGACGCCGCGGCGGGCATTGCGGGCCTGATCAAGGCCGTGCTGGCGCTGCATCACAAGCAAATTCCCCCGAGCCTGCATTTCAGCCGGCCGAATCCGGAAATCAACTTTGCCGAGACGCCCTTTTATGTGAGCCAGAAACTCGCGGATTGGACGCGCAATGGGACACCGCGCAGGGCCGGCGTGAGTTCCTTCGGCCTTGGAGGAACCAACGCGCACGTCGTGGTGGAGGAAGCCCCGGCGTCGGATCGCATGCGTCAAGAGTCCGGCCCGCATCTCTTCGTGCTGTCCGCGAGATCCGAAACGGCATTGAATGAGGCGTGCCGCCGATTGGCGGCCCATCTTCGCGACGAGCGCGCGGTCCGGCCCGGGGATGTCTCCTATACGTTGCAGGAGGGCCGGCGCGTCTTCGCACACCGCCGCTGGATTGCGGCTGATACGGTCGAGGAGGCCGTCGCCGCGCTGAGCCGATCCGATGAGGCCAGAACGAGCAAGGCGGTGGACGCTTCGCCCCCCGTCGTGTTTCTGTTCTCCGGCCAAGGTTCACAGTATCCCACGATGGGAGCCGGTCTCTATGAACGCCAGCCGGTCTTCCGGGAGCAGATGGACCGGTGCGCGGACTTTCTCGCTCCGCACGTCGGTGGAGACATCAGGCCCTGGCTGTTCCAGGAATGCGCGACGGATCCCGAACGCCTCAACCGCACGGCCGTGACGCAGCCGGCCTTGTTCGCGCTGGAATATTCGTTGGCGCGGCTGTGGATGAGTCTGGGTGTGCAGCCGCAGGGCATGATCGGGCACAGCATCGGGGAGTATGTCGCGGCCTGCCTGGCCGGCGTCTTTTCTCTGGAGGATGCGCTCAAACTCGTGGCCCTGCGCGGCCGGCTCATGCAGAGCCTGCCGGCCGGCGCCATGCTGGCCGTCTCGATGTCGGAAGCCGAAGTGGCGCCCTGGCTCTGCGAGCACGATGTCGATCTCGCGGCGGTCAATGCGCCGAGCCAATGTGTCTGGTCCGGGCCGGCTGCTTCGATCGAACGGGCGGAAGCGGCTCTGGCCGGTCGCGGCATTCAGGCCGTGCGGCTCAGAACATCCCATGCGTTTCATTCCCGGATGATGGACCCGATCCTGGCTTCGTTTCAGGCGCACGTCGCCAGCACGACGCGCCGGCCCCCGACGATTCCATGGATATCCAATGTGACCGGCGAATGGATTGCCGCCGGGCAGGCGACGGATCCCCGCTATTGGGCGAATCACGTGAGGCAAGCCGTTCGATTTTCCGACGGGATCAGGACCCTGCGCCAGGCGCCGGAACGGATTCTCCTCGAGGTGGGGCCGGGACAGACGCTCTGCGCGTTGGCGCGATGTCAGGGCGAGGGCGCACCGGCACCTATGCTCACGGTGGCCTCGTTGTCGCGCCCGCGACGTGGCGCTGCGTCGACATCGGAGGCAACCGGATTGCTCGACGCGGTCGGACTACTCTGGGGAGCCGGCGTCTCGATCGAGTGGAGCGGATTGCGGCGGGACGGACACGCCGACAGGGTGCCGCTGCCGACGTATCCGTTCGAACGCAAGCGATTCTGGGTCGAGCCGGCAGACTGCAGCGATGTCGCGGCATCCACCGACATCACCGCAAAGAAGTCCGATATCGCCGAATGGTTGTATCGGCCGTCATGGAAGCGGTCGGGCCTGTGGCGAGGAGCAGACCGATCCAAAGCGGGATCATGGCTGGTGTTCCTCGACGAGCAGGGCATAGGCGCGGCGATCGTCCGTCATCTCAAAGGCACGGCAAGTCCGGTCATCCGGGTGTCGGCCGGCGACCGATTCGAACGGGACGGGCAGCAGGGGTATCGGATCCGCCCCGGCTCGCGGGAGGACTATCAAACCCTCATCGAAGACTTGCGGGAACGGCAATGTCTGCCGTCGCGCGTGGCGCACTGCTGGGCCGTCGGGCCGTCGAGCGAGCAATCCAATGCGGAGCGGTTCCGTCTCGAGCAGGAGCGGGGGTTCCACAGTCTCGTCTTTCTCTCACAGGCGCTCGGGAGCCGAACGTCCACCGAACCGATCAGAATTCTCGTCGTCACGACCGGTCTGCACGAAGTCACCGGCATCGAGTGCCTGCGGCCCGCGGCGGCGCCGCTGTTGGGCATTTGCAGGGTCGCGCCCCAGGAATACGTCAATCTCCGCTATCACGCGGTCGATCTCGAGGACGTTCCGGGATCGAGTCCGCTCACCACCGTTCTCATCGGCGGACTCCTTGCCGAGGCGGAATCAGACGACCCCATCGTCGCGTATCGAGGCTCGTATCGGTGGGAGCCGGCCTATGAATCCGTCAGAGTCGATCGGCCCGGCGAGCGGCCCTCATGGCTGCGGCACAACGGCGTGTATCTCTTCACG
>Ga0268299_1002833_pt1 | contig 18385 bp, 22 predicted proteins | sample NOBtaG_FD_193484 | JGI IMG/M metagenome (GOLD analysis project Ga0268299, IMG submission 193484) | Activated sludge microbial communities from bioreactor in Nijmegen, Gelderland, Netherland - NOB reactor | ecosystem: Engineered > Bioreactor > Aerobic > Activated sludge | place: Netherlands...
CAGGCGCGCCGCCAGCGCCTTGCGTCTTGCCTCACCCATCGGGTGAGTGTGCCAAGACAGCCTGCCGCCGCGCCAGTGCTCGCTCAGCGTCGGATCAGCGGCGGGGAACTGCCGAATTTAGGTTCAATTGGTCCTGCGCAGCGACAGTTACGCGATCCCGAGTGGTGAAGGGCAACTCGGCTTCTTCTATCAGCTGATGGACTGGGAGGTCTCGGACACCAGCACGACGGGCGCCGTCGGGTTTGGTGACGGGGCGGGCAACGCAATCGTGATTGACGGCTCGAATACGCCAGGCATGATGAACGTTGTCGAGAACAAGTATCTCTGGTTCAACCCGAACCTGACCCCGGTTTGCGGCGTGCCCGGGACCCCGCCTTGCCCGTCGGTTCCCGAACCGAATCCGTTGGCGCTGCTGTCGTTGGCAGCCCTGGGGCTCTGGTTAGTCACCCGTCGGCGGGCGTGACCGGAGCGCGGTTCAGCCAGCGGTAAGCGCGCAGCCGGTCGTTTTGTCTGCCGGAGTGGCGGCAAGAATGCCGTCCACTACCGCTGCCGCACGTACTGCCCCGGCGCGTCGTCGATCGCGGCGTAGCCCTTGCGCGGCGCGCCCATCGCCGGCGGCTTGGTGCGGCCTGCCGAATGCTCGGCCAGCCAGCCCTGCCAGGCTGGCCACCATGAGCCCTCGTGCCGCGTGGCGGCCTCGAGCCAGTCTTCCGGGGCCAGGTGCGCATCGGCGAGCCGTCGCGTGCGAATTCGGTAGTGGCGCTTCGGGTGCACCGGGCCGCTGACGATGCCGGCGTTGTGGCCGCCCGAGGTGAGCAGGAACGTCAGGTCGTCGGAGCGCACGAGGTTGTCGACCTTGTAGACCGACTTCCAGGGTGCGACATGGTCGGTCTCGGTGCCGACGACGAACATCGGCAGGCGGATGTCCGACAGCCGGATCAGCTTGCCGCCCACCGGGAAGCGGTTCGACGCCAGTTCGTTGTCGAGGTACAGGCGGTAGAGGTACTCGGTGTGCATGCGCCACGGCATGCGGGTGCCATCGGCATTCCAGGCCATCAGGTCGATCATCGGATCACGCTGGCCCTTGAGGTAGTTGTTGACCACCGGCTGCCACACCAGGTCCTGCGATCGCAGCATCGCGAAGGCGCCGCCCATCTGGCGGCTCTCGAGCACGCCCGTGCGGTGCATCGAGGCCTCGAGCATCGCGAGCTGGCTCGGGTTGATGAAGAACGCCAGCTCGCCCGGTTCCGAGAAGTCGGTCTGCGCGGCGAACATCGTCAACGTCGCGAGCCGGTCGTCGCCGTCGCGCGCCAGCGCTGCGGCGCCGATGGCCAGCAGCGTGCCACCGATGCAATAGCCCACTGCGTGGATCCGGCGCTTGGGCACAATCGCCGACACCGCGTCGACCGCGGCGCGAAAGCCCTTGTCGACGTAGTCGTCCATGCCGACGTCGCGGTCGCCCTCGTCGGGGTTCTTCCACGACATCACGAACACCGTGTGGCCCTGGTCGACCAGGTACTTCACCAGCGAATTGCGCGGGCTCAAGTCGAGGATGTAGTACTTCATGATCCACGCCGGCACGATCAGCACCGGCTCGGCGTGGACCTGCGGCGTGGCCGGCGCGTACTGGATCAGCTCGACCAACTCGTTGCGGAACACCACCTTGCCGGGGGTCGCGGCGACCGCCTTGCCGACCTCGAAGGCCTCGGTGCCCGCGGGCGCCCCGCCTTCGAGCGTGCGCTTCACGTCCTCCATCACGTGTTGCAGACCGCGCACCAGGTTCTGGCCGTGCTCCGACTGGGTGAGCGCCAGCAACTCGGGGTTCGATGCCAGGTAGTTCGACGGTGAGCTGGCGTCGAGCAACATTCGCACCGCGAACTCGAGCAGCTGCGCGTGGTACTCGGTGACGCCGCTGACATCGGTGACCGTCTCGCGCATCAGCGCGACGCTGTTCTGGTAGGCCCGCGCGTAGACGTTGAACGGGAACTGCGACCACGCTTCGCCGCCGAAGCGGCGGTCGGCGACGCCCTCGAAGTCGTCCGCCGACGACACCGGCGCTCCGGCCAGCGCGCGCAGCGCGAAGGCCCAGGTGTCCTGCGCACGCTGCAACGCGTGGCGTTGCAGCTCCACCTGCTTGGCCGGCGAGAGGGCGAGGTGCATCGCCCAGTCGGCCCAGGCGGTCGAGAACGCGGTCGGTGCGAGCCCGGCCGTCATCTGGGCGACCTGGGCGCGAAACTCGCGGTCGAAGTCCTGTGTGCTGGGCGTCGTCTTGTTGTTCTTGGCCATGTCGGAGCCTTGGGTTGTGGCGGTGGCGGGGTCTCTCGGCGCGGCGCGCCCGGTCGAGATCAGGCCGGCGCGTGCCAGCCCGCGTCGACCCACAGCTCGCCGCTGACGGCGGAGTTGGCCAACATGAAGCAGATCGCGTCGGCGATCTCGTCGGGCTGGATCAGCCGCCCCAGTTGCGTGAACGGCAGGATGTTCTTTGCGACGTAGTCCATCCCCATCGCCCGCACCATCGGCGTGTCGGTGAAGCCGGGGTGGATGACGCCGCAGCGAACGCCGTAGTAGATCGCCTCCTTCATGATCGTCGCCGCCGCGCCCTCGAGGCCGGCCTTGGTGCTGGCGTACGAGATCTGGCCGCGGTTGCCCTGCGACGAGATCGATCCGATGAACACCACCGAGCCCTGCACATGCTCGTCGGCGGTCCAGCGCTTGAGCCCGCGGGCGGCGCGGTCCTCGGCGATGCGGCCGATCATCTCGAGCGCCCAATAGATCGGCGCGATCAGGTTGACGTCGACCACCAGCTTGAACTGCTCGACCGGGTAGATGCGGGCCTTGCCGGTGTTCTTGTCGATGCGCACCGCGAGATCGTCGCGGGTAATGCCCGCCGCGGGCACGCACATCGACACCGGGCCGAACTTCCGGCCGATGGCGTCGAACACCGATGCGCGGAACCGGTCATCGGTGGTGTCACCCTGGAACGGAATCGCGAAAGTGCGGCCGGCCTCGGCGTTGAGCTTCGCGGCGACATCCTCGACCGCCTCGCTCATGTCCACCAACGCCACCCCGCCGACGTCGCGCCGCGCCATCGCCGCGGCCACTGCGCGGCCGATGCCGCTGGCGCCGCCGGTGATCACGGCGACTCTGTTCGCGAATTCCATTTGGCTCTCCAAGCCGCAATGTTGCGGCGCACCATTTTAGGAGCCCTGCGCACCGACGGCAACGCCGGCGACACCGCACCGGGGCGGACGGATGGCCCGATCGGGATGTCCGCTTCCGGATCCCGGCTTCGTAGTAGGAAGCGAAGGCGACCGGCGGCCCGCAGCCGGTGCCGATCCACCGCCCGGAGGTGCCATGGGAGTTCGATTGAAGTTCGCCGGCCACTCGAGTTCGTCGCGAACGCCCGGATTCCAGGGCTGGTTCGAGAACGTCGACGGCCTGAGCTGGTCCGAAATCGATGGCCGACCCCAAGTCCGGGCTCGGACTGTCCTTCGTCAAGGGCCTCGACAGCCTCAGCCGGGTGCTGTGGAAGAAGGCGTCGAACGGCACCGCGTTCCGCTTCGTCAAGGTGCGCTACGACAGCGCCGAAGGACCTTCGACGGTTCACCTGGAGGACGTGCTCGTCACCGCGGTCGGCTACCAGCCGCAGCACGACGGCGCGGCGATGGAGTCCGTCAGCCTCGAGTGTGCCAATTGGTGGGTCGAATAGCCGGCACGGCCGGGCGACGACCTGACGGGGTCAGGCCAACTGCTCGGTGCCGTTGTGCCAGACCATCCACGCCGGGCAAAGGGCCGGGTCCCAGGACCTGGCCAGCCACTCGCCCTGCAAGGCCCAGCAGGAGGCGAGCCAGGCAGTCTGCAGCGCCAAGGCCTGTGCCGCCCAGCGCGACTGGCTCTCGACGAAGCCGCCGAAGTCGGGCCACAGCGCGTCGCGGTCGGCACTGGTGGGGGTTGCGGGGGTCCTCATGGCTTGCTCCGAAGCTCCGGTCCGGAGCGGATGGTCGTTGCAAGGCGGACGGACCCCGTTGCGCCCGATCAAGGGCAGGGGCCGCCGAACCCGGCGAGGCCACCGCCCATGTCCATCAAGCTTGGGATGGGCTCGCTGCGCGGCGCCTCTAGCATGTCGCCGTCTTCGACAAGTCCACACCGGGATCCATGGCCGACACCACCTACACCATCGATGTGCTGCGCAAGGGCAGCGACGGCATCCTCACTTTCAAGAACGGCAGCATCGAAATCAGCACCACCTGCTGGTGGGACCCCGACGTCGTGATCGACGCCGGGAGCTACATCGCCTACGCGACGCGGATGGCGAACAAGAGCGATGGCACCGACGGCGGCAAGCGCGAAGGCATCTGGCTCGGCAAGGGCGTCCCCTACAACAGCGGGGCCGGCAAGTCCAACGGCATCTTCATCCACAAGGGCACCGGACCCTCGTGGTCCGACGGCTGCATCGTCGCGAGCGCCGCGCTCGTCTACCAGATGTGGTCGTCGATCCACCCCAAGGAGACGGCCAACATCACCGTCAACGTGCAGGACGAGACGGTGCGGCGCGGCGTGATCGTGCCGTACAAGTGCATGGTTGCCGACTGGTACTGATGCGCGCCGTCCAGCGGGCCTGGCCCATCGCGCGGCGACTTGCCGCTGCCTTGGGTTCGGCGTGCGCCCTGATGCCCGCCGCGGCCGCGCCGGCGGGCGTTCCGCCGGCCGACGCCGCCGAGATCGTCGAGACGCTGCTCGGCATCGAACCCGCGCGCCACGCCACGCCGCTGGAGGCGATGAAGGGCTGGGCCGCGCTCTACGGCCGCTACCACCGCGCCGCCCGCGAAGGTGATGCCACCGCGATGGGTGTCTGGCTGCTGATCGCACACACCGCGGTCGTGAAGGCCGATGCCGCCACCTCCGAGAGCTTCTCCGACGACCTGCTGCCGGTCTACCGCGCGCAACCGCGTGCGGTGCTCGGCGTGCTGGCCGACAACCTCTGGCTGGTTCCGGTCACCTGCTTCTATCTCGGCCGCCACTTCGACTTCCAGGGCCGCGGGGGTGCTGGCCGCGACGCCTTCGTTGCCGAGCACCAGGCGCGCATTGGCGCTGCCTTGCCTGCGGCGGCAGCGGCGCGCTGCCTCGCACAGATCAAGGAGCCTCGAGCACCGCGCTGATCTGCCGCGGTGACAGGCCCTCGGCCGGTTCGGCCCGCTCCGGCGCACCGGTCGCCCAGCCAGGGCGTGACGACGGCTGCCGAGTTGTCGAGCGCTTGCGGCGAGTGGCTCGTTGCGCTGCCGCGGCTGCCCGGTTTTTGCAAGGTGCCGGCACGTTGATAGAGTCCCGCAAGCACGCGTATCCGCCGGACCTGGGCAATGAACCCCTACCTTGACGAAGACCTGGTCGCGATCGCCGCGCAGGCGCGCCGTTTCGCGAGCGAACGTGTCGCCGCCGGCTACCGCGAGCGCGACCGCACCCGCGTGCTCGACTGCCGGCTGATGCGCGAGATGGGCCAGCTCGGCTTCGTCGCCCCCGAGCTGGCAGAACGCTTCGGCGGCCAGGGGCTGCCGACGCTGGCCGCCGGCGTGATCCACGAGGAGATAGCCCGCGCCGACCTCTCGATGTCGTATGTCAACCTGCTGGCATCTCTGAACGGCCAGATCCTCTCGCAGCACGGGCAGGCCGAGGTCGTGAGTCCGTGGCTGCAGCGGCTGACGCGAGGCGAGGCGCTGCTCGCGATCGCGCTCACCGAACCGCGTGGCGGTTCGGACGCAGCCAACCTGCGGCTGCGGGTCGAACGCAGCGGCGGCAGCTATGTGATCAACGGCGAGAAGACCTCGATCTCGGCCGCCGACCAGGCCGACGCGGTGGTCGTCTTCGGCCGCACCGGCAGTGCCGAGTCGGGTGCGCACGGTGTCACCGCGCTCTTCGTTCCCGCCGGTACGCCGGGGCTGACGAGCAGCCGCTTCGACTGCCACGGCCAGCGGGCGATCGGGCGCGGCTCGCTGTTCTTCGAGAACGTGCGAGTGCCGCAGGACCACCGCCTCGGCGACGAGAACAAGGGCTTCGTCCAGGTGATGCAGGGCTTCGACTTCTCCCGCGCGCTGATCGGGCTGCAGGTGCTGGCGGTGGCGCGCGCCGCGCTCGACGAGACCTGGGCCCATGTCGCGCAGCGCAAGGCCTTCGGCCAGCCGCTGGCGGCCTTCCAGGGGCTGTCGCACACGCTCGCAGCGCTCGACACGCAGGTCGAGGCGGCGCGGCTGCTGTGCCTGCGGGCACTGTGGTTGAAGGACCGCGGCCTGCCGCACAGCGCCGAGGCGGCGATGTGCAAGTGGTGGGCGCCCGAGCTGGCCTACGAGACCGTGCACCAATGCCTGCTGATGCACGGCCATGGCGGCTACGACCGCGGCCCGATGGAGCAGCGCCTGCGCGATGTGCTCGGCTTCCAGATCGGTGACGGCACTGGGCAGATCATGAAGACCATCGTCGCGCGCCACCGCGCCGGGCGCGCGCGCCGCGGTGCCGGCCTGAGCGGCTTCATATCAGTCGCAGATCGCCGGCAGCAGCTCGCCGATCGGCCCGCGCAGCACCGCGTCGGCGAGCGTGTCCATTGCCGTCGGCTCGGCGTTGACGATCACGATGCGGGCGCCGGCGCGCTGCGCCACCTCCACCGCACCGGCAACCGGGTAGACCTGCAGCGTCGTGCCGACGGCGAGCAGCAGGTCTGCCTCGGACGCCACCCGCATCGCCCGCGCGATGACCTCCGGCACCAGCGCCTGACCGAACGAGATCGTGTCGCTCTTCTGGATGCCGCCGCAAACGGGGCAGCGCGGATCGTCTTCACCGGCGCGTACGCGCGCCAGCGCCTCGGCCATGGGCGCCCGGCGGCCACATTGACAGCACATCACGCGGCGCACGGTGCCGTGGACCTCGATCACTTTCTCCACCGCATGGCCGGCGCGCTGGTGCAGTTCGTCGACGTTTTGTGTGATCAATGCATGAAGCACGCCGCGCCGCTCGATCGCGGCGAGCGCGCGATGGCCGCGGTTGGGCTCCGCCAACCAAGCCGGGTGCTCGAGCCGGGCCTGCCAGGCGCGGCGTCGCACGTCGGGGTCGGCCAGGTAGTGCTGCAGCGTCGCCAGCTTCTCGGCCGCCGGGTTTCGCGTCCACACGCCCTGCGGGCCGCGAAAGTCCGGGATGCCGGAGTCGGTGGAGATGCCGGCACCGGTCAGCGCGACGACTCGCCGCGACTCGCGAATCCAGTCACGCACGGTGTCGACGGGTTCGGCCGAGGCCATCGATGCAGTGTGCTGCAAGCTTGGCGGGAGCGCGCGTTGTCCTGCGCGACCAAGAACGAACAGGGGCCTCGCGAGGCCCCCTGTTCAGCGTCGCGGCCGCAGCCGCGAGACCCTCAGGCCCGGCGGCGGCGCGCCGCGGCCAATCCGGCCAGTGTCAGACCGAGCAGCGCGAGCGTCGCGGGTTCCGGCGCCGGGTTCACCTGGCCGGTAAAGGCGAAGGCATTGCCCCAGATGATGGCGTTGTGGCCGCCGCCGATGAACGGGTCCTCCATGAAGTTGGTGTCGGCGAAGAAGAACGCGCGGCCGGTCACGTCGAGCGTGAGGATCACCGGGTTGTTGTCAACGCCCTCCCAGACGATGTCGGTACCGGCGGGCAGCGTCGTCGAAAACGCTCCCGTGGCTGCTGGCGTGTAGGTGGTGGCGATGCCGAAGGGGCCGTTGACGATCGGGCTCGACGGGTTGGTGGGGTTGGGCTTCACGGCCCGGTCGCCGCCCAGGCCGGTGAGGCCGAACGAGTTGGCGATCTGTTCCCATTGAGGCCCGAAGCAGCAAGCCCGTTCGGTGCCGACTGCGACCAAGCCGCCGCCGCCGGCGACGTAGCCATTGATCAGCGCGATCTGCGCCGGCGTGAACCCGTTGAACACAAGGCCGACGTACAGGATGTCGATGCCGGCGAGGTCGGAGGCCTGGAAGGACCCGATCGCCACGTCGGTGATCGTCGCGCCTTCGCTGAGCAGCTGATTGCGCGCGGTCGTCATGTTGCCGTCGGCGAGCGAGCTCTCGGCGATGCCGGTGATGTTGAGGATGTCGACGCCGTTCAGGATGCCGGCAGCCTGCACCGGCGCCCAAGCGGCTGAAAGGGCGACCGCGGCTGCGGCGGCGAAGCGTTTGAAGCTCATGATTGACTCTCGTTGGCTGGCCATGTCGACCCGACATATGCAAATATCGCGCCAAGAGCGAATAGTGCTTGTGAATCAGTGGCTTAACTCGTGCCCCCGGGCCTTCTGACGGTCATGAATGTAAGAAAACCTGACAGCGGCAGGGGGATGGGGACCGGGCTTCGGTCAGGTGCCGCAGAAGGTGCGATAGCCGGCGGTGACCGCGGCCGGTGCCGGCTCGGAGAAACGCGCGTTCGCCGAGGTCTCGACGAAGGGCTCGCGCAGTGCCGCGAGCAGCGCCTCGAACGGCGCCAGGTCGCCCTCGTCCGATGCCGCCGCCAGGGCCTCTTCGACGCGGTGGTTGCGCGGGATCACCCAGGGGTTGGCGAGGCGCATGTGCGCGGCGCGTCGGGCACCCGCCCCGGGGCCCTGAGCCTCACCATCCTCCCGCATGCAGCGGTCGCGCCAGCGGGCCAGCCATGGCGCAAGCGAAGCCGACCCCGAGAACAGCGCGCGCAGCGGCAGTTCGTCGCCGGCGGCAGCATCGGCCAGCCGGCGCCAGCCGAGGGTGAAGTCGACGCCGAGGTCCTGCAGCAGCGTCAGCCAGTCACCGGCCAGCAAGGCATCGGCCTCGTCGTCGCCTGGCCGGGCCTGGTGCAGCCCGAGCTTGGCGCGCAGCCCGGCGAGCAGGCTCTTGCGGTAGCGGCTGTCGAAGGTGTCGAGCACCTCGGTGGCCGGGCCTACCGCGCGCTGCGGGTCGTCGTCGATCAGCGGCAGCAGGGCTTCGGCCAGGCGCGCCAGGTTCCACAGCGCGATCGGCGGCTGGTTCGCGAAGGCGTAGCGGCCCTGGTGGTCGATCGAGCTGAACACCGCGCGCGGGTCGTAGGCCTCCATGAAGGCGCAGGGGCCGTAGTCGATCGTCTCGCCGCTGATCGTCATGTTGTCGGTGTTCATCACGCCGTGGATGAAGCCGACGTTCATCCACTGCGCCACCAGTGCCGCCTGGCGCGCGACCACCGCGTCGAGCAGCGCGAGGAAGCGGCCGGGCTCGCCGGCGAGCGTTGGGTCGTGGCGGGCGATCGTGTAGTCGGCCAGCCGGCGCAGGCTGTCGAGATCACCGCGCGCCGCGAAGTACTGGAAGGTGCCGACGCGGATGTGACTGGCGGCCACGCGCGTCAGCACCGCGCCCGGTAGCGTCTGCTCGCGATGGACCGGCTCGCCGGTGGCCGCGACCGCCAGCGCGCGCGTGGTCGGGATGCCGAGCGCGTGCATCGCCTCGCCGATCAGCACCTCGCGCAGCATCGGGCCCACCGCGGCCTTGCCGTCGCCGCTGCGCGAGAAGGGCGTGCGGCCCGAGCCCTTGAAGGCGATGTCACGGCGCCGGCCGTGGCGGTCGACCACCTCGCCGACCAGCAGCGCGCGGCCGTCGCCGAGCTGCGGCGAAAAGCCGCCGAACTGATGGCCGGCGTAGGCCTGCGCGACCGGCTCGGCACCCGCGGGCACGACGTTGCCGACGAAGACGGCGGCAGCCTCTGCGGCGCCGAGCGCAGCGAGATCGAGCCCGAGTTCGTCGGCCAACGCGAGGTTGAGGAAGAGCAGTCTCGGCTGCGGCACCACCGTGGGCTTCCACGGCACCGAGAGCCCCGGCAGGTCGCGAGCGTAGCTGTTGTCGAAGCGGAAGGCAGCGGCGGCGGTCATCGGCAGGCGTCGGGGTCGGGCCGGCAGTGTGCAACGCCCTTTGCACCCGTGTCGGCGGCAAGGTCGGCGCGACCCGACGGCCGATCGCGGCCGGAGCGCGCCGGCGGATGCGCGGGCGCGCCGGTCGCGCCGCTACGCCGCGCGCCGGCGGAACAGCGAAGAAGAGGCGCTCAGGCTCGCCACCTCGGCCGCGGTCTCGCAGAGCGCTTCGTCGAGCGTGGCCATCTTCTCGTCGGTCATGCGCACCATCGGCCCCGCGATCGTCACGACGCCGATCGCCGTGCCGCGGCAGACCACCGGGGCCGCCATCGAAGCCATCGCCGGCGCAAACATGTCGGCGATGGTCGCGTAGCCGCGCTTGCGTGCCGCACGCAGGTGGCCGCGCAAGGCCGAGATCGTCGTCGGCGCGCGGGGGCCGTAGTCCTCGGGCTTGCCGAAGCCCTGCCGGGCCACCAGCGCCAGCGCTTGCTCGTCGCTCATCGTCGACAGCCACGCATGCCCGGCGGCGCTGCACGACAGCCGCACCGACAGCCCCATGTCGGGGTCGTAGCGCAGCCCGCGGGTCGCGCCCTGCGCCTTGGCGACGAAGACCAGCTCGTCGCCGTCGACCACCGCCAGCCGCACCAGCTCCTGCGACCGTTGCGCCAGCCGGTCGAGCGCTGGCTGCGCGATGTCGACCATGCCGGTGGCGCTGAGGTAGGCCAGGCCGAGCGAGGCCAGCTTGATCGTCAGCACATAGTCGCCCTGGTCGCGCAGCTGGCGCACGTAGCCCGCGCGCAGCAGCTCGGCCAGCAGCCGGTGGGTGGCGCTGAGCGGGGTGTCGGTGGCCGTAGCGACGGCCGACAGCGGCATCCCCTGCGGATGGCCGGCCAGCAGTTCGACGACCTTCAGTGCACGTTCGACGGGGCTGCTCATGTCGGCGATGCTATCCGCGTCGATCGGGTCTTTCCAGATTGGAAAGTCTTTCCATCCTGTTAGCATCGGCGCAGACCGACCCACCCGCCGTGGACGCCGCCGCAGCGACGACGAACCAGCCCGGCCCGAAACGCGTGACCCTGCGACTGCTGGTCCTGCACGGACCCAACCTCAACCTCTTCGGCCGCCGCGAGCCGCATATCTACGGCACGACCACACTCGCCGAGATCGACCAGAAGCTGCACGCGCTGGCGCGAGAACTCGGCGTCGCGATCGAGTGCTTCCAGTCCAACCACGAGGGTGCGCTGATCGACAAGTTGCACCAGAACATCGACACCGCGCACGGTGCGCTCGTGAACCCCGCCGGGCTCACACAACATGGTGTCGCGCTGCACGACGCGATCAAGGCGATGCCGTTCCCGGTGCTCGAGGTGCACATGAGCAACATCGCGGCGCGCGAGCCTTGGCGTCGTGAGTCGATCATCGCGCCGGCGGCCCGCGGCACGCTGCAGGGCCTGGGCTGGCGCTCGTACACCGCCGGGTTGCGTGCGCTGGCGGAAATCGCAGCCGAATCGCGGCCGGCCTGAACGCGGCCGTCGCATCACCCGAGAGGAGACTTGAGATGAGCGACCCGAGAACCCGCCGCGCCTGGCTGCAGACCGCCGCCGCGCTGGGAGCGACGACGATGATCCCAGCCTGGGCACAGGCCAAGCCGACGCTGCGCTTCGCCGCGGTGTTCTCCGACAAGGACATCCGCGCCGACATGATGCGCAGCTTCGCGAAGGAGGTCGAAGCCGACTTCAAGGTCGAGCTGTTCCTGAACTCGACGCTCTTCAAGCAGGGCACCGAGCTGGTCGCACTGCAGCGCGACAACCTCGAGATGGGCAACATCTCGCCGCAGGACATCTCGAAGCAGCTGCCCGCTTGGTCGCTGCTCACTTCGGCCTACCTGTTCCGCGACGCCAACCACCTGAATGCCTTCTTCGCCGGCGACCTCGGCGCGCAGATGAAGAAGATGGTCGAGGACCAGCTGAAGGTGAAGATCCTCGGGCCGACCTTCTTCGGCACCCGCCAGCTCGGCCTGAAGGTGAAGAAGAAGATCAACGTGCCGGCCGACCTTGCCGGCGTCAAGCTGCGCATGCCACCGGGCGACGCCTGGCAGCTTCTCGGCCGCTCGGTCGGCGCCAACCCGACCCCGATGGCCTATGCCGAGACCTACACCGGGCTGCAGACGGGCGCGATCGACGGCCAGGACAACCCGCTGCCGAACGTGCAGAACATGAAGTTCTACGAGGTGATGTCGCAGGTCGTGCTGACCTCGCACCTGGTCGGCTTCGACCTGCTGACGGTGAACATGAAGCTCTGGCAGGGCATGCCGCCAGCCCGGCAGCAGGCCTTCCAGGCGGCCGCCGACAAGGCCATCGCCTGGAGCACCGCCGAGCACCTGAAGCGCGAGGCCGAGCTCGCCGAGGGCTTCCGCCGCCAGGGCCTCGAGGTCTACGTGCCCAACGTCGCCGCGTTCCGCGAGCATGCGCAGAAGGTCTACCTGGCCTCCGACGAGGCGAAGAGCTGGCCGCCGGGCATGCTCGACAAGATCAACGCGATGAAGTGATGCCGCCCAGGCGGCCGCCCGGTGCTGCCGCCGGGGGCCCGGTCACGAAGGGGGGACGATGAGCCTGGCAGCCCCGGAGACGCTGCACGCGTGGCGCCGGCTGCTGCGCCGCGTCGCCGAGGGCGTGGCGGCGGCGCTGCTGGCGGTGATCTTCGTCGCCTTCATCGTCCAGATCGTCTTCCGCTATGCCTTCAACTGGCCGGTCGGCTGGACCTCGGAGCTGTCGGTCATCGCGTGGCTGTGGCTGGTGCTGTGGGGCGCCGCGTTCGTGCTCGGCGAGCACGAGGAGATCCGATTCGACCTCGTCACCGGCAGCGCCGGACCGCGCGGCCGCGTCGTCGTCGGCGTCGTCGGCGCGGCGGCGCTGGTGGTGCTGTTCGCTGCCTCGCTGCCTGCCACCTGGAGCTACGTCACCTTCATGAAGGTCGAGCGCAGCTCGTACCTGCATATCCGCTTCGACTGGCTGTTCTCGATCTACCTCGTGTTCGTGGTGGCGGTGATCGTGCGCAACCTGTGGAAGATCGTGCGCCTGCTGCGCGGCGGCGGTGGCGAGGGACCGGCCGCTTGAACCTCACGAGCCCGTTCTCGCTGTCGCTCGCCGCGATCGCCGTGCTCAGCCTGCTCGGGCTGCCGATCGGCCACGCGATGATCGCCGCCACCGTGCTGTACCTGTGGCTCTCGGGCCGCGACATCGGCACCGCGGCCGAGCAGCTGCTCAACGGCACCTACGGCAGCTTCCTGCTGCTGGCGGTGCCGCTGTTCATCCTGGCGGCGTCGTTCATGAGCACCGGCAGCATCCTCGACCGGCTGCTGCGCTTCTGCAACGCGATCGTCGGGCGTTTTCCCGGCGGGCTGGCCCAGGTGAACGTGCTGCAGAGCGTGGTCTTCGCCAGCATGTCGGGATCGGCGCTTGCCGACGCCGCCGGCTCGGGCAAGCTGATGCAGGCGGTGATGACGCGCGGCGGGCGCTACACGGCCTCGTTCGCGGCGGCGCTGAGCGCGGTGTCGGCGGTGATCGGCCCGATCCTGCCGCCGTCGATCCCGATGGTGCTGTACGCGCTGGTGTCCGACACCTCGATCGGCTACCTCTTCCTCGCCGGCATCCTGCCCGGGCTGCTGCTCGGCGCGGTGCAGATGGCGCTGATCTACGTGCAGGCGCGCCGCAAGGGCTTCCCGGTGGAAGACCCGGTGCCGCTGCGCGAGCTGCCGCGAATCACGCGCGAGGCCTTCCCGGCGCTGATGCTGCCGGTGATCCTGCTCGGCTGCCTGTACAGCGGCATCACCACGCCGACCGAGGCGGCCGCGGTCGCCGCCGCCTATGCGCTGCTGGTCTCGGCGCTGCTCTATCGCAGCTTCGGCTTCGGCGACCTCTACCACTCGCTGATCTCGAGCGCACGCGTCAGCGTCTCGATCGGCATGCTGATCGCCGGTGCGCTGGCGTTCAACTACGTCATCACGATCGAGAACATCCCGGCGGCGCTGTCGAAGCTGCTCGCCGCCTACGAGCTGTCGCCGCTGTCCTTCCTGCTCGCGGTGAACCTGGCCCTGCTCGTGCTGGGCTGCCTGCTCGAGGGCTCGACGATCATCCTCGTCATCCTGCCGGTGCTGCTGCCGACCGCGCGCGCGCTCGGCATCGACCCGGTGCACTTCGGCATCGTCGCGGTGGTCAACGTGATGATCGGTCTCGTGACGCCGCCCTACGGGCTGTTGCTGTTCATGATGAGCAAGATCGCCGCGGTGCCGCTGAAGGACCTGGTGGCCGACGTGATGCCCTTCCTCGCGGTGATGATCGGCGCGCTGGCACTGATCACGCTGTGGCCGGGCTTCGTGCTCTTCGTCCCTCGGCTGGCCGGCTACACCGGGTGAGGCTGCGTCACAGGCGGGCCAGCGCACGCAGCCGCTCGGGCGTGGTGGTCGGCAGGCCGAAGAACTCGAGGTAGGCCGGGATCTGCTCGAACAGCATCTCGGCGCCGGCCTGGGTGCGGCAACCGCGTGCCGCCGCCGCCTGCAGCAGTGGCGTCGCTTCGCGGCCGAGCACGACGTCGCCGACGAAGGTCCGGGGATCGAGCCGCGACGTGTCCAGTGGCAGGGCGTCCTGCTCATTCATGCCGAGCGGCGTCGCGTTGACGACGAGGTCGAAGCCCGCCGGGTCGGCGTTGCCGGCCCCGACCTCGAGCACCGGATGGTGCACGCGCAGCCGGGCGGCCAGCGCCTCGGCAGCGCCGTCGCGGGCGTCGAACAGCACCAGCGAAGCCACCCCGGCAGCGGCGAGCGAGGCGGCGATGGCCGAGCCAACGCCGCCGGCGCCGACCACCAGCGCCCTCGCCCCGGCGAGGGCGCAGCCGTTGCGCCGAAGCCCGCGGACGAAGCCTTCGCCGTCGAAGAGGTCGCCGACCAGCCGACCGCCGTCGCCGCGCCGCACCGCGTTGCAGGCGCCGGCGATGCGGACGGCCGCGCTCGCCTCGTCGAGCAGCGACACCACCGGCACCTTGTGCGGCATCGTGATCAGCGCGCCGACCAGGTTGTCGAGCGAGAACACCGCCTTCAGCAGCGCTGCGAAGGGCTCGGTGCGGCAGTCCATCGGCACCACCACGGCGTCGATGCCTTCCGCCTCGAAGTACGGGTTGTAGATCATCGGCGACTGGAAGGTGTGTGTCGGGTGGCCGATGTGCGCGATGAGCCGGGTGGTGCCGCGGATCACGGGGGGGCCCCGGCCCCGCCGGACGAGCGGAACCACCTTGGCGAAGAAGGCGTTCGAGGGTGGGCGGGCGGGTCGTCGGTGGTCATCGGCCCGTAGTGTGCCGCGGCGTGGCCGCCGGCATGGCTGGTGGGCCGCGCGAAGGCTGCCTACACTGCGCCCGCATGGCGCAGGGTGGTCGCAGACACGAACAGCTTCGCGGTCTGGCTGCCGCGGGCCTGGTGCCCGGCCTGGCGCCCCGAGGACCTGCGATGACGCGGCACCGGCATGCCGTCGTCGCCGCGCTGGCCGGTGCCGCGCTGGCCGTGCCGGGTGGCGCCGCCGCATGTCGCTGCCCACCGCCGGCGCTGGAAACGGCCTTCGAGCGTGCCGACGTCGTGCTCTTCGCGCGCGTCGTGGCGCGTGCTCCGCTCGACGGCGACATGCGGCTCGGGCTGGCCCCGATCGGCGAGCCGTTCAAGGGCCGGCTCGAGCGCGGCGCGGTGATCGTCACCGCTCCCGACAGCGCCGGCTGCGGAATCGCCACCGCGGTCGGCGGCGTTCTGCTGGTGTTCGGTGAACGCGACGGCACGCATCCCGGCCGCTTGCGCGTGCACAGCTGCAACGGCACGCGCGTGTTCGCGCCCGCCGGGTTGGCGGCCGAGCAAGGGTTCGCCGACGTGCCCGCGCGCCACGTCGTCGCGCAGCTGCAGTTGCGCCACGCGGCGGCGCTGCTGCGGGAAGCGTCTCGCCAGGCCCCGCGGGAGAGCGACCCGGCATCGCTGCGGCTGGTGGGCCTCGTCAGGCTGGCCGGCGAACAGGCGGTGCTGCGCCGGCCCGAGGCGGGCGCGCCGGTGCTCGCGCGGCCGCGCGGCAGCGACGGCCTGGTCACCCGCGAGATTGCCTACGAGGAACCGGCCGCGGTGGTCTACGCGCGGGTTGCGGGTTGGCTGCGGGTGCGCCTGTCGCCGGCATCGCGGCCGCCGGGCGACGACGGCTTCGGCTGGGTTGCCGAGCCCGCCGGCGGCGGCTACGTCGCGTACGAGAGCCTGCTGCCGCACCGGCTGACCTACCTGGCTCCTCAGGTGCTGCGTTATCTGTGGCCCGAGCCCGGCGCCGGTCTTCCGCACCCCCTGCCCGACCCCGACCCGCCGCACCGTCGCGAGTGGCCGGCGGTGGTGCACGAGGCACGCCGCGTTGCCGGGCAGCTGTGGTTGCGCGTCGATGTCGCCGACCGCAGCCCCTGCACCGGCCGCGCGTCGCACGTTGTCGTCGCCGGATGGCTGCCCGCCTACGGCGTCGACGGCGAGCCCGCGGCCTGGTTCCACTCCCGCGGCTGCTGAGCCTTCTCCCCCACCGCCCGCTGCCGGAGCCGCGATTGAGACTGCCCCCCCGCGCCACGTGCGCCGGCACCGGGGTGCGGCGCGGTGGGGCATGGCATCCGCTTCGACTTCGACTCCGCGCGGCTGCGCGCCGAGTCCGCTCCGGTGCTCGACGCGCTCGTGCAGCGGGGGCTCCCGCGCGAGCGGCTGGCCGCCAGCGGTGTCGGCGAGAGCCGGCCGATCGCGCCCAACGACGACGAGAGCGGGCGCACGCTGAACCGCCGCGTCGAGGTCCACTGTCCGGGTTGACCGCCGGTGCCGATAGCATCGGCGCCGCCGCCCTTCATCGCCCGTCCGCCCCGATGCACAAGCTGCTCGCGATCGTTCTTGCCGCCGGCCTGCCGGCCGTGCACGCCGCCAGCCACCTGGTCGACATCCAGTGGGACCCGCAGGGCGTGTTCCGCCACCGTGCGACGGTGGCGCCGGGCAAGTTCGTCGAGGTCTGCGGGCGGCTCGACGCCGGCAGCGCCGTACGCTGGTCGTTCGAGGCCGGCGCGCCGGTCGACTTCAACATCCACTACCACGTCGGCAAGGACGTGGTCTACCCGGTGCGCACGAAGGGCGCCGGCCGCGGCAGCGCCCGTCTGGCGGTGAAGTCGACCGAAGACTATTGCTGGATGTGGTCGAACCCCGGCACCGCCGGCGTCGCGGTGGGCGTCGAGCTGCGGCGCTGAAGCTCCGGCCGGCGTGTCCGCCGGGCGACCCGCCGGACATGCGGTGCTGCCTATCATCGGCACCCACCACGAAGACCCCGGCGCCCCGCGCCCGGAGAGCCACCCATGTACACCCCCTTCGACCTCACCGGGCGCACCGCGCTCGTCACCGGCGGCAACGGCGGCATCGGCTACGGCATGGCGCGGGCGCTGCTTGCGGCCGGGGCATCGGTGGCGATCTGGGGATCGCGGCGCGAGAAGACCGAGCAGGCGCATGCCGCGCTCGCAGCAGACTGCGGCGAGCGGTCGCGGGTGCACGCCTTCGTCTGCGACGTCGGCGACGAGGCGCAGCTCGAGGCCACCTTTGCAGCCTCGGTGGCGGCGCTCGGGGGACGGCTCGACGCCTGCTTCGCCAACGCCGGTGTCTCCGGCAAGGGCACGCCGATCACCGAGATGACCCTGGACGAGTTCCGCCGCGTGCAGCGCATCAACGTCGAAGGCGTGTTCCTGACCTTCCGCGCCGCTGCGCGCCACATGGCCGCGCATGGGCAGGGCGGTTCGCTGGTGGCCACCGCCAGCACCGCGGCGGTGGAAGGCGCGGCGCGCAACAGCCACTACGGGGCGTCGAAAGGGGCGGTGACGTCGTACGTTCGTGCGCTCGCGGTCGAGCTGGCGCGCCACCGCATCCGCGTCAACTCGATCCTGCCGGGGTGGATCGTCACCGAGATGACCGAGAAGTCGGTCGGCAACGAGAAGTTCGCCGCCGCGGTGCTGCCCCGCATCCCGGCCCGCCGCTGGGGCGATGCCGACGACTTCGGCGGCATCGCGGTCTACCTGGCGAGCAGCGCGTCGGCCTACACCACCGGCGAGCAGTTCCTGATCGACGGTGGCTATACCAAGTTCTGACCGGACCGCAGCGGCCGCAGCAGCCCATCGAGAACCGGCCACGCGAGGTCGAGGTCGTCGTGGAAGAGCAGGTGGCCGGCCCGTGGCACGGCGATGTAGCGGGAACCCGGAACTCGCGCCCAGCGCAGGAACCAGCGCGAGGCCCACGCCGGGATCGCGGGATCGGCGGTGCCGCTGATCACCACGAGCGGCGCCACCGGTGATTCGGGCCGCGGTGGGTTGTGCATGAACAGGCTGCCGACCAGCTGCGGTGTCAGCCTAAATTCGGCAGTTCCCCGCCGCTGATCCGACGCTGAGCGAGCACTGGCGCGGCGGCAGGCTGTCTTGGCACACTCACCCGATGGGTGAGGCAAGACGCAAGGCGCTGGCGGCGCGCCTGGAAGC
>Ga0268299_1002834_pt1 | contig 18373 bp, 16 predicted proteins | sample NOBtaG_FD_193484 | JGI IMG/M metagenome (GOLD analysis project Ga0268299, IMG submission 193484) | Activated sludge microbial communities from bioreactor in Nijmegen, Gelderland, Netherland - NOB reactor | ecosystem: Engineered > Bioreactor > Aerobic > Activated sludge | place: Netherlands...
TTCGTCGTGTTCATGGTCGGGATGCGCGTCAACAAATTTTTCGCATTCCGCAAATGGATGCAGGTCGCGAACGCTTTCCCCAATATGCTGCAAGTGCTTTACGATCACCCCGAAAAAGGTTTCCTCGGCGGAGAACAGTTTTTCCGCCTGTTCCCGCTGACGACGATTCTGGTTTCTTACTGGCGCTCGTTTGAAGACCTGGAAAAATTTGCGCGCGGCAAGGACGATCCCCATCTGGCGGCGTGGCAGCGGTTCACGCGCGAGGTCGGCTACAGCGGCGATGTCGGCATCTGGCACGAAACGTATGCCGTCGAGCCAGGGCGATACGAGGCGCTGTATGGCAACATGCCGCTGTTTGGGCTGGCAAAAGCAACCAAAACGACGAATCCGATTCGCCCCGGCGCGCTGCGGGATGCGCGAGGCCGTTTGAAGGGTCACGCTGAAGCTGTCCCGGCGGGGTTGGAGGTACACGAGTAGAATGATAGGCGGGTACACAAGCGAAAGGGCGAGTACACATGGCTCGGTTAGTCCCATTGATCGCTTTTGGAATCATGGTGTCATTATTGGGACTCCATGAGGTCGTGATGTCGCAGGAGACATCCACAACCAAGTACCTCGCCTTCCAGATGTTTACGGGTGCGCCCGATACCCGTGTGCCGATTGGGGAATCGGGAAAAAATCCACTGTCTCCACCGCCGTCCAAAGTCGAGATGAGCCAGTTTGTCCAGCGGTTGATTGACGAGATCGGAACGACAGGTGATGCAGAGACGAAGCTGGCATTCATCATTGGCCCGCTGGCGTTTGACCACACAGACGCGCAGCTTCAGCAAATGATCGAGGATGCCTTCGAAATCGCGTTGGAGCAGGACATCGCGGTGGGTTTCCACATTGATGATTCGATGTTCTGGGCGCGGCGAACTGACTTGTGGCAAGACCCGGCTAATGTCGAGTGGCTCGATTGGGAAGGTACGCCGAACACGGGGCGCAGAATCGATTGGGGGCCAGAACCAACATGGTTTCCCCCGCAAATGTGCTTGAACAGCTTGGCTATCCAAGAGGCCGTTCGCCATCTGGCAAGCGATGTGATTGGAAAAGCTGTGAGCAGGGGAGTCGAAGCGCTTGAGGCAGCGGGCAAAGCGGAACACTTCGCTGGAGTCATCGTGGGATGGGAAACGCAGATTGGACGCGATTTTGAAACAGATCAATACCTCGGATACTGCGCGCTGACCCATCGTGGTTTTAGCAGAGATCAGCCTCCCCAAGACCCCGACGGCGAACTCCAAAAGGTCGTTCAGGAATTTATCGAACTTTGGGCGGGCGGAATCGCAGAGGCGGGGGTCAATTCGGAGAAAATCTACTCGCATACAGCGTTTGTTTCCCAGCAAACATATGAAAGTATGTCGGAGCGCTCCATAATTTCGTATTCACAGATGAATCAGTTCGCGCCACCATCAGTTTCATTCGGCGCGCATTACCAGCCTGGTTTCAGCACCTATCCGCAGCCAGGGCTGATCGAGCAGCTTGATGACGAACTTGCTGAACACGGCAGTCCCGCCTGGGCATCGGCTGAAGGCGCGAATATTCAGCCCGGTTCACTGACGAGCGGCGGCAGCATGGAGACCTATCTGGCGCAGATGTTTAATCATGGCGCTGTATTGGTGAATATCTTTGGCTGGGGCGTTGGCAGTGAGGCGAATCCATTCCGCGCAGCAGCCGAGTCACCCGATTCGCTGGCGGATTACCGGAAATTTCTCGCGGGCGATGCGCTCATTGAAGCGGATTATGTTTTTCCAGATTTACCGGGCCGCATCCAAAGCATCCAAACGCTGCTTCCCGATTGGTTAGCACAAAATCCAAGTCGGCAGTCTGAAGTCGAGCCGCTCATGGCGCTGCTCAATCAACATCTTGAAGCAAACCAATTTCAAGAAGCGAGTCAAGTCGCCGATGAAATTCTGGAAATAATCGACGACGCATCGAATAACCAGGACTGACCAACCACGATCCCAGCCCGATAATGGTTTCTGTTTTATGTGGTATAGTGTGTCGCCGTCCATACTTGCGCCGGACAGCTATACACCATTTGAGTAATCCTTCATGACGACCACCAAAGCCGCTGTCGATGCTTACGTTGAGAAAAATTTTCCCTGGAATTTCGCCGTCAACGTCATTGACATCACCTTCATTTCACTGGGCTTGAGCCTGATTTCACGCGATACGATCATGCCGCTGCTGGTCAGCCAATTGACCGACTCGAAAATCGCCATCGGCCTGATTCCGGCAATTTACAGCCTGGGTTTTTACCTGCCGCAGTTGTTTATGGCGAACCACGCCGAAAGCCTCGTGCGAAAAATGCCGTTCGTGGCGCTCATCGGCAGCGTGGTGGAGCGTTTGCCGTACCTGGGGATGGGGCTGGCGATCTGGGCATTCGCCGACCATACGCCTGCCGTGACGCTGGTCGCTTTTTTTATCCTCCTGGCGATCACGTCGCTGGGAACGGGCATCGGTACGCCCGCGTGGTTGACGATGATCGGCAAAGTGCTGCCCGTTAATCGGCGCGGCATTTTTTTCGGCATCAGCGGCGGCCTGGGCGCGTTGATGGGCATTGTCGGCGCGAGTGTCGTCGGCCAGATTCTCGATACGATGCCGTACCCGGATAATTTCACCTGGGTCTTTGTCATTGCATTTATTTTTCTCGCGATTTCGTGGGTCGGTTTGGTTCTCAACCGTGAGCCGGAGAGCCTGGTCGTCAAAAAGCAAGTCCCGCTCATCACCTATTTTAAGCAGCTTCCCAACGTGCTGCGCGGCAATCCGAATTTCACGCGCTTTCTGATTACCTATGGCATCAGCCGATTGGGCGCGATGGCGATTGGCTTTTTTCTGGTGTTCGGCAACACCAATTACAACCTGAGCGGTACGCAGGTCGGCACGTTGACCGCGATTCTGATCGGCAGCGGCGGGGTGACGAATCTGATCTGGGGTTGGGTGGGGGATCGCGCCGGACACAAAATCGTCCTCGTGCTTTCGACGTTTCTGCTGGCGCTGGCGGCGCTGCTGGCCTGGACATCGACTTCCGAAATCAGCCTGATTATCACGTTTATCCTGCTGGGGGCTGCCACGTCCGGCGATGGCATTTCGCGTCTGAGTATCGTGCTGGAATTCGCCGTGCCGGAAGATCAACCCACCTACATCGGCCTGACGAACACGCTGCTTGCGCCTGTGGTGGCGCTGGGGCCAATCCTCGGCGGCTGGCTGGCGACGGTGATGGATTATCGCAGCATGTTTTTAATTTCAGCGGTGTTTGCGCTCATCGGCGGCGTTTTGCTCATGGCGTGGGTACGCGAACCGCGTAAGATGACGCCTGTCGCGATCAGCAGCAACCTCACACCTTAATTTTTTCAACCAAAGTTGCTGGGTTTGGCGTGGGGACATGGCGCACCGTGTCCCCACAAGCTCTACACGTTACGGGCAAGCAGCCCCTTCACCGAGGCCGTACTGCGCTCGTTCTTCGGCGGTGAAATCGCGGGTAATGTACTCGCAGGCGCGGGCAATGGTGTCGTGATAGTCGGTGTCCCACATGACCACCATCCCTGTCTCATAGCCGATTACAAGTTGGCGTCCATCTGGCGAGAGGGCGGTAATCTGAGCCACCCCTTGGTTGAGGCTGGGAAGCTGGCTGGTGAAGATGCGCAATTGCTGGCCCGATTCGGCATCCCAAACCATCGCTGTGCCGTCGTTACTTGCTGACAAGACATATTTGCCATCCGGTGAGAAACCTGCATATACTACTCCATTGTGTCCTTCAAACCTGCGTACTTCAGCGCCGGTCTCACGATCCAGCAGGAGAATCGTGGTTGGCCCATTGTTATCACTATTAGTCCGAAAAGCTCCCCCACTCAGGAGTAGGTAACGACCATCGGGCGAAAAAGCGGCATATAGGGCAGGCGGTAACGTGAACTCAAAAGCTCCCACCGGCTCACTTTCGCCGATGTTGTAGAGGTGTATCTGTCCATCATCAACGGTGACTATATAACGACCGTCGGGCGACATAGCCCCACCCCCTACTGCACGGTAAGTTTGAAGCTCTTGACCTGTCGAGAAGTCCCACAGCTTTAACTCGCCACCTATAGTCTCCGAGAGCAGGTATTTCCCGTCCAAAGAGAAAGTTAATTGAAAAATTATGCTGCCGCTTCCGGTGAAGGTGCGGAGCACTTCGCCTGTCTGAACATCGCGTATTCGGATCGAGCTACCATACTCACCTGTGACCAAATACCGACCATCAGGCGATAAAGCTAACGACATCACGTAGGTGGGTGCGCGGTATTGGGCTATTTCAGCACGTGATTGAATGTCCCATACTCGGATTGACCGATCCGCGCTGCCGCTGTAAAGATATTGACCGTCGGACGAAAACGCGAGGCCATTCACATACCCGGTATGCCCCTCAAACTGCTGCAACGCATCGGTCAGCGAGAGTGCTTGCTGGAGGGCTTCGTCCGCTTCCGGGGTATAGGTAGTCTGCAAGGCGCAGGCAGCCAGCAAGGTCGCCAGTTCGACGTTGGTTAGTCTCTGAGTTAGGGCGCGCGTGGCGATCAGCGCCTGTGCTTCGCCTGCCAGCCGCACGCTCTCCTGCTGCGGGTTCTGGCCTTCCGCCATGCAGGACTCAGGCTGGGCGGCGTACTCCGGCATTGCTGCTCCAGGTGGACGCATGAACAGCAGCAGTAACCCCAGCGCGACCACCACCAGAATAGCAGCGACCCCGATAATCAGATTCCATCTCAACTTGCGCGCGTCGTTGTAGTAGGGCGAACGCGCTGGTACAAACGTCGTGAACATATCCGGTTTCTCCTCACTTTGATCGGGTTTAGGGGGCCAACCATTGGGGGAGGAATCTCGTTTAATCCGCACGACTTCAATGATGCCCCGGCGTGGCTTCGCATCAGCGGTCACAGGGGATGAGGCATCAAACCTTTCATGAAACTTCGCAATCATGTGTACCAGTTTCGGGTCACGCTCTGCCAGCCACAACACAGACGCAACGGTATCGAAGTCGCCACGTTCCAGGGCGTCACGGTAGAGGGCAAGGGCGCGTTTGCGCGAGATTGGTTTATCCATTGTCTGCCTCCCTCTGTTCTACCAGTGCGCAGCGCAGCCGACTGAGCGCTCGATGCAGCCGCATCCGCGCCGCGCTGGGGCTAAGGTTGAGCGCCTTCGCCAGCGCCTCGCGGTTCAGATCGTGAAAAAATGCGAGTCTGAGCAAATCGCCATCGCTTCTGGATACACACGCTAGTAGATCATCAATATCGTGTTTTACCTCCAGTCTATCCAGCATCCCCGCCGTCAGCACAGGAAGCTGGTCGAACAATTCTTCGTCACTCAGGGCAACTTCGATTTCGGGGAGAAGATCGCGCATCAACGGTTCGCGGCGTTCACGCTTGGCGATTTCGACCTGCTTCCGCTTGATGAGATTGGCAGCAATCCCCAGCAGCCAGGGGTGCGGGTGTACATCGGGCTTCAGCCGTTCGGCAGTGCGGAACGCTTCAAAGACGACCTCATTCAGCATTTCTTCAGCCATCTCATCGGCGTTCCGGCTGCTGGCTAATCCGGCACGGAGCGCGTAATGGCGGAGCGTTCTGAGCAACGCAGGTCGCTCATTTTCAATTAGCTGCTCCAACCGAGTACGCCCCTCCATTTCCACCCTTCAACCTTCCCCCTGGCATAGCCCCTTATGATGTTATCAACGAATGATAGGCGTTTGTCACACCATTTCATCTGGATCGATCAAACGTAGGTGCATCTACACGTTATAATAGACCTCAATAAGTACAGGAGCGCTCGACATGACCGTCATGGAAAAATCCAGGGTGTACACGGCTGAAGATTTATGGGAACTCTCGCACAGCCGCGAATACGCCGAAAAACGACTGGAACTCATCGAAGGAGAATTGATCGAAATGTCCCCAGCAGGTGGAAAACACGGTGGTCTGGCTTCACATATGGATCGATTGGTTGGCAATCATGTTGATGACAACGATCTCGGTTATGTAACCGCTGCTGAGACAGGTTATAGGTTGTTCAAGAATCCAGAGGGTAAAGACACCGTGTTAGCACCCGATGTGGGATTTGTACAAAAAACACGTCTACCCGATGGTCTGCCCGATGGCTACATTCCACTCGCGCCTGATCTCGCCGTTGAAGTCGTCTCGCCCAACGACAGCGCGCTTGAAGTCCACAACAAAGTGATGAAATATCTGAAATATGGGACGCGGCTGGTGTGGGTTTTATATTTTGATACCGAAAGTGCCGTTGCTTATACCGCATCAGGCGCGCAGGTGATTGATGTAGAAAGCACGTTGGACGCTGGCGATGTCGTGCCGGGGCTAAAAATCCCGATGAGAAAATTGTTTCCGAAATAAGAGGGCGCACAGCCATGCGCCAACACATTTACACACAGGAGAAATGTTCATGAAGTATCGCAAATTAGGACGCGCGGGAATCGATGTCTCGGAAATCGGCTTCGGCGCGTGGGCGATTGGCGGCAGTTGGGGGCCGCAAAATGAGAAAGATTCGATTGACGCGCTGCATCGATCCATCGACCTCGGCCTGAATTTTATCGACACCGCCGCCGGATATGGCAACGGAAAAAGCGAACGCATCATCGCGGAAGTGCTGAAAACGCGCAAAGAAAAGGTGTGGGTCGCCACCAAGACACCTCCGCTGCCAGGAAAATGGCCGCCCAGCCCATACTGCGACATGGACGAGCGTTATCCTGAAAAATATTTGCGCGAAAACGTCGAGGAACGGCTGCGCAACCTGCAAACCGACACCATCGACGTGCTGCAACTGCACACCTGGACGCGCGCCTGGAATCGCAACCCGCGCCCGTTCGAAATTCTGCGCAAAATTCAGGCCGAGGGCAAAATCCGCGCGATTGGGGTTTCGACGCCGGAGCAGGATCAAAATTCGGTCATCGATCTGATGCGCGGCGGTTGGATTGACACGGTGCAGGTGATTTACAACATTTTTGAGCAAGAGCCTGCCGCCGAACTGCTGCCTGTCGCCCAGGAAACCAACGTCGGCATCATCGTGCGCGTGGTCTTTGACGAGGGTTCGCTGACGGGCAAATACACGGCGGACACGAAATTTCCCGATGATGATTTTCGCAAAAATTACTTCGCGGGGGATCGCATCGGGCGGGCCGCGAGCCGCGCCGGCAAAGTGAAAGCCGATATTGCCGACACGGGCTTGTCGATGCCGGAAGCCGCGCTGAAATTTGCGCTGATGCACCCGGCGGTCAGCACCGTGATTCCCGGTATCCGCAACGTGGCGCAGGCCGAGGCGAATATCGGCGCGTCCGATTTGCCGGATTTGTCCGAGGCAACAATGCTCAAGCTGCGCGAACACCATTGGATGCGCGGCTTCTGGTACGGCGGGAAGTAGGGGATAAGCAGAGGGGTCACCAATTTGGAAGCGCTTCTGGGGTTGATTGATCTAATCATCAACATGCTGTCTGCAATTGGTTATATCTCGCAGCACTGGGACAGCCCAGACACTAAGAATCGGCGCTATGCTCGCATTAGCTGTGCGCTGCTCATCCTGCTTGCCGTGGTGATCCCCGTTATCGTTTTGGTTGTGTTGAAGTCCCCGTCATAAGCCGCAACAGTATTGGATACGCGGGATTCTGGTAGGGTGGTAAGTAGGGAAGGGACGAGTCAGCTTTTCAGCTGGTCACATGTAGAGCAGTATATAATAACAAGTAAGTTGAGAAAAACTGGGAACTCAAATGGACATGACCACCATCAATATTCCGGTCAACGAAGATACCGCACGATTGTATAACGAAGCACCAGAGGAGGAGCGACGGAAAATTCAACTCTTGCTCAATCTCTGGCTAGGTGAGATTGCCGCATCCAAACAAATTCCCCTCAATGAACTGATGGACAACATCAGCGACAAAGCTCAGGCACGGGGTCTAACACCGGAAATTCTTGACTCCATTTTGAACGACGATGAGTAATGGACGTTTTGTTTTTGATACCAATGTGGTCGTCAGCGCGCTCTTATTCAAGCAATCTACTGCGCGTCAAGCCTTTGATAAGGCCTTAAAACAGGGGAAACTGCTGGTATCAGTGGCAACAGCCGATGAACTCAACACGGTGTTGCGACGGGAAAAATTCAATAAATATCTGCTTGAAGAAGAACGCCTTCAATTTTTAGCTGCCCTTTTGCTCGAAGCAATATTTGTTGAAATTACTGCCACGATAAAAGATTGTCGTGATCCGAAAGATAATAAGTTTCTAGAATTAGCAGTCAGTGGGAATGCTGATGTTATTATCAGTGGCGATGAAGATTTATTGATATTGCACCCGTTCAGAGGTATTTCAATTTTGTCGCCACGAGATTTCCTAGATCGTTGAAACGCGCTTGTTGTTCGGACAGTCTGGAATCTCTTAAAAATACACCCGCACACGCAGCATCCCCAGGCGGATTTCATCGCCGTCATGCAGGATGCAGCGTTCGCCGGGGCGCACCCGCTGACCATTCACGAATATTCCACTTACGCTGTCCAAATCCCTGACGGTGATCGTCTTCTGTTCGCGCTCTAGGATGGCGTGGCGGCGGGACAGGCCTTTTTCGGCAGCATGAAACGGAGTCAGGTCAATCTCAACCGGACTGACATCGGCGCGCCCCAAAACTGCCGAGTCGATCAAATCGAAGGCAATCCGCTCCGGGTTATCATCAATCTGGAGATCAATTATCGTCGAGGGCATGAATTTAGAGGTCATCTACGCAGAAATATTGCCGTCCAGCCATCTTAGCTTAAAAAGACGTGCAGAATCAGATTCGCCAAACGGATTTCGTCGCCATGACGCACGACGCGGCGCTCAAACGCCTTGAGGCGCTGTCCGTTCAGATACGTCCCATTTTTGCTTTCCAGGTCGATCAAATTAACCATATCCCGTGTCCGTTCCAGCGTGGCGTGACGCCGTGAGACCCCTTTTTGCGCCGCACCCAGCGGATTCAGGTCAATGTCCACTGAATCGGATTCTTCATCTGCGCGACCCAGCGTGGCCGAACCAATCAGCTTAATCGGATATTTTTCCGGGTCATCCTCGATCTGCAAATAAATCAGCGCCGAAAATTTAAGTCTTGCCGTCCCGCCCGTAAAATTTGGGGTAGCCGGCTTGAGGGAACGTATTGGGCCAGTAGGAAGTGACATCGTCGTCTCCGTTGCTAAAACACCATCAATGACGGCGAAAATAAAGTTACACCATATAGATTCATCTTAGGGGTGAAAAAGCGTTCGGGCAATCCAATAGACATAAAAAAATCTAAAATTTTCACCAAAATCACATCGCCAAATAAAAACCCCCGACGGGCTGCCAGGGGTTTGAGAAGGCGTTGAAAAACTTCACCCTAGCCCTCTCCCTACGGGATTTCCTTCGGTCACCCGAATTCAGGGAGGGAATCTAATGCGCCGTTTTAGCCCCTCTCCCTTGAATTCGGGGGAGAGGGGTTGGGGTGAGGGGGTGACAAATGGTGTCTTTTCCAGCACCCACTGCGTGTTTACACCGCTTCGAGGACGGCTTGTGCGGCCTGAGCCTGCGGGGTGGTGGGGTCGCGCTTGACGATGCGGCGCAGATGGATGAGCGCGCGTTCGTCGCCTGATCTGCCGAGTTCCAGCGCTTCCTCGAAACCTTTATTCGAGTAGCTGAAATCGCGCGGCACAACTGGGTTATCGAGTTTCTGCCAATAATATTTCAGGTCGTCCGATTTCCAGTTGCGGTAAACAGCTTCCCAGTTGAGTTGGTTGAAAATGTTCAGGTGTGGGTCAAGCATGTGATCGGCAATCGGGTCGCCAATGGCCTGATAGCGGTTGTCGAGCGAGACACGCAGTCGATCTTCGGTATAGTTGGGCAGCGCTTTATGCACCATCAACGCTTCAAAAATCAGTGTATCGCCCGCTTCATAATTGGTCGAGTACCATTCGCCATCCAATTCGTCAGTGTTGATGCACAACGCGCCCGCGCCCAGCGAAAAATGATGATCCATCACTTTATTCACTTTGTGCGAATCTTTCAGCACCGCCAATCCGCCAAGCTCGATGGGGCAGTCGCCGACGGGGGCCCAGCAAGTGTAGGTCTTAAAATTGCCCTGGAAATGCACAAAATCCTGGTGGATCGGCGTCGTGTGTTCGGTATATTTAGGGAACCACAGGCGCGCGATTTTTTGCGGATGCGGCATGACCGGACGACCTGCGATTTTCGCGACCATCTCCATAATTTCAGGCCAGTGGGCGGAATTGTGGAATGATTCGAGCTTATAGACTTCATGATACACGTCGGTGTATTCGGGGTCGCCTTCAGTGCATTGGCGCGTCACATCAGCAATGCCGTCCATCGGGTCGGTACCAGCGATGAGCCAGCCGCCTTTTTGCATCACCGTGAGCATCTCACGGCGCAGCGCCAGCATTTTGTCGGGGTTTTGGAGGCGCTTGAAAAAGAGATAGCCTTCGTCGGCTAAACGACGGCGCAGTTCATCGGGGTCATTCATCGCGTCATTCGAAACGCGCAGTTCTCGTAAATTTTCTTCCATTGCAGAATCCCTCACAAAATTGAAAATTTATACTTTTGTTCTGAGTATAAACCATTTTTTGTGTACCAGGGTCAATGGACTCACATTAGAAGTAAATTCTCACGGTCAGTTTGCCGAGACGGATTTCATCACCATCGCGCACAATACGTTTCTGGAAGGGTTGGAGTTTTTGACCATTGAGAAAAGTGCCGTTGGTGCTGCCGAGGTCGGTCAGTGAAACCGATTCGTTGGTGAGTTCCAGCAGCATATGGCGGCGAGAAACGCCTTTTTCCACAGCTTTGTAGGGCGTCAGATCAATATCGATCTGCACAACTTCGTCTTTGTCGGCACGACCCAGCGTAACCGGATGATTCAATCGGAGGCAGAGCGGCTCTGGCGCGCCAGCAATATGCAGATAAATTTGCGCGGGGAGACGAAGTCTTGCGGTACCCCAGGTGATATTGGGAATTGAGTCTTTCAGATCACGAATCTGGGCAGTAGAAATTGACATCTCGGAAGTCTCCGTTAATAAGTGATCGCCTGTAGAAGTTGGAACGGGTGGTAACAGTTCATCCTAAAGACCATCATAGAATTAAAATACAATTTTGACAACTTGTAGATTCCTTAAAAATATAAATTTTTCGTCAATTATTGAGATAGGATGACCGCGAGCATTGAGATCGCGCACCCTATCCCGTTTATTCGCTGAAACCACAAATTGGCGCTAAGCTGGTGGCACGTTAGCGACATGCAAATCAACGTTAAAGGTAAATTCTCATGGCCTTCCGCGACGATCAACTCAAAAAATCCCGCCCGGACAGCATTCGCCAGGATGTCCGGCTGCCGCGACGCCAATCTTATTTTCCATCGCCGATGGATTGGCGCGACGAAGTGCTGTACTTTTTGCTGGTGGATCGCTTCAGCGATGGGCGCGAAAACAAGCGCAAATTATTGAATCGAGGAAGCATTAAGACCAGCAGGCCGGAAAATTGGCGCTGGGACGCCTGGGCGGAATCCGGCGCGGATCGCTGGCAGGGCGGGAATTTGCGTGGTGTGCGCTCCAAGCTGAGCTATTTGCAGGATTTAGGCATCACGACGCTTTGGCTGAGTCCGGTTTTTAAGCAGCGCGGGCATGAGAACAGCTATCATGGCTACGGCATTCAGGATTTTCTCGATGTTGACCCCCACTTCGGCACACGAAAAGACCTGGTTGATCTGGTCAAAGACGCTCATAAGCGCGGCATGAGGATTATTCTGGACGTGATTTTTAATCATTCCGGCCCGAACTGGATTTATCCAGAAGATGCTCCCGATGGGCGCTATATGCCGAGATATACGAAGGATCGCTACCGCTTTGGCAACTGGCTGGGTGTCGATGGACAGCCGATTGATACGATTCAGGGCAGCGAGGACGGCGTGTGGCCTGTCGAACTACAAAACACCGAAGAATATACGCGCGCTGGGTCGGGCGATCTGGGCGCAGGTGATCTGGACGACCCGAACGCCGAACACAAGCGCACCGATTTTTATTCGCTGCGGGACTTTAGCCTGAGCGCCGACGATACATTGGCGAATCTAGCGCTGTGCTACAAATACTGGATCGCGCTCACCGACTGCGACGGCTTCCGCATGGACACGCTCAAGCACGTGTCATTTGATGAGGCGCGGCGCTTCTGTGGGACGATCAAAGAATTTGCGGCGAACCTAGGCAAGTATAATTTTTACATGGTGGGGGAGGTCGCGGGCGGCGATTTCGCACAGGATCGCTACCTGGATGTGCTGGAACGTAACCTCGACGCCGCGCTGGACATCGGCGAAAAGCGCGTCACACTGACGGCTGTCGCCAGGGGACTCGCACATCCCACCGAATATTTTGAGGGCTTCGACCCCGGATTGGCGACGATGGGTTCGCACCGCAACCTCGCCAATAAACACGTCTCGATTTTGAACGATCACGATCACGTTTTTGGCGAAAAACTGCGCTTCTCCGTCGGCGCGGTCAGCGATCATCAGGTCGTGGTCGGCGTGGCAATCCAACTGCTGACACTGGGCGTCCCGTGTATCTATTACGGCACGGAGCAGGCATTTTCCGGGCCAGAGCCGGAAGCCTACCAGTGGATTCCGTATTGGGGCGCATCTGATCGCTATTTGCGCGAGACGATGTTCGGCGCAGATCATCCTCGGCAATCGGGACGGGCGGGCATCAAAAATATCGACGAAAATTTGCCGGGATTCGGGGCGTTCGGCACGGTTGGCGTCCACTGTTTCGACCCGCAGCACCCGGCCTACGTGCGAATCTCAGCGCTGGCGGCGGCACGGCGCGATTATCACGTCCTACGGCATGGGCGGCAGTATTTGCGACCTGTTTCGATTTTCGGCGGCGCGTTTGAAGTGCGTGGGCCGGGGGAATTGATCGCGTGGTCACGGATTCTGGATGACGAAGAAGCCATTTGCATCGTCAATGCACACGGTTTGCAGGCGCGCGGCGCAAATATTCTGGTCGATTCCGCGCTCAACCCGCCGGGGAGTGAGATGATGGTGATCGCCAATACTGCGCAAGCTGAACGACGCGGCGATTATACCGGGACGCATCCGGTGGGGTCGCTCGTTCCGGTGCTGCGTTCGCCGGACGGCATCGCTTACATGGAGATTCGCGACGTGGGCGCGTCGGAGGCGCTGGTGCTGGTGAATCATCCTTTGTAGATGTGTCGTTTGCGTACAAGACGCTGCCTGCGAGATGGATTATCCTGTAATTGTTCTTCGAAACAAGAAAAGGAAAATTCAACATGCGAAAATTAAATGCAGCCCTGTTCATTACGCTGGATGGTGTGGTGGAAGCCCCAGGCGGCGAAACAACACTCCCCGAATACGCACGGGGTTGGTCGATGCCCTATACGAGCGACGAGGTCGGAGCGGTGATCGGCGGGGCAATGGCGACCAGTGATGCGATGCTGCTGGGGCGCAAGACGTATGAAGGTTTTGCGGCATTCTGGCCCAATATTCCTGAAGATGATCCTTTCGGCAACATCATGAACAACCGCACCAAGTATGTGGTATCAACGACGCTGAACAAAGCGGAATGGAAAAATTCGCACCTCATCAAAGGTGATCTGACCGAGCAAATCCAAAAGCTCAAGCAGCAGCCCGGTCAGGACATCAACACCGTTGGCAGCGCTACACTTGTCCGTTCGCTGTTAAAAGCTGATCTGGTTGACCAACTTCAACTCATGCTCTGCCCGGTTGTGCTAGGGGTTGGTGATCGGCTTTTTGACGGCGCGGATTTCATGAAATCGATGAAAATATTGGACGTGAAAGCATTCGATTCGGGCATGACCTATCTGCGTTTGCAGCCTGAAAAAAAGTAAGCTGATTTATCCTCTTGTGTGGACGCCGTGAAAATTGCGGCGTTCACACGAAAATTGGCACGATAAGATACCCCGCGATAGACTTTTGTTATTCCTAAGAATTTTTTTACATATAATCCAGGGGTTATTATGGTACTTCGCTCAATGATTGGCGCACACGTCAAGCGCAAGGAAGACCCGCATCTCATCACGGGCAAGGGAATCTACGTCGGCGACTTAACTCTGCCGGGAATGCGCTACGTGGCGCTGGTGCGCAGCCCATTCGCACACGCCAATATCGGCAGCATTGATACCTCAGCCGCGCTGCAACGCCCCGGCGTCGTGGCGGTCATCACCGGAAAAGACCTGATCGGGCAGTGTGAGCCGATGCCTGTAGCGGGCGATGATGACGTGGCTAAACTGCGCACCCATTATCCACTGTCGATAGACCGCGTGCGCCACGTGGGTGAGGCTGTCGCGGCGGTGATCGCAACATCGCCGGAAGCGGCGGAAGATGCGCTGGACGATGTGCTGATCGATTGGGAAACGCTGCCCGCCGTTGCCGATCTCGCCCAGGCGGTGTCGAACGATGCCCCTGTTATTTTTGACGATATGACCAGCAACATCGAACATATCTGGGAACGCATGAAGGGCGATGTCGATGGCGCATTCGCGCGGGCATGGCGGGTGCTCAAACAGCGCATGGTCAGCCAAAAGCTGTCCGGCGTGTCGATGGAGGGGCGCGCCGTGCTGGCAACGCCTGATCCGGCTTCGGGCGGCTTAACCGTCTGGAGCAGCACACAAATTCCGCATGGGCTGCGCACCGAACTGGCAAAATCGCTGCACCTGCCCGAAAACAGCATCCGCGTGATCGCGCCCGATGTCGGCGGCGGTTTCGGCGTCAAAGGGGCGATGTATCCTGAAGAAGTGTTAATATGCGCTCTGGCACATCGTTTTCAAGCGCCGTTCCGATGGGTTGAAACGCGCCTGGAACATATGCAGGCCACCACGCATGGACGCAGCCAGTTCGCCGATGTAGAAGCGGCTATCGACAGCGCGGGAAAGGTGCTGGGGCTGCGGATGTATGTCGTGGGCGACCTGGGCGCGTATCCGCCGATTGCGATTATCCCTGAACTCACCGGCTTGATGGCCTCCGGGACCTATGACATTCCCGCCGTCGATTTTAAGGCGACCTGCGTCTATACCAATACGCTGGCGGTGGCGGCCTATCGTGGCGCGGGACGACCCGAAGCAGCCTACTACCTGGAACGCCTGATGGAATTGATCGCCGCTGAAGTCGGAATCGACTCCACCGAGGTGCGCCGGAGAAATTTTATACGACCAGACCAATTCCCCTATAAAACGCCCACCGGGTCGCTTTATGACAGCGGTGAATACGAAAAAAATCTGACCAAAGCGCTGGAAGTCTCAAATTACGCGGGGCTGCGCGCCGAACAAGCCAGACGACGCGCCGAAAACAGCAACATGCTGATTGGGATCGGCATCGCCAGCTATGTCGAAATCTGCGGTTTTGGGCCGTATGAAAGCGCGGTGGTGCGCGTCGAGCCAAGCGGGACGGTGACGGTTTACACAGGCACGTCGCCACATGGGCAGGGCGGTCAAACGACGATGGCGCAAATTGTCGCCGACCACATTGGCGTGGATTTTGACAAGATTGTTGTGAAACACAGCGATACGGCGACCATGCCGATGGGCGTCGGCACATTTGGCAGCCGGGGTCTGGCGGTTGGCGGCTCGGCAGTGATGAATGCATCCGTCGAGGTGCGCGACAAAGCACGGCAGATCGCGGCGCATATGCTGGAAGCCGCTGCCGAAGATGTGGAATTTGCCAACGGTCAGTATCAGGTCAAGGGCGCACCGGATCGCGGCCTGTCACTGGCGCAGATCGCGAAACGCGCCTACACCGACGACCTGCCGAACAATATCTCAACGGGATTGGAAGCAACAAATTTTTTCCGCCCGCCGGAGACCGTTTTTCCATTTGGAACGCATGTTGCCGTCGTCGAGATTGACCGCGAAACCGGGATCACCCAACTGCGGCGCTATTTTTCGGTGGACGACTGTGGGCCGCGCATCAGCCCAATGATCGTTGAGGGGCAGATTCACGGCGGTCTGGCCCAGGGGATCGGGCAGGCGCTCCTGGAGGAGGTCATTTACGACTCAGAAGGCCAGCTTCTCACCGGGTCGCTGATGGATTACGCGATTCCGCGCGCCGACACCTTCCCGCAGTTTGTGCTGAGCAAAACCGAAACCCCCACGCCCCATAATCCGTTGGGCGCAAAGGGCATCGGCGAGGCCGCGACGATTGGCTCGACGCCGGCGGTGGTCAACGCGGTTATGGATGCGCTTCAACCCTTTGGCGTGAAGCACATCGACATGCCGCTCACACCGCAAAAAATCTGGCGGGCGATGACGAACGGGAAAGCGTAAAGATTCTCAAATTCGTTTCAAAATCAGCGCTTGTTTCGCTTCAAACTCGGCGGCGGTTAGAATGCCTGCTTCATAGAGTGATCGAAGTTGGTCGAGCAGCACATCCGATGCAGGCGAATTTTCACGACGAGGTGTTTTGGGCTGCGTGGCGGTCTGCGCATCGAGTTTCCGGCGCGATTCGGCATCCCATTCCGCTTCCATGTCGCCGCGCACCAGCAGCAAACAGGCGCTCATGCAGCCCCGGATTTGGCTGGTGAGATCACCAAGCAAAACACGCACCAACCGATTGGTGTTCGCGGTGGGCATAACCACCAGATCAGCACCTTCGGAATTGACGTAATCGCAGAACAGCGCGGCAAAATTGGAGCCTTCAATCAACTGGGTACGCACGTTGATATTCTGGCTGGCAATGATGTTCTTCAGACTTTTGACGTAATCCTCGGCATTTTGACGCGCCTGGGTAATATGGGCTGTTTGGTTCGCGAGGGTAGCATCCCCCAGATAGGCAGCACCAGCAGGGGAGTAGATGTGAACGAGGATTAATTCGCTGCCGCCGCTGCGTGCGACGTGTTCAGCATGTGGGATTGCGCGTTCCGCCCAGCGTGACCCATCCAGCGGCACAACGATTTTCGCGAAGAGATTTTGATATTCCATGCCTACCCCCTTTACACCAACCTGTGGGCAATAGTATAACGCGAATCGCAACAACTATCGCTAAAAGTTACGGCTCATCCAGCGACATTTCCTGAATCGCGCTCCACGCACCCGTCGTCGCACCAATACGCCCGCGCACCCGCCGCACCTGACCCGCGCAGGGTAGGCCGATCCCCGCTAAAAGTTGCGGCATTCGTCGGGGCAATGATACTGGGCGCGTTCAGCGGCGCTATGACCTCCACTTCTTTTTGAGCCATGTTGTTGTCAAGCTCATAATACATAATATTCAGGTCGCAGTTGAAACCAACAGGCAGATTAAGCTCTGGATCATTGACCGGAAATTCCTGGGGGTCATCAGATCGTCTTGTGCCAGGGCTGCGACGACAGCTTCAAAGCGCTCACGGCGCACATCGGATGTCGCATCCTGCGCCTGTGCCATGCCTGCCAGCAGAAAATCGATGACCAACCCGATCAACACTCGATTACGCGCCGCATTTATCCTTTAACAATCCGTAATGTCGGTCATTATGATTATCACAACCTATAAACTTCGATCCTGATTTCATTGAAATAGCATGGCATCCTGAATGTTGCGCATTTTGATAATTGGCTTCATTATATTTTACAGAATGATAAATGATTTTTTTTGAACGCGATTCATTGGGATGCGAAATTGAACTTTCATGACCTGAGTGGTCAAATGCTGGGGCAGTATGAACTGCGTGAACTCATCGGTGTGGGTGGCATGGCGACGGTGTATCGCGCTTTTCAGGCCAACCTCAAGCGCGAAGTCGCGATCAAAGTGCTGCCGCTGGCGCTGGCGCTGGAACCCGGCTACCTGGAACGCTTCACGCGCGAGGCGGAAACCGCTGCTGCCTTGCAGCATCCTCATATCCTTCCGATTCTCGATTATGGCCTCCAGCGCAATACCAGCTACTTGGTGATGCTTCTGCTGGGCGGCGGTACGCTGGCGCAGCGCATCACCCAACGCGAAAATGCACAAAAAATGCTGCCTTCACTGGGCGAAACGGCTGAACTGCTGAAACAGATCGCCAGCGCGCTCGATTATGCCCACAGCCAGGGCGTGATTCACCGCGACATCAAGCCCAGCAATATCATGTTTGATAAGCAGGGCAACAGCTATTTAATGGATTTCGGAATCGCCAAGCTGACCGGGACGACCAGCGGCCTGACCGGAACCGGCATGACCGTCGGTACGCCCAATTACATGCCGCCAGAACAGTGGCGCAGTGAAGCGCTGACGCCTGCCGCCGACCAGTATGCGCTCGGCGCGACGATTTATACGATGATAACGGGTCGTATGCCGTTTGAGGCAACCACGCCGTTTGGGT
>Ga0268299_1002835_pt1 | contig 18359 bp, 17 predicted proteins | sample NOBtaG_FD_193484 | JGI IMG/M metagenome (GOLD analysis project Ga0268299, IMG submission 193484) | Activated sludge microbial communities from bioreactor in Nijmegen, Gelderland, Netherland - NOB reactor | ecosystem: Engineered > Bioreactor > Aerobic > Activated sludge | place: Netherlands...
GTGGCACACGGGCCTCGCCCGGCGTCGCGGCCCGGCGCACCATGCCGGCGCCCTCCGCGCGGCGTCGCGGCCCGGCGCACCATGGCGCCGCCGTCGCCGGCCTGCCGCGCCGCGGAGCGGCGCCGGAGCGTAGCCCCGGGCGCAAGCCCGGGGTTGCCTGTACATCGGGCCTCCAATGCGCCCCGGGAGGGGCGCAGGCGCTCGCCGCGCGGTGCGTGCGCCGCGCGCCTGGGGTCAGGGTGAGACGACGCGGTAGACGCGCGTCTCCCCGGCGACGTGCGCGAGCTCGAGATACGGCAGTGCGGCCGGGTCGAGGTCGCCGAGGGCGCGCTCGCCGCGCCCCACCACGACGAAGCGCACGTTGCACTGGCGCAGCATCGCCCGCCGCTGCGCGTCGTCGCTGGCGGCGCTGAAGAACACCGGCAGCGAAGCGCGCCGAGCGAAGTAGTCGACCGTCTGCGCCCAGTGCGCCAGGTAGGCCTTGTTGCCGCTCAGCCAGGGGAGGTGCTGCCCGAGGGTGAGCGAGGCGAGGACGACCTCGTCGTCGCTCGAATGGGCGTCGAGCCACGCCGCCGCGGCGACCTCGTCGCGATAGAGGAAGTAGTCGTGCTCGAGGCGGCTCAGGACGAGCACGCGCCACCCCAGCAGGTAGAGGTTCGTCGGCAGCACCAACAACAGCAGCAGCGCGACGACGCGCGCCTCGCTGGCCACCAGCGCGCCCAGGACTCCGCCGCGCCCGCGCAGCCACGGCACGATACGGCCGAAGACCCCCTCGGCGGCCAGCAGTCCGAGCGGCACCTGCCAGCCGTTCAGCATGTGGATCTGGAAGTCGGCGGGGATGTAGAGCAGGAAGAAGTTGCTCACCGCCCAGACGCGCACCAGCAGCCGCCACGGCGGCAGCGACGCCCGCGGCAGAGCGTTGCCGAAGGTCAGCAGGGTGAGGATCAGCGGGAAGCCGAGGAGCACCAGGAGATGCAGCGGGTCGGGTGTGTAGACGCCGGCGTTGCCGAACTGCGCCAGCACCTTGCGCCAGAGGGGATCGGAAGTGGTGAGCCAGGTGAAGTACGCGGGCGGCGGAAACGACACCAGCGCGATCAGCGCCGGCGGCACCAGCAGGCGGCGCGAGAGGCCGTCGCGCCAGGCGAGCAGGGCGGTGAACAGCCCGAGCACGGTGTAGACGATGACCAGGTCGTAGGCGTGCGTCAGGCCGAGGACGAGCGCCAGCGCGGCGGCGGCGACCGCGCTGCGGACGCGGTCGCGTTCGACCGCGTCCGCAGCCAGGCGGAAGATCGCCAGCAGCAGGATCGCGGCGACCAGGAAGTGCGGCAGCGCCATCAGGTTGAGGAAGGTCACCGGCTCGTAGACGTGGACGTCGAGCGGGTAGCGCAGCTCGCCCGAGATCAGGTACTTGTCGAGAACCCAGATCCAGCCCAGACCGGCGGAGAGGTTGATCAGGATCCAGCCCGCCCAGGTCGGCGCCGGCCGGCCGTCGAAGTACTCGCGGCAGACGCGCCAGGTGAGCCACAGGAAGAGCGCGCCGACGCCCAGGCGGAAGAGCTGCACGACGGTGTCGAACGACAGGCCCAGGGTCTGCGCCGCCCGCGCCAGCAGCAGCCACTGGGGATTGAAGAAGGCGGGCGACTGCGGCTCGCAGGTGAGCACGTTCTCGATCACCACCGCGCGCGTGAAGGCGCGCATCCAGGCGAGGTACTGTGCCCAGTCGGGTACGTCGGCGACGATGCCGGTGAAGAAGCGATCCGCGGGCGCGAGCCAGCGGCCGGCGGCGTACGGCAGGCTGGCCGCCGCCAGGAGCGCCAGCATCGCGGCCACCAGCGCCGACCGCGGCCTCATTCGTTCCACGCCCTCACCCGCGCCGCTTCTACCTCAGGCGCGGGACGGCGCGAAACCGCGGCGGCGCGCGGCTGAACGTCGTTCAATCGCGCTGAACACCTATTGGACATGAGGTTGGCAACCCACGGTCGGGAAGTCCTGCGTCGCGCCGCGATCCTGTTGGCGCTCGTCCCTCTCCTCGCCGCCCCGGCGGGGGTGCGCGCGGCCGCCTGCCTGGGCGACTGCGGTAACGACGGCGGTGTCGCGGTCGACGAGTTGGTCGCCTCGGTGCGCATCCTGCTCGCCCTCACGCCGGCGGGGCAGTGTCCCGGCACCGGCAGTGCCGGGGCGGTGACGCTCGCCGACGTCGAAGTCGGCGTGCTCAACGCCCTCGACGGCTGCCCCGACTTCTCCGGGTCGTACGAGGCCGGTGTGCCGCTGTCGCAGGGCGCCGCCGAGATCTCGCTGACCGTGGCCGCCGACGGAGAGGCCGCGGGCCAGGTGCGGCTTCCGGCCGGAGGCGCGCTGCGCGCCGGCGGCGGCGCGGCGCAGATCCTCGCGGTGGGCGTCGGCGGCTTCGTCGACTTCGCCACCGGCGAGTTCCTCCTCACCGGCAGCTACGTCGACGGCGCGGAGACCGTCCCGGTGCGCCTGAGCGGGCGCCTGCCGCGACCGGGGGACCACGGCGCCGTCCGCCTCGAGGTCGGCGACGCGGTCTACACCAGCTCGTTCGTCGGCCCGCCGGCGCCGACCCCCACGCCGACGCCTCCGAGCGGTGTGGTCCACGTGGTCGAGGTGGGCAAGGTGAACCTGCCGTTCGACCCCGAGCTGGTCGAGATCGACCCGGGCGACACGGTGCGATGGGTCTGGGTCGGCGGCTCCCACTCGGTGGTGTCGACCCAGGCCGGCGCCGGCGGCTTCCCCAACTGCACGCCCGACGGCGCCTTCGACAGCGGTGTGCGCGCCGGCGGCACCTTCGAGCACACCTTCGCCAGTGCCGGCACCTACGAGTACCACTGCGGCGTCGCCGGGCACTGCGATGCCTTCGAGACCGGAGTGGTGATCGTCCGTGGCAGTCCCTCGCCGACCCGCACCTTCACCGCCACCGCCACGCCGACGTTCGCGCTGCCGACGACGACGCCGACGCCGGCGACCGTCGGCGGCGTTTCGGTGCGCATGCTCGGCTTCTTCGAGGGCCGCGCGCGCAACGACTTCGGCGGCGACTTCCCGGAGCGGGTACAGATCCTGGTCGACGACTTCGGCCCCCTGTTCATCGATCTCACCGGCAACGTGATCGCGCCGTCGGCGACGGTGCGGATGCAGGTGGTGTCGCCGACGATGCTGTCGTTCAGCGACTCGGGCGGGCTCGATCCGCGCTCGCTGGAGCTGAAGCTCGAGGGCGACGGCCGCGTGACCGGGACCTACACCATCGGCTCGATGGGGATGCAGTTCCACGTGCGGCTGGATCTGTCGCCCGCGCCCTGAGTGCGGCGCGTCAGCGGATCCAGCCGAGCGTCTGCAGGCCGATGTCGACGGCGCTCTTGAAGCCCGCCCAGGAGTTCATGCTGCGCAGGAAGGTCAGCGCCGGGCCGGGGCGGAAGGCCCACTCGCGGAAGGCGCGCTTCTGCCAGTAGAGCAGGTCTTCGGCCTTGAGCTCGGGGTAGTCGAGCACCGTGCCCTGGTCCATGTCGACCTCCTCCCAGTTCGTCCCCGGCCGGAACCAGCCGTTCTCGACCACCTCGAAGAAGAAGGGCGTGCCGGGGTAGGGCGCGGCGACGTGGAACAGCGCGATGTCGAGCGGCAGCCGCTTCGACACCTCGATCGTCTCGCGGATGGTGGCGACCGTCTCGCCCGGCAGCCCGATGATGAAGTAGCCCCAGTTCTGGATGCCGGCGGCGTGCGCCCAGCCGAGGGCGCGGTGGGCCTGCTCCATCTCGTAGCCCTTGTGCGCCTTCTTCAGCACCAGCTCGTTGCCGCTCTCGATGCCCCAGGCGATCAGCATGCAGCCGGCGCGACCCATGAGGCGCAGCATCTCCTCGTCGACGTAGTCGACGCGGCTGTTGCAGGTCCAGGTGACGCCGAGGTTCTCGCGGATCAGCAGCTCGCACAGGCCGACGACCTGCTCGCGGTTCACGGTGAACAGGTCGGCGTACATGTGGATGTGGTGGATGCCGAGGTCGCGCAGGTAGCGCATCTCCTCCAGCAGCAGCTCGGGCGAGCGGAGGCGGACGGAGTACTGGTAGCTGACGTGCTTGATACAGTACTTGCACCCGGCGGGGCAGCCGCGGCTGGTGACGATGAAGGTGTACGGCCCCTGGATCATCGGCATGCGGTACTTCTCGAGCGGCAGCAGGCCGTGCAGCGGCATCGGCAGGTCGTCGAGGCTGCGGAAGAAGGGGCGGTCGGGGTTGACGACGATCTCGAGCCCGTCGCTCGAGGGCGCGCGCCAGCCGAGTCCCTTGACGGCGGCGAGCCGCGCGGGCCGGCCCTCGGCGGTCCACGCCGGGCGCCAGCTCGGATCGGCCTCGCTCCACATCTTCCACAGCAGCTCGTGGTTGGCGGCGGGTCGGTCGCTCTGCGCGTCGCGCAGGAAGCCGCCCTCGGCGACGCGCCAGCGACCGCGCTCGACCTCGAGCACGTCGATCAGCTCGCGCAGCGTCAGCTCGGGCTCGCCGCGCAGGACGTAGTCGAGCGCCGGGTAGGCGCGCAGCGTCTCGCGCGCCATCGGCGTCACGTGCGTGCCGAAGGCGAGCGTCCGAGCCCCCAGGCTGCGCGCGAGCTGGCAGCCGTAGAGGTCGTTGTTGAGCGTCGGCGCGGTGACCTGGGTGAGGTAGTAGCGCGGCTGGCGTCGGCGCAGGAGCGCCTCGAACTCGCTCCACGTCATGCGGTGCGCGATGGCGTCGACGATCTCGACCGAGTAGTCGGGCGAGAGCAGGGCGGAGAGCTGTGCCAGGCTCACCTGCGGCCAGATCATGTTCTCGCGACTGCGCCGGCCGACGCGGTGCTGCGAGCGGATCCAGATGCCGCCGTCGGGCGCGGGCGGGTTCACCAGCAGGACGTCGACCGCGCGCTCGGGCGCCCGCGCCAGCGCGCCCTCGCGCACCACCGCGTCGGCGTCGGGGAAGCGGGCCGCGGGCAGGCGGACGATGCGGTTGGTGCCGAGGTTCTCGCGGCGAGCCATCGACGTCCTTCTAGCGCGGACCGCCCCCGCTGGCGAGCCATCTGGAGTGCGGTGTGAAGCGCCGCTCTGGATCGTTCGCCGTCCATCCAGAGCGGCGCTTCACGCCGCACTCCAGATGCCTTGCGGCCGACACACGGCTGGGGTACTGCCGCGCGGGCGGACGATGGCGGGCAAGCACTTCTCGATGATCCGCGGCTTCCACCTCGCGGACCTGCTCACGCTGGGCAACGGCAGTTGCGGCGTGCTGGCGATCTTCCAGGCGATGCAGTTCATCGAGACGCAGGCCGCGTCGCGCCTGTGGATCGCGGCCGCGCTGGTGCCGCTGGCGGCCGTGCTCGATCTCCTCGATGGCCGCGTCGCGCGCTGGCGGCACACGCACTCGCCGATGGGGCGCGAGATGGACTCGCTCGCCGACGTCATCTCGTTCGGCGCCGCGCCGGCCGCGATCGCCTACGCCGCCGGGCTGCGCACCGGCCTCGACCAGGCGATGCTGGCCTACTTCGCGGTCTGCGGTCTTAGCCGGCTGGCGCGCTACAACGTCACCGCCGAGGCGCTGGCGGGGGCGTCGGGCAAGGTCGAGTACTACGAGGGCACGCCGATCCCGACAAGCATCATCCCCCTCGGCCTGCTGATGCTCGCCTTCCACTTCGACGCGCTTCTCCCCACCGGCCTCGGCTTCCACCTGGTCACGCTGCTCTTCGTCCTCTCCGGCAGCCTGATGATCAGCAAGACCCTGCGGATTCCCAAGCCGTGAGGGTTGTTACGTTGTCAGGTTGTTAGGTTGTTAGGTCAGAGATCGTGGATCCGACCCAACAACGTAACAACCTAACAACCTTCTCCCCTGAGATCCTCCGCCACCAGGCGGTCGCGCTGGGCGAGCTCCTCGAGGATGCGCATGACCGCCCAGGAGATCGCGAGCTGCAGGCCGACGAGCAGGAAGAGGGCGCTGCCGACGAGGTAGAGCCACAGGCGTTCGATCGGCCAGCCGCGCACGCCGAGCGCCAGCGCCAGCGCCGCCACCGCCAGCCCCACCACGATCAGCGCCAGACCCATCCAGCCGAAGTGGCGGTCGAGCGGCGGGTCGAAGAGCGGTCGGCCGAAGATGCCGGCGCGCACCGGTTGGCGGCGGAAGAGGGCGACCAGGTAGTTGAAGGTGACGGCGAGGTTGAAGAGGCTCACGCCGGCGACGCCGCTCACCAGCGCCGCGAAGATCGCGGCCACGCCCCAGACCTCGAGCGTGGTGACGCCGCTCAGACGCGCGGCCACCAGTCCGGCGCCGATCGCGGCCGCCGCCAGCACGCCGCCCAGCCCCAGCAGGCCGAGCACGCGCGCCGGGTTGTAGCCGAGCGCGCTCCACACGATCGACTCGGCGAAGCGCAGGCCGTCGCGCACGACGCTCAGCTTCGAGCGGCCGACGCGCTCGCTGTAGGGGATCGGCACCTCGACCACGCGCAGGCCCTCGTGCAGCGCCCGCACGCTCATGATCGGGGTGAAGTTGAGGCCGTCGGGCAGCGGATAGAGGCGCGGCAGGGCGGTGCGCCGCAGCACCCGCATGCCGCTGGCGGAGTCGTACACCCGCTGGTTGCTCAACAGGCTGACGAGGCCGGCGAAGACGCGGTTGCCGACGAACCGGGTGAGCGGCATCTCGCTGTCGGCGCCGGCCATGCGCGAGCCGATCACGACCTCGGCATCGGCGAGGGCGCGGCGGCAGAGGTCGGGCAGGTGCTCGGGCGGATAGGTGCCGTCGGCGTCGAGGAAGGCGACCAGATCGCCCGAGGCCTGCGCCAAGCCGGTCTTGAGCGCCGCGCCGTAGCCGCGGTTGCGCTCGTGCCGCACCACCCGCACGCCGTCGAGGGCGGCGCGCGCGGCGGTGGCGTCGGTCGAGCCGTCGTCGACCACGATCACCTCCAGCTCCGCCACGCCGCAGGCCGCCAGCGGCGCGCGCGTCGCCAGCACGCGCGCCAGGATCGCGGCGATGCCGGCCTCCTCGTTGAGCGCCGGAATGACGACGGTGAGCGAGGCGCGCGCCGTCATGTCAGTAGTACACCTCGCCGCGCGCCCGCGTCTCGGCCCCCGCCTCGCCGACGACGCGCGCGGGCACGCCGGCGGCGATCGCATGCGGCGGCACGTCGCGCGTGACGACCGCGCCGGCGGCGACGACGCAGCCGCGGCCGAGGCGCACGCCGTCGGTGATCACCGCGCCCGAGCCGATCCAGACGTCGTCCTCGATCGCGATGCCGCGCGCGGTGATGCCCTGCTCGATGAAGGGCCGCGAGGGGTCGTCGAAGACGTGGTCGACGGCGACCACCTGCACCATCGGCGAGAGGTAGACGCGATCGCCGATCTCGACCCCGCCCTGGCCGCGGATGACGCAGTACTCGCCCAGCAGGCTGTCGCGTCCGACGCGGATGCCGGCGCGCGGCAGGCCGCGGAAATTGTAGACGTGCAGCACGGCGCCGTGCATCACCTTGGTGGCCGCGCCGATCTCGACGCCGTGCGGGCAGGCGTGCACGTACACGCCCTCGTCGAGGTAGGCGCCGGCGCCGAGTCGCAGCCGGCTGGCGAAGCGCAGGCGCACGCCGCGCTCGATCGCCGCCCAGCCGTCCATCCGCACGATGGCGCGGTAGAGCAGGGCGCGCAGGCCGATGCCGGCGAGCGTGGGAACCCAGCCGGCCAGCATCTGTACCGTCTGCTCGAGCAGGTAGCGCGCGGGCGAGTCCGCCTGCCAGGCGACGTAGCCGCGCACCTGGTTCGCCAGGCCGCCGCGCGCCAGGCGAACGACCGCCGGCGGGACGGGACCCTCACCCTGCGGCATGCTCGGCCGGTCCGGCGGTCAGCGCATCTCGACGAAAAAGTAGCTGACCAGGTGCTGGATCAGGAAGTGGCCTTCCTCGACGTGACCCAGGTGCTCCGATTCGACGAAGATCGGCAGCTTCGCCATCTGCCCCAGCTTGCCGCCCGGCCGGCCGGTGATGCCGATGGTGAGCAGCCCGCGCTCGTTGGCCCACTCGATCGCGCGCACCACGTTGGGGGAGTTGCCGCTGCCGCTGAAGGCGATCAGCACGTCGTCGGGCTGGGCGTAGTTCTTCAACTGCTCGACGAAGATGGCGGCGTACTCCTCGTCGTTCGCCAGCGACGTCATCCAGGGGATGTTGTCGGTCAGGGAGACGACGCGGAAGCGATGCTCGGCGCCGCGCGAGCCGTCCTTGCCGAGCCAGGCGGCGAGGTGCGAGGCGGTCGAGGCGCTGCCGCCGTTGCCGCAGAGGAAGACCTGGCGGCGGTGGTCGCGCGCGTCGCGCAGGGCGTCGATGAACAGCGTCATCTCCTCCACCGGCAGCGTCTTCATCACTTCGATGCTGCGGCGCATGTAGTCGCGCACGAAGGCGCGGTTGGCCTCGGCGTCTCCCCTGGTCGTGCCGCCCTCGCGGGCCGCTCCTCCATCCTTCGGGCTCACCGCCGTCAGGCCACCGCGGTCCGGCATCTCAGTAGGCTCCTCTCATGCTGAGGACGGCTGGAATGGTCCGCAGCAGAATTTGCAGGTCGAGCTGGATCGACCAGCGGTCGATGTACTCCAGGTCGAGGGCGATTCGGGTGTTGTAGTCGACTTCCTGGCGTCCGCTCACCTGCCACAGCCCGGTGATCCCCGGGCGCACGCTCAGGCGTCGCGCCAGCGCGTTGCCGTAGCGCGCGCCTTCCTCGGGCACGATCATGCGGGGGCCGACGAGGCTCATCTCGCCGCGCAGGACGTTGAAGAGCTGCGGCAGCTCGTCGAGGCTGAGGCGGCGCAGGAAACGCCCGACGGCGGTGACGCGCGGATCGCTGCGCAGCTTCATGTTCTCTCGGTATCTCCTCGACAGCTCGCTCTCGTGCTCCAGGAGCCGGTCCGCATCCCGCCGCATCGTGCGGAACTTGTAGGCGTCGAACTCCGCTCCTCCCAGACCCAGCACGCGGCGCCGGTAGATCGCGGCCCCAGGCGAGGTCACCCGTACCAGAAGCGCGATCAGACACAAGAGCGGCGAGAGCAGGACGATCAGGATCGCCGCGCCGGCGAGGTCGATGGCGCGCTTCCAGCGCAACGCGCGCCGGTTCGCCTGCGAGAAGGCGCCGGCGATGGCGAGGCCGGTCGACTGTTCCGAATGCTCCACGCGATGTTGCTCAACTCTGGCCCAGGGACTCGCCCTCCCTCCCCCCGGGGAACGGCGTGCGCCTTGATACAACTCCTCGGGCCCACCCACAACCTCATTTGGGGGCGGAAATGGCCTGCAGGTAGACCTCCTCGAGGCGTGCGGCAGCATTTTGCCACTGGTGCTCGCGGGCGACGTAGTCCCGGCCTGCCGAGCCGATGCGGCGGCGCTCCTCGGGGTCGGCCAGCAGCCGGAGGAGGGCGCGGGCGAAGGCCTCGGCGCCGTCGGCGCGCAGCAACTCGGTCTGGTCGCGCGCGGCGAGGGCCTCGCAGGCGGCGCTGGTGGCGACCACGGGAGTCGCGCTGGCCATCGCCTCGAGGACCTTGTTCTGGATGCCGGCGGCGTAGACCAACGGACAGGCGGCGGCCGAGGCGGCGGCGAGGAAGGGGTGGACATCGGCGACCGCGCCGGTGACGCGCACGCGCGGGTCGCGGCGGGCCAGCGCCTCGACCCGCGCCGCCGGCTCGGCGCCGACGATCGTCAGCCTGGCCGACGGGCGTTCGCGCCAGACGCGCGGCAGGATCCGTTCGACCAGGAAGACGGCGGCGGCGACGTTGGCGTGGTAGCCCATGCGGCCGACGAAGACGATGGCGTCGTCCGGGCGCGGGTGGGGCGCGGGCGCGAAGTGCTCGAGGTCGACGCCGTTGGGCACCACGTGCACGGGCGGCGGCGCGCCGGGCCCAGCGAGGGCGAGGAGGGCGTCGCGCTCGCGCTCGCTGGTGACCAGGGTGGCGTCGAAACGGCGCAGCAGTCGCCCCTCGAAGCGGCGGGTGCGGTCGAGGTCGAGCCGCGCCAGCCAGCGCGCGGCGCGCGAGGGTGCCTCGCGGGCGGCGCGGCCGAAGAGCGCGCTGATGCAGTCGACGGCGTCGAAGACGCGCGCCACGCCGCCGAGGTCGAGGCCGAGGGCGGCGGCGCGCAGGTGTTCGACGTGCACCACGTCGAAGCGCCCGCGCGCAGCGGTCTCGCGCACGCGCGCGGCGAGCGCGGGGGAGTAGGTGTAGAGGGCCTGCAGCGGCAGCTCGCCGGCGATGCCCGCGGCGCAGTTCCACAGCGAGCGCAGCCGCGGGACGCGCACCACCGAGACCTCGTCGCAGACCTCGCGCAGCTCGGCCGCCTCGCTCTCCTCCTGCGCCGACGAGGCGGCGGCGACCAGTGCCAGCACGTGGCCGCGGGCCGCCAGCGCCCGCAGGAAGCCGCGCGGTCGGGCGCGCAGCATCGAGGGCACGTAGGGGGTGACGAACAGGATGCGCACGTTCTGGGGTGCGGCGGTTCCCGCCGCTTCGGATCCGGCGCGCGACCCTATCCTCGCCGGCGCACCCCCGCAACCGAATGACTGCACTGCAGCCATCGCCGGCAGCGATTGAGCAGCGCGCCGGAATGGGGCTATGCAGGCCGCAGGTCTTCCAAGGGAGGAGTCATGTTCGACGAGCGCGTCGAGTGCCCGATCATCCTCGAGAACGTCACCAAGGAGTACGGCAAGGGGGCGCAGAACGTCGCCGCCCTGAGCGACATCACGATCTCGATCCCGGCGGGCGAGTTCTGCTCGGTGATGGGCTCGAGCGGCAGCGGCAAGAGCACGCTCTTGAACGTCATCGCCGGCCTCGACATGCCGACCCGCGGCACGGTGCGGACGGCGGGCTATCTGGTCAACACCATGAACGACGACGAGCGCAGCGACATGCGCCTGCGCAACGTCGGCTTCATCTTCCAGAACTTCAACCTCTTCCCGACGTTCACGATCGAGGAGAACGTCGGCTGGCCGCTCGAGTTCCTCGGCTGGAGCTGGAAGCGGGCGCGCGAGCGCGCGGCGGAGTGCCTCGAGGCGGTGGGCGTCGACCTGGCCTCGATGCCGCGGCGGCCGTCCGAGCTCTCGGGCGGCGAGCAGCAGCGGGTCGCGATCGCGCGCGCGCTGGTCAACGACCCCCAGCTCATCCTGGCCGACGAGCCCACGGGCAATCTCGATTCGCGCACCGGCCAGCAGATCCTCGACCTGCTGCGCCGGCTGAACGTCGAGCGCGAGCTGACCGTGCTGATGGTGACCCACAGCACCTTCGCCGCCACCTACGGCCACCGCACGGTCGAGCTGCGCGACGGCCGCATCGTCCGCCAGGTTCGCGCCCCCGCCCTCCCCAAGGCCCAGGTCGTCCCCCTCTTCCAGTCCTGACCTGGAGCGCGGCGGTCGCCGCCGCGGTGGCTCGTGCGCTTTGCTGCGATCCCAAGGAATGGGCCACGGAGGCACGGAGGCGTCATGCCCACGACCGACGAGCGGCTCCGCGGCGGAATCGGAACGATCACGCCAGCGGGGCGTACAACGACGAGGGCTGTCCCGTGAGGTCGAAGAGGGCGTTGCGCTCCCACCCGAGTGAGCGGCCATCGCGTTTCTTGCTGCTGTTGCGTATGTGCACGTACACGGACACCGCCCTCACCTCGCACGCGATCGGGAAGTCGAAGGCGATGTCATCCGTGTCGTTCGGCTCGATCTCGAAATCGTGACCGAAGGGGGCCACGCGCTCGTGCAGCACTGGCCACGGCGCCTTCCAGACGGTTGGCACGCGGCCCGGGTCGAGGAGATCCCCGGTCTGTTGGACCAGGACGTCTACGGGGCCCGGCGGGTTTACCGCGGACACCTTCACCTTCATGTTCTCCACGCGCAGTAGCACGTTGCCGACGTTCTTGATGCAGACCGTCACACGTAGGAGCTTCCACGTACCGGCGATCGGCAAGCTCTCGATCCGCAGACCAACCTCCGTCCGCGGATATACCTGCCGCTGCATCCAGAACCAGCAAAGTGCCGCGAGAACGGCCAGGACGGTTACCGCATCACTGACGACACCGATGGCGTCGGCCATGGAGATCTCCTCTCGGTCGGGGAGCACGATTGCGCCGTGGATGAGAAAGGTACGCAGGAGTGCCTCGATGACGAGCAAGACGGAGAGCGCTCGCAGCGTCGCGGCCGTCGTCTGCACTCCCACCACGCGCGATTCTCCACGTCGCCGTGGTCGAACTCAATGCGGGAAAACCCTACACAGCGCTGCGGGCTGCTTGCAGCTTCGGTCCACTGGTCTCTGCGAGATCGGGATCCTCAGGTCGTCTCCCTGGTCCAGTCCTGCCTGGAGCGCCGCGGTCACCGCCGCTCGGGATCGGAGTTCCGCGGGTCAGCGTCGCCCACTGCCGATCGAGGCCGCGCCGACGAACGTGGCGACGCCGTGGTCGCGGTCTCGCGCTGGGCGCAGTATGTGGATCGGATGACCATCTGGCCGATGATCATGGCCCTTCACGGCGTGAGCGAGCGGGAGGACTTCCACCCCGAGCGCGACCAATTGAACCACACCGTGCAGGTGACGCTGCTGGCGGAGCGCGAATCGGACGACGTGCGCCTCTGGGCCGCGGCCGCTCTGCACGATGTCGGCAAGGTCGAGACGCAGCGCGAGCGCGGCGACAGCCATGGGCACGAGGCGGTCTCCGCGAGCATGATCGCGCCGTACGTCCACCCCGACGTCGTCTGGCTCGTCGAGCAGCACATCCGGGTCGCGGCGTACCTCTCGGGCGAGATGCGCAGCACCAAGGCGCGCGCCCTGGCGGAACACCCCTGCTTCCCGCTGCTGATCCAACTCCGCCGCTGCGACGTGGCCGGGAGACGGCCGGGCTTCGCTCTTACCGAGGCGCGCCGGGAGCGATTCGCGCGCATCTGCACGCGCGCCGGTCTCGAGGTTGGCGCATGGATCTGACGATCGAGAAGCTGTACCGCGGCAACCTGGACTGGCTGCCGGCCCGAACCATCTTCCTGACCCGGGCCGGCAGCCACGCCTACGGCCTCGCCACCCCCGAGAGCGACGTCGACGTGCGCGGCCTGTGCATCCCGCCGCTCGAGTACTTCGCCGGCTTTCTGCGGAAGTTCGAACAGGCGGAGTCGCACGGCGCGGTCGACCTGACCGTCTACAACCTGATCAAGTTCTTCGCGCTCGCCGCCGACTGCAACCCGAACGTCATCGAGCTGCTGTTCACCGATCCCTCCGACTGGCTCCTGCGCTCACCCGTGTTCGACGCCCTGGTCGAGCATCGGCAACGGTTCCTCTCGCAGAAGGCGAGGCAGACGTTCTCCGGCTACGCGATGGCCCAGCTCCGGCGAATCAAGACGCACCGCAAGTGGCTCCTGAATCCGCCCGAGAAGAAGCCCGAGCGCGACGACTTCGGCCTGCCCGCGAGGACGGTGCTGCCGGCCGACGAACTCGGCGCGATCGACGCGATCCGGGCGCGCGACCCCGGGCACGAGTTTCCCGAGCACGTCATGGTGATCTACGAGCGCGAGCGCGCCTACGGCAACGCCATGCGCGAGTTCCAGCAGCACGAGACCTGGAAGAAGAGGCGCAATCCGGCGCGCGCGGCTCTGGAGGAGAAGCACGGCTACGACTGCAAGCACGCCATGCACCTGGTGCGGCTGATGCGGATGTGTCGCGAGATCCTGCTGGAGGGAGCGGTGCGGGTGAGGCGCCCGGATCGAGAGGAGTTGCTGGCGATCCGCAACGGGGCGTGGTCGTACGACGCGCTGCTGGAGTGGGCGGAACGCCAGGACGAGGAGATGCGCACGTTGGCGGCCGTGTCCCCCCTGCCGCAGGCACCCGACCGCGACCGCCTCGACGCGCTCTGCTGCGACATGGTGGCGTGGTCCATCGCCCGGGTCGAGTTGGCCGCCGCGCCCTACGCGTTCGGCGACGGCCGGCGCCTGCTGGTCGGCGGCGGAGGGGTTGCCCCGTACTGAAGAGGTCGTGAGGCTGCGCCCCTCCCGGGGCGCGCGGGAATCTCCTGCCCCCGATCCCCGGGGTGACGCGCGGGGCTGTACCCCGGCGCCGCTCCGCGGCGCGCACACCGCGCGCCGCCCGACACAGGGCCTGGGCCCGCGACCACCGCGGCGCCACTTCGCTCGACCCGCCGCTCCGCGGCGCGGGCGAGCGGTGTCCGGTGCGCGTCTGCCGGGTACGGCCGGCGTCAGCGGCGCCGTTCCAGCTCGCGGGTCAGCTCGACCACCGCGGCGGCGACGAGGTCGGGGGCCGTCACGTGGGCTGCGTGCCCGTGGCCTTCGAGCATCACGATTCGGCAGTCGGGGAGCTGGCGTTCGAGCAATCGGATCGACTCTTCGTGGTGGGGATCCGTCTCCGTGCCCAGGAGGAGCCGAACCGGGATCGAGACCCCGGCGTAACGTTCGCCGGCGGGGTGCAGTCGTTGCAGCGCCTCACCCTCGCGGCGCATGGTCCAGATCGTCTCCACCGCTCGGGGCCACGCCGGCGAAGCCCGGAACGCCGCGATCGCCGGCTCCGCCATGCGCACGGAACTGCGGATCCAGGCTTCGACGGCAGCCTCGTCTCGGCCGTCCTCGAGGGCGGCGAGCATCTCGGCGCGCCCGGGAGTCGGACCGTCGTCCACCGGGATCGGTGGCTCGTACAGGACGGCGCCGGCGAACGGTGTGGCGTCGTGACGCAGCACCTCCAGCGCGATCACCGCGCCGATCGAGTGCGCCACCAGTACGGCGCCCGGTTCGAGCAGCGCTGCAACGGCGAGCACGTCGGCGACCTCGGCGCCGAAGTCGACGTACTCCTCACCGCGGCCACTACCTCCTCGACCTCGCCGCTCCATCCAGACCGCCCCCACGTCGTCCGGCAGGTGACGGAGCACCAGCCGCCACATCGAAGCGTCCGGGAACGAGTGGACGAGCAGAACGCGACGCCCGCGGCCCGTCTCGTCCCAGGCGATCGGCGTCCCGTCCGCTGACATCACTACGGGCACGTCGCGTGCCTAGCACATCGGTCCTCGACCACAAGCGGCGCCTCCTCGATGATCCGCGATGCCCTCCGCACCGCCTTCGTCGCGAACGTTTGTCGAATCGGACTCGTTCCGATACGTGTCGGCGCATGAGAACGCTCTCGGTCAGGAGACTGCCATGAGCCGACGGAGACTCTACGCCCACCCGTTCTCCAACAACTCGATGCGACCGCAGATCTGTCTCGAGGAGAAGAAGCTCGACTACGAGTACGTGAAGGTCGACCTCTTCAAGGGAGAGCACAAGTCGCCCGAGTTCCTGGCGATCAATCCGCGCGGACAGGTGCCGGCGCTGGTCGACGGCGACGTGTGCCTGTACGAAAGCGTCGCCATCGTCGAGTACCTCGAGCACAGGTACCCGGAGCCGTCTCTCATTCCGAGCGAGCCGCGGGCGATGGCGGCCTGCTTCCGCCTGATCGGCGAGTTCCATCAGAAGCTGGACCCGACGAACGTCTTCGGCTCGGTCAAGTTCGGCGGTAAGCGGCGCGCCGACCTCGGTGCTCGGGTCGACAAGCTGACGGCGGAGTGTCGCATCTGGGAAGGGTACCTGGGCGACGGGCCCTACTTCACCGGCACCTCCTTCTCGATCGCCGACATCGTCGTCCTGCCGTTCTTCGGCACGATCATCGACGGTCTCGGATTGCCCCGGAGCGGCTACCCCGCAATCCATGCCTGGTACGAGCGCTGCAAGGCCCGACCGAGCGTCGCCAAACAGCCCTGGTTCGACGCCTTTGCCGGCGAGAAGAGGAACGTCGAGCAACACATCCTGGTCGATACGCGTGCCTGATCGAGGGCACGAGCCCCCGGCCCGAGAACCTCCCGCGAGGGGTTGCCCCGTCGATCATACTCGAATAATTATTCGGGCATGTCCGACAGCCGCTTCCGGCTTTCCTTCGACCAGTGTCGGGCGCAGCTCCGCGAGCGCCTGCGGGAGGCGGCGCCGTCGCGCATTCAGCTCCTCTGCGGCCCGCGGCAGGTGGGCAAGACGACGCTGCTGCTGCAACTCGCCGAAGAGATCGGGGCGGCGGCGACGTACGTCGCCGCGGATGCGGCGCCGGCGATGCTGTCGGGATTCTGGGAACGCACCTGGGCGGGAGCGGAGGAGGTCGCGGTCCGCCTCGGCCGTGCGGTCGTGCTCCTCGACGAGGTGCACGTGCAGCCAGCGTGGGCGGCGCGGCTGAAGGCCGAGTGGGACCGCCTCAAGCGGCGGCGGCTGCCCGTGCACGTGGTCGCCGCTGGCTCGTCGGCGATGCGGCTGGCGGAGGGGTCGCGCGAGAGCCTGGCGGGCCGGTTCGAGCGTCTCACGCTGGCGCACTGGTCGGCGTCGGCGCTGGCGTCGGCGTTCGCGATGGCGGAGGCCGAGGCCGTCGACGTGGCGGTTCGCCTCGGCACGTATCCGGGCTCGATGGAGCTGCGCCGCGACCCGCCGCGCTGGCAGGCCTACGTCCGCGACGCCATCGTCGAGCCCGCGATCGGGCGCGATCTGGCGGGCCAGGCTTCGGTGCGGCGGCCGGGGCTCTTGCGGCAGATCTTCGCGGTCGCAGCCAGCTCACCGGCGCAGGTCGTGTCGCTGCAGAAGATTCGCGGTCAGCTCCAGGACCGCGGCGCGCTCGAGACCGTGTCGCACTACCTCGCGCTCCTGGAGGAGGCCTTTCTGGTGGCGGCGCTGGAGAAGCACAGCGCTCGCCTGGCGCGCAGCCGGGCCGCGCCGCCGAAGCTGGTGGTCCTGAACAACGCCCTGCTCGCGGTCCTCGACCCGCTCGGCCCGCCCAGCGCGGCGGGAGATCCCGCGCGCTTCGGCCGCTGGGTCGAGAACGCCTGCCTCGCCTTCGCCTGGAACGCCGGGCAGCAGGTTCGCTACTGGCGGGAGGAGCCGCTCGAGGTCGACGCCGTCCTCGACGGCTCCTGGGGCAGGGTGGCGATCGAGGTGAAGACCGGACCGTACGCGCCGGCGGACCTGCGCGGGCTGCTCGAGTTCAGCCGCCGCCATGCCGGCTATCGCCCCGTCGTGTTGTGCGACCGCGGCCAAGAGGATGTCGCGCGCCGCAGCGGTGTCGACGCGCTGCCCTGGGGGGAGTTCCTGCTGAAGGGATTGTGAGGCTGCGCCCCTCCGGGGCGCTCTGGGGCGTCGGTCGGGGACCCCGGGCTGACGCCCGGGGCTAGGCTCCTGCGCCGCTCCGCGGCGCGGGCGGACGAGCGGTGTTCGGTGCGCCTCTGCCGGGTGCAGCCATCACCTCGCGCGCGCGAGGAAGCGCAGCACGGCGTCGCGCATCGGTGCGCCGCCCTCCGTCTGCAGCATGTGGCCGGCGCCGGGGACGAGCAGGAGCTCGGCGCCCGGGATGCGTTGGGCGAGGCGGTGGCCGTTCTCGGGCGGGATCAGGAGGTCGGCGTCGCCGTGCACCACCAGCGTCGGCAGCCGCAGCGACGGCAGCTCGTCCCAGGTGTCGTGCAGCGCCGCCGCCTGCAACTGGCCGAAGTAGCCGGCCGGCGTCGTCGGAATCTTCGAGCGCTGCTCGAGGTCCTCCTCGATCCGCTTCGGGTGCCTGGAGCGGGTCTTGTCGCCGTAGAGGAACCAGGCGTTGCGGCGGTAGACGGCGGCGGGATCGTCGCCGCCGGCGACCAGGCCCGCCATCACCTCGTCCGAGGCGCTGACCGCGTGCGCGCCGCCGGGCGTGGTGCAGAACAGGATCAGCGAGCGCAGCCGCGCGCCGTGTTCGAGCGCCAGCCGCTGCGCGATCATGCCGCCGAGCGAGGCGCCGGCGACGTGCGCTGTCTCGTGTCCGGCGGCGTCGAGCACGGCCGCCGCGTCGCGTGCCATCTGCGCGATCGCGTAGCCGCCCTCGGGCACGTCGGAGCGGCCGGTGCCGCGGTTGTCGAAGGCGATGACGCGGTGGCGCTCGGCCAGCCACGGGATGGTGCGGTACCAGCCGTAGGCGTTCGAGCCGAGGCCCATGATCAGCAGCACCGGCTCGCCGCTGCCGTGGATCTCGTAGTGGATGCTTGCACCGTCGCTCGAACGGGTGTGGGGCATGGAACTCCTCGTGGCCGGTGGGTCGGCGCAGGGCGTCATGCCACCCCGCCCGGGCCGGCCGCAAGCCGGCGCCGCGGAGTTTGACAGCCCGGCGCGATCGCCGAACAATTCACGGGTGATGGCGGTCGCCGCGGAGACAGCCGCTCCCCCCTCGTTCGCCGGCTTCCGGCAGGCCCAGGTGGCGGCCAGCCTGCCGCCCGCCTGCGGCGTGGTGTTCTTCGCCACGCTCGCCTACGTCGGGGCGCAGTACCTCGCCCGGCCGCTGCAGTTCGCCGCGGCGCTGCCGCTCAACGCCATGCTGGTCTCGGTGCCGCTGGTC
>Ga0268299_1002836_pt1 | contig 18353 bp, 16 predicted proteins | sample NOBtaG_FD_193484 | JGI IMG/M metagenome (GOLD analysis project Ga0268299, IMG submission 193484) | Activated sludge microbial communities from bioreactor in Nijmegen, Gelderland, Netherland - NOB reactor | ecosystem: Engineered > Bioreactor > Aerobic > Activated sludge | place: Netherlands...
CGGGAGCGCCTGCGGGAGTGGGAGCGCCGAGGCTGGCGGATCGACACGGGCGAGGTCGGGCGCCAGTGCAAGCGAGTCGCATTCGCGATACCGAGCCCCGCCCGCCGCGACGGCGGCAGCTGGGTGCTGGACCCGATACCACTCGTCGCCCCGGATGAGCGATCATCCGCCCCATGGGCAGATTCCTCCTCGTCCTCGCGGTCTTCCTGATCGCCCACGTCATCCCCGCGATGCCGGCAGTCCGCCGGCGGCTGCAGGCGAGGCTCGGCGAGGGGGGGGTCATTGCCGCCTACTCGGCGTTGTCCCTGGTTCTCTTCGCCTGGCTGCTCCGCGAGGCGTTGCTCGCGCCTTACGTGTCACTCTGGTTCGCAGGGCCCTGGGTCTTCTGGGTCGCGCTCATCCTGATGCCTGTCGCCCTCGTGCTCCTCGGTGCCGGCGCCCTGGCTCCCAACCCCCTGTCGATTGCCTTCGTGACCCGGCCCTTCGACCCGCGTTCGCCCGGCGCGGTGGCCCTCACGCGCCACCCGATCCTCTGGGGGCTGTGCCTCTGGGGGCTGGCGCACCTGCCGGCCAACGGGCATGTCGTGGGACTCGCGCTCTTCGGCTCGCTGGGGGTCTTCGCGCTCATCGGCCTGGTGGTGGTGGAGGGCCGGCGGCGGCGGGTCCTGGGGGAGGAGACGTGGAGCGCCCTCGCGGGCGGAACGTCGTTCACGCCCTTCGGGGCCGTGCTGGCCGGCCGGGCGCGATGGCCGCGGGATCCGGTCACGCTGCTCGGTGGCGCCGTGGGACTGCTGACGGCCGCGGCGCTGCTTGCCGGCGGCCACCTCTGGCTCTTCGAGCGGGATCCGCTGGCCTTTCTGTAAGTCGCATTTGTTGACAAAACGACCGGAAATGCCGGCTTTGCCACGACCGCACGCGTGATATACATGACCGCCAGACCACGTCGCTGACAGGGGGGAATCCATGACCGCGAGCACCATCGCCCGGCTCAAGTCCGCGGTGCCGGCCTGCATTGCCCTGGCTGTCACGGCTTGCGGTGGCGGCGGCGGTGGTGGTGGCGGCGCGCCGCCGGCCGCGCCCGCGCTCATCGACTCCGGCAATGCGGCGACGGTTACCCGCGAGGTCATCGATGCAGGCATCGGTGCCGGTGCCTTCGGCGTCGCCGTGGGCGGCGGGGGGATACTCGCCGGTGACGGGGGTGCCAGTGCACTGGCCCTGGGTCGCGCCGGCCAGCGACGTGCGGCCCTGCAGGCCGGAGCCAGCATCCCCATTCCTGCCGAGACCTTCGATTGCGCGGTCAGCGGCACCGTGCGGCTGTCCGGCACCCTCGCCAGCATCGACACGGTGACCGCCGGTGATCGCATCAATGCGACGTTCAGCGATTGCGACGACGCGGAAGGCGCCGTGTACGACGGTGGCCTGCGCATCGACGTCACCAGGTTCAGCGGGGACATCTTCAGCAACCAGTTCCTGCTCGGCGCCGACATCACCCTTACCAATCTCACCATCACCGAGGACGGCGAGTCGGTCACCGGCGATGGCGGGTTCGACCTGGACCTGGACCTCACCGTGCCGCTGGTGAGTGATCTCACGGTGTCGGGGAGCGTTTTCGACGTGAGTTCGGGCAGCAATGGCTGGGTGCTGCGTGACTTTGCCATCTCCATCCTCGAGGACGCCACGGGCGTCGACCTGCTCACCCGGTACTCGGGGACGGGCACGCTGGAGGGCTCCGGTTTCGACGGTGCCGTCGATTTCGTCACGGTCGATCCCCTGGAGTCGACGGGCGGCGACTACCCGGCCACCGGGGAGTTGCTCATCACCGGTGCGAACGGAGCCACCATCCGGGCCACGGTGCTCGATGCCAGCACCATTCAGCTCGCCCTGGACCTGGATGGCAACGGCGTCGTGGACGAGACGCAGGAGATGCAGTGGAGCACGGTGGGTACGCTGGGGTCAGTGTCTTACTGCCTGTGCGGTCCGGTCTTGCCGCCCGTCACCCCCGGCCCCTGAGCCTGCCGCCTGCGGTCTGGCTAGAACCAGTTGTAGTTGAAGCTGACGCTCACCCGCTCGCCGGCCGGGGCGTTTGGCGGCACTTCGTGCCGCAGCCAGCTCTCGAACAGCACCAGGTGCCCGGCCCGTGCCGGGATGGTGACCCAGTGCCGGTTCTCCGGCCGGCAGTCGGCGCGGCGGGGTGGCGCCGCCATGAAGCGGTCGAGACGCGGGTCTTCCAGCTTCAGTCCGCTGCAGCCCCGGGGCGTCTGCACGTAGTAGGTGCCGCTGACCGCCGCGAGCGGATGCAGGTGCAGGCCGTGGACCACCTGCCGTTCCATCACGTTGACCCAGCAGTCGGTCATGACCAGCGCGCGGCCCGTCAGGTCCAGGTCCAGGGCCCGGACGTAGGCGTTCACGTGCCGGCGCAGGCGGCGCTCCAGCGTGGCGAAGGTTGACGACATCTTCTGCAGGTGGCACAGGGACCCGTAGGAGGTGTAGCCCCCGGGGTAGCGCCGGGCGGACCAGCGGCGGCCCGCCGCGTCGTGCTCGCGGATCTGCCGGGCTTCCTTCAGCAGCTCGCGGTTGAGCGCTCGCGCGCCGCGGGGCTGCAGAGCCGCCGTGTAGACCTGGGTGGGGAAGAGGGACCGTACCGGCATGGCGCGGAGCCTAGCGGGCGCTGCCGGGGAAGGGAAGCGCGGGTATGCTGAGGCCCGGCTCCCGTCCGATCAGGTGACCCATGCCCCAGCCCGACCACATCTCCCGGCTCCCCGTGCCCGACACCGCCACGCTGGATGCGGACCTGCAGAAGTATTTCCGCAAGTGCCAGGAGAAGCTCGGGCTCGTGCCGAACGTACTGCGGGCCTACGCGCTCCGGCCAACGCACCTCCGGAACTTCATCAGCATGTACAACGAGCTGATGCTGTCCGACGATTCGGGCCTGACCGTGCTCGAGCGGGAGATGATCGCGGTGGTCGTGTCTGCCTGCAATCGCTGCTACTACTGCCTCGTCGCCCACGGCCAGGCAGTGCGGGAGCTGTCGGGTGATCCCCAGCTCGGGGAGATGCTGGTGGCCAACTACCGGGTGGCATCCTTGCCGGCCCGGCAGCGGGCGATGCTCGACTACGCCCACCGGCTGACCGTCGAGCCCGCGGCGGTCGGCGAGGCCGACCGGGAGGTGCTGCGGAGGGCTGGCTTCAGCCCAGCAGATATCTTCGACATCAGCGAGGTGGTGGCCTTCTTCAACTACTCGAACCGCATGGCCCAGGCCCTGGACCTGATGCCGAACCCCGAGTACCACGCCATGCATCGGTAAGAAGGAGAAAAGGTACCGGACACTTAGTTTCGTTAGTTGTTGCATTGGCAACAACTAACGAAACTAAGTGTCCGGTACCTTTTCCTTACACGTCCAGCCGCCAGGCGTCGCCGTCCCGGACGATGCGGCCGGCCGAGGGGGTTGCGAAGTGGCTGCCGAACACCAGGACCGGCTGGCCGCCGTAGCGCTCGATGAACTCCAGGCGGGTCTGGAGCGCCGCGGCCTTGTCGAAGTCGAAGGGGCTGGACCAGCGCGGCCGGGCGATCTGGCAGGGGTGGTGCATGAGGTCGCCGGTCACCACGGCCTGTTCGCCCCGGGACGCAATGCGGATCGACACGTGGCTGGGCGAATGGCCGGGGGTCGATTCCAGCCACACCTCGTCGGTGATCCGGAAGCCCGGGTCGACGCACTCCCCCTGGCCGGTCTCGAACACCGGGCGGACCGAGTCGCCGGCGTAGTCACCGAGCGCGCTGACGGGCGCCTTGTCCAGCCACTCCCAGTCCTTTGCGCTGAACACGTAACGCGCGGCGGGGAAGGTGGGTACCCACCGGCCGTCCACCAGCATGGTGTTCCAGCCCACGTGGTCCGGATGGAGGTGGGTGCAGACCACGAAGTCCACCCGTTCCCGGGGAAAGCCGGCATGGGCAAGGTCCGCGAGGAACCGGCCCTGGCGCTGGTTCCACTGGGGCACGATCCGCGGCTTGTCGTTGCCGAGGCAGGTGTCGATGACGATGCGCTGGCCCCGGCTCTCGACCAGCAGGGAGTGGATGCTGGAGATGAGCTGGCCTGCTTCGCTCACGAAGTGCGGGCGGAGCCAGTGCAGCGGCGCGAGGTTCTCCGGCGTGGCCTCGGGCAGCATGGCGGACGCCGTCAGGGACCGGTCCTCGGTCTCGATGACCCGCGTGATGGTGACGTCGCCGATGCGCCATTTCTGCATGGGAAAGCGTCTACGCGGTCTTCGGCGTCGTGACCTTCCGGTAGGCCGGCCGGTCCTGGCAGCGCTTGAGCCAGGCCTGGGTGTGGGGGTAGTCGGTCATGTCCTGCCTGGCGCCGGTGGCCAGGCCGAGCACCGAGGCCACGTTGAGGTCCGCCACCGTGAAGCTCGAGCCGACCAGCCAGGAGTGTGCGGCCAGGTATCCTTCCAGCGCGGCCAGCGCCCGCTTCGCCGACTCCGCATTCTTCTTCTCGTTTTCGGCATTGCGCTCGCCCTCCTTGCGGAAGGTGCGCTCGACCATCAGCTGGATCAGCGGCGGGTCGAGCTCCGTGACGGCGTAGAAGCTCCACTGGAGCACCCGGGCCTGCTCCTGCTCGCCGGTGGGCCACAGGTGCCGCCCGTACTTCCTGGCGAGGTACAGGTTGATGGCCATGGACTCGGACAGGATGAAGTCGCCGTCCGCGATGACCGGGATCTTGCCGATCGGGTTGATCTCCCGCACCGCCGCCGACTTCGCGTCCATGGTGGGGTAGCGCGTCAGGTCCTCGTGCTCGTAGGGAACGCCGCATTCCTCGGCCATCCACAGGGCGCGGGACGAGCGGGACCGGGCAGGACCGTAGATCTTCAGCATGACGGCGCCTCTGTTGTTTAGACTTGGACTGGCAGTTTAGCCCCGGCGACCCCCCTTGGCAGCGTTTGAAGACCTCACGACCACCCTGGCGGCGCTCGGGAAGCGGCAGCTCTACCGGCGGCGCCGCGTCGTGGCCAGCGCCCCGGGCCGGGAGGTGCAGGTCAATGGGCGCACGCTGCTCAATTTCTGCAGCAACGACTACCTGGGCCTGGCCGCCGACCCGCGGGTCAGCGCCGCCCTGAAGGCCGGCGTGGACCTGTGGGGTGCCGGGGCCGGCGCCTCCCACCTGGTCAGTGGGCACACGTCGGCCCACGAGGAACTCGAGGAAGCCCTGGCGGACTTCACCGGCAGGCCCCGGGCGCTGCTCTTCGGCAGCGGCTACGCGGCGAACGTCGGCACCATCAACGCCCTGCTCGGGCCGGGCGACCACGTCTTCGAGGACCGCCTGAACCACGCGTCGCTGCTGGACGGCGGGTGGCTCTCCCGGGCCGCGTTCAACTGGTTCGCCCACGCCGATGCAGACGATCTCGAAGCCCGCCTCGCGGACTGCGCGGGATCGGCGCGCCGCAAGCTCGTCGTCAGCGACGGCACCTTCAGCATGGACGGCGACCTGTGCCCGCTGCCCGGCCTGGTGGCCGCGGCCGCGCGCCACGGGGCGTGGCTGATGATCGACGATGCCCACGGCTGCGGCGTCCACGGTCGCGGCGGCTGCGGCGTCGTCGATCCGGCGGCGCACGGCATCGTCGACGTGCCGGTGCTGGTCGGCACCCTCGGCAAGGCCTTCGGCACCGCCGGCGCCTTCGTGGCCGGGAGCGAAGCCCTGGTGGAGACCCTGATCCAGCGCTCCCGCAACTACATCTACACCACCGCACTGCCATCCGCGGTGGCCGTCGCCACGCTCGCGAGCCTGCGCATCGCCCGGGCCGAGGAGTGGCGCCGCGAGCGGCTGCGGGAACTGGTGGCGCGCTTCCGGGCGGGCGCCGCCGGGCTGGGCCTGACGCTGCTGCCGTCCGGCACGCCGATCCAGGCCGTCGTCCTGGGCGGCTCCGCGGACGCACTGGAACTCTCCGCCGCGCTGGAGGCGAGGGGCCTGCTGGTCCCCGCCATCCGGCCGCCCACCGTGCCGCCCGGCACTGCCCGGCTCAGGGTGACCTTCTCCGCCCTGCACGAGCCGGCCGATGTGGACAGGCTCCTGGAAGGACTCCAGGAAGGGCTCGGGGCGTGAGCCCGAAGCGCTATTTCGTCACGGGCACGGACACCGGCGTGGGCAAGACGCTGGTCACCGGCGCGCTGCTCCTGAACGCCCGCGCCCACGGCCTGCAGGCCGTGGGCCTCAAGCCGGTGTCCGCGGGCTGCCGGGAGAGCGGGGGCCGGCTGGTGAACGACGACGCCCTGCTGCTGCAGCGCCTGTCCTCGGTGACCCTGGACTACGGCGACGTGAACCCGGCGGCGTTCGGGCCCGCGATCGCGCCGCACATCGCCGCCGCCCGGGCCGGCGTGACGGCGGGTGCCGCGGCACTGGCGAACCGGATCGCCCGCATCGATGCGGAGGGCCACGACGTGGTGCTCGTCGAGGGCGCCGGCGGCTGGCTCGTGCCGCTGAACGAAACCGAGACGATGGCCGACCTGGCCACGTGGCTCGGCTACCCCGTGATCCTGGTGGTGGCCATGCGCCTCGGCTGCCTGAATCACGCGCTGCTCACGGCGGCGGCCATCGAGGCCGCGAGCCTGCCCCTGGCCGGCTGGGTCGCCAACTGCACCGGGCCCGCCATGGACGCCTTCGACGAGAACGTGGCAGCCCTCGAGCGGCGCCTGCCTGCGCTCCGGCTGGGGACGCTGCCCTTCCTGGGCCCCGACGTCGATCCGGAGCGGGCGAATACCTGGCTGGACGGGACGAGCCTGTTCGGTGACCGCTGATCTCGTCATCGTCCTCCTTGCCGCCTTCGGCGCGGGCTTGGTGGACGCCATGGTGGGCGGTGGCGGGCTGATCCAGCTGCCGGCGCTGCTGACCGCCTGGCCCCAGACGCCGCCGGCGGTGCTGCTCGGCACCAACAAGTTTGCGAGCATCTTCGGCACCGCCAGCGCGGTGCTGCGCTTCGCCCGGGGCGTGCGGATTCCCTGGCGGATGCTGCTGCCCCTGGTGCCCGTGGTGTTCCTGGGTGCGCTGGGCGGCGCCCGGGTGGCAACGCTGGTGCCGCCGGAGGTGTTCCGCCCGCTGGTGCCGGTGATGCTCGCGGCGGTACTCGCCTACATCCTCTGGCGGAAGGACCTGGGCACCAGCCACGCGCCCGTAGCCGTCACCCGGAGCAGGGCGATGCTCGCCGCGGCCCTGCTCGGCGCCGTGGGCTTCTACGACGGGTTCTTCGGGCCGGGAACCGGCAGCTTCTTCATGTTCCTGCTGATCCGGCTCTACGGCTTCGACTTCCTGCATTCCGCGGCCAGCGCCCGGGTGCTGAACGTGGCCACCAACGCCGGCGCGCTCGCCTGGTTCGGCACCCAGCTGGAGCTGCTGTGGCTGGTCGCGGCCCTGATGGCGGTAGCGAACGTCAGCGGGGCCGTGGTCGGCACCGGCCTCGCCCTGAAGCACGGCAGCGGCTTCGTCCGGCGGATCTTCATCGGCGTCGTCCTGCTGCTGATCGCCCGTACGGCTTGGCAGGCATACTTCGCCCCATGAGCGCTCGCGACAGCTCCTTCGACGGCTCTTTCGACCGCTCGTTCGACAGGGAGCACCTCTGGCATCCCTACACCTCCATGACCGCGCCGCTGCCCGCCTTCGAGGTGGCCTCCGCCAGCGGCGTGCGCATCCGCCTCGGGGACGGCAGGGAGCTGATCGACGGCATGGCGTCCTGGTGGTGCGTGATCCACGGATACAACCATCCGGAGCTGAACCGGGCCATCGAGGCTCAGCTGGCGCGCACCGCCCACGTGATGTTCGGCGGGCTCACCCACGAACCCGCCATCGCCCTCGGGAAGCAGCTGGTGGCGCTGACCCCGGAGCCGCTCCAGCACGTTTTCTTCAGCGATTCCGGGTCTGTCGCGGTGGAAGTGGCCATCAAGATGGCACTGCAGTACTGGCAGGCGCGCGGCCAGCCGGGAAAGCACCGCCTGCTGACCGTCCGCGGCGGCTACCACGGTGACACCTTCGGGGCGATGGCCGTCTGCGACCCGGTGAACGGCATGCACCGGCTGTTCAGCGGCGTGCTGCCCGCGCACCTGTTCGCGCCGCGCCCCGCGACGCGCTTCGGCGAGCCCCTGAAGGCGGGCGACCTGGACGCCTTCGAGGCGCTGATCGCGACCCACCGGGAAGAGCTCGCCGCCGTGATCCTGGAGCCCATCGTGCAGGGGGCGGGCGGCATGTGGTTCTACGCCGCCGACTACCTGCGGGGCGTGGCGGAACTCTGCCGGCGCCATGCCGTGCTGCTGATCGCGGACGAGATCGCCACGGGTTTCGGCCGGACGGGGCGGCTGTTCGCCTGCGAGCACGCCGGGATCGATCCGGACATCCTCTGCCTCGGCAAGGCGCTGACCGGCGGCTACCTGAGCCTGGCTGCCACGCTGGCGACGACCGACGTGGCGGAGGGCATCTCCGCCAGCGGGGGCGTGCTGATGCACGGCCCCACCTTCATGGCGAACCCGCTGGCCACGGCGGTGGCGGGCCGGAGCATCGAGCTGCTGCTGGCCAGCCCGTGGCAGCAGCGCATCGCGGCCATCGAGGCCCAGCTCCGCCGGGAACTGGGCGTCTGCGCCGTCCATCCGGCCGTCGCCGACGTGCGGGTGCTGGGCGGGATCGGCGTCGTGGAGACCCGGGAGCCGGTGGACGTCGCCGCGCTCCAGGAGCTGTTCGTGGCCCGGGGCGTGTGGATCCGGCCCTTCGGCCGCCTGATCTACCTCATGCCGCCCTACGTGATCGACCCTGCCGACCTGACCCGGCTGACCCAGGCAGTAGGAGCGGCTTTAGCCGCGATCGAAGAATCCTGACCACGGAACGCATCCATGCAAACACAGATGATCCGCGTCGTCCTCGCCGCCCTCCTGCTGGTTGCGCTGCCGGTGAATGCCCACGACGACCTTGTCGGGACGCGCTTCGTCGCCGCCACTGGCACCGACGCGGGGGACTGCGACGACAATCACGAGCCCTGCCGCACGCTGACTTACGCGCTGGGTCAGGTTGGCCCGGGTGATGCCATCAAGCTCGCCGTCGGCTCCTACGACCTGTCCGGCCTGGACATCGAGAACCTGCTGCTCGGCAAGGAGGGCGTGCGGGGCGGGTACTCCGCCGAGGACCACTTCGCCATCCAGGATGCCGAGACCAACCCCACGCGGGTGTCCGGCGTGCCGGATGCGTTCCGCAACAACTTCATCGCCCACGGGTTCACCGTGGTGGACGCAAGCGGCGAGGTGCTGCCACGAATCGTGCAACCCAAGCTCGCGGCGCCGACCGCGTGCATCGATGGCATGGCCGGACGCTTTCCCTGCCACAATATCGACTACCTCGCCCAGGTGCCGCTGGAAGAGATGCCCATGGCCCCCACCAGCGCGAGCGAGGTCTGGGGCCTGGTCGACCTGGACGACGGCCGCGAGTACGCGCTCCTGGGTCATCGCCGGGGCACGACCGTCTACGACGTGACCGACCCGGGCACCCCGGTCGAGGTGGGGCACGTGCCCGGGAATCCGTCGCTGTGGCGGGAGGTGAAGGCCTACCAGTTCTACGACGCCGGCCTCGGCAGGCACCGGGCCTACGCCTACGTCACCACCGAGGCGCCCGGCGGGGGCCTGCAGGTGATCGACCTCACCAACCTGCCCGCGAGCGTCACGCTGGCCAACACGCTCACGGAGTTCAGCACGTCCCACACCCTGTACATCTCCAACATCGACTACGCGGCCAATGCGGCGCTGCCCGGCCAGACGCCGTTCCTCTACATCGCCGGTGCGAACGTCGCCCGCGGCGCATTCCGCATCTACAGCCTTGCCAATCCCGTGGTGCCGGTGCTCGTCACGGCGCCGCCGGCGGCCGCCGGCTACATGCACGACTCGACGTCCATGCTGATCACCGACAACCGGACCACGCAGTGCGCGAACGGCCACAATCCCTGCGAGGTGCTCGTCGACTTCAACGAGACGACGGTGGACCTGTGGGACGTGACCGACAAGGCCGACCCGGTGCGCCTGAGCACGACCACGTACCCCACCGCGACCTACGTGCACTCCGGCTGGCCCACCGAGGACAACCGCTACGTCGTCGTGCATGACGAGCTGGACGAGTCGAGGCGGGGCCTGAACACCCACATCTACACGCTCGACATCGGCGACCTGCGCGTGCCGAGCCTCGTCACCTCCTACATCGGCGGGGTGACCGCCACCGACCACAACGGCTACACGGTGGGCGACCGCTACTACGTGTCCCACTACAAGCGGGGCCTCGTGATCTTCGACCTCGCCAATCCGCGGGAGCTGACCGAGATCGGTTCCTTCGACACCTTCCTGTCGCCCGTGGCCAATTCCGCGGGCACCGACGGCGCCTGGGGCGTGTACCCGTTCCTGCCGTCGGGCACCCTGCTGGTGAGCGACATCGAGAACGGGCTGTTCCTGCTGGAGCGGAACGAGACCCTGCCGCCGCCGCCGCCACAGCCACCGGTCCAGGGTGGCGGTGGCGGGGGTGCGGTGGATGGCCTGGTCCTCGGGTTGCTCACCGGACTTGGTGTGCTGCGGGGCCGGCGCCGCGGACCGGGCCGGTGCAGCGGATAGTCATCGACCGGCCCGGCGGCTACGACACTCTCCGGCTGGTGACCGAGGCCGACAGGGCCCCTGCACAGGGCGAGCTGGCGATCGACGTGGAAGCCTGCGGCGTCAACTACGCCGACGGGATCGTGCGCATGGGGATGTACGCCTCGGCGAAGGAGCTCCACGGCTACCCGATCACGCCGGGATTCGAGGTCGCCGGCCGGGTGGCGGCGGTCGGCGACGGCGTGACGGGGTGGGCGGCGGGCGACGACGTGCTGGCCCTCACCCTGTTCGGCGGCTACACGAGCCGCCTTACGCTGGACGCGACCCGGGTGTTCCGGCGGCCGGCGGGCCTCACCGCGCTCGAGGCCGCCGGCCTGCCCGCCGTGTTCCTCACGGCCTGGTACATGGTCCACGAGCAGGTTCATCCCCGGCCCGGTGCCCGCTGGCTGGTGCACTCGGCGGCGGGCGGCGTCGGCGGGGCGCTGGCCCAGCTCGGACGGCTGGCGGGCGCGGACGTGGTAGGTGTGGTGGGGGCGGCGCACAAGATCGACGCCACGCGGGCTGCCGGTTGCAGCCAGGTCATCGACAAGTCGCGGGAGGACCTCTGGCAGCGGGCCCGCGCCCTGGCGCCGGACGGCTTCGACGCCGTGTTCGACGCCAATGGCGTCGCGACGCTCGCCCGGAGCTACGCCCACCTGGCGCCGACGGGCAAGCTGGCGGTCTACGGCTTCGCCTCCATGCTGCCGCGGGACGGGCGGCTGAACTGGCTGGCCCTCGCGCGGGACTGGCTCCGTACGCCGCGCTTCAGCCCGCTGGCCATGACCCGGGACAATCGCAGCGTGCTCGCCTGCAACCTGAGCTTCCTGTCGGGTCACGCCCCGCTGCTCAACGCCGGCATGGAGTGGCTGCTGGCGCGCTTCGCCGGGGGCGAGCTCAAGCCCCCGCCGGTGGCGACGTATCCCCTGGCGAAGGCGGCGGACGCCCAGCGCGCGATCGAGTCCGGGCAGACGGTGGGGAAGCTGGTGCTGCTGCCGTAGGAGCGCCGACCGGCGCTCCTACTCGTAGCGCAGCGCCTCGATGGGGTCCAGGCCCGCCGCCTTCCGCGCGGGCCAGATGCCGAAGAACAGTCCCACCGCGGCGCTGAAGCCGAAGGCCAGCGCCACCGCCGTCGGCGAGATCGCCATGTTCCAGCCGGCGATCCGGGCGATCAGGGTGGTCACGCCGGCGCCCAGCGCGATGCCGGCCGCGCCACCGAGCATGCACAGCACCATGGCCTCCACCACGAACTGCAGCATGATGTTGCGGCGGCTGGCGCCGAGCGCCTTGCGGATGCCGATCTCCCGGGTGCGCTCGGTCACCGTGACCAGCATGATGTTCATGATGCCGATGCCGCCGACCACCAGGCTGATGCTGGCGATGCCCGCCAGCAGGATCGCGAAGATGTTGGCCGCCGCCTCCCGGACGTTGAAGAACTGGCGGGGGTCGGCGATGCTGAAGTCGTTGTCCTTGCCGGGCTGGATCTGGTGCTCCCGGCGCATCACCCGCTCGATCTCGACGATGGAGCGCTCGACCGTCGCCCCCGGCGCCATCTGCGCGCTGATCGAGTCCAGCTGTTCGGTGCCGAAGACCCGGTAGCGGGCGGTGTAGAAGGGGATCCAGACCTGCTCGTCCACGTTCCGGAAGCCGGTCGAGCCCTTTTCCTCGAACACGCCGAGGACCTCGAAGGCGATGCCCTTGATGTAGATCGTCTGGCCGATGATCGCGGCCGGGTTCGTGCCCAGCTTGCCCGCCACGGCGGAGCCCACGACTGCCACCGCGCGCCGGCTGGCCTCGTCGGCCTTCGTGAAGGACCGTCCCGACGCGACCGTATAGCCCTGGATCGCCGGAAAATTCGCCGTGACGCCCGCGACCCGCAGGTTCTCGTTCCGGTTGCCGAGCTTGATCTGCAGCTGGCCGGCGATCTCGGGCACGACGCCGATGACTGAAGGCGCGTCCGCGGCGATGGCATCTGCATCCTTGATAGTCAGCTGGGCGCCGCTCTGGGCCACGCCCATGCGCATGAAGCTGCCGGAGCGGATGGAAAGCACGCTGGCGCCGAGCTGGTCGATCTGCTGGTCCACGGCGGCCCTGGCGCCCGCGCCGATGGCGATCATGGTGATCACCGAGGCGACGCCGATGATGATGCCGAGCATGGTCAGGAAGGCCCGGAACAGGTTTGCACGGACCGACTGCAGGGCCACCAGGATCATCTCGACGAACAGCACGGCTAGTTGCCCCTGCCGCCCGCCGGGCGCTCGCCCTGCGGCCTGTCGCCACCCGGTCGCTCACCACCTTGCCGTTCGCCACCTGGCTGGGCGCCCTGACGGGCGTTGCCGCTGGTCATGCCGGGCATGCCCGTCATGTTGCGCATCTGCTGCTGGAAGCGCTGCTGGGTCTCCACCAGGCCCGAGCTCGGCAGCAGGTAGACCTGGTCGCCGGCATTCAGGCCTGCCAGGACCTCGCTGTAGTCCAGGTCCGTGATGCCCGTGATGACCGGCCGCGCCACGGGCTTGCCGCCCTCGCTGACGAAGACCCAGTAGCGGTTGCTGAACCGGTAGCGTTCGTCCCGGTCGGCGGCGGGTGGCTCCGGCAGCGCGTTGGCCTTGAGCTGGGCGGCGGCCGTGGCCTCGTCCAGGCCCAGCAGCGTGGCGGAGGTCTTGAGGTCCCGGCTGGTGCGCAGCGCGCTGGTCGGCACGGCGAGCACGTCCCGCCGCTCGGTCACCAGGATCGAGACCTCGGCGTTCATGCCGGGCTTCAGGAGGCCCTGGTCGTTGCGCAGGACGATCCGGACGGCGAAGGTGGTGACGGTCTGGTCGGCGGCAGCCAGCGGCTCGATCTTCTGCACCTCGCCCCGGAAGGGCTGGTTGGGGTAGGCGGTGACCGTCACCTTGGCGGACTGGCCGGGCGCGATCTTGCCGATATCCGTCTCGTCCACGAGCGTGCGCACCTGCACGCTGGTGAGGTCCGCCATCTTCAGCATCACGGTGCCGCCGCCTACGTCCATGATCGGCGAGGAGATCACCTGGCCCTTCTCGACGAGCTTCTCGATGATCGTGCCGGTGATGGGCGCCCGCAGGTCGGTGTCGTCCAGCTGGATACGTGCGGTCTCCACCGCCACCTGGGAGCGGACCACCTCCGACTTGGCATTGGCCGCCTCGAGCTGGGCCTGCTCGAAGTCCACGTCGTTGATGATCCTCTCTTCCAGCAGCTTGGCCGCCCGGCGGCTCTGGGCCTCGGCGATGGATTTCCGGGCCCGGGCGGCTTCCAGTTGGGCGGAGGCCTGGGCGAGGGCGTTCTGCGGGTTGCGCTTGTCGATCTGGACGAGCAGGGTACCGGCCTCGACGACCTGGCCGGTCTCGGCCTTGATGTCGAGGATCTGGCCCGAGGCCTTCGACTTGAGTTCCACGGTGACGAAGGGCTCGATCAGCCCCGCCGCCTCGACGGCCACGACGATGTCGCGCTTGCCGACCGGCGCGGTCTGGTAGGTGGCCGGGGCCTGGTTGCCCCGCCCGCCGCAGGCCCCGGCCAACGCGGCGCACAGGCCGAGCACCAGAATCTTCCACCAGCGTCGCGTCTTCATCCCTGCCCTTTCCGGAGGCTCAGTGTGTCCGATTCGATCCGTCCGTCCCGCATGCGCACGCAGCGCTCCGCGCGCTCCGCCACGTCGCTCTCGTGGGTCACCAGGACGATGGTGTTGCCGCCCGCGTGCAGCGTGTCGAACAGCGCGAGGATGTCCGCCGTGGTCGCGGAATCCAGGTTGCCCGTCGGCTCGTCGGCCAGGAGCAGGCTCGGCCGCGTCACCAGCGCGCGGGCCACCGCCACCCGCTGCCGCTGGCCTCCCGAGAGCTCGGACGGCCGGTGGGTCATGCGTTCGCCGAGCCCCACCTGCTGGAGCGCCACCCGGGCCCGCTCGGCCCGTTCGCGGCGGCCCACGCCGGCGTAGATGAGCGGCAGCTCCACGTTGTGCAGGGCATCCGCCCGGGCGAGCAGGTTGAAGGTCTGGAATACGAAGCCGATCTCCCGGTTGCGCAGGGCCGCCAGCTCCGTGTCGCCAAGGTCGGCTACCGGGGTGCCGTTCAGCCAGTACTGGCCGCTGTCGGGGCGATCGAGGCAGCCGATGATGTTCATGAGTGTGGACTTGCCGGATCCGGACGGCCCCATGATGGCCACGTATTCCCCGCGGCAAATCGTCACATCCACGCCCTGCAGCGCCCGGATCACGGTGTCGCCCATGGGGAAGCTGCGGGTCAGCGCGCGGGTGACGATCACCGGGTCACGGCCCGGCAGCGCGGAAGTGCCGGGAATGGCCGCGCCAGGCGCTGCTCGGGCAATATGGGCGGAGGGCGGCATGAGGGGTGACGACATGTACGACTACCGGCAATTCTATATCGACGGCGCCTGGGTTGACCCGGTCACGCCCGGTTCTCCCGGCCTGCCAGTAGTCAATCCCGCCACGGAGGAGCGCATCGGGACCATCTCCCTGGGCACGCCCGCCGACGTGGACCTCGCGGTCACGGCCGCGCGCCGGGCCTTTGCCAGCTTCTCGGTCACCACCGTTCCCGAGCGCAGGTTGCTGATCGACCGGGTGATCAAGGCCTACGAGCGGCGCCAGGACGACATCGCCCGCGCGATCTCGGACGAGATGGGCGCCCCGCTGGCCTTCGCGAAGCGCTCCCAGTCGCGCCTGGGCGTTGGCCACCTGGCCACGATCCGGCAGGTCCTCGAGTCATATTCCTTCACGGAGGACCGGGACGGCTTGCGCCTCGTCCGGGAGCCCGTTGGCGTGTGCGCGTTCATCACGCCCTGGAACTGGCCGATGAACCAGATCACCTGCAAGGTGGCGCCCGCGCTGGCCGCCGGGTGCACGATGGTGCTGAAGCCCAGCGAGATCGCCCCGCTCTCGGGGACGATCTTCGCCGAGGTGATGCACGAGGCCCGGGTTCCCGCCGGCGTGTTCAACCTGGTCCACGGCGACGGGGCCGGCGTGGGCCAGGCACTGGCGACGCACCCGGAGGTCGACATGGTGTCCTTCACCGGCTCCACGCGGGCCGGCATCGCCGTCGCCAAGGCCGGCGCCGACACGGTGAAGCGCGTGCACCAGGAGCTGGGCGGCAAGTCGCCCCTGGTCGTCCTCGACGAAGCGATCCTGGATGCCGCGGTGCGCTGGGGCGTGGCCGACTGCTTCAGCAACAGCGGCCAGTCCTGCAACGCGCCCACGCGGATGCTGGTCCCCGCGAAGCTGCAGGACCGGGCCATGGCGCTGGCGCGGAAGGTGGCCGACGGGCTGGTGGTCGGCGACCCGCGGGACCCCGCGACCAACCTCGGCCCCGTCGTCAGCCAGCTCCAGTTCGACAGGATCCAGAGGCTCATCCACGCCGGCATCGGCGAAGGCGCCACCCTGGTGACGGGCGGGGAGGGCCGTCCCGCCGGCCTGGAGCGGGGCTGGTACGTGCGCCCGACCATCTTCGCCGGCGTGCGCAACGACATGACCATCGCCCGGGAGGAGATCTTCGGGCCGGTGCTCGCGATCCTGCCCTACGACACCGAGGCCGACGCCGTCCGCATCGCCAACGACACGCCCTACGGGCTGGCAGCCTACGTCTGGGCCACCGACCTCGACGTTGCCCGCCGCGTCGCCGGCCGGATCCGGGCGGGCATGGTGCACGTGAACGGCGCCGACATGGAGCTGAACGCGCCCTTCGGCGGCTTCAAGCAGTCCGGCAACGGCCGCGAATGGGGCGAGTTCGGCCTGGCGGACTTCGTCGAGCTGAAGGTCGTGCTCGGCTATTCACCCCCGAAGCGGTAACGGGCCCGGATGCCGATCACGCGGGGGTCCGGCGCGAACGCCGCGCGGAACTGGGGCAGTTCCACGATGACGGTCTTGCCGGGTTCGTTGATCAGGTCGTTCGCCGGCGGCTCCTGGCCGGCCAGGTCGATGCCGCTTCCGAGGGTGAAGCAGCAGGCGAGGCTGGGGCCCCCCAGCACGTTGGCGATCGTGTCGTCGTCGAAGACGTTCGACACGTAGCCCATGACGTCCCACGTCTCGCTCTTGACGCCGATGCGGAGGTCCACGTTCGTGTCCGCTTCCACCCAGCTCTCGTTGGTGGCCTCGATGTAGCGCTTGGCGACCCAGAGCAGGTCGGTCTCCACGTAGAAGTTCCGGTCGTCGCCCATGGGCAGGTTGTAGCCGATGCTCCCCACGAACTTGCCGGCGGGCGCGTCCTCGAGCTTCTTGCCGTCCAGGCTGACGTTGCAGATCACCGAGGGCGCGATGTCATTGAGCGGGTCGCTGTCGTTGTTCACGCCGGGGTTCGTCACCGTCGGCTGGCAGTTGCCGGCCCCGGCGATGAACGTGAACGACGAGTTGGCCACCACGGCATCCACGTACTGGGCGTCGAGCCAGGTGTAGGAGCCGGTCAGCGTCCAGTCGCCGCCGAGGAAGGTGGCTTCGGGCGACCAGGCCACGTCGACCTCGAGGCCGTAGACCTCGGCGCCATCCACGTTCTCCAGGCGGTTCACCAGACGGTCGCCCGCCCGGTTGAGGACGGAAACCAGCGTCTGCTTCTCGTTGAAGTCCTGGAAAAAGGCAGCGGTGTTCACCACGAGCGTCCCGTCGAGCGCCGTCTTCTTGGCGCCGATTTCCCAGACCGTCAGTTTCTCCGGCTCGAACTCCAGCAGTTCGCGATTCAGGCCGCTGGAGCCGATGCCCAGCGTGGAGAAGCCGCCGGGCTTCTCCGCCTTGGACCAGGAGGCGTAGGTGTTCAGGTCGTCGTCGACCCGCCAGCTCAGCGTCAGCTTCGGGGCGAACCACTTGTCCGTCCGGGAAATGGTGTCGACGCAGTAGGGGTTGAACAGGTCGAAGGGATCCGCTTCGCCGTTGGCGTCGAGGGCCAGCCGCTCCTGCACGATTGCGCTCTGGGCGCATTGACTGGGAATGAGGTCCCGCATGGCCCAGTACCGCGTGTTGCCCGTCAGCTCCTGCCAGGTCTGGTCGAAGCCCGAGGGGATGTAGGTTGCCAGCGGTACGCAAGTGGGCGGGTCGTTCGGGTTCAGGGGGTCGGTCGTGCACCGCAGGTCGCTGCCCGTCGGGATGCGGCCCTGCTCCTTCAGCGCGTTGAGCGACCGGGTATCCGACAGGCTGTCCACGTTCATGCCCGGCGCCCAGCTGTCGTACTGGGCCTCGAAGGCCGCCAGGCTCGAGAACGGGCCGCCGTCGCCGAACATCCACTCATCCGTGCAGGGCCTGAAGAAGAATCCGCAGGGATTCCAGCTGCCCGGGCCGCCGGAGGCGAGGGGGTCCAGGAACTGGGGGCCGACGGCGTCGACCGTCTCGTCGTTGTAGCGGGCTTCGAAGATGGCGTTCAGGCCCGGCGTGATTTCATAGTCGACCAGTCCGAACACGGACTTGTGCTCGGTGTTGCGGTCGGCGGGGCTCATGTCCTTGTACTGGGCGACGCCGTTGTACGGGGTGCCGTCGCTGAAGTTGAAGCCCCCGCGGAGCAGCGGCGCCACTGCCCGCTCGGTGTAGCCGTAGCAGCCGGTGCCCGGCGCGGCGAGTCCCAGGTCGTCGAAGGTCAGGCCCGTGGCGCTGGACCAGGCGCAATGGTTGCCCGAAGCCTGGACCGTCAGGGAGTCGCTGCTGTTGTCCACGTCCTCCTTCCAGAACAGTCCGCCCAACGTTCCCTGGAGCGGTCCGTCCAGACTGGTCCGGAACATGAACT